>Ga0209093_1001990_pt1 | contig 11555 bp, 14 predicted proteins | sample SidtaG_4_FD_187450 | JGI IMG/M metagenome (GOLD analysis project Ga0209093, IMG submission 187450) | Marine algal microbial communities from Sidmouth, United Kingdom - Sidmouth_Male1 metaG (SPAdes) (version 2) | ecosystem: Host-associated > Algae > Red algae > Unclassified | place: Sidmouth...
GGTCCGGCTTACGCTCGGATTGCGGAAGCTTCCTCAAGCTTCCCGGTCCCCCCAGAGGGCCCGGATTCGGGATGACGTGTGCCTCCCTTGCGTGTGCCAGACCCCCCCAGGGGGGCCCGATCGGGTGCTCCACGCCTCACGCCCCTCTAGAGGGGTCGTTTCATGTGTGGCCCTGGGGCTCCCTGGACACCCCCCCAAGGGGGTTGTCCCACGCTACCCCCCTAGAGGGGTGTTGCGTGACTGTTCACGACCCGTCCCCGGCTCATGCCGGGGGGTCGTGTCTCCCCTGTCAGGGGGTTTCCCCCACAGAAGGGTATCCCCGCAGGCGTTGCGCCGCTGCCTTTGCCGCCGCGGGCGCCCCTGCCCGGCACCCCCCCTTCCCGTTCCCCCCCCACCGCCTCCTTTGCCTTCTTCTGCCCGTCAGCGGACGCCGCCATGGCTTCCTCGACCGAGCGTGACCGTGCCGTCGGGCGGAGTAGCGGTGCAGAACGCACGCCGTCGGCCGCGGCGCTGGCGCCCCACGGCAACACTGCCCGCGGGGGCAGCGACTGGGCCGCTGCCGACGCCGCGGCCGGCGTCGGCCGCAGGGGCGACGCCGCCGGAGGGGTCGGACGACGCTCCCGCCACGCCGGTCGGCTGGCGCCGCGGTGGCGTGGCCCGCTACCAATTGCGACGGCAGAGGCGGATGGCACGGGAGGCGGCGGTGGTGGCGGCGGCGGCCGCTGCGACAAGAGACGGCAGCGACGCGGCCGCCGCCCGTGGCGGCAGCCGCGTGCTGGAGTCCCCGACGGCCGAGGCGGATGACGCGCCGCGACCGCCCACCGACTGCCGGCATCGCCGTCGCCATCGTTGTCACGGTCGCCGGCGTCGCCGTCGCCGCTCGACGGGCGCCGCTGGGGCACCCCCACCCCCCCTGCCGCTGTCAGCGCCCCCGGCCATCCCGGCGGTGGCGTGGAGCTTCCCCGCCCTCCTCCCGTCGGCGGCGGCCGAGGCGACAGCCGCGTCCGCGCGACGGGTGGCGGGGGCGGGCGGCGCGCCCCTCTTTCCGCCCCTGCCGCCGTCGGCGGGCGCGACAGAGACAGCGGAGGCGGCGGTGGCGGCGGCGGCGGCAGCAGCGGCCGACGCGGCGCGCGCGGCAGCGTAGGGCGGACTGAGGGGGGTGGGGGGGTGGGTGAGCGCTGCCTTCCCTCGTGTTGTAACACGCGTCGCCGCCGTTGTCGCCGCCACCGCCGCTGCCGCCGCTGCCTCAGAAGCTGCCGCTTCTGGTGCCATCGCCGCCGTCGCTGGCGCAACCGCCGCCGCCGCCCGCGAGGGCAGCGGTGCCACGACCGCCAGCGGTATGGGCGCCATACCCGCCACGAGCCGGTTCTCCGCTCCAGGCCACGCGCGAAGTGGCAGACGCTGCGGCCGATGCGGCGCCGGCCGCCCTGAGACTCCCCGCGGGTGGAGGCGACGGCGGCAGCGGCTGTGTCGGCTGCGGCGGCGGCGGTGGTGGTGGCGGCGGCGGAACGGCGGCCGCGACCCCGGCAGAGCACCAGTCGGCAGGTGCGTCGCCGGGGGCGCCCCACACGACGGATCCCGTTGGGGCGGCGGCGCGGCGGCGGTGGCAAGGGTGGTCAGCGCGGCGGCCAATGTGGCGCTGGCCGCCATTGAACTTTCCGCGGGTGGCGTCGGCGGCGACGGTGGCGGCGGGGGCGGCGGCCGGGGCGGCGGCGGCGGCCGCGACCGGCCGGCAACGGGCACGGCCGACGAGACGTTTGCGGCCGCCGCTTTCAGAGCGCCGCAGTGGCGGCGGCGAAGGCCGCCCAACGCCGCCGCTGCTCGACAATGGAGGCGGTGGCGGCCGCCGCGGCCCTCCTCGACGACACGCACACGCACCGCGTCCATACGACTTCCCACATTGATGACGCGAGCGGGCGACCCGCCATGGAAGCCACAGCCATTGGCTGGTGGCCCGCCGGGTGCGGGGCGCCGTCGCCGCCGTTGGCGGACCGGTGGTGCCTGGCGCCCGCGCTGTGGCCGCCGCCGTCGTCGCCGCCGCCGCCGCCGCCGCCGCCGCGGCCGTCGTACGGCGAAGCGACGGGCTACGTAGGGGGGGATGGGGTGTATGGGGCGTTGGGTGGGTGGGACCGACCCCACGCTGGGAGGGGGGGGAGGGGACTGGGCGCCCACCGGCTACTGGCGTACCACCCGCCCACCGCCGCCACAGGTGGCGCCGCCCGCTGCCTCTAGTGGTGCTGCACTGCGTCTGTCACGGACCGTGGACCGAGAAGCGACTGCGACTGTGAAAGCAGCGGGGGAAAGGTTCCCAGGCGGACACGGTGGTGCCAAGGCGGGTAGGGTGGAGCAAGCGCGAGTAAGAGTCTTCTTTACAAAAGGGGAAGCTCACTATGGCACTCAAAGCACTTGCACGCCTGAAGAATACCGTCCACCTCATTTCTCTCTCCAAAAAGCTCGCACAAACGCATCGAAATGCAAGAGCTCTCAGAAAAGAATGAGACGACATTTGTCAATGCACGTGCAGCTTGCTGCTGTCGCAGTGACTCTGGGGTCCACGCAAGCTCCACCTCCTCTCTTGACGGCTTCAAATCACGGAGCGACGCAACAGGAAAAAGAGAGCCCCGCCACTTCGAAACAACAACAACCCCGCAAGCATCTAGCTCCTCCAAGGCTCCTACCACAGCCTTGGTAGCGCCGATGCCGTAGCGGGAGAAGTGCGGCCGCCCTGCCAGGGTGGCCATCGAGCAGGATGCAAAAATGGAGCCCGACGTTGCATACGAGGGAAACAAAGAAGTGTAGAGAACATGCGCAGCATCAGCAGAAAGGGTTGCAGGGGGGCAGCTCCAGGCTGGACCCCGCAACACGTTGCCATACTCATGCGTCTGTATACCCAAGGAAAATAGTGACGCGGACGCGAGCAGCCCCAACGCCGTTGGAATGCGGACAGCCGCCACGCCACGGGATACGAAGGCAGCAATAGGCACAAACGCAATGCCAGAGGTGCCGAGCTCCTCCACGACAACGTTGGACGTGACGCATGCGTCATGAAGAGAGACAGCAGCGCGTGCCGAGGCGCGTCGAACAGGTTCTAAGTCCTCCGAGGAAAAGAACAATACACATACGGCCACGTAGCCATCCCGTCCACTTCTTCCAACTTGCTGGGCATACAAGTCCACCGAGTCCGGCGCGGTCTACGGCCAAAGGTGCATCCGGAAGAGGAACTGAAGGAGAGCTTCACAGAGATGCATCTGGGTCAGCGTTGGAACTACATAGAGTCACATGAGTGAGACATCGTGCCGCATGCGACGACCAAATGAGACCCATGAAATAAAACGCCCACAAGCGTACCATGTGTACAACCAGTCGCACAGAAGGAGAGTTGATTCCAAGCCCAAACGCAATCGTGGACACAACGATGACGCGCCGCCGTTCCAGGAAGGCGTTCTCCACGTCATTCCTGTCCTCACGGCCAGCGTGATACGGGAGAAAAGTAGCGCCTTCCGCTGCATCAGGCGTCTCGGCGAGGAGCTGGAGGAGAGCGACAACGAGGTCGTCCACGTCCTTTCGCAGGTGCACGTAAATTATAGCGTTTCCATCTCGTCGGGCAGCAGCCGCGCAAAGAACAAAAGCTCTACGTCGGCGGAAGGTCATCTCGGCCTCTACAGGCCGCAGTGGAAAGCTTTCGCCCGTCCATGACATGACCGAAGGGCGTTGCTCGACGTGGAGGGCCAGGTTGGCGCGAAAGAAGGGATGTCTGACCACTCGCGACCCCGGCATAGCCAACACCTGAAGAAGACGAGTCTCATCAGCGCGCTGCAGGGTTGCTGTCAGTGCGAGTCGTTGCGCAGCTGGGAAGCGAGCAGCAGCTTCGGTCATCGACCGTCGCCAGCCGGGCCACGACAACCACGTATGGGCCTCATCCACAACAAGTAAACCAACCCCGCACCTGTCCAACGCGCGACAAAGGCCTAGGTTCACAGCTAGCTGCTCCGGTGACACAACCAAGACCGCCAGAGCACGCCGTCGCAAACAGTCAAAAATCGCGCTGCGGACCTGTGGCGACGTCTCCGCGGAGAGAGACGCCGCTGACACCCCATGCGCTTGGAGAAAGCGGACGTGCTGGCGGCCCAGAGCCGTTAGAGGGCAGAAGACGACTGTGATGCAACCTAGGCGACACCAAAGAAGAACGGCAATCACGGAAAACACTAGAGTCTACTCGGCTGAGGGGAAAGTCGACAGCAGGAAATAAGACGCAAAATTAGAAAGCTTGTCGACTGCACTCGGTATCGCAAGACGTTCCGCTAGCACATCACGGAGGACCACTAGTGTCTGTCACGTACCTTGCCGGAGCCAGTTGCCATAATGCACAGCAAGCTCTGAGGGGGCCCTCGCCAATTCACTACATGCTCGATGGCCTCTAGCTGGCCTGCTCGAAAGTTGCGAAGGCCAAAAATGGCCCACAGCACATCCCGCGCCGCCCGTCCTGTGGTTAGGGAAGGTGCCATGCTCTCGCACTCGACCGCGACACACATGCCAAGGCATGTACCTGGCGCTTGCAGGCAACAACATGGTATCTCTTGTGCGTCGACAGAGAAGTCGGTCACGACTTTAAAGAACGTACCTAAATATAGTGTGAGTACGTTGGCTTCGCAAACTCGAGGGGGTCTACTCTGAAACTGAGAAAACTTCCAAACACAGAGGCGGAGTAGCATGCCGAGGCCGCCACGAGACACAAGTGCCACTTCAAGCACTCCCGTCTCGGATGGGACGAGCCTCTAACTGCTTCCGAGACGCTTGCCCCCAGACTGAGCGTGTCGCGCCCCGCAGGTTCTCACCGTGCTATTACAAGAGGAGAGACGCATGGAGTCAAAAGGGGGGGTGTCCCTGTCGGAGACAGTGTCCGCACCGATGGGGCTCGCTTCTTCCCCGGCATCGCAACCAGGTTCGTGTCACGAGTGGGCCCCCAACAGAAATCTGCGCTTTAAGCCCCATTGACCGGCTACACTGACGAGACTGTGCCCAGGGCATCGCGAGAGCCTACCGGAACGATCTGTTTCCTGTGGGCCCTCTCGACCGATGGGGCATTCTGAAGCTGGAAGCTTGGTAGGAGAATCTCGGTGGCCTCCTGGCGAGTGTTTATCGGCACCATAGAGCATTCTGACCTTGCCGAGGCCAGCCTTGCTTCTTGGACCCTCCTGAAATTGTCATTCCGTTTGCCTCCTGATCCCCTTTTTCGACAAGACCTCGTCGCTTTGGAAGCTATCCCCCGCCTCTGAGCCTTCAGAGATCATGGACAGCCGGTCTCTACCTCCTCGGCAGATGTGGGCCGCCGCTGTCCCTCCGTCAAGCGGAGTCCTGCACGGACAGGGAGGTCCGGCCGCGGCCTCTGCGTCCAATGCCCGCATCTTGGACAACGGCTCCTGTCTGGTCGTCAACGAGGCTTCAAGCACGGGGGGTAGTGGCGTGTACGCCCGTCCTATGCAAGGCGTCGACCAGGAGGTCATCAATGACCTTTCGACCAAGCTTGATGCAATGTACGAGGCGCGGAGGCGGGACGTCGACAAGGCGGGCTGCAACTCACTCGGGGGTCGTCAGACAGCAGCGATCATGCAGGACAACCCCATGACGGTAGCGATGCGGAGCGTGGCCGTCTTGCATCGCCTCTGCAAAGGCGTTTTGTCGGATGCCGCGTTTCAACGCATTCGTCTTCAGCGGCTGAACGGTACCACTGCACGGGCCGATGCGCCTCGCACATGTGAGCCGGAACGCGCACTCCGGTCGCCCGGCCCTCTCACGACCATGCCGGCTACGACGGCGCTCCGACCCGGCTTGACGGGTGTCGCCTCGCAGGCGACACCAGTGGATTCCTGCGATCGACAGCCCCCCGCCGCCGCACTGCACCGCGCGCCGGTCATCGGTCATCCCGATGATCCTACATCGACCAGGGGTACTCTCTCCTCTACGCCATGCTCAGCCACGATCGAGCCTTCTGTGATGCCCCTGCCTCCGCCACCCCAGGCCCACGAGAACGCCGCGTGCCCACCCCCTGTCAGTGTCAACCGGGGCACCGGCTCGGTTCCGGTCGTCTCGCATGTGTGTCAGCCCAGCGTCTGCGTATCTAGCGCGATGCTGCCAACTTTGAGGTCGTGCAGGGAGTTGCAGGAGATGTGGGTGCGTGGGAAGCGGGACAGCATTGGAGTGATTGTGAGCCACCCGCTCTCTATGTCGTGTGATACTGTGGAGCGCCAGAAGTTGTTTCCTGGGCGGCTTCTTCGAGCAGATGCTGTTCGTGTCACGTGATACAAGAGAGTGGTGCAAGAGATAGCCGACGTTGGTGGTATTGATGAGTTTGAGAAGAAGTGGGGCAATAGCATTGTAAGCAGCGTCTACAAGAGCCTGACGACCGGCTCGTCGAAGGGGGGGGGTGGGAAGAAGAGGAGAACAATCTGATTTCTTTGTACCCTTCTATGAAAATGGTTGTACGCATCATTCTTGTCATCCACATCGGACCGATGATTGCTCAACAAAGGCACTGATACCAGAATCAAGCTCTAGCAAGGAACACAACACGTATTTTGGACACTGGAAAGGCGTGTAGGTGAGCTGCACGAGCTGCATGAGCGCATTCGCGGCCGAAGCAGGAAGAAAACTTGCACGAGACGAGAATCTGTGGTCGCGTGGCAGTGGGAGGCGAAGGACATGTCGAATGATATTGTCCTAAGGCAAGGATCACAAAACGAAGACACATAGGAGACAGCACAGAGAACATTGTGTATTTTTACAGCCAAAGCCCATGGGACTGTTCACGCAAGTCATCACCCGGGGTCCCACTGAGCGGATGCTCCGGGCAAGGGATTGCGCGTCGCGTCATCTCATCCCAAAAAAAGCCCGCCACGCATGCCACAAAGCGCCGGTGGCGCTGAGCGTCTGAGCCATCGACAGCGCCAGGCACCGGTCGAAAAGCGTCCACAAACAAGCGGCACAAGGCAGGTCGAGAGAAGCACCCGCCCGTCATTGTCCGGTGCATGGCCTGGATGCGAGAGTCAAACACTTGCGTGTCTCCTGGACATGTGCTCAAGGTCAGCGTGCTCACTTTGCGCAGCGTCTGGTCCGATATCCAGATGAACGCCGGCGGGCAATCGGACACCGGGGAAAGATTCGCGCCGTCCATGATGAAGCGGGGTGCGAGAACAGCTCGCCGGCCGGTTGAATCGGTGTGGAGGGGATCGTGCCAGCGTCGGGGAGCGGCGAAAATAAGAGTCCCAGAAAGGGTTGGATGGTGTGTTGATGACTCCTCTGCTCGGCGGGCGGGAGCACACGGTGCCCTTTTATGTCTTCCCGCGAGACTTGAAACAGCCACGCGGAATTACAACATGTACATTTAACTTCTGATTCTCGTTCTGACTAAATTCAAAACGTGAAAGGTTCATTCTAGTGGCACAGCTGAGGAAGCGACCGCCTCGTTGGGCCTACTCCGACTGCAGCCTCCCCCGTGTCTTCCTACAGGTCTCTGCCACCGCGCCCGCCCCGTCTACCTATTCCGGACCCCCCCGTCGTCCCTTTCCTCGGTGCCAACCCCGCCATCGTACAATATCCTTGCGTGGGACGTGTCGGAGGGTACCTCCATCTTCTTCGGAGGGACGCATTGGCCGCATGCCGCCCGGTGCTAATCGTAGACCCTGCCTCCGGTTGCCTAAGCCGGCCGATCCGTACGACTGGGCGGCTGTAGTGGTGGCGTCCGCGACGGCGGCATTGGTGGAGCAACCGTCACGCTCCCGCGCGTGCCACCAATCTGCGCGTTGAGTGAAGACGGGCGATACTGGCCGCGTTTTCCCCATCAGCGTTGTAATATGCTGTGGGCGAGTCTTCTTATGCCTAGCCCGTCTCGGGTGGCGACGCGCCGTCGTCAGTGGGCGTCGCTGAAGCCGCTGCGGCACCGCCGACCAGCGCGGTGCCCACCGCACTGTCCTACAGCGCAACGACTTCTTCCACGCCGCCCTCGGCCATCGTGCCGTGTGCGCCGCCGGCCAAGCGACAACCTACTGCCACGGTGGGCCTCTGCCCGCCGCGAGACGGAGGACTCGCAGACGGGGGACGTCTCGGCCATGCAGTTGGCTTCCACATCCGTCCCGGAGAGGATGGTGGGGGCCGCTTATCCGACGCGGCCGGACGGCGCCACCACAGAAACGGAGTCAAGGAGCGTTCTGGCGCCCAACAACCCGTCCTTGCCACGTGGTCGTCGACGCGGATGCCTGTGGTAGGCGGCCACGGTCGCGACGCCGCGGCGCCCACGTTCAACGTAACTGCTCGGTCCCCCGTGTCTAAGGGCGAGGCAGCCTAGGCCAATGCCGACGTCTTGTCTGCAGGCGCCTGCCGCACAGCCACCAGCGGTTGCCGCCTCTAGGCCGACGTGGTCGGGCCCTGGCAGCCGGTCTTAACGTCGAAGGGGGGGAGCGGGCGGCGTGCTACACTGTCAATGAGCGGTGGCAGCAGCGCAGATGCCTCACCGTCTGTTGCGCCGTCCTCGTGGGGGCGCGCGCTCAACTAGGCCTTGGCAGTGGAGGGAGGTCGTGGCGCCAAGTCCTGACGCGGCTGAGAATCCCCGTCGGAAGCATGCCCCCCTTCCACCTCCTCTTCTCTGACGCCTTGCACGCGACACGGCCGTCTCAGACGTCCCCAACCACCGGGGCGCTGTCGCCGCCGACGCCGGAGCTCGTAAGGCGGGCCTCGACGCCCGCCACTGCTGCCGCGTAGTCGCCGCGGGGCCCGTAAGAGCAGGCGCCGTCGTGAGGCAGTAGCACGCCCACGCCTGCCCACTTTGCGCTTGCGTCGAGGCCTCGCTCGACGCCGCGGTCCGCACCACTGGCTGCGACGTCGCCGGCGTTCCGCGGCCGTCGCACCCGGCTGCTCCGGCATCGCATCAGACGACATCGGTGGACCGGGTGCACGATGATGCCGCAGTCCCCCCCACCCCTGCTAGACTCTCTAACTCGCCCCGCTGCTCACGTTGTCATCTTCTCCTCTGTTACGAGGCGCAGCTGACGCGGTCGTTGCTGTCGGACGGCGGGACATCTACGCCGCCGCCGATCCCCACCATACTTGCGGTCGCCGCCGCTGACGACGCAGACGTCGTGCCCCGTACGTGGTGACGGTCCGCGCCGCCGTGGCCATATCAGCCCCTCTGACGGCGCACTACGGCGTAGCCGTAGCCCCCCCAAGCGACGCGCCCGTCGAGCCAAATGTGCCCCGACGGTGCGCGACGGCGTGACCGTCGCCGCGCCCAACAACGCGCCCGTCGAGCCACAAGGGCCCCGGGACGGTGCGCGCTGTCGTGGCTGTCGCCGCGCCGGAACTCTCCCCCACTGAGCCGCGTCGGCCCCGACGGCGTGCGCCATCGTCGCCGTCGACGGCATCAACCAAGTGCCCGTCGATCCGCGTCGGCCCCGACTGTGTGCGCCATTGTGGCTGTGGACGGCATCAGCGACGCGCCCGTCGAGCCGCGAGGGCCCCGACGGTGCGCGCGGGCGTGAACGTCACCACGCCCAACAGCGCGCCCGTCGAGCCACAAGGGCCCCGACGGTGTGCGCCATTGCCGCCGTGGCCGCGCTGGATGCTTCTGCCCTCACCGCGCCCAACGGCGCGCCCGTCGAGCCACGTGGGCCCCGCCGGTGCCCGACAGCGTGACGGTGACCACGGCCGACGACGCGCCCGTCGAGCCACAAGGGCCCCGACTGTGCGCGACATCGTGGCCATCGACGGCATCAGCGACGCGCCCGTCGAGCCGCGAGGGCCCCGACGGTGCGCGCCGGCCTGTCCCTCACCGCGCCCAACGACGCGCCCGTCGAGCCACGTGGGCCCCGCCGGTGCCCGACAGCGTGACGGTGACCACGGCCGACGACGCGCCCGTCGAGCCACAAGGGCCCCGACGGTGCGCGACATCGTGGCCATCGACGGCATCAGCGACGCGCCCGTCGAGCCGCGAGGGCCCCGACGGTGCGCGCCGGCCTGTCTCTCACCGCGCCCAACGACGCGCCCGTCGAGCCGCGAGGGCCCCGACGGTGCACGCCGGCCTGACCCTTACCGCGCCCAACGACGCGCCCGTCGAGCCACGAGGACCCCGACGGTGCGCGCCGTCGTGGACGTGACCGCTCCCGACGGTAAGCCCGTCGAGCCGCTTGGGCCCTGACGGTGCGCTCATCTCGGGTGGCGCTACAGTCGTTGTCATGTGGACAATCGCAGCAACGGCAACATGTCGACGAGGTCCCTTGTACGGTACGTCCAGGTGAGATGGGGATCGCACGGAGGTGCACCGGTGCGAGTGGGGGAGACCCTTGATTTGCGCTGTGTCGGGGCCCACCCGGTTGGACCGGTACCGGAGCGGGCGTGCGAAAGGTGGTATGACGGCTGGCGCCGGGAGTCCGTCCATTGTACGGTGACAGCGCAGCGGTGTCGGGGTGTGCGACGTCGGGCTTGAGGTGGTCTGGTGGCGAGAGAGGCGGCACGGATGACAAAGACAGGGGAGGGGGGACGCGGCAACCAGCTCATGAGCAGCAGTGGGGGGGTGTGCGCGAGTTTGCCAGTGAGCGAGTGGGAGCGGGGGACGCGGTGTGAGGGCCGGCGCGGGGGGGCCCGAGGGGGGGCCTGTGTGACAGAGCCCGTGCATGATTTTGCATGACTGAGCCAGTTTGAGGGTCGGCGCATGGGGGATGGTCTACGAGTGGAAGTGCCAGTGATGATGTGCTGAATAGTCGGCGGCATGTGGGGGCGAAATGATTTCCCATCATCTCGGCCCATCGGCGTGACTGACAACCGTGCCCACCCATGCTAAAGTCTATCCCATTCTATTAGACACCTGGTGTTTTGGAGCTTCTCGTTGGCGTGCTTGCTCCAAACGGTTTCAAACTTTGTAGTATCCTTCTTTGACGGGTTCCGCGTGAGCACACCAAAAATCACGTCGAGAAGCGCAGTTCATCGGCCGCTGTGGTGTGTACACCTCCGGCGGCATCGATCTGGTCACACCGATACCGTCCGTTCCGGACCATCTCAGATTTGGTCGAATCCGATTCGAACTTGATCCCAACTTGAGGGGCTACGTTACCCAGATTCAACAGAGACAAGAGATCAACACGCGATGCTCGCGCGACCACATCCAAGGATCTTCGATGCCGGAAGCGCCGCGCATTGGAATTGAGGCGCAGGCACCACGCAAGCGCTCCTGACATGCTAAAAACTGTTATTCGCTCAAGACCATTCTCTGTCAACACCCAGATCAATGCATGCCCGCACAGACCATGTGGCCTTCACTCCGCGTCCTCCTCGTCCTCCTCCCCCTCCTCATGGCCATCCTCGCATCGCGGAGCTGCCCCCTGGGCGGTGGCGCCGCGCGTCGCGGCCGCGGTGGGCGGGCGCCCCCCGCCCCCCTCCCTTTGAATACGTCCGCGCGTCCATGATGCAGGTAACCATCCGGGCCAATCACCAAAACGGGCGGGACTCGCACGTGCGGCAGATTCGGCTGCTCGGGCCGCCGGCGGGCGCGCCGGGGGGATGGCTGGGGG
>Ga0209093_1001993_pt1 | contig 11541 bp, 6 predicted proteins | sample SidtaG_4_FD_187450 | JGI IMG/M metagenome (GOLD analysis project Ga0209093, IMG submission 187450) | Marine algal microbial communities from Sidmouth, United Kingdom - Sidmouth_Male1 metaG (SPAdes) (version 2) | ecosystem: Host-associated > Algae > Red algae > Unclassified | place: Sidmouth...
CGGCCGTGAGGCGCCGGCGGTGAGCCACTGCGTGGCGCCAAGTGGCGCAGACGGGAGGAAGGCGGTCGCCGTCATGGCCTGGGGTCAACCGCAGGACGCGGGGGTGAGGGGCAGGGATGGGCGGGGGTGGAGAGGGAGGGAGTGGGCAGAGGGGAAGAGCGTGCGCGAATGGGTGGAAGCGCTGTGAAGGAGGGAACGGGAGACGACGGGAGGGAGGCAGACAGTGTCACCGGCCTGCCGGCGGGCACCGTGTGCGCGAGGCCGAGCATTTATGCGCGGCCGCGGCGCCGCGGGGGCGACCGCCCCACCGCACAGACGGCGGCGCCATGGCCGGTGGGTGGGGGCGCCTCGCGACGGGGGCTAAAAGCACACGGCCGAGCGCCATCGCTGCCGTTGCCGCACATAGGTAGCGCTCGCATGCGTCATGGGTGCAGGTTGGAGGGCGGGGGGGGGGTGGAAGGACTTCCACCACGACAAAAGGTGTGGAGGTGGCGGGCAAAGCACACACACCGTGAACGAGGTTGGTCCTCCCGTCGGCAGAGGCGAATGGAAGAGCTCCACCTGGAAAAGGTCAAAGATCTGGCCAAAAGATGGTCCAGTAGAGAAGACGGACTCCGGCGTTTCCAGGACCTGGACGCGGGTAGACCACCAAAAGCACAGGACACGGTGAAACTATCAGTGGCTTCAACGAGAAGTCACTGAAGAGACGCAGGGCGGCGGAATGGCGATTGTGTTGTTCGTGACCAATCGATGTGGACGTTGTTCTTGTAGACCACTCGCAACGCTTTGGTGGTGGGCACACCAGGCGCGGGCGTCTCTATAGCATAGATGCTATCAGCGCATATCGTACTCACTTTGGCGCCGATGGGGCTCGCACGGTCACAGGAGGAGCCACATCTTGACAAGCCATGGACGTCGGTCGGAGACGACGGCGGGCGCAACGGATGATGGAGAGGGACTGTACAGCGGACAGTCGAGGTGCTCTGGGGGCCATCGTTGGGACCAGGTTTCTTATTGCGCAGCGAGCGGGGCTGAAGTTTGAGCAAACTAGGTTGTCCTGTGGAGAGCAATATTGGACCGTTTGTTGCCTCCGTCCGACCCAGAGCCGCTGCAAGGAGACTTGCACGAGTTGGTACTGTAGGTGTTGTTGATTGTGAGAGACACGCACTGGCAGGAGACGTCATGATAGCGCTTTTTCTATATCCAACCGTGAGATCCACATCCGCGACGGTGCCAGTCGCAGGCGTCCGTCAGGGTCACCGCAACAACGCCTCAGCTGACCCAGCATGCGGCAGTTTACCACTGTGGCGTCGCTACCAATGGGCGATGAGCGCAGAACCAGAGGTAGACACGGAGGTCTTCGCGCCACCCGAATTCTCACGGTGCCGGCCTTGCGGCAGGGCTAGGTCGCTCATGACGCGGTGTTGTCGCTGGAGAAGAGGGGCTATGACGCGGTCTTATCGCTGGAGAGAAGGGGCCCATACACGACCGAGAAGAAGCTTCCCGAAACACGATCCACCGTAGAAGTAGCACCCAAAAATCTATTCAGAAGTCCATTGCCCAGTAGAATCCATGGGCTCAACGGCGGCCGGCTGCGACCAACAAAACGCCCGTCGACGTGGCGCGTCGGTGCCCGCAGTGGCTACCAGCGCCTGGTGCTTCCTTCTTCCACCTCGCCGTCCCGGCGGCTACTGGCTTTTTCTGGCGTCCTTGGGTATTGTCTATTGCCACTGCCTCGGCAGCGCTCTGAGGCCCGACCACCATGCTCCGCCGTGGCGCGCTGGGCGTCGGCCGCCCACTGCTGTCGGCAGCCGCCGCCCCGGCCGCTGGGTGGGCGCCGCCGCCCGTCGGCGCGGTTGCCCCGGGCGGCGGCGCCCGCCCCACCCACCCCGTCGGGCGCTCTCCCCCCGGCGTCCCCCTTCGGCGCTCCCTCCACGCGTCCAACCCCCCCGGCGGCGGCGGCGCGTCTGCCCCCCGCCAGTCCGCCGCCCCCGCTGACGACCTCTATGGCGTCCTCGGGGTCTCCCGCACGGCCACGTCTGCCGAGATCAAGAAAGCCTACTACAAGGCCGCCAAGACGCTTCACCCCGACGCGTCTGGCGGCGGGGACCGCCAGCGCTTTGCCGCCGCGGGCGCCGCGTACGAGGTGCTGCGTGACGACGCCAAGCGGCGGGTCTACGACGCGCACGGCAAGCGCGGGGTGGAAGCCATGGCGCAGGGCGCGTCGCCCGAGGATGTGGAGCGGGCGGCGGCGGGCGGGGGGATGGGTGGCGGGTTCCCCTTTGGGGGCATGGGCGGCGGCGGCGGCGGCGGCCAGGAAGTCGACGTGGAGGAGCTGCTCAAGCACATGTTTGGCGGCGGCGGCGGCGGTGGCGGCGGCGGCGGCGGCGGCGGCCGGGGCGGCCGAGGTGCCCAACGGCGCCCCCGGGTGGACCCCCTCACCATCCCCGTGACGGGTGGCGACACGATGCGGTCCGTCGAGTTGAGCTTTATGGAGGCCGCGCGGGGCGTCGAGCGCACCCTCCGCGTCGCCGTCGACCTCCCGTGCAGCACTTGCAAAGGCACTGGGCGGACGCGCAAAACGCGCGTCGACGCGTGCCCCGCGTGCGACGGGTCGGGCCAAGTGACGCGCTCGGCGGGCATGTTTGTCGAAGTGCGCACCTGCGACGCGTGTGGCGGCAGCGGCTCCCGCGTCCGCGACGCGTGCGGCGGCTGTGGCGGCGCGGGCGTGTCGCCCGGCACCCGCTCCGTGGCGGTCACCTTCCCCGCGGGCGTGGACGATGGGGCGACGCTCCGCGTCGCCGGGCGGGGCCACGCGGGCGCCCGCGGCGGCGCCGACGGCGACTTGTACGTGCGGGTGGGGGTGGCGGAGGACGCCCACTTTCACCGCGCGGGCGCGGACGTGCACGTGGTCGCCCCGATTTCGTTTGCGCAAGCCGCCCTCGGCGCCTCGGTGCCGGTGCGGCTGCTCGACGGGGTGGAGGCGGTGGACGTGCCGACCGGCACGCAGCCGGATGACCAGCTGCGGATGCAGGGGCGGGGGCTCCCGCAGCCGCGCTCCTTGTGGGCGGCCAGGCGGGGGGACCAGTTTGTCCACTTTAAGGTGGTCGTGCCGACCGACATGAGCGGCCGCCAGCGGGAGCTTGTCGAGGAGCTGGCCAAGGAGGAGGGCGAGCACCCCGCGTCAAAGCCAGAGTACGCGTGCAAGGGGGGGCTCGTCGACCGCTTCCGCAACTTTCTTCGCAACGTCGGCCGCAAGATGGGATGACGGCGGCGGTGGGGAACTGGGGGGAGGGCGCGGCTGGGAGCATCCGTTCCACCATCGGGCTGCTGTTGTGTACGTGTTTCCTTTTTGTTTCCCTTGTGCAGCTGTCCCTCTTTTCAATCCCCGCAATGCGGTCTCGCCGCGTCGGCACGTGACATTTTCAATGAACAGAGGTGCGGGTCGGGATGCTGTCACACTGCGTCGCAGTACACGTACGGCTCGTGTCCGTGGCGCGTGCAGCGAGAGATGCAGATCACAACGACCATATTTTGTACAAGGCGTAGCCCATACCCAAAAATAAACAAGAGAGGTAGAGGACGAAACAGAAACCAAGACAACACTCAGTACTAAGGCGACACGTACGTCCGCATCCACAGAGCGGAGGTGGAGGGACCAGAAAGGTCCGAGCGCAGCACGGCACAACAATCTGTAATCCGAAAAACAAATGCGACCACACAGAAGGGGGATTGAAACAGTTCACACAATGATACCAACGACGCGGCTAGGCCCCTAGGCGCCGGCCACCGTTTTTTCATCGTCCATGTACGCCTCCATCGGCGGGCACGTGCACACGAGGTTGCGGTCGCCATACACGTCGTCAACGCGGCTTGTCGTCGGCCAAAACTTGGCGTCCCGCGTCCAGGACGCCGGGAAGGCGGCCGTGTCGCGCGAGTATGGATGTTCCCACTTCTCGGCCATGACCTTGCGTGCCGTGTGTGGCGCGTTCTTGAGCGGGTTGTCGAGCTTGTCGGAGCGGCCCTCGTCGACGGCGCGGATTTCCTCACGGATGAGGAGCATTGCGTCGCAAAAGCGGTCGAGCTCCGCCTTGGACTCGGACTCTGTTGGCTCCACCATCAGGGTCCCGGACACCGGCCACGACATGGTCGGCGAGTGGAACCCATAATCCTGTAACCGCTTGGCCACGTCCGTCTCACCAATGCCGCAGCTCGACTTGAAGGGGCGGAGGTCGAGGATGAACTCATGGGCCACCCTACCAGTGGAGCCGCGGTACAGGATGTTGTACGCGCCGTCCAGCCGCTTGGCCATGTAGTTGGCGTTAAGGATGGCGTTCTCGGTCGCCTCCCGCAGCCCGTCCGTGCCCATCATCTTAATGTACATGTAACTGATGGGAAGGATGGCCGACGAGCCAAAGGGCGCCGCCGATACGGGGCCGAGCTCCACCCCGTCCGAGCCGGTGCTCTCGCCGAGGGTGCCCTTGACGTTAATGAGCGGATGGTTGGGGAGGAAGGGTGTCAGCTGCTTCGCTACACCGATTGGGCCCATGCCCGGCCCACCGCCGCCGTGGGGGATGCAGAAGGTCTTGTGCAGGTTGAGATGGCACACGTCCGCACCAATCTCCCCCGGCGAGCACAAGCCAACCTGCGCGTTCATGTTGGCACCATCCATGTACACCTGGCCGCCATTGTCGTGGATGATGTCAACAACCTCCTTGATCGAGTCCTCAAACACGCCGTGGGTGGACGGATAGGTGACCATGAGCGCCGCCAGACGGTCCTTGTACTGCTCGGCCTTGCCGCGGAGCTCCGCCACATCAATGTTGCCAAGGTCGTCGCACCCCACCGGCACAATGGTCATGCCACACATCTTGGCCGACGCCGGGTTGGTCCCGTGCGCAGACGTGGGGATGATGCAAATGTCGCGGTGGGGGTCGCCCCGCGACTGGTGGTACTTCTTGATGGCGAGGAGGCCGGTAAACTCGCCTTGAGCCCCCGAGTTTGGCTGCAGCGACACCGAGTGGAAGCCCGTAATGTCGGCCAGGTCCTTGCGGAGGTCATCAAAGATGGCGGCGTAGCCCTGCATCTGATCCGGCGGCGCAAACGGATGGGGCATGCAAATCTCAGGCCAAGTGACAGGCACCATCTGCGCCGTTGCGTTGAGCTTCATCGTGCAGGAGCCCAGGGCGATCATCGAGTGCGTCAGAGACAGGTCCTTGGATTGCAGTCGGTGAATGTAGCGGAGCAGCTCGTGCTCAGTGTGCATGCTGTTGAAGATCTGGTGGGTGAGGAAGGGCGACGTGCGCGCCAGCCCGCCAAACACAGACCGCCGCTGGTCCGCGTCGACCGACGTCGACGCTGCGAGCGAATCAATCGACGGCGCCGTCTTGCCAGTCGCCGTGGCAAAAGCGCAAAGCAAAGCCTCCATCTCTGGCTGGCCGTGCGTCTCGTCAAAGGCCACAGCCACGGAGGTACCGTCCTCCATGTACCGCACGTTGATCTTTTCACCAAGGAGCGCAGAGCGCAGCGAGTCAACGTCCGCAGAACTGCCCATTGTCACCTTGACCGTGTCGAAGAAGCCGCCCGACGGGGGAACGGAGAGGCCCAGGTCCCGCGCCGCGTCAGCAAACACCGACGCCTGCGCTGCTGCGCGGGCGGCAATGGCCGTCAGGCCACCCGGGCCGTGATAGACGGCATACATGGCGGCCATGTTGGCGAGCAGCGCCTGCGCCGTGCAAATGTTGGATGTTGCCTTGTCGCGGCGGATGTGCTGCTCGCGCGTCTGCATCGCCATGCGGAGGGCCGGGCGCCCATCTGCGTCGCGGCTCACACCAATGATGCGGCCGGGCATCTGGCGCTTATACGCCTCCTTGGTCGCAAAGAAGGCCGCGTGCGGGCCGCCATAGCCCATGGGCACACCAAAGCGCTGCGAGTTGCCAAGCGCAAAGTCCGCGCCGAGCTCCCCTGGCGGCTTGAGCAGCGTCAGCGCGAGCAGGTCCGTGGCCATGACCACTTTGGCACCCGCCGTGTGCGCGCGGTCAATGACCGCTGACATGTCCTCCACGAGCCCGTCCGTCGCCGGGTACTGGAGCATCACGCCGCACACGTCTGAGCGGGACGCCAGGTCCTCCCCGAGCGCGCTGTTCGAGGCGTCTGCCAGCTCCACGGTGATGCCCATCCCCTCCGCGCGGGTCTGCAGCAGCCCCACCGTTTGGGGATGAATGTTGGAGGCGACCAGGAACACGGGCTTGGTGCGCTTGGCGATCGCGAAGCACATGGACATGGCTTCGGCCGCCGCGGTCGCCTCATCCAGCAACGACGCGTTGGCCACCGGCAGGCCCGTCAGGTCGCACACCATCGTCTGGAAGTTGAGCAGAGACTCGAGGCGCCCCTGCGCAATCTCCGCCTGGTAGGGCGTGTACTGGGTGTACCAGCCCGGGTTTTCCAGGATGTTACGCAGGATGACCAGCGGCGTGTTGGTGCCTGCGTACCCCATGCCAATGTGGTTTTGGTAGAGCTGGTTGTGCGAGGCGAGGGCCTTGAGCTTGGTCAGCGCCTCCGTCTCAGACTGCGGGGCGCCGACCGACAGCGGCGCCGCCGCGCGGATCGATGCAGGGACCGTTTGGTCGACAAGCTCCGCGATCGACTTGACACCAAGAGCCGCCAGCATCTCGTCATTCTCCGACGGACCATTGTTGTGCCGCCGCGCAAACGAGTCGAGCGGCGCAAAGAGGGATACTTCCGCGCCCGCCGCGGGCGCAGTGGTCGTGGACGCGGTGCGGGCGCCGGCCGCCGCCGCAAGGCCGACCGGTGAGGATGTTGATGCACCCCGCAGCGCGGCAGACGATCCAACCGACAGCGTCCGCACCAGGCCAGCGCGGGCGCCGTCAGCGGGCGCCCGCAGCAGCGCGGACCGGAGCGTCGGCGCACCAGCGGGCGGCAGGGACCGGCCGCCCGCGCCAAGGCCCCGCAGGAGCGCCCAGCGGGCAGTCACAGAGGTCGCCATGAGCGCGTCGAAGCAAGCAGCAGCACGACAGCGGTGAGCAGACACAGGGAAGGGGAGAGGGTGGGAGGAGGGGAGGGGATGCAGCAGAGGATGGTGGGGGCGACGGCGGGGTGAGGGGCAGCACAACACGCCGATCGAACCGCGGGGCAGACGCAGCCAAGCTATCAAACGCGGCTTGCGGTGGCAGCACGAAACTGCGCGGCGCACCCGCAGGTCGGAGCTCGGATATTGTACGCGCTCCGGCGGTGCAGGGAGGTGAGGGGGCAACGGCGGCGTTCTGCCAGTGTGCCGGTGGCGGGCCGGTGCCACTGGTGGCGGGCCCGCGGTTGGCCCCGACCGCGGAGTCCTTCGCCACCGCGCTGCGCTGCCGCCCCCATCACACCCACGCCCTGCAGGAAGAGCAGCCGAGTCGGGGGGTCTGAGCTGGAACGTGCGCCTCGCGGTGCGGCGGCTGCCGCCGCCCACACACGCGCCCCAACCCCTGAGTGGCGTGGAGTGATTGCTGGGAAGGGGTTCCAAATGGAGCGGCGCGCGCAGCCGCGTGTGCGGCCAGCACTGCCCCGCTTGTGGTGGAGCGCATGTGCTCCCATTGGTCGCTCTTGCCAACGTTGAGCCGGGCCCGCAGGCAGCTGCGGTCGCGGTGGAGTGGCGATTCGAAGCCGTTGTGTGTCGCTTTCTTGATGCTTCATGCTCGACCAATGGGCGGCGGCTGGCACACCTTTGACGGTCAGCGGCCACTGTTCGAGCTCCTCTTTTTCCGCCTTGGACCCCCTGAGATCACGAGTTCCGGGAGGGCACCGGCCAGGCGACGCCACGGAGCGGGGGAGGAAGAGTTGCGAGGCGTGACGATGGCTCAATCGGCTGAGAATCCTGAAGAGACACGTACAGCTCAATTAACAGGACTTTTTGGTGCCAATCCATACACCTGCAGCTGTCGCGCTACAATGTACGGGTATGGCCTAACCGTGACATTGTCATACCCCGACAACCCCTCAAGCGTCGTGGTGGGCAGACACTTCTGGTTCTCCCGCCAACTTGCCAGTTTCTCGTCGACGTACTGTATCTAGCGGAGGGCCACCGCCGAGGTCACCCGGGTCATGGTGGGACAAACCGCCGGGCAGGCGTGTGAAACTCGATGAGGATGTCTTCCGGTGTCACTGCATGACATCCCTCCGCTGAATTGCACCTGACGTGCAGTCTGCGCTCCCGCCGGACCCGTGTCTTCACGCCGTGCTGCTCGACCATCTCCATCAACCCCTCGTCGACCGAGGGCTCGGTCTCACGCGTCAACAACTCAGACTGGAGGAGCAGCCCGTCGATTTCGACGACGGTGTTAGCTCACCGTTGCTGTTTCGAGCTTGATTTTTGCCGCGGAGGAGCCTCCTAGCGGCACACTGCGTACCTCGCGTATCTCGACGATGTGTAGTATTTCATCTTTGTCCAGCAGGTTGATGGGGCAGTAGGCCGTCTGGTGTCATATCGTAGATGTGCAGCGTCGCAGCCGTCGAAAAGACGCGGAGCGACATACTGCAGCTGTCATGTCAGGCACGACAGAGAGTCTCAGGCCGCCGCCAGCAGGGCGCATCGTACCGGTAGGGAAACCAACTCTTTGCTATATTTTCGCATCTGAGGGCTATTTTTCGTCAAGGTGAAATATTTTAAAAGTAGTCATGTTTCTACTGACACTCGAACAACAGTGGTGTCATTCCCGGAAATGGTTAACGTTTCGCCTCCGACAATAGTCCTTGTGATTCGATTAATAGACTGTGTCCTCATCGTGTACAGTACAGTACTGCCGCTTCAAGCCTATCAATCTTGATAGGGTCCTCCCCCCTCCCCCTCCCCTTCCCCCTCCCCCTCCCGTCCAGACGATTCTTCGACGCAGGCCCGAAGGCCCTGGCCCTCCCAACTCCACGCTGGCGTGCAACCTGTGCTGGATCATGACGCATGTCGGGGTGTCCTGGGACGTTGGCACGCGGACCCTTGCCGACCTTCCCGACGTTGTAGCCAGTGCCGAATGATGCTGGGCGTCCAGCCACGAATTGACGCATGTTTCGCAGCAACGATGGAACAGGCAACGCTGAGGACGACGGTTGGCTGCCAACGGTGGATAGCAGCGCGATACCGCTATGCACTCTCCTACGCTTCACGGGACGAGGTGCGCGAGGTCTGCAACGGCTGATTGCCCCTGCCCAAATGCCGGCCAAAGGCACCGTCCGCCACGTGTTTGTTTAGCTCATAGCTGACCAACGAAGAGTGTGTCGCATTCGTTGTTCTTCGTCTCGTCGTGTTGACTTTGGCATCCCTACACTCGAGAGCCTGGGTGGGTGCCGTCGTCTCTCTGGAGCCGCTGCACAGGTTTCACTATGAATAGTCCGATGTTGATGCCCTCATGGATGGGCCGTCGAAAGCCAGCAAGCCAGACGAGAACTTGGATGTCCTCGTGCACCCGACAACGGTAATTGTCCTGCCAATGACCAACTGTGGGGAGCCGGCATGGCCGCTCGGCGATAGTGAACGACGCGAGCTTGACATGAAGACTTCCAGAGAATACTGACGGGCCTCGATGGGTAGGGGCGCGGCGTACTGCTGCCGCCGGTGCCATCCCAGCGCCGTGGACGCTCACCGGGCGGGCTCAAAAAAATGTGCATCATGCAAAGCAAAGCGCTCACTGCAGGGCTTTGCCTAGCCTACCACAGGCGGGGCGCTCGCATTTGGAGAGGGTGTGTGGGTGTCGTGGCTCTTTCGGGACGCTGGGTGACCACGCGCGGTAGCGAGGCAAGGTGAACCATACGTCGCATCGACCTGGATGGGAACGTATCAGGGATACTGCTCGCTTTCTCCTCGAAGCAGACCGCAGCGCTGGAAATCGGGATCTCTACAGCCAGTTCTCGTATTTGGCCTGGATGAAGTGAGATGTCTGTCACCGATCCTTCAAGATCTGAGAAAAACTATTACGCCCGGAGATCGTCGCACCACATGCTAGAAGCATCATGGCTAAACCCTTCTGGGAAGCGGCGGTGCTCCTTGAAGAGATGTATGCACTGTACACATGGCAGCCATGCGCTTGAAAGCGTGTCATTTTCATCGTTACTGCCGCTCCCCCTCGCCAAGTCCCTCGCACCTCGCCACGTTCCTCGCACCTTGCCACCCCACTCTCCCGACGCTACTTTTATCTCCCAGCGTCACCCCTCTCTCCGAGCACAAACTCCCCCACCCTGTCCTCCACTCCCCCCCTCACTCAGTCCCTGCATCACTGTACGCCCGCGACGCCGCAGGATGTTACAGTCAGAAACCCAGACGTCATGCAGTCAATCATGCAGAACAAGCACATGGCCAGAGGCCGCCACAGCGGAGGAGAGTTAGACGGAAGGAACCAAGACGAGGACCAGTGGCGGCGTCGGAATCGATCGCGACGCACAAGAAGCGTGCCACAAACACACGGCACAACGCACGGCACTACGCACCATCAGTTACTCTCCGGCAATCCAAGCCACTCCGCACACCGCGAAACTGCGTGTGTCCCGCACGCGACTCACGTACAGCCACGCCACTGGTATCACCCGCAAGTCGAGCAAGCACAACACAACAAAGGCCTGTGTGCGCGGCCGCGTCTGAGCCCGCCCTTGGCAAAAGCGGAAGGGCCTGCCGGGAGCCGCTCTTTCTGGTGGGCAAGCAGCTAGCGCCTCCGGCAGCACTGGATGCATCTGCTGGGTGACTGACAGCGACTGACACGAACAACGCTTCACACAGGTTCTGAGAGGGGGTCTGCCGTCAAGGTTTAGCTTAGATTTGAAGACCGTTGATGTAGCCCCTATCTAGAAAAAAAGTAGCATGCTCGTGGAGAAGACAGCATAAGTTTAGGCTGATCGTGCTCATTGGGCAACAGCCAAGATGGTCCCGATCTGGCCACGAAGTGTCTTTGACCGGTCTCACGACATAGTTGGGCCAAAAATATGTGATTCGATTGCACAGCATAAAGCTTCCGGTCCTGTGACGGCAACTGTGCACGCATCGTGACACAAGACGTCGCCCGACGCCAAATTACCTGGTTTGTCGAGGTCGTTTACAGTAATTGGTGTGCTGCCCAGTTCAGGTTCAAGAACACTGCTCGAAGGCCCCCCCAAGCCGTAACCAACACACAGCTCCAAGGTTGCTCTTTCGCCAGAGGTCCTGACGTTGTGAGTGACGTCGGAAGCATCGTCCACGTGCGCGACAACTGGGGCGGCGCCAGTCTGAGGACGCGCCTCCCCTCCCGTCGCTCTCGTCGTAACCCCGGCCGTCTGGCTGCCACGACTCCGCCTACACGCCTGCGTCGGCGGTGACCCGCCAACCCCCATTGCCCGCCCGTGCCGCTTCGCTGGCTGCCGTGCTCGTCTGCCGTACCCGCGCGTCCTTTCCCTCCATCTCCTGTCTTCCGTGCTCTGCCCCCCCCCCCCCCCCCCCCCCCCCCCCCCCCCCCCCCCCCCCCCCCCCCCGGCCCCCCCCCCCCCCCCCCCCCCCCCCCCCCCCCCCCCCCCCCCCGCCCCCCCCCC
>Ga0209093_1001997_pt1 | contig 11525 bp, 12 predicted proteins | sample SidtaG_4_FD_187450 | JGI IMG/M metagenome (GOLD analysis project Ga0209093, IMG submission 187450) | Marine algal microbial communities from Sidmouth, United Kingdom - Sidmouth_Male1 metaG (SPAdes) (version 2) | ecosystem: Host-associated > Algae > Red algae > Unclassified | place: Sidmouth...
GGGGGAGGAGGAACGGCGGTCCGGTGCGGCCAATACAATGCCCCTCGCGGTTCTCGGCGTCCGGCAGACACTGCGTTGCCAGTCTCCCCTGCCGAGGCAGGCCCGCCGACGGGGGGGTACCGGAAAAGACTGGCCCTGCCAGGCCAGGCCAGCTGCAGGCAGGCGTGAAACGGTCCCGGCCAGACGACCAGCTCAGGCAATAATGTGTGTGTGCCGTGCCGGCCAAGCTGTCACCTGCGGGCACCGCCACGCGGGTCTGGTGCACATGGCGTGCACAACACCGCCCTCGCTTTCCGCACACCCGCCGTCAGCAACGGCGGGAGCATTGACGAGGCTGCGCATTGGACTGTCAGTCACAGCGGCACCACAAAGGTGGCGCGCAAACAGGGTTCCGCGGGGTCTTCTTTTCGTGTCCCACTGCCGACGTCGAAAGGCTCCTGGTTGGCTTCTTGCCGCTACAAGTGGAGATCAAAATCAATAGAAGCCCCCCCCCAGGGGCAGGGGGGGCTATGAGCGAAGCTCCTGCAAGTACATTTCGCATGCCTCGCGCCCGAATGTGAAACGAGACTATTTACAGGCACCCAAGCTGGCCTCTTGCACGATGACGAACAGCGCCACCCACGGCCAGCCTTGGCCGGTCTTCATCGAGGCCAGGTCCCCATGGCTTGGGGTGGTTATCTTAGATAAAGTGGCCTCGGATTGGTCAATGCGAACTTTATCTTTCGTTATCTCACCTGCCTCCGCCAACCAGGGAGCATCTTTGAAATCGGCCGTTTGATTATTGCGGCCAAGGATCGTCCACGTGGTGACACTGAACGGGGGCCTGTTCAGGCTACTCATTCATCATTAAATCCACTTTTCAGCAGCCAAGTCCCAGTACAGTCCATCTCATCTCCATGCCTCTGCACTAAGTCGATTTCCAGCTTGGCAGCTCGTGCGACAAAGACGAGGTCACGACCTCAGAGGGGCGAAACAAGGACTCCATACTGCTGCCGCGCCCTGTGGCACCAGCTAGCACGTCGGCGATGGTAACGACGGTGCCAGCCGCTCGCTTCGCCAGCCGCAACAGGCAAAAACTCCTCCCCCCCCGCTCCATACCCCGTCGCGCCAAGAGTGGCGGCTGACCGACAGACGTGCCGCTCTGAAGCTGCCGGCGTCACCGCTGCGGCTGCGGCCGGTGAGACCACGGAGCCGCCCGCGCAACTAGAGGCGGGGAGATACACGGCGCTTGTCGGGCGGCACGATGGTAGGCAGTGACGGCCGGGTCGGCCCTTTGGCGGCGCGTTGGGCCCAGCCGCCGGGCCGACGTCCGGCGGGCATATCACCGCTGAAGCCATCGGTGGAACCAGGGGCAGTCAACAGGCTGCTCGAGACAGACCGCCGGCGTCGGTGGGTATGCCAGCGACGGGAGCTGTTGGTAACGCCGCGGCCGTCGCGGTTGCGGCGGATGTGGTAAGCGGCGGCCGTGGCTGTTGTGAGGTACTCCACACGAACGCGCCGCCCGCCTGTCGTGTGTCCGCACGCAAGCCCGCCGTCCGCGTGCTTGCGCTTCAACCAGGGCTAGATGGATGAAAAAGGAATGCCTCGTCTTCTCCACTACTCCAGGGCTAGTCCCCGCTGCAGTCAGCTATATCCTCTCAAGGCGGTGCCCGCAGCCCTCAGTCGGACCCCTCGCCCCGCTGCTCTCACTCGCCCGTCCTGGCCTCGTGCCCCGTCCTGCACTTTCTTCTCGTCCAGGCACGTGCCGCTGCGCCGACCGACCGACAGCCTCGCCTGCTCCCCCACCGGCAAGTGAGGCTACCCGCGTCCCTCGGCCCGCCACGCACACCTATCCCTCCGTGTCATCACTCATGCTGCTCGGGTCCTCTCCTCGCATCCCGGTCCCGGTCGCTCGTACCGCCGGCTGACACCAGGCTAGTGGGAACACGGTGTACTTGCTCCCCCTCCCCGGTCCTTGTCCGACGACAGTGGCGGCAGTCTTCTGTGAGAGAGCTTGTCCAATGACGCGCGCCTCTGGATCGACTGCGCTTGCGTGTTCTCGTCCTCGACTGTGGTAGCTAGTCGCAGATGAGGAGGTAAACGCTCTGACTCTGCCCTTCGCCCGGGTCTAGCCCCCGGGGCTCGACTTTATGTGTGCCGCCCTCAGGGCGTTCCGTCTCTAACCCGCCCGGTGCACAACCCGCTGCCGGCGCGGCCGGCTGTCAGGTGGGCGGCGTCGGCGGCTTGGCGGGACTGGGACAGGGCGGTGGGGGAGCGGAGGTGGGGGCATCTGCTGCCGCTTCCGCCGCCGGCGGTCACGCGGCGGGCGGCGGCAGCTTGGCGGGACCGGGACAGGGTGGTGGGGCAGCGGCGGCGGGGGGTTCAGCTGCCACCGCCACCGCCAGCGGTGACGCGGCAGGCGGGGGCGGCTTGGTGGGACCGGATGGCGCTAGTGGGGGGGTGGCAACTGATGGATTTGCGTCTGTCTCCGCCGCCAGCGGCGTGGCGGCCGGCGGCAGCGGTGTCGGTGCACTTCCCGCTACCGTCGCAGGCGCCGGTCAGGCGGCCGGCGGCGGCGGCTTGGCGGGACCGGCACTTGGTGGTGGGGGGGTGGCCGGTTGCAGATTGGCTGGTGCCGCTTCCGCCGCTGCCGCGGCAGCAGGCAGCGTCGGTGTTGGAGCGTTTCCCTCTACTGCCGCCGCTGGCGGTGAGGCGCCCGGCGGCGGAGGCTTGGCGGGGCCGCAACAGGGTGATGGGGGGAACGAGACCGGGGATTCTTCTGCCGCCTCCACCGCCGAAGGTCAGGCGCCCGGCGTCGGCGGTTTGGTGGGACTGGCTGCAGGTGGTGGGGGGGAGGTCGTTGGTGGATTTGCGTCTGCCGCCGCCGCCGGCGGCGTGGCGGCTGGCGGCGGCGGTGTCGGTGCACGTCCCGCTGCCGCCGCCGCCGCCGGTCAGGCAGCCGACGGCGGTGGCTTGGCGGGACCTGGACTTGGTGGTGGGGGGGCGGCCGGTGGCGGATTGTCTGCTGCCGCCGCCGCCGCTGGCGAGGCGGCCGGCGGCGGCGGTGTTGGCGCATTTACCGCTACCGGCGCCTCCGGAGGTCCAGTGGGCGACGTCGGCGGCTTGGCAGGACCGGCACTAGGTGGGGGGGGGTCGGGAGGTGGTGGATCTGCTGCCGCCGCAGCCGCCGGCGATCAGGCGGCTGGCGGCGGCGGCTCAGGGTGTTTTAGGCACCACGTTGGTGCGGTGCACCACAGTTGGGGGTCGTGGGATTCTCGGCGCCACCGGTGGCAGTGGAGCCGCCGGCGGCGGCGGATCTGTTTTTAGCGGCGATGGTGCCGTCGGTGGCGATCACCACGACGCTGGGGACGGCCTCTTGGGCGCGTGTCCCCCCCCCCCCCCCCCATCACTGCGCCTGTCGCCTAGCTGCCCGCAGGCACTTTTGGGCATGCTCTGGGCACGTGGGCGGAGACACGGAGTGAGGAGGAGCACTCCAAGCTGAGAAAAGACTTGGCGGAAGATGTGTGGGCGGACAGAATGACGCTTCTTGAGCCATACTTGTAACTGGGGCAGCACAAAAGGTTCTTTTTTCGCCCCGCGGGTTTTTTTTTCCTTCGACTTGTCTGTCCTCTTGCCTTTGTCTTGACGCCTTGCTCGCAAGCTTCACGGAGGCCTTTCTCGCAAACATCACCGAGGCGGGACCCGCAAAGGGCCGCCGTGGAGGCTGTATAAGAGACGCCAAAGTGATGCCACAGTTGCGCGCAAGGACAAAAAAGTAGGAAAAGAACCCCTGCCCAACGGGGAAAAATATTTTTTGAACTTGCTGCCCGATACACACTCCACACACTACTGGTACTCAGCTTTGGTCTCGTCATCACTAGAGTCAGCCCCCTCAGCTTCGTCTTTGTCCTCGATATGGCCCGCGCCATTGTCGCGTGTGGTAAAGACAGGCACCACGTAAATGCAATCGTTCTCGCCGTCGAGCGTCTTCGACGCGGCGGCAAGAGCTGCCGCAGCCTTGGCCGGCTTGGTCACCAGCGACCGCCGGCCACGGCTCGCTCTACTGGAGCCGTCGGCCGAGGCCGGCAGAACAGATGTACTCGCCGCCGTATCCAAGACCGCTCTTGCCGGCGGCTCAAGTCCTGTTCTGCTCGCCGCCTGCGGAGGTTCCGGCACGTGTGTCGCGCCAGCCGCCGGAGCCTGCGCCGGCGCCTGCGCCGGCGGCGCACGCGGCGTGGTTGACGTGAGGGCGGGTGTAAAGGGCGTCGCCCCCCCCTCCGCCGGCACATCTGCGCCAGTCGTGGGCGTGGAGTCGGAGGCTGTTCCCGCCATTCAAGACAGAGTACCCGGCTGGGACACATCCAACCCGGCCGCCGCCATCAGCTTGCACGCTTGCGCGTGACGGAAAGCGACAGCTTCAGGAGTGTCCCGCATCTCAGCACTGCTGAAAAATGCCACGGTACTACGCTCAGACGCTGCTCGTGCCAACGCAGAAAACGTGTTCGTGCTCGCCTTCAGCATACGCGACGCTTGGGTGTCCTCCACCTGGTCACGCTTGGCGGCCTTTGAGCCACGGGGGCGCGACTGGTAGCCGCCAACACCCGCGGCCTCTTCATCCTTGTCTGAGTCGCTTTTCGAGCGGCCGCCGGGATAACCGCCAGATGATCCGGCACCGGTGGCGCCGCCGACGGCTTCAGCGGCCCCGGAGACCCCGCTGAACGTGTCAACGTGCCGCAGAACCCGCGAGCACGGGACTCACGGGCAGTGCACTTTCTTGGCCTTGCTCTTGGTTGTCTTTCCCTTGGCCATGTCCGCCGCTAGATCCTTGCGCATTGCCTCGTACACATTGGCTCAGCGGAAGCGCGCCATCGCCGCGCTAGTCATGTCTTTCTCACTTGGGTTCCCCGTTAGCTCCATGCGCTTGACCGCCAGGTAGTGGGAGCCAAACTCGTTGACACCCTCGCGTATCCTGTCCCGCTGCTTCTGCACCCCCCCCACGCACAAATAAGTGCGCCGGCAGACGCCAGGGCGTCCCGCAAGCAGCCACTTCCATGCCGATACCACCGCAGTCCGAAACGTCGGGCCACTCTGGTCCGCCCCATCAACAGTGTCCTGCGACGCGGTTAGGTGGGCTTTGCACAGCGCAACAAGCTACTCTTCGGTCCAGCCCGGACTGGTACCATCGCGGGGGCCGCTTACTTGAGCGCAGCAACGCCACAGCCGACGTCGTCAATGACAAGTACTTCTCCACCGGCGGCGTCGCGCCCCGCGCTGCCGCCGGCGTGTCCTGGCCCGCCGGCGTGTCCTGGCCCGCCAACTTGCCCTGGCCCGCCGGCATGCCCTGGCCCGCCGGCTTGCCATGGCCAGCCGGCTGGTCGTGGCACGCCGGCTCTTCGTGGCTCGCCGCCAGCGTTTCCGCCGACTCCTCCGCCGGAGCCCCTGGACTCAGCGTCGGGACGGGCGGGGGGTGCAAGGTGGCTGGCTGCGGCCGGTATCCGGCGGGTGAGGGCTACGCACCGCTGGCTTGGGGTTGATCTGCAGCCGGCGGTGCCGACTCCCCTCCGGCTTCAGACAGCCCTTTGGCTGGCGGCGGCGCCTGCGAGCCATCGCCCTCACGGCGGCTGGCCCCGAAAGGTGTGGAGTTGCCTCCGGCTGTTGGCAACACAAAACTATCCGGCGGCGGCAACGCCGCCCGTCCCTCGCCGCCACGCGATTGGCCGCCGCCTTGAGGCGGCACACCGTCGGGCGGCGGCGAGAACCAGCGGCCGGCAAGTGGCAGACAGCAGCGAGCCGGAGGCGCGCTGAAGTCTTGCGGCAGGGGGCAACCTGGGTCTGGTGGCCCGCCGCCGTTCATGCCAAAAGGCGGCGGTCCCCCGCCTGTAGGGTGTCGTCCGTCGTCGCCGCCGGCTTGATGAGGAATGAGACCAGCTGGCGGCTCCCAGTCGCTGCGCGGCGACAACGACGCCCGTTCTTTCCCGCCACCCCAGTGGCCGCCGCCTTGTGGCGATCGACCTCCAGGCGGGGGCTTCGAGTTGCCCCCGGCTTGGTCTGGGTGCGGATGGGCCGGCGGAGCCCAGTCGGTGCGCTGCGGCGACGGCGCCCGTCCTTTTTCCCCGCCCCGGTTTCCGCCGGCTTGCGATGGGTCGCGATCAGCCGGCGGCGCCCAGTTGTTACGCGGTAGCGACGGAGCCCGCCCTTGTCCCCCGTCCCAATGGCCGCCGGCTGGATCTGGGTGCAGTTCAGGCGGCGCCGCCCAGCTTGCGCGCGACGGCGACGGCGCCCGTCCTTGCCCCCTGCCCCAGTTTCCGCCGGCTTGGTGTGGGTGCCGACCAGCCGGCGGCGGCCAGTTTTTGCGCTGCTTCGACGACGCCCGTCCTTGACCTTCGCCCCAGTTGCCGTCGGCGAGATGTCGGTGGGCATCAGCCGGCGGCGCCCAATAGTTTTGCGGTAGCGACGGCGCCCGTCCTTGTCCCCCGCCCCAGTTGCCGCCGGCTGGATGTCAGTGCAGATGAGCCGGCGGCGCCCAGTTGGTTCGCTGTGGCGCCGGCGCCCGTCCTTGTCCCCAAACCCAGTTGCCGCCGGCTTGTTCTGGACGGCTACGTGCCGGCGGCGCCCAGTTGCTGCGCGGCTGTGACGACACCCGTCCACCGCACGACGGCGCCGATGTGGAGCACGGCGGGCAACCCCAGAGTTGGAACGAGCCGGTGAACTGTGAGAGCACCGCGAGACGCTCTAGGTGTCGCAGAGGCTGGTCCCTCCTCCGCTCCGTGTCGCAGTCCGGGTCGGGCTTGCGGGTAATGGTGGGAGAGGGGGGAGAACAGCGGCTCTTCAACAGATTGGCCGAGGGTCGGAGGGGGGGGGGGGGGGGGGGGGGGGGGGGGGGGGGGGGGGGAACGAGGCACCGTTGCGTACACGGCACCTCGCCGGCAACCACGCAGCACCGGCGGCGCACGCGGGCACAGACACACACGCGGGAGGTCGGCGGCGGTGGAAGCAAGTGGTGGGGAGGGAGGGGAACCGCCGCCAGCGTGCCACGCCTGCGGCAAGGTCAGAAAAAGCTCAACGGTAGCAGGCGGCGAGAGGGGGACATCCACCGGCATGCCACGGGGGCGGCAAGGGCGGGAAGAACTCAAAGGTAGCAGGGGGGCGAGAGGGGCGGCCGCCGGCGTGCCGCGCCGGCGGCAAGGGCCGGAAGAACTCAACGGTAGGGGGTTGCGCGCAGGCGCTCGTTGGGATGAAAGATAGGGGGAGCACGGGCCGCCGGCGGACGGCGTGTTCATATGCCGTCGCCGGCGGCCGACCGAACATGTCATGAGAAGCACGCGCGCGCGGAGCACGAGCGCGCAACCGCTGCCCATGGGCCGTCCCTCCGTGTAGCCGATGGCGGCCCATGGGGCGCCCCAACGAACCGTGGATGGCAGCCCACGACGCGGCTCGGCGTGTCTTTGAGTGAATCGGGGAGCTCAGGGTGCAGCGGGCCCGCCCGAGCGGGAGGTGTGCCCGAGATCACCCGGGGAGGTGGATTGGAGGCTCTCCGAACGGCCTCCACTGCGACACGGCCCCACGCAGCGCCGCCCACGAGGCGGGCCACACCGACACTGGTACGGGGCCTCGTGCGTGCCCCCGTGTCGGCGACATCCCCGCCTCTTGGAAGCGGCTGAGGCACCAGCCGCCCCACGCTTGACGTGAGGCTGCCATTTGAACGATGTGAGGGGGGGTACGGGCCTGGCGCCAACAGCGACCAAAGGAATCTGATCACGTGCCGGCTGACCGCTGGCTATGTTGGATCCGCCTCCCTTCCAACATATTTTTGAACATTTCCAGCAGCCAATGATATGGCTTCAATCAGGTTGAAAACTTTCAAAAGATTTCTGACTGCATGCAAACGGATCACGTGATTGATTGGGCGACCGCGCGGATGTTCCCGCGCGGGCCCACCGACACTGTTCGCTTCGACGGTCGCGGCAGTACTCGTTCAGAGCAAGCCAACGCCGCCACCAGCAAAGGAACCGGCCGCCTCTCTTTCTGCAAGTATTCGAATCGACGCATCTGTTGGACCGCGCGGTGCCTGCCGTGGCCGCGTCTTAACAGCGCATCGCGCAGCGCACCGCTCCCAGGGTCCTCGGCCGAGAAACGCGGCTCTGCGCTGTCGCGTGAGGCTCGCCATCTGGCACTTGCTCGCCAGGTGTCTTCCCGAAGTGAGCCTTTTGCGCATCGTGCCAGCAGGGGCGACCAGTTCCTGTCAAATCGTGGCGCTTTCTTATAGAGGTGTGAGCCTGACTTGCTGTATATATACTCAGATGACAAAACACCGCACAGAACATTGGAATGTTGCGACCCGTTCTTGTCCGGATCACAGCCTTTTCGTGGCTCCCTCCCTGATCTCGTGATTGCGTAGATATTTGCCCGATTTCGGAACACTTGGGGTTGGACGTTGCTAGGCACACTTCCTCAGTCTTATTGCGCCCATCTCTGGACCATGTAGCCCCTGTTTTCAATGACTACAGGACTGTGGAGGGCCCTCTTGGATGAGAACATTGGGGGGCCGCTCAGCGTTCTGCACGTAGGCAAACGTGGCATATTCCGTTGGTGGTTTCAGAACTTGGGGGAGTCGTTGTTGGGTGTGCGCTAAGTGTTTCCCGGCCGAAGCGCCACAGACCAGTCGACGCACAATGTAGCGTATCTCACTAGTATTAGAATGTTTGGAACGGTAGCCCCCCTGAATGGTCAGTATTCAAGTTGAGGATTGAAATGACTTGTGGCTTTCCCTTTGGGAGCTACCTTCCGTCTTCTATATCTGTCCGTTCTTGTACCGTCTCTGCTTTGGGGGCTTATTTGATCCTTATGATCTCTCGGTCGATCGACCCCGCCGCTTTGCCGTCTGACAATCACCGCATCATGGGACTTGGGTCCGCCGTCGTCGGCACCCCCGGCTCCCTATCGGATGTAAGACGAAAATTTGTCCTTCTTCTTCGCCCCTTGGGCGATAGTGTTCGATTTATCGCACGACTACGGTCGGTCGCTATTTACTGGTTAGTTAACCAACGTCATGAATACCACACACCAGCCCATCGGCTTTCTGGTGAGGGTTGCGACTCAATCGAAGCACCTCGAGAGGAGACTCAGAAGCATCAGTGCAGCCGCGTTTCAGAAGAAAAGGCGCCAAGAATCAAGTACAATCGTGCAATTCCGGCCCTGGAGGCCCGAGAGAGCGCCTTTGCGAGGCTTACGCACGCGTCCTGGTCCGCGTTTCTGCGGAAACAGAGCGTCGACCATGGAACCCACCCCATCACCCTGGCGGGACCGCCCTGCCGCCTGACGAGCTTGCGGCCAAGCGGCCTCGGACCTTCCCTCCCCCACCCCCCAGTCAATCATGGCTGCATCCGCCCCGGGTGGTCGCAAGACCGCCCCGTGGCCGGCTGAGGCGCCCCCGTCTGGTGCGAAGCCGGGCAGGGCGCCGGTCACCGCTGAGAAACGGGCTCCAATGCTCGAGCTCTTAGCAGCTGGCAAGACTGTTGTGGAGATCTTATCCTCACGGTTGTGACCCGCGGCGTCGCCCGGAACCTGGAGCTGAGCGGCGGAAAGACGAGCCATCTGGGCCCCTCTCCTTTTTTTACGCATGCTGGGGAGAAGTTGTTGTTCCAGTTCCTACGTGTACGGGCACCCATTGGACGGGGGCAAACGCGCGACGCGTTCTTCACTCGCTGTAAAGAACACTTTTTGACGCTGTCAGCAGTTCGTCAAGAGACGGCCAAGCTCTACTTTGGGGCAAAAACCAAGCCTGATAAAACTTCTTTTGAGCTTTTCGTGCGTCGATGTCCTGGACTGAAGCGGTACCGCGTGGGGATGCTGGAGCAGTCTTAGGATGAGAACTCGCGACTGGAGGTCGTTGCGAAGTAGTACGCGGGGTTCGACCTGTGTCAGCGTGACATCGGCATCAAATATGGGCAGAAGATGTTCAACTTGGCTGAGACGCACGTGCGCTCTCTTGACCTGCTGATCGGAGACCGGACGTCCATTGTGGCGCCCGAGGACCCGTAAAAGCCTGAGGTTGTTTTCCCCTCCATAGGTGCGGCCGCTTCTGGCTGCACGGCGGCTTTCACGGTGTCGCCCGGAGGCGTGGCTGCAACTTACTTTAGCGTGATTGACGGGCCAGCGAGTGGCCACGCCTTTGTTGTGGTAACCGACAATGGAAAAACGTGGTAAGCGCCCCTAGGGCGCGTCTGACCGAGGGCTCCGTCGCTACGCGGCGTCGCCCGCCGGGGTTCGACAAGGGCATTTTTAACACATATGCGTCGCACTGTTGTGTGTTTGCTGCTGGCTACTACCCTGAGGAGAACAAGTTGCGGTCGGTTGACGGTTCTAAGGTTCACCTCTTCTCGCCGGGGCTGACAGACCTGCTCAAAACCAAGGTGACTGTCTTTGCGGAGCCATAGAAGCTGAGCCATCTCATCCAGGCTCTGGATATTCCGACGCTAGTCGCGCGGTTCCAACCGGCCGCGCACCGCTGCATCTGCGAGCGCGCGAACGATTGCTGCGAAGCGGGGCGGCGCTTCGTCGTGCCGGACCTCATGGACTGCATAAACAAAGCAGCGGGCGACGCGTTCACGCCGGCCAACTTGGCGTCCACCTTACGGCTCGTGGGAATGTGGCCAATGGACCGGACGCACATGTCGGTCTAGGCGCTGAGAGAGTGCGCCTCTCGGCCTGTGTTGGACACTGACCTCTCATTTTTGAAGGTGCGGCTCATTTCTGTCATGTGCAAGGAGGTGGGATCTCCGGTTATTGCGCACGAGACGCTGTCCACGGCCGGGCGGCCGGTGGTACTGACGGCTCCGAAGGTGGTTTCGGCTCTTTAGGCGCTCGATGCGGAGAAGGAGCGGAATTCCAAGGCCTAGAAGGTAAGCCGCCAGCTCCTGGTGAAGAGCATCACCGAGCGTAAGGCCGAGCGGGACGCGTAGAAAGAGGCAGCCGAGCATACCCGGGCCCGCAAACCGTGGATGGCGACGTGCGAAGACGCGGTGCAGGCAGCGTCGGCACGGAGAACGACGGCCGTCTCTGCTCAATAAAAGGAAACTCGGAGGAGGGCGTCCAGCAAACGTCGGCGAGTGCAAGCACTGGGGCCGCTATTGCCGATGCCGGACGCGTGGAATCTCGCAAGGTCACAGACGGTAGCCTTGGGGCTGCGGAAACTGACGTGAGGGAGCCCTGATGACCCTCTGTTGTGACACGCCGATTTGCTTCCGTCTCGTTCATCTCTTGTAGAAGTAGTCTCGTGTTTCAAATGCGTTTAACCGTCCTTCCCGGATCCCCATTTCGACGACGTCAGCTTCACGCAGTTTTTCCACCGTTTTAGAGGTTCTCCCCCCATCTCTTCTCGCACCCACTGGCGTCAATGCCAAAGACAGCGCCCACGCTGCCGCACCCCCCCCCCCGCCCCCACACCTTCTGGCACGGAATCGCTCTTTGTTCCCAATCTCAGTGACACCTCCGTTATTGCCTTCGATGCTGACCGCAGGCGCCTCTCGCTCACGCCCCCCCCCCCC
>Ga0209093_1002000_pt1 | contig 11518 bp, 19 predicted proteins | sample SidtaG_4_FD_187450 | JGI IMG/M metagenome (GOLD analysis project Ga0209093, IMG submission 187450) | Marine algal microbial communities from Sidmouth, United Kingdom - Sidmouth_Male1 metaG (SPAdes) (version 2) | ecosystem: Host-associated > Algae > Red algae > Unclassified | place: Sidmouth...
CAGGACGTGCACAATCCCGACCCCCTGGCGCTACCATGGGGGGACCGGTACCCAACGGGCCACGGTCTCAGGCCCGGGCCTCTAGTGGCCCCTGCCCAGCATCCCTGACAGCCCTTCCACTGGAAGCGGACCCCCGCCCGTCTCGGGCGGAAGCAGAAAAGTCACTAAGACTTCCTAGATTTCAGGATTTACCCAAAACCAATACCCTGGGACTTATCCCAAGATTTTTCAATTTTCCCGGATAGAATTCCGGTGGGATTTTATCCCTCGTCGAGATCATATCTCGGTCCGGCTTACGCTCGGATTGCGGAAGCTTCCACAAGCTTCCCGGTCCCCTCAGAGGGCCCGGATTCGGGATGATGCGTGTCTTCCTTGCGTGTGTCAGACCCCCCCAGGGGGGCCCGATCGGGTGTTCCCCGCCTCACGCCCCTCTAGAGGGGTCGTTTCATGTGTGGCCCTGGGGCTCCCTGGACACCCCCCCAAGGGGGTTGCCCCACGCTACCCCCCTAGGGGGGTGTTGCGTGACTGTTCACGACCCGTCCCCGGCTCATGCCGGGGGGTCGTGTCACCCCTGTCAGGGGGTTTACCCCGCACGGTTCACGGTAGACGTTTCCAAGACCGCGAAGCTGCTGAATGATTTATACATCACTCTTCCGAAGCGGTTAAGTGCCTCGACCCTAGAGGAGTAAACCAAGTTCGACAAGCTACGCGAAGAGCTATGCCACCCGCCCATCCCTGCGATACCGCGCAGGCAGGGAAAGTACATCATCGATGTGGAATTCAGCTAGGATTAGTTGGGGTGCTATCTACTAGAACAGCAACCCGCTGAAAAGTAAGTGCCTGCAGAGTACTTCACGAAGGGCGAACTCCCGGCCAGGAAGAAGTACACTGTCACCGATATTGAGGGACTGGGGGATGTGTGGGCCGTAGGACCACGTAGGCCTTATATCGAAGAATCGAATTTCCCCATCCGGTGTGACCACAACGCCCTCAAGTGGATACTAAACACCAAAGCCTACACCAGAAACCGACTCAACCGATGGCGCATCCTCCTCTCGGAGTTCGTCTACGACCTGGAGTACGAGCCGAGCCGCGAGCACGCGGTGGCGGATGAGAAAACCCACCTCCCAACTGAGGGGTTCGACGTGGGGCCGATTACCCAAGAAATTCCCGCAGTCGGGGTGACTGCCCCGTGGAGGGTAGTACTAGACACCCAAAGCCACGCGCATATTTGGGTTGCCCGTGTACGTCTGGTAGAGCTAGCCCAGAAGAAGGAAGACGACGGGTTCTTCCAGGAGGTCAAGTTGCTACTTGACACTCCCGAGCCCACCCGTTTCTACCAGAGCGCATATGGGTTACTCTGCCGAGAGGATCATCGGGCCGGCACCCAGCAGATATTGGTGCCCCGATCCCTAGTCGAGGATGTGTTTCGTGCACAGCACTCGTCCCCTTTGGCGGCGCGCCCCGTAGAGTCCCAGATGTCCCAAACTGTGGTTGTTGTGATTCCTAGCCCGACCGGGGGGCGACCCCTCAGTGGTGGGGGGCCCGCCCAGACTGGCGCCCCACCAGAGTATCTCCAAACGGGCCTGTGAAGTGGGAGGTAGTTGGTTCGATGCGTTGCTTTACTCGAGACCGGCCTGAGGCGCGAGGCGAGCAGCCTCTTACCCCCCCAACGTACCCCTCGCTCAACGTCCTGGAGGCACACCCCCGCCAACGCAGTGACAGGGCCCACGACGCACCTTACGAGGCAGAGCTCCCTCCCTTGGAGGGTACATGCTCTCACCACCCCACAAATCGCGGCACCCCTCAAGGAGCCCAAGAGAATCTCCCCGAGCTCAGCTCCAAAATGAGCTCCCGTCGACATACAAGTACAAGTCATTGCATGTCCCTCATACAGCAATGCATGTCAAAGGAACAGACAAACAAGCCAAAGACCGCATAAGGACTCCTGGAAGTACCCAGGCATTTCGCAGTTACTACGACGTACCAGTGCGGGCTTGAGGGGCTGCCTCAACATTCCCTCCAGCGCCCCAGTCCGCGCCTTCGATGCTGCAGCGCGGCCACAGGAGGTCCTGACCAGTGCAAAATCTCCCGCCAAAATCCGCAGTCGAGAAACCGCCCACGTCGCCAGGTGTACTCCTGGAAAATGCGACCTCGGACAAAGGCGCCAAAGACACCATCGACGCGAAGCAGACGTCGAGGTGAGTACAGCGAACCCGGTTGCCTCTCGAACGGATACGATCCGGCGCATCGGCGGCCCGGAAAAGTGTGGTCGGAACGTGGCTCATCGACTTCGACGAAATCGGTTCGACCAGTCAAACCAGTAGGCCTACTGGTTCGGCCAAAATCAACTCGGCATCAAAAACATCAAATCATCAGAAATCACAATCGACGTGAAGCAGCCGTCGAGCAGACTACAGCGCACTGGGTGCCGCCTCGACCGGAGACGATCCGGCTCCTCAGCGGCCCGTAAAAGTGTGGTCGGAAACCCCGTTCATCGGCTTAGCCGAAATCGGCTCGACCCGGCAAAAAAGAAGGCCAACTAGTATGGCCGTAATCGACTTGAACTAAAATCGACAAAACCGACCACCGCGAACCCGCGGTTGCACCACGGGACGTCCCCAGTGGCGCCGCAGCGCCCCAGGAAGGTCCCAGCCGGCCGTCCTCCGAGTCAGCGCCCCGCGTAACCGTGCCCCATTGCCGGCCTCACGCAAGTTGATGCTACCGCAACCGTGCACTGCCGACTCCGTCCTCCAGCAGCGTCGACGGAGGTCGCTGCCGCGGAACCCTGGCTGCGCCACTGGCCGCCTCCAGTAGCTCCATGGCGTCTCAGCACTCCCCCAATTGGGGCTCGCCATGCTCGGCGCCCCGCGCAACCGCGCCCAGGTCTTCACCAACCCCGACGGCAGCCCGGAAATCCGTGAATGCCGGCGACGGCAGCGGCTTGGTGAGCCCGTCTGCCGGCATTTCGGCGCTTGGGAGGAAGTAGAAAGCCACATCCCCGCGAGCCTGGTAGTCGCGAACCATGTGGTTGACGACGTCGACATGCTTGCTCCGCCCCGTTGCCTCGGGGTTGTTGACCGGCGCGAGGCACGATTGGCTGTCCTCTTCCCGCGGCACGGCCCCGCCATCAACGCCCAGCGCCAACAGAAGTTTCTGAAGCCACAGTGCCTCCTTTGTCGCCATCGCGGCGGCCACGTACTCATCCTGGGCCGACGACGTCGCCACCGTCGACTGGCGCTTGCTCGCACACGAAATGGGCCCGCTGTTGAGCGTGAAGATAAAGCCTGTCGTCGCACGGCGGCTGTCAGTCTCTCCCGCCCAATCAGCGTCAACGTACCCTTGCAGCGCCTCGTTGCCGCCGTACATCACATCAAGGCAAGAAGTCCCGCGAAGGTAGCGCAGCACACCCTTGGCGGCGCGCATATGGTCTTTCTCAGTGCATGACATGAAGCGGGAGAGCACTCCCACGAGAAAGGCAATGTCAGGCCTCGTCGTCTTCGACAAGTTGAGTAAAGAGCCGACGAGCTCCGCGTACCGGTTGCTGTCGGGAAGAAGGTTCTCCCCCGTCTTGCTCAGCTTGACACCCGTCGCCATGGCTGTCTTGTTCGGCGCTCACGTGTCTATCCCAAACTCCTGGAGCAGCGCCATGATGTGGCCGGGGTTACTCAGCGTGCGTTTCTTGGCCTTCTTATCACGCATGACATTCATGCCAATAAAGTCCCTCCCAGACATTGCTGTCGTTGCATGCCCGGACAAATCGGCGCAAAAAGGAGAAGATTTCGGCCGGCTTGGTCCCGTCAAAGCGAACCCGGTCCATGGAAACCTGTAGTTTCTTCCGGTCTTGTGAAATCCAAAGACGCATCTGGCTAGTGAATGTCTGGTACTGGTTCTCCAGACGGTAGGAGTGCCAGTCGGTCACCGTGTTGAGCAGGTTGTCCCCGACCTTGTGAACAGGGATCTGGAAATCCACGAGTGTCCGCCGGACCGTCTCCGCGTCACTCCGGGAGGATGAGTCACTCGAGAAAGACCGGGGGCGACGACACCGATGGCTGCGCCGGCTCCGGCGCGACCGACGGTCCGGGCAAGAGTACCTACTGGTTCTCCCGTCCAATCCCTCGTCGTCAGCTCCGCCTCCACCTGTCACCACCCGGTTCCCTGACGTCCCCATACCAGCGCTTGAAGAAACCAGCCTGACGGGTGTTCGACTCGTGGTCAGCGTCTCGGCCGCCCCAGCCATGTATGCCCGGAGCTCCTCGCGGAGGGATTCCAGGAAGGCCATCACGGCCGGAGAAGAAGCGACGTCAGGGGGGGAACCGCTCGCATCACGTCGACACGGGCTAGCTGGAGTCGGGATCCACGCCTGCTTTCCCTTGGACGTGCCGGTGCCCGCCACCGCGGGTCTCGGCATCTCGGTTTTGACGGTCGTTGTAACCCGGGAGGAGACCACCAGGCCCAGCCACGTCAGCCGGCGTCGGCGGGCGCGGAACCAAACCCGAGGAAAGAGGTATCCCAGCCCCAGCCGGAGCCGCGGGCGTGTCCGTCGACGTACGCCGGGTCGACGTCTCCCCCGGAGAGGACTTTGGGGTCGGCATAGTGGTCTCTAACGCTCAGGAACCAGGCGAGCCGGGAGACACGTACGACCAAGAAAGAAGGGGTAGCAACGAGGTACAAGGTGGGAATCCCGAAACGAGTCGGGAGATTGTAATTCCGTCCGGGAAAGGCAACGCACACAAGAGCTCACCCGTTCAACGGGAGAGATCGCCCGTTACACGCGTACCGGCACCGGATATCAGCCTGAAAATCCTCTGCTGCTCAACCAATTTGTCGCATGAAACGTCGTGTCACCCCAGCCCGCAGAAACACATAGGGACACCTGCCCAGCTGAGGGAACCCACCCGCACACCCTTGCTCTACTCTCGCCCGGTGCCACGGTCACCTAGGAGACCACCCGAAGGCGCAACGACGGAGAAAAGAGGTGAGAGCGCAGATTTTTTTTTATTTGTGGGGAAGCCGGGGCACGGGCGCTCCGCTGTCCCCTTAAGCTAACCGAGCAAGCGGGCACAAATGGCCCGGAATCCCCCACAGTAGCCTCTCCACGGGGAGATCTGGGGATCCATACTAGTGGACCCCCCTACTGTAAAGCAGATAATTCACGCAATTGACATACAAATGCAAAGGACCCACAATCAATCAAGATCCCAAACAGCACCGAGAGCGCAACTTGTCCGAACCGGGGCGTGACACGCCTTCCGCGTCGCTCAGCGCTCCCTCGACCTCCTGGCCGGCCGAGGGACGTCGATCTGGCCGCGTTATGCGACAGATACGCTCTCGTAGGCTTTCCGGGATGCCCAATTGGTCCCCGTACGGCGCCCGCGTGCAGAGGCCGTGGCCTTTATTTTGAAAGAAGTCCTTCGCCGTTTTGGGAGCCACGCGTTCGGCCAACTCGACGTAAAACGCGTCGGCTCGTTGAGCTTCCACAATATCGTCGTACTTGACGGGGGCCGGCATGTCGGTACCCGTGTACCTCCCCGTCAGCAAGCCGTTGGCCGTCTCGGCCTATGCAAGGCATCGGATGTAATCGTTGATATCTTTATTGGCGGCTTCATTGTCTGTTCGGGACAGGAAGTCTGGGGCGTGGTGCGATGCACCGGGTTTGAACTGCATGTCGAATGTCTAGTCGGACAGCCGAAGGCGCCATCGCATCAACCGACCACTTGAGTCAGTGGTGCTGTAAATTCAGTTTAGAGCTTGGTGGTAGGTCTGTAGTAGGAAACGATTTCCGTCGAGGAAGTGTCTGGGCTTGAGTACGCTCCACACAACGCCGAGGCATTCGCGTTCCGTTATGGAATAGTGTCTCTCAGCTGGGCTGAGTCCACGGCTCCAGAAGCCAGCCGGTAATCCAGTACCGTCAGGTTTCTCTTCCAGCAAGGTGCATCCGAGTTGGTCGGCTCAGGCGTCGACATCGACCATCACTTGGCCTTTGGCCTTTGGCAGGGCCAAGATTGGTGGTGCGAAACGCGCTTGACGTGGATCGTTAATGGCCGCAACAATTGCGTCTGTAGGCTTTCGTACGTCCGAGGGGACCTCCGCGCGGGTCATTGCTGTAGTACCACGATCAGGGGGGGTACCTCAGGAGGTGGGAAGTAACGGCCGTCTGGGCCGCTCGCGCGACGCCCGCCATGGGAGTCGAGGTCCAGGAAGTCGGGCCGATCGAAACGCCAACATATGAAGGCACGGTTTACTTGCTGGCGACGATGGTGCCTCCCACCTTCGTCGCGCTTCGTCCTAAAAGGGCGGAAAGCGTCGCCCGGGCTCGATTCCCCGATTGGGAATTGACCCCGGCAGTCGCCAACCAATGCAGATAATTCCCTCCTTGCACATAAAGTCTCCCGAAGCGATCACTACAGACGAGGGGGAGTGACCGTTCCGCGCGCAACGCGCTGCAACCACCGCGTGGCGCCCGGTCGGTTGTCGTCTGCCGCGCCCTCCGGCTGCGGCCACCCGGACCCCGCGGCGGGCGTGACGGCCAGGCGCCCCCCTTCGCCGGCTCGCGCCCACGCTCACAGGCGGGCCCGCCGTCCCCGTGCCCGCGCCCCCGTTCCGTCCGTGCCCGTCGTCGTCGGCGCCGCCGACCCCCGCCGCCCGTCGCACCCCCAGTGCCCCGACGGCCGAGCCACCGTCGTCGACGGGGTCCCATAGTACTACATCCCTTTCCGCTGAGACGGAGCCGTTCCCGGCCGTGCCCCCCGATATCCCCGGCGGGGCTCTGTCCGCCGGGCCCCCGACGCGCCCGGACGCCGACAGCATCGAGGTCTCGCCCGCCGCGCCCCTGGCGAGCCCGTCTGCGACTGACGCCGCAACGGGGGTTGTGCCGGCGCCTGCCACACCGGCGACGCCAGGACCGACGAGGGCCCGTCCGCCCACCCCCGCGCGTCCGACGTTGCCTCCTGGCTTGCGGCTGCCGTACGACCCCAACGGTCGTGAGTGGCGGAAGCCGCCCCGCCCGGCGGGGGCGCCGGAGACGGGTAGTGGCGGGGGTGGGGCTGCGGCGTCCCCGGCGTCTGCCGTGGGCACGGGCACCACTCCGGCGCAAGGAGGGGGTCCCACAGGCGCGACGGAGGATGGGCCTCGCTGTAGGGGCAGGCGACCCCCGTTCTCCCATCGCGACCGGCGCCGCCAGCCGTCCGATCGTGGATCGCCCCGCTGGGGCCGGCCGTTGCGGCGGACAATTCGCCGCTTGTCAGCGACCTTTCCCTGTCCGCGCTTCCCCAAGATGCCAACGGGGCGCAGGCTGTGTGGCGGGCCTTCCGGGAGCTCGCCGTGGCGGCAAGTTACGACGCCCGGCCGGCGGGCGCGCGCGATTTCGGGTCCTTCATTCGCCCCGTCGGTAGCAGGGCGGCGTTCTTGCGTTGCATGCTGCGGTGCAGCCCGGGCCGGGTGCTCTTGGTCCCGCACCCCGCGGCCGAGCTACCGTTTGTCGCAGGCGGCGAAGAGTGCGCCTACGTCGAGGACTGGCATGCCCGTCTGCACCATCGCCCCGCCGTCCCGTTCGGCCACTCCTGAGCGCTCGTCAGCCTTGGAGCGTAGGTCCCTTGCTCGCCCTGAGCCCGGTGGGCCCGCAGACCGCGCCGGCGGATCTGGCGCTGGAAGCCGCACGCCGTTCGCGCGGTGAGCTTGGGAGCACCCTCCGGGAAGGGCACGGGGCGATCTTCTTGCCCGTGCGGTCCGGCATCTGATTTGCCGCTGCGCGTGCTCACTTTGCGCGCCGGCGATAGCGTCGCGGTGCGCGACGCAGCGGCTGCTGACGTATGTAGATTCGCACGTCATCCACTAACAGCAGTCCCCGCTCCAAGCGTACCCGTGACACTCCACCCAGGGTACGGCGTACGTCATGATGACGGCGGCTTTCGTGTCGGAGGGGCTCCGCGCGTACCGCGAGACGCACCGCGTCTTCGGGCCGTCGCCTTGCTACTACGCCCTGACGGAGAAGTTCTCGGTCGACGACCTGGCTTCGGGTTATCGCTCTGCCGCGGATGCCTTGGCGGATTACGACGCTTTCGCACGGGCGGTGCCCTGGGCAGCTGTTCACGACCGGCTGCCCTACAACTACGACCCCACCGGTCAGGCTCCCAGCTCCTTGCTGCCCCACCAAGTGGGTACCGTCGCGGACCGCCGGCGCCACTACGTCCGCATCGTGGGCTTCCCGCGGTCGCCGCAAGCCCCGCTGGGGGTTAGCTGGCGGAGCCGCGGCTCGCGGATGCCGTCTCGCGGTCACTACCTGTGACGGACGAGGCCTGGGCGGTGCCCGCCGGATTCCCCCTGTCCGACCCGGGGTATGTCCCTTCGTCGACGGAGGAGGCGGCCGGGTCGGCCGCGCACGACGCCCGGAAGCGGCGGCACGCGGACAAGGAGCGTGGCGGCCCTGTGCAGCCCGGGTCCGCCAATTTTGGGTCCCCGGCCGGCGCCTAGCCGGGTGTCCCGGCTGGGCCAGCCGCCTTCCCCGCGTCCGGGTCGCCCATCCACGAGCTGGGCTCTCACGTGCCCGGAGGGGGCGACGGGGAGTTGCGCGAATGGGGTTCCGGAGGTCCAGGCGCGGGGCCCCGCGGCGAAGCCGCGTCGCCCCCAGCGGCCAACACCGACTGGGACCGTTATCCGGCGGCCCGTCATGACGGGTCCATGTCGGCGCCCGACGGCTGCTTGGCCGAGCAGCGGCATGACGACTACCCCGGCACGGCCGGTGCCGAATTTGGTGACGGGTAGCCGGCCGATGCCGGTGGCGGCACCGGAGGCGCACGCTACGACCCCGGGGACCGTAGGGAGGGCAGAGTGGGCCGCGGTGCCGGCGCGTGGGATGACCGCGCGTGGCCGCCGGCCAGTCAGGGTGACGGTCGCAGCCATACTGCTGCCGGGCGAGACGGCCTCATGAGGCGCACCGACATCGGCCAAGGCCGTGAGCTCGACGCCCATGGCGGCCGCCACTGGGACGCGGAGCCCCAGCCTGACGGCGGGGGATACCCCACCGGCGGCGCAGGGGCGGCCACCGGGTCGCTGCGCGACGCCCACGGCGGCCGCCACCGGGACGCGGACCGCCAGCGAGACGGCGGGCGATACCCCACCGGCGGCGCCAGGGCGGCGCCCGGGTCGCAGCGCGACGCCCATGGCGGCCACCACTGGGACACGGAGCCGCACTGTGACGGCTGGGGATACCCCACCGGCGGCGCTGGGGCGGCCGCCGGGTCGCAGCGCGACGCCGATGACGGCCGCCATTGTGGGTCGGAGTCCCGCCGGGACGGCGGGGGATACCCCGCCGATGCCGTGCAGACGGCCACCGGGGGTCCGCGCTGCGCGTGCTGGGTCGACGGTCCCGACAACGATGGCCCGGCGGCGGCGCTGCTCGAGCTGGGGATAGTGGGCCCCGTCGCAACCCCCGTCCCGGGGCAGCCGGACGTCGCCCTCGACTGGTGGCTGTCCTCGCTGTGGGAGCCCCCCGTTACGTTGACAGCCACGGCGTGGCGGGACTTTCTCACTTCCGGGACGGGCGTAGCCCTCTTTGGGCACGACGGGACCGTGAACTGGGCCGAGGTGGGTCCCCCGGAGCTCACCGACGCCCTTGTGGAGTACGCCCGCTTCGGGCTCTTCGGCGTCGTGCCGCCCTGCCTCGAGACCGCGCAGACTCAGGCGAAGCGGTTCCAGGCCGCCCTGTGGCGTGTCCTTTGTAGGGCGGGTCGCCGAGTTCACGTTTGGGAGGACCGCGGCCGCGCCAAAGGGCATTGCCCTGGCCCCGTAGATGCCGCGCCTACCTGGGTGGCGTTAGGCCGTCGGCTGCCTCGTCGTAAAGCCGCGAGTTTTCTCCCTGTGCCCCGAGAGTGCGTGTGGGTCGTCTTGGCGCTGCCGCGTGACGTTGACGCCACGTGACCGCTGGTCCGAGCGACCCAGTGGCCCGACAGCCCCAGAGGGCCCCACATACAAAACCCCACCCCCCCCCCTCCCCCCGTCGGCGCTCGGCCGCCGCGCCGAGCCAGGGGGTCAGGCGTGGTCGGTCGGGGGCGACGCGGCAACGACGCCTGCGGCGGCCCCAACAGTGCGGCCCGGGGCTGGCGAGGACGTTGGCGGCGGGTTGGTTGACGTATGGGGTAACCCGAGGCGTGCGGCGCGGCGCAGATAAACGCGCAGGGTCTCGTGCGGGGCGTCCGCGGCGTCCAGCCAGGTGGGATGGGGGTACCCGGTCCAGAAAACCTGGACCCGTAGGGATCCGTCGGGCAACGTGGCGTGATCCGCGATCCGGTCCACGGCGTACCTCTGGCTATCAGCCTCCGCAACATGAAAGGAGCGGGCCGTCCGCATCTCGGGGTGCTGGGCGGAGCCCGGGACGGCCGCGCCTGAGGCCCGGACGACGTGAGCCTTGATTTCCCGGCGGTGCTCCCCATCCACGTCGAGGAGTACCGTGGGGCCATCCGTGCAGACCACGCGGTAGGGCCCGCGGGCAATGTGCGTCAGATTGCCGCCGGCACCTTCGTCCTTGGAGTGATCGCGCAGCCACGCGCAGCCCCCGACGGTGAGCTTCTCCGCGCGCAGCGCGAGGCGGCCGTCGTGGTCGCGCTTGTAGCGCCCTTGCGTCGCCTTGAGCGTTGCCCGCATCTGCGGGACGAGCTGCACGAGGCGGGTCAGCAGGGCGGCCTGGGCCCGTTTCTCGGCGGCTGTGGCGCGTTACGCCGTGAGAGGGTGCGCCCCTGTTAGGGAGACGCCCTTGCACGCCCAGCCCGAGACCCGCATGGGATTGACCAGCTCCAGCGGGGCGACCCCGGTGCTCCTGTGCAGGCGACTGTTGTATGCCAGCGTCAGCGCCCCAAGGAGTTGGTCCCAAGACCTCGGATGTTCCGCCACGCAGTGGTTGAAGTTGGTGTGCATTGTGCGGTTAAACCGCTCCGTCTGCCCGTCCGTCTACGGGTGGGACGGAGACGTCACCTTCGGCTCGATGGAGAGCAAGTTACACACCTGGCCCTAAACGTGGCTGGTGAACTGCGGTCCCCCGTCGGACATCAGCCGGTCCGGCGGACCATAGGCGGCGACCCAAGAGTCCACGACCACCGAGGCGCAGTCCACCGCCGTGGTACCGTCCAATGGGAGGGCACGCACCAGCTTGGTGAACCGGTCCGTTATCACCAGGATGTACCGGTGGCCGGCGGCCGTCCGAGCGAGGGGCCCACAGAGGTCCACAGCAATGTCCTGGAAGGGCATGGTGGCGGGGAACAGGGTTAGCGGCGAGCGCCTCGCCAGGGGTCGCACCCGCTGTCGTGCACATCTGTCGCACTTCCTAACGTAGGTGACGGCGTCCGCCGCCATGCCCACCCAGTAGTGCGGGATGAATGACGTTGGTTTAATAACCAGGAAATGGCGACCGACCGTAGACGCGCGATAAAGCGAACGCTATCGCCTTAGAGGCGAGGAAGAAGAACCTTTGTTCGTGCAACATCCGATGGGGAGCCGGGGGTGCCGACGACGGCGAACCCCGGTC
>Ga0209093_1002001_pt1 | contig 11517 bp, 14 predicted proteins | sample SidtaG_4_FD_187450 | JGI IMG/M metagenome (GOLD analysis project Ga0209093, IMG submission 187450) | Marine algal microbial communities from Sidmouth, United Kingdom - Sidmouth_Male1 metaG (SPAdes) (version 2) | ecosystem: Host-associated > Algae > Red algae > Unclassified | place: Sidmouth...
GAGTGTCCTCTCCCCACGGGGAGAGCGTCCTTTCTGACCGTGAATTGAATTGATCTGATGACGGCCCGCCATTGGCGGAGGAAGGACTCGACATTCGTCGAGTCGGCGTGGTCAGTTACTCCATGCGTCATCCGGCGGGGGGGGGGTCCAGAACGTGGGCTACAAGTCCCACGTGCTGGCCGCGGTGGCGTGGACCAGGTAAATCGGGCCAGATTCGTGGGCTTGTAGCCCCTGCTGAAGCAGGCTACAAGTGACGCGCACACAAGGAAATCGGGTGTGTCGTCATCGTTTCGGAGCGTGTCAGCGCCGGTCAGGGCGGATTGTCACCTATCAATCCAGGTTGGGCGTCCCTGTCCTGCCAGAAGCCACCAGCGTTCAACACGTAGAGGCCACAGCCCGGGGGTCACACATCACTTCCATTGCTGCAACTCGGGAGTTCCAGGTGCTCTCTAGGACTGGACAGAGTCATCATCTTCTTTCGCACCGCTGCGCCCGAGTCGTGTGCAGGCGCACTACAAATACGTGCGGGCGCCAGAGACGGACCCTGGCCCGGCCCCTGTCCATGTCTCCGTCCCCGCCCCGCGCTGTCTGGCCTGCTCCCAAGCGCTTCTTTGTTACACGCACGTCTCTCAACCGGGACACTGGAAGCACGCATTGACGAAAGCCTCGACAGGCTCCTCTGCAGTTACCCGTTTACCCTACCCTCCCCACCCTCACACCCATCCCATACCCCTGCCCCTCGCCTCCCCTCCTCATTCGTCATCCGTGTCCGCTTCCGCGTTGCTGTCCGCAAATGCGTTCACGAAAAAGCGAGCGGCGCGCAGCTCTACAGCGGTGGACGGTACCTCGTCAGGCATGACTAGCAAGCCATGCCGAGCATGAAGGTCCTCCCAGTCATGCTCGACTGCGACCCAACCCACGATGTCATTGACATCCACAACGTCCAGACGGGCCGCATCCCCATTGGATGGCACCGCCCATCGCAGTCGCTGACATCCGTAGTCCGTCAGTACACACCCCTCATGAGGTGGCGCTTCCTCTGCCCTCCGTACGACCAGTCGCTTCCGTCTACCAGCCCGGGACTGCAAAACGAGTGCAGCTTGCCCGTAATACTGGGTACCACCCGGCCCAGTGTACTGAAGCCAGTCATACCACGGAGCCCCATGGAAGCTCGGTGCCGCCCGAATGGTGTTGGCCACCAGACCACGCCGCGGGGCGGACGGATTACCGTAGTACACGGAGTCACAGTAGTACAAGGTCTCGCTGCCCTCCACCTCCAATACAGCACAGAGTTCAGGAATCTTGCGGTTGCGCGCCAGCTGCGCCGCAGTACAGCGCCGAGAGAACCGGAGAGGTCGGCTGCGGCGCCCGGCGTTCGCCAACGTTGCATCTGGATCGGCTGTAACAGGGCGCTCCTCTTCCTCGAGAAAATAAGCAGCCACCTGCTGGTTCACTAGCAGCTGCTCAACGAACTGATCGCGCCTTTTGTGTGAGGCCTTGTACGCAGCTTTCACTGCCTTGTGCAGCTTCTCATTGTAGCCTGTGTTCCCGTCGAACAAATGGGCCCGCAGGCGGAACTCATCGAGTAGATGCACAGCAAGACGGTGTAGCTTTGTTGTATGTGACGGACCAAGTAACGGCTGGTAGTAATTGATGACCCATTTCCGCGCCCTTTCCGCAACTGCCGCCGCTTGCGAGCCAGTGAATCCACCACCAGTACACCGCTCAGCAAAGATGTTCTTCGTCACGGCCACCAGCTGACACACGGCCCGCGTCACAAGCCCGTGGTCCGTCTCGTCCTGCATGGAGCCAATTGCGGCGATGACGGCGAAGGGTAAGAATGGGAGAGCTCGCCGGTGCTCGCTACCCGTCAGCGTGGCCTGCTTCGTAGCCTTTGGTACAAAATACCTTCATGTCACACAGATACATCGGAGGCCAGAATATAGATGACACAGTACACAACACCAGGGCAGAAGGCAACAGTACATATACCAAGCTCAATGTCAGTATAGCTCTATGGAAGACTCAACAACGCGCCACTGTCACTGACTGTCAACTTCTTGTCACCTGGTACACAACACCTTCGTTCTCTACAGTATAGCGTACCCGGGGTGTATGTGTGGCACGCGTACACGGCGTGAGGCATGTTTGAACCTCATATTGATGGCGCGCTCTGTATTGGTGGCAGTTCCCAGCCGTACATGGCCATCCGGGAGAGCGATCTTCCGCAGGTACTCGTGTATAGAGGTTGAAACCTTGCGGTTGACACCAACGTCCATGACCTGCCCAACAGAAGACAACATCACAGTACATGAGCGCCCCAGTATGTACACGCAACACGTCGTTAGTAAAGTGACAGCGCCCATCAACACACGCGGCCTGGCACAGGACACTGCCATAGTACTGAACATCCAAAAAAACAGGACGGTAAAGAAAAGACTCTCGTAGATTGTGAGAAACGTACATGGAGGCGGTCAAACCCTGGAAAACGATACAGCATGCGCGGGCCGTTACCCAGCCCCGCCCACGCGGAAAGAGCAGGAACCATGCTGTTCAAACTGTGCGCCATCTCGGCCTCAGTACGCATTGCGCCAGAACCGCGGAAGTCGCCCATCAGTACATTGCGCAGTTGCGCCCGCACCGTCTCGTGCACGTCTCCTGCTGGAGCATTCGTGCCCGCCTCCGTACAAGAGATGTCCCGCCCGACAGTACACGACGTGCAAGGGAAGAGGCAGCCGGACCCCTTCAGACACATGACTGCACGCTCCTCCGGCTGGTCACACACGTAAAGAAGAGCTCGGGGAGAAACACGTACGCAGCCGCCTCCTGGTAGATTGAGCCACGTCCCGTCGTGACTTGCCAACAGACTTGTACGGAACAAAACGTGTATGATGCGTTGCAGCAGTTCGGAGCGTACCTCCTGACCCTTCATGGTCTCAAGAAACTTGTTCTCCACCTGCGGAATGTACGCCAGGGTGACCCAACGCACCTCGTCAGTGTCAATGTTGATGACCCGCATCCGCAGAGGGTAGGCCGACACAGCACCACTGCTACTCAATAAAGTCGCATCGGAGTAGAGGTAGAACCCCAGCACACGCGTCACAGGATGTAAAGTACCGTCGAAGTGCTCCTGTTGCTGCTTGTACATTTCTCCATCCCATGCGTTCCGCAGTACGGTATCAGGTGAGGTCGTACTGGCGCCCGTACTGGCATCTGCGGATGAAGCATCTTGTCCAGTACGGGAAGGTCGTCCCCAGTACAGGTCATCGGGCTTGGCACGCATCACCTCGTCTTGAGCTGCTTGTAGAGCGTCCCTGAAGAATACAGTGTACTGGCGCCCGTCAATCTTCATGATGACCTTCTTCCAATTGAGCGGTGTGATGAGAGTCCGCTTGTAGCGGCGCACGGCGGCAATGAAGCGCCAGACCGTCTTAAAAGCATCTGTGAAAGGTCTTGATCGGACAGCATCGGTGGCCGCTTCGACCTTCCGCGTGAAGTTGTAAAGGTCCTTGAGCTCGCGCTGCGTCATCACTCCACCGCTACCGACAGTACAGGCATGGACGAAGACGTTTCTTAAACCATGCCGCGTCCACGGCTCAGCACGACCCCCCCGCAACATAGGAAAGGCCAACGTAGATTAGTCTGCATCACCAAAGCGCTCGTAACGCGCAAATACGTCGTCACACAAGCGACGGTCGTGGTCACCATCATCTTTGTCCGAGCCACTATCACTCGCCGACACTCGCCCAGCCCCACCCGTCGAGGATTCAACGCCCGTGGCCTTTTCTCCCGACGCTGGTATACTAGACGGCTCTCCAGAGGCGTCCATAGCGCCTCCATGTTCGGTTCCAGTACAGCCAGCTCCAGCAGTACGGTTCAGCGAGCGCCGATGCCGCCGCCGCGGCCGGCCCCGATGCCGACCATCAGCTTGACGCGCACGCCTCGCCTGGGTAGATGGTTGTCCTCTACGCGAATGACCACGACGACGCCAACGCGTGAGCGTCCTGGCAAGCTCGAGAAACACATCCGAAGGCAGTGCTTGGACTGTCCCAACTTCCCCGACTGGTCCGCCAGAAGGGCCAGTCGGGTGAGACGTATGCGCATCTTGATCACCTAGCATAGGATCGTCGTCGTCCTGGCCATGTGGTAGAGGCGGGTCATCGTCGGTCTCGATGCATCTTGTATTGACCGGCACAGTCGAGGGATTGACGGGAGGCAGGTCGCGGCAGTGCAACGCGCTGAAGTGCCGCGACTCCCCAATAGCAGAGCGAGGCATACGGCCGCAACCAGGAACCCGACCGGGAAACATACCCACAGTGGGGCGCGAAAGGGCATCACGTCAAAGTTCAGGACAGAGGCTCAAGCCAAGCAACGGCAGATCGGTGCAGTGCGTCCAGCGGCGCGTCCGACGGTGCGTACTGGCGATGGGTGCGTACTCGTGACAGTATTGATCGTATCAATTTACCGGTCCAGTACAATACAATCAAGACACAAAGTAGTACCGCTAAACATGGAGGTAGCCCCTCTCATCAAACTTGTAAATGCAGTCAGGACCGTGCTGACAATATAGCGTCCCGCACCCGACTGTACGCCTGTCGACTGTCAGTGCTGTCGAGCACGTCGGGAGAGACATCAGTTGTTGACCCAGTCATGCGTGCTCACGGTCAATTGTCCGTAGCACGCCCGTCCAGCACGCATCTACCCATACACGACCGAACATCAATGGCCAATGTCCATCTAGCTGTCTTGGCTTTGATTTTTGATTGGTACAGCGGCTCCACTCAATGAGCTCGCCCGCACCCGCGAAGTGTGCGCGCTCGGGCCTTCGACCCCACACAGCCAGCGCCGTCACCCCAGCAGCCCCCTCCCTGTGTGCTGTCGCAGCCAGATGCACCGTCTGGACTGAGCGGGCTCTCAAGGCCGACACAGCACAACGTTGCGCTCTTGAGAGAAAAGGATGGGCGTCACCACGTTGACCGGACGACCGATGACTGGTGGACTGCTCCATTTTTCCCGCCTCGCTCACGACTACTCCCTCCCTATCCTCCCCTTCCTAGCCCCACCCCTTCGACCGACACCCCCTTCCCACCCCCCCACCCCTTCGACCAACACCCCCTTCCTCCCCCAAGCCATCCACCCACACCCCCTCCACGCTCCGGACCGCCAAGAGGTATGACTCTTCTGGAGGACGTGAGTCGGCTTCTAGAGGCCGCTAGCCACGCATTGGTGGCGGCTACGGACCCGAACATTGACGGTGTGACCGTCGGCCCGTCGGCAATTCGCCCTGTTGGTGGTCCGGCAGCCACCGGCTACGTTTCCGGCGCCGGAGTCCGTGACGGTTTCCACGTCGTCCAGGCCGACAGCGGCGACCGAGCTCACGCCGACCGCGTCGACCCCGCTGGCACCACCCCCCAAGCGCCTACCGCCGCTTCGACTTCCACGCTCGTCAATGGCCTCGTTTTGCCACCGTCCCCGCCGTTGCTGCCGCAGATTCCCGCTCTGGGGACGCCGCTGCCGGTTCCGAGTACCACGCTTGTGCCGATGACGGACGGGGCCCGGGATCCCGCCGTGGCTCTCGACACGGTCGCGGAAGCCGCCGCGAGGCTGGTGGCGGCCGCCAACATGATCACAGCCGCTAGGACGGGCTCCAATGCGAACATGGACGCTACGTCTTCCTTTGTTGGAGCCATCAACACTGGAGCGACAACGCGCATGGCGACGGCCACGGCCCATCGCAGCCCTACCGACTCCAACGACGCCGCTGACAACACGGTGGCCGCCGCCGCTATGGTCGCCCCAGCCGCCAGGATTGTGGCCCCTGTCACCAACGCGGGTGTTGCTGCACGCGGTCCCCCGCGCCAGTACAGTCGCCGCCGCCTCCAAGACGGGTGCATCCGACACCCACACTGGCGTCGAAACCCACACGGTGGCCGCGGCCAGTATGGGCGCTGCTACCAGTACAGGCGCCGCTGGCAGTACGTGTGACATCGCCAGTACGGGCGCCCCCGCCAGTATGGTGGCCGCCGCCCCCAAGACGGTCTCCCCCGTTGGCTCTGGCGCCGCTGCCAACACGGGCGCCGCTGCCAACACGGGTCCACCGCGGAGGAGACGGTGGCAGCCACCAGTACGGTGGGTGCGCTAAAGACGCCGGCGTCTGTGGCCAGTACGGGTGCCAGCACGCGTGCCAACGCAAATGCGGACGCTGGTTTCGTGGTCGACAGTGGCGCCGCTGGCAACCCAATGGGCATTGATGCGCCCTCGACGGAAAAAGTCCCCCCGGCAGACCCAGAGGCGCGGTCTCCTCGCTCTGGGGTCACCAGTACGCGCGGTTTATGTCGGACGGGGACGCCATCGCTGCGCTCTGGTGGTCGGAGTGGAAGTGAGAAGCGGACAGCACGCCGCAATGCCGACGCCAATGCCCCCCACCAGCTGTACGTTTGTGCTTCTTGCTTTACTCATTTCTGTTATCTCTTCTTATCTTATGCTTTTCTTACTGCTGCATATGCGTACTGGTAGAGGGTTTGTCTCTATACCACAAGCAAGTACTGACTGGGCGCGTCTTGATCGTTTTTGCTCCCCTCCCTGTCCTGTTTTCTTTTTTCTGAAGGCAAGCAAGACTGGCGTTCTCCTGGAAAACCAGCAAGCCAGGAAACCGGCGGTTGCGCATTGAAAGCAACGCCGCCCCCCTCTCAAAGGCACCGTTAACACCGTCGCGAAAGCGCACGAGGGCGCAAGCGGTGGCAGAGGAGTCGAGCGCCGTCGCCGACACGCTCGAGTGGACGCCTGACGGCACCCTCGTTCCTGTCGCCCCTCCTTCCTGGAATCCTAGTGGAGGCGACGCGATGCTGTATGCCTACATCTCCGCTCACAACTCTTACATCACGGCAAAGGCGGCTTCAAACAAGGCCGTAGATGCTGATTCTCCTGACGACAACATGGCCCCGCTGCTGAACGCGTCCCCTCCGTCTAAGAGGAGACGCCAAGGACCCTTTCACGTGGACGAGGACGGCGCTGCGCGTGGCGCCGCTTGCTCTGGTGGATCCGTCGACGCGAGCCGCGGCAAGGGAGCTGGTAGGGACGCCGGCGGCCGAGTCGGCGACGACGATGGCGCCGGGGATGTCAACGATGGTGCAGGCTCTGTCCGCGCCGGTGGGGACGTTGGTGCCGGTGGGGACGTTGTCGCTGGTGGGGACGTTGTCGCTCTCGCTGGTGGTGACGTTGGCGGTGGGGGTGACGTTGGAGGTGGTGGTGTGTAGTGGTCCGGGGTCCCACGGCTGGAAGGGGCGTGGCCCCTCAGCTGTGGACAGCACACCCCCGGGGCGGCCCCAAAATATCCCGATCCGGGCCAGCAAGGAAATGACCTGTCCGAATCTCAGGGAGATCGGATCTGGTCGGGGGCGGGGTTTTTCCCTCGTGGTTTTCCCAACCCCCCTACTACTTGTTTGAACTTTTCGCTTTGGAGAGATTTATCTGTTTGGCGTATTTGGGGTGGCTACTTTGGCCGCTGGCGCTCGGGGTGGGGAGGGGTTTATTGACAGTGGGGAGGTCGTCCCCACCTCCGTTTGATAAAACCAACAGTGCTTTGGACTACGATTCCCCCTGGGCTTTGCCGTGATCCTCTTCTCCCGTTGGGGGAAGGCTGGGCTGTGGGTCGATTTCCGGGGCAGTTCCTTCGACGGACCGAGCTGATCAAGAGGTCACTTCGGCTGGACGACGAACCAAAGTGGTGGTGCCGAGAACCGCTACAGGTGCCGCTGGTACTAGTGGTTCTGCTGGCGCTGGTGGTGCCGCTGGCGCTGGTGGTGCCGCTGGCGCCGTTGCCGCTGCGGGCGGGGACGGCGACGGCGACGGCGTGGGTGACGACGTTGGCGGAGGTCTCGCCTGTGACTTCAAGCGCCTTGTCACCCCACGTCGACCAGCTTTCATGCGCCGGAAGAAGGCGGCCCCCGTTGTGTCGTCTGCGCAGCCGCGCATTCTTGGTCTCCGGCGTGTACTGACGAAGCGCATACTGACTGCACTCGTCAAACCGCAGTCGGCTGACGAAGGATCTCACTCCGCCGAGGCGCTGGACGCTGTGCTGCGGGAGGTGGTCATGGATGTGCATGGCATCGGTCTGTCGGCTGCAACTGACATGCTTAAGAACGTGTATCGACCGGCGGCCCCAAGCGCGAGCGGTCGGGGCAAGACGGGGTCGGCAGCAAAGAAGGCCAAGGAGCCCGCCCCTGTGGCGTTGCGTCTGTGGCTGGGCAAGACACGGAACAACCGTCACTGCAGTCTTAACAAAGTCATCCAGCGGACTTGGGCAGAAGGCGCCTCCTTTGACGGTCCGTCTAAGTCGGCAGCGACCGGCTTTCTTGGTGGCCATGGATTCCTGGAGTGCGTCGCTGGTCGGAGGGGGGTGGTGCTTGCGACGCTTGCAAACATTTTGTACTGCGGGGGCAACCTGGAGGAGTGTATCTTTCCGGGTGGAGAGAACGAGAGTGCCGTAGTCAAGGTGGACCTCACCACCTTGGCGTTTGTCTTGAGCAAGGTAAGGATTGAGTGTGTGCAAGTGGACGCGTGTGATGTCTCGTACCGTGTGTGGTGTGTATGCTGGACGCATTTACTGACCGCGTGCTACCTGTTCTTTGTTTTCTACCCCTTGGCACGTACTCGTTTTTTTGTGCTCTGGCATGTGTCATGTTGCTATCCTGGAACTGGCGTTGTATCATGTCCATGTACAGGTGTTCCTCATCACAGATCCGCCTCTCGCTGTAACAGGTCTGCGTCAAGGACTTGCCCCCCGTCGGGAGCAAGCAGCCGAGCGCCTCGAGTCTACACGGCGGAGTCGTGAAGATGGGCAGGGTTGTCTGGGCCAAAGAGCTCAAGTACTTGCACGCGCACGTCGACACCAGCACGGACAGCTGGGGCGCGCTCATCTCAACTAACAAGGGCGACAAAAAGCGTGCCACAATCAACGACGACCCGGGCGTTCCCAATGCGTCAATCGACCCTGAGATCGACGTCGACAAGAGGGGCGAGAACGTCGAGGTGGTTACGCCGGCTGAGGTCGTACAGCTCAAGAAGCCCGTGCGAGACTGGGTCTCCGAACGCAAAGACGATGTCGCCGTCATCGACGACGATGATGACGCAGACCTTGCGGGAGGCCGCGGTGCAAATGGCGGCGGTGGGGATGGGGGCGGGAATGTAGGCGGCGGTGGTGCTTGTGGCACCAAAGTCAGGCCGAACCCACTCGGGCGGCCTTCCCGACCGGGCACCCGGTAGTCTCGTCAAAGACCCCAAAAGCAAGCGCCAAGACGCACACAAACAACTGGTGTGGGCGGCAAAGACAAGCCACAAGTACGACACAGCGTTGTGAGGCTCAACGTTTACTTGCCTCCCTCGGGCGGGTCCGGGACTGCTTTGCTGTCCCGCTCAGATATACCCACCGGTCCCCTTCCCTCAACCCTCCGGGGGACCCTCGCAAGTGGGCCAAAAACAGGGGTCAAACGCGGGCCACACCCGCCGCCGGGGGTGTGCCCAAGACCCAATCAAAACATGCCAACAAAATCCCCGAGGCGAGGGTGAGATGTACTGAGAACATCAGATATGACTCCTCACAACGAAAAGAACAAAGCAAGGATACGGTCATAACTCAGAGGACCGTAGAGGGGACTTTTCGGGAATCACAAGTGGATCATCCCAACCACGATCCGATCGCACTGAGTGGATCTCGTGATCAGTAGGAATGTGCTTAGTCTAGCTAATCCCGGTAAACAGGAATCTCAGCCTTACTTAGGCGAGCTCCGGGCAAGACCCGCCCCAACGGCGTGTCCGCCTGTGGGCCTTCCACTGAATGGCCCCATCAGTTGTCAAGTCCAGATGGTCTCCGTGTGGCCATGCTGCCACATTTCCCCCTCCTCAAGGGTCAGCCGTCTCGGCTGACCGGGAACGGACGAGTGGTCCGCTCGAAGTGGGCGTGACGCGACCCCCTTTGATTTGATGGGGTCGCCTCAGGCGCACGCAAGTCGCGTGGCGCCGGGATATGACGCAGTGTCATGCCCCCCCTACGTTGAGGGGGCCGAGAGGGCGGGGTCTTCGCCCGCCCAGTGGACGCTGGCGGCGCAGGGAGCACTCTTCCCGTGTGCCTGCTGCGTGGTGGCGGCCCCGCCGGCGTGTGGCGCAGGGGACACTCTTCCCCTGTGCCGTCTCCTGGGACGTGAGACGGGGGGGGGGGCGCGTGTGCGTACCGTCCATGCCCCCGCCCAGCGACCCTATTTATTGGTCGCCTCGCGGCGTCGGCCTCAGTCGGGCTGCCGCATATCGACTACCACGCGTAGTGAGAGTGCGCGCGCGCGGCGTTCTTCTTGCCCCCACTCCCCTTGGCCCCCTTACTCGGGTTCGCTTCCCCCTCTCCTTCTCCTCCTCACTCGGGTGCGCTTCCCCCTTACTCGGGTGCGCTTCCCCTTTGGCCCCCCCCCCCTTACTCGGGCGAGACGGGTGATGTCGGCGGCGACCCCTCCTGCGCCCGACCTACTCGTCGAGGAGCCGCTCCCCGAGATGGAGATTGACGGGGCGGCGGCCGGGACGCCGCCGATGGCGCCGCAGTCGTCTTTGCCCCTCGTCACGGGTGGGGCAGTCGGGTCTACTCCTCCGGCGCCCCCTTCTCTGGCGTCACCCGAGTCGGGTGCTACTCAAGGTGGCGCGGCGTCGGCACCGCCCAGTCAAGCGGCGACGCCGATGGTCTTTGAGTCTGGGCGACCGGAGGACCTCGACTGGTGGGTCCCTCCCACCCACCCAACCGCTATGGGTGAGGGGGGTCACCTCCTCTCGATCTACCGCACCTTCCCCGACTCGGAGCAGGTGACGGCGTGGAACCGCCGACTCGCGCGCTTCCCCCGTCAAGTGGCTCTACCTGTTGGGTGGCTGGTGGATCTTCCCGCCTTACTCGAACGGGAGGATTGGGGTCAAGTCGACAGCGTACGCCGGTGCCTCTCCCAGAGTACGGGAGCAGACGAGGTGGCGGCGGAGCAGCCAGTGGTTGAGTGGCGTTGGTGTTGCCAGGCCCCGCACTACTTGGCGACGGGGGACCCGCACGTCAACCACCCAGCCGCCCGACATGAGTACGTCTGGCGGCGTGACAAGCGTCACCTCGTCTCGGTTCTTCAACTTGAGTTCCCCCGCGCGCGGGACCATCGAAGCGGCAACTATGTCGTCCTGCCCAAGTGGTGGAAGGACGTGGAGGTCCCGATGGGCTTCCCGGCGATTCTCCCCCGCTTCCTCGCGTACTACTCGTCGCGGATGCGGCCAAATGCGGAGGGGCACCGACTTTATGCCATCCTCGCGACGCAGTGGGTCGTCGAAGTGGCGTCCGTGTGGGTGGCGTCCCTCCAGTCAAAGGGCTACCTGTGGCATCGTCGGCAGCCGTGCCCACCGCATCTCAGCCGCATCTCACTGCACTTCGGCTGCATTTCTCAGACCATCGCATTTTCGGAAGCTTCGCACGACAGGCCTGCAGATGTCGTCATATGTGATTCC
>Ga0209093_1002002_pt1 | contig 11517 bp, 7 predicted proteins | sample SidtaG_4_FD_187450 | JGI IMG/M metagenome (GOLD analysis project Ga0209093, IMG submission 187450) | Marine algal microbial communities from Sidmouth, United Kingdom - Sidmouth_Male1 metaG (SPAdes) (version 2) | ecosystem: Host-associated > Algae > Red algae > Unclassified | place: Sidmouth...
GGGGGGGGGGGGGGGGGGGGGCGCGCCGCAGCGACCGGTGGCGGCGGCGCCGGTGGGGTGACCAACGTGGTCACCTGCGCCGCCGCTGTCGGCAGCTGCGCGCCGCTCGTTGCGTTTGTGCAATCAATTGTGGTGCGCAACACGAGGGGAACCCCGGCGGGCGCGGCGGGCGGTGGGGGGGGGCTGAGCGCCACCTCCTCCCTCGCCTCCTCGGGGGTGGGGGTGCCTGCAAGCGACGCGTCCTGGCGGGGGGGCGGGGGGTCGGCGGGGGGGGTCGTGCACGCCTCTTCATCAGCGTCGGTCGGGGGTGGGGCGGGCGGGGCGCGCCCGCGGCCATCTGTTTCGCACGGCGCACACCGGGTGATTCCATTATAGGCACGGGTGGGTGTGCCGGTGGGTTGGCAACACCCCCATGCCCCAACGGATGAGCCACAAAGCGGCGGTGTTCCACCCGAGTCGCGCCCACCGTCCGTGCCACGGGTTCTCACCGGCGCAGCGCCGGGACGCAGTGGTGCCCGCGCCTTAGACAACGGGGACGCACCCCGCAACGCCACAGGGACGCAGGCCCACAGCTGCACGTCCTCGTTCCGCTCCAAATAATGCAGGACTCCGAATCGCGTACACACCTGACGAGGACAGTGTTTTCGCACCAGCGACATGTATGTGCCTACGGTGCCATGTCGTCCTGGGCTGCTGCAGCTCAGGCCGCAGCACGCTGTGCTGCGGGATGCAGCGCTCCGCACCACTCACTCCGCCCTCGCCAAACCATTCACTTCGATGAAAACTTTTGGAAGTTGTCCACTCCCGCCCTACTCCTCCGGCGACTCAATGTTGCCCTTCTCCGACACGTAGACACCGTCGAGGAACTTGCGGATGTCCTTGTGCCTGACGAGACAGCTCTGGTGCACCGACGCGGCCGACTGCGACACGTTGTCCAGGTCATTGCCCTCCACAATGAGCTCGTCCTTCACCTTCTCCGAGCGGTAGCACGTCACGCCATCAAGCATCTCCACGCGGCGCACGCGCTTCTCACCGAGGAAGTTGCGAAGCTCGACCGCCTTGTTGTCGTCCGTCACCGACCCGTTGATGGGGAAATGGGCGTACACAAAGCGGAGCTTGTAGCGGTAGCCGATCGTCACGCCGGTGACCAGGTTCTCAATCATCGACTTGGCGGTGTTGATCTGAGCCAGCTGCATCCGGTGGCCGTGCCACACGTCGATACGGATGCGCTTGCCCTCGTCCACCTTCACCACTTCCATGTTCAGGTGGCGGACGACGCGCGACAAGGTGCCACGGGGGCCCTTGATGCGGATCTTGCGAGCCTGCACTTCACAGGTCACTGCGCAGGTAAGCAGAGCAAGAGGTCAAGACACAGGGAATGTGGGGAATAATCGCCGAGGGACCAAATCCATGACCAGCAGCCGGATGACATTGGTGCGGCGGCACGAACGGTAGGAGCGACATGAGAGGCACGACCAGGGCCGCAGACACAGCCGTAGCCATCGTCATGATCGAAAGCGTGACAGGCCCATCCAGGCAGCAGACCAGCCATGAAATCGACCAAGTGTACACAGAAAAGAACATAACGCGAACAGAAGATGATCGTCAGACAACAGCACGGACCAGTAGAGCGCAGCACACAAAAAAAAAGAGGTCAGCCCCTCTCACCGCCCACATCCGGTCCGCGGCATTGTTCCGTCACTCACGACGCGATCAAAACCGGCCGAACATACCGCCCTCGGGAACCGTCACATAGGCCTGGGACAGAATGGACCTCATCGTGACGAGTTGAACAGGACCGGCGGCAGGAAGATGGTTCGCGAGCACGCACGACGGCGACCACGGGCGGCAACACGACGGGCTCCGGCGGCGACCGCGTCCACCAGCCCGACGGCGAGCAAGACGCAGTCGGCGAATCGATCGGCAAGTCTGCCCAGCCGCGACGCGACATTGGTCAGGGCATCCGGCCACAAAACCCGGCACCAATTGCGACACTTGAAAACGATGAAATCGTCCTTCAGATTTTCCGGTCATGTCTTGGACAGCTCGCCTTCCTTTGAAGTCTGAAGGTGGACGGAATTCTTTCTGAAGTGGTGTATTTTTTCCGAGGTGTTGTCAGTTGAGTGTCTGACATGATCTACGCTGCGTACAGTGGAGGCAGAGCAACTGACGCCCACCCTGGTGACCTATTGGCGGGCCCACTCCTTTCCCAGGCGCCTGCTCGGGGTCCACTGAGCTTGCAATGCGCGTTCGTACAATCGCCCCCACAGGCGACGTGCCCAGTGACCCAGAAACGGCTACCTGCTGAAGACAACGCGTGAACGCCTGCTTGGCGCCACGCGGGCTGGCGCCGACTGCAGTACTGCGTGCGTTGACCCCCCGGGGGGACCCCGTCACCTCCTGTGCGACTGCCTGCTCTCATCCGTCGGGGGTGCGGGCGCCGTTGTCCAGCTTTGCTCTGCTCGCCCACACCGGCGCGAGCGCGGTCGTCACGCAGTAGCCGCCCAACTGTCCTCGCTGCCTGTTGTGGCGTAGCGCCTCTTCGAGCCGGCGCGCCAGTGCGTTGCGTGGCCTGCACCAGTCACTGCCTCTCACTTCGGGCGCTCTTCCGGTAGGCCGTTGTGGTAGGGGTGGATATCGCGGGCTGCTGTCGTCACGCCGGCGACGGTGCCGTCCCTGTTCCCTGCTGCCCGTTGAATTTTATTATTCCCCTTCGCCCTGCACCCTCGTTCACCAGCCCCTGGTCTCACTGGCCAGCGGCTGCCCATCCCCCTTCGCCCTCTCCTGCCATCATGGCTTTTCATCTTCTGTCGCAGAGCTCGCGCAACAGCCACCTCACCCCCTACGCGCACATGGTGTTGGCCGAGGCCTTCCTCCTCATCGCCGCCCTGGTGGTGTTTGGTTCCACCTCGGACTGGGCCTCTGGGACGGGCGTCTGTAAAGGCGAGTGCATCTACGGCATCCTTTCCTCCATCGGTGCGGCCATCGTCACGGGCCTGCTCGTCGCCGTCCACGTTGGCGTCGCGCTGACGTGGCTTGGTCGGCGGCCGATTAGCCTCAAGACTGAATCCTCCTTCCTAGGGTTCCTTCTCATCGCGTGGATCCCCACCGTCAGCTGCCTGTCAGCGGTGCGAGGGGTTGTTACAGACGTGCGGCCACGACCGGTGGTGCGACCGACGAGCGGCAGCGGCTTGGTGTTTACGTGGCTGTACGCGATTGCGTGCGCATACGCCAACTGGAAGGCGTACCACGCGTCCAAGGAGGAGGCGGCGGCGGAGGCCAGCAAGGCGCGGGCTGACATGGTGCCCGAGGATGAGGAGACGTTTGCCAACTTCTCCTAGATGGGGAAGATGGCGGCGGTGGCGAGTGGGATGCAAGAGAGGAGGGAGAGCCTAACGCGTTGGGAGGAGGAGGGAGGAGGAGTGCGTGGCTTATTTTATTGCGGAGGCTGCATTGAACGGCAAACCCGTGGGCGGCGTGCCACGACGAGCTATGAGACACCCTGGGACAGGGGGGTGCGAGCTTTATCGATGATTTTTGCTAAAAAACACTTGTACGATCACATTCACGTGCCAGCCAGTCTCTGTTTTTGTGCTCAATCGTTTGTTTGCCTTCCACACACACACCACCACCTCAGCCGCATTCGGGAGGTACCGGTCCTCTGTCTGTGCGGCACGATTGCCTGGTTGTCTAGCGTTTGACCTGCAGGCAGGCGGTACCCACGAGTGCCAATACTGTGGCCCCGTGGGGTTCAGGCCCCATGTACATGTGCTGTTGCCCTGTATGGCTTTGCCGTCGCGCTGCATGTACTCCATTTCCAGATAACGTCGCAGTGTACCTCACAAGCGGCAGAAACTGCTGTTGATCGAGACAAAGCACATAAAAGGGCGAGAAGCCGCCGCAACCATGCAAGAGGAGACACTGCTAGCTCGGTGGGCAACACGAAGTCACATGGCATAGCGACAAGAGGAAGGGACCAAAATGAAGAACTATGGGACCGCCGACGATCGTCGACGGTGGACACCGAGCACCACCCAGCAAACAAAAAAGATGCAAACCGCACAACAATTACGGGCGTGGATGCAAAGGGACAGGCAAAGCGGGACCGACCCAACACAAAATGGAACTCCAAAGCCCGAAAACCCCACCCCCCACCACCCCCACCCCGGGACCTCTACACGAGCGGCGCGACGGCCGAGCGGCCGCACGGGTCATAGGTCAAGCGACTTAATCCGTGACCATGGCCATGGCCGTCGCCGGGTAGTTGCGGTAGATGACCTCCTCCGCGTTGCAGTCGCCGTGGCCATACACGGTCAGCGCTTCGGTCGCCGCCTTGTAGGCGGCCGCAGAAGTCGCGGACGGGCCCTGCTGCACCGCCCGGAACTCACCCGCGAGGGCGGCGACGCGGCGCTGCTCGGCCTGGCCCTTGGCGTGGCCATCCGTGCAGTACGGCGAAACGCGGAAGACACCGCCGGCCGCCGACGGGCGGCGCTTCTGGTCCGCCACCGACCGGGCCATGTACTCCTCCGCGGCCGACGACGGCGTCGCGTAGCGGATGCAGGTGCCCGACGCCTCGTTGCGGCCAGCCAGGTAGACCGATGCCGACATCGGGTTGTTGCAGAACTGCACCTCCTCATGGTGGCAGCCGTGCGCGGCAATGATCGCCTTCCGGCGGTTCTGGAACTTCTGGGTAGCCTTGGCGGCCGGCGACTTCTGCGCGGCCTTGAAGGCGCTGATGCGGTTGAAGACGCGCTTGAACTCAGCGCCACCCGGGGTGGTCGACTCGGCGCACTTGGTCGTGTACACGCCCGACGCGGCGGCGGTGCGCTTGTAGACCATGTTGATACCCTTGGCCATGTACTCATCGGCCTTGGCAAGCGTCTTACCCGCCCCAGACATCCGGCCGCAGGTCGACAGGGTGTAGAAGCCGGCCATGGCGGGGGAGGTGGGGTAGTCAATCAGCGACGACGGGCCAGAGCGCTTGTACGAAGACAGCTTGCGCGGGCGCGAGTAGTCAATGCCAATCTTGCCGGGCGACTGGAAGCGGCGCTGGAACGCGTCCACCATCGTCACCGTCGACGCCGCCTTGGCGGGCGCCGCCGCCGGCGCCTTCAACGCATTGGCGGTGAAAGCCGAACCGGTGGCCTTCGTGGTCGGGAACATGCCCGTCACGGCAAAGGCGGTCGCCATGGTGAAGGAGGGGGGGGGGGGCGTCAGGGAGAGCTCGGTCACGGTGGGGCTGGGAGGGACGGAAGAGGCGACGGACGGGATCGGAATAGTGGGGTGCGTCGTTCGGGGGGACGGCGGGGAGGTGGCGCAACGGGCGGGGCGGGCGCGGGCGACAGTGCTTCGGTTTCTACCAAAAGAGATTCAACCGCGGGGATCCAGCCTCCCGCGCTCCGACCCCCCCGCTCGGGGGAGCTGCAAACCCTCGCCGCGCCGCACCGGGAGCGCTGCAGTCTGGGTGGCCCCGGCGGCACCCCAACCGGCGGCCGACGCTCCTCCCGAAGCCGCCCCCCGTCACGCATCTGGCGGCGGCGCCACCGAGCGGCGGGGGAGGGTGCGGGCGACGGCCAACCACTGGCAGAGCCACATCCCAGTGGCCGCCGCCGAGCCCCTCGACGTATGGAGAGCGCGCCTGGTGGTCTCCCGAGCGGCGGAACGAAGGTGGGGCGTCGGAGCCACAGCCAGGGGGAGGTCGGCCGAACTGATCTCGTTGAGCTCTGGTGTGGGCTTAGATTCTTGAGAGCGATTGGTTCATTGTGGCCCCCACACCGAGTTCAACGCTTCAATTCAGGTGCCACATGGCAAGTGGAACCCCAACACTCCTTCAGAAAGAGGTACAGCGTGCCCTCCAAACGGTAGGTCAGGAAAAGCTGACACTGGACTGGCGAGACAGCAGGAAACCCACGATGGTCACACCTGTGAGGGTTCTTGTGCTCATTTCAGGTCCAGCACCCTATTCTGCAAGCAACCTCGTCACAGAAACAGCCCCCAGAGGCACGGACCAACGGCTCGCTGGCGTGGGCCTTTGGGTCTCGTCAGCGTCGCCAAGGGGGCCACCCCTCCGCGGGCTGCAATGCGCATCGTCACACCTCTGTTCTTGGCCTCCACACAGGCGGCACCAGGGCACCCACGGGGTCCAGCCGTGCACGCCCCCGCACGCACGCGGTGGGTGGCCCGCGCGCCCACACCGTGCCGCGTAGCGCGTCGCTCCGGCCGGCCTTGGACCGCCACCGCCCAGCGCGCACGGTATCCACCTCTCTTCCGCAAGCGGCGCGGTTCGCACCCCCCTTACTCCTGATGCCTTGGACGCGTCACGACGCGCACCCCCTCCCGTTGGTTACCTCTTCTCTCACGCACGCCGCGAGGTGATTGTTGCCTCCAGGTGTTGTGTGTCTTTGTGTTTGCTGTCTGGCCGCGCGTGCAAGTGCGCGCCGCGCAACGCCACGCGGCCGCGCCGTGCCGCGCCGCGCTGCCGTTTTCCTCGCCACTCTGGCGGGGGCCGCCGATCCCGCACTGGTGTGCTCTCTCCCGCCGTGATCGCCATCAGGCGTCGGCTCTCGGCGCCGCCGTGCGGCGGTGCGCTGCATGAGTGGTGGACCGCACGCCACCGGCTCGGCCGGGTCGCCACCTCCATACATTGGCGGGCTCGCACGTCAGGGCGCACGTGACGTCCCCCTCCCCCTTCACCACCCAATGGACTACTATCATCCGCCGCGGCCGCGGCCGCCCTATAACACCCCCTCCGCCTCCCAGATTCTGACGCCCGCGCCGCTTGAGCACCCCCCGAAGCCGCCGATTGTGTGGCTGCCGCCCATCTCCCAGTGGGGCCCCCCCGCCAACGACCGGCGCGAGTGGCGCCACGGTGGCCACGCCATGGACGGGGCGGGCGGGCAGGATTCCCGCACGCCCCCGTCGCCCATGGACACCTTTTTTGGGTCCGCCCCGGCGGGCGGCGTGCTCCCACCGCCGCCGCTGCTGCCCCACCGGGGTCTCCCCGGACCGCCCACCTTTGACGGCGGCGACGGGATGGACGTGACCACCACGCCGCCCGCCCCCCTGCACCTGCTCCCCCTGTCGGCCGCGCCGTCGCCGGTCGGCGGGTGGCCGCTGGCGCCCCGCACGCCGCCGCCGGGGTCGGGGGGCGACGACAGCGACGAGGTGCCCGTCGCGCCGTCGCCGGGCGGCGGGCGCCCGGCGCCGCCGCCGTCGTGGGAGCCGCCGTCCGAGTTTGGCGGCGGTGGCGGCGGCGGCGCGGCGAGTCGCCTCGCCCCGCTGTCGGCCGACGGGGCGGTGGCGCCGGCGGTGGCGCCGCCGGCGGGATATGGCGGCTGGCCGACCGCCGCGGGGGCGGGCGGCTCCTTGTTGACCCCATCGCTGACGGCGGCGGTGACGGCGGCGGGGTCGGCGCTCGTCGGCGCCGGCGGCACGGGCGCCACGCCCCCGGTCGGCGCGAGTGGCACGCCCGGCGGCGGGCGCCGCGCGCCGCTGCGGCTGCCACCCATCGTCGCTGTCGACGCGACGGGCAAGCTGTGGTCGCCGCTCGTCGATTTGCCGGTGGCGGGCTCCCCCGGCGGCGGCGGCGCCATGGATACGGGCGGCTCACCACTGGGCAGTGCCGGCGGCGGCTTGTACGACCGCTGGTCGCCGTATGCGGGCGCGCCGGTCAGCGGCGGCCTCGGCTGGACGCCCCCGCCGGGGGTGCACCCATCGTCGGGGTGGACGCCGCCGCTCTCGCGCGGCGGCGGTGGTGGCGCCGCGGTGGCGGCGGCCGGGTGGACCCCCCCCGCCGGCCGCGCGGCGGGCGCCGTCGGCTGGGCGGCGGCGGCCGGCGCGGTCGCTGCCGCCGCGGGGGCGGGCGGGGATGCGGCCACGTGGGGCGCCCGCCCCCCGCCCCCGCTGGGCGTGGCGTCGCGCACCGGCTGGACGCCCCCACCGTCGGCGGCGGCGGTCGTGGCCGCCGGACGAGGGGCGGGCGCGGGGGCGGGCGGGTATCCCCCCCCACCATGGACGGGCCGGCCAGCGGGGGTGTCCCCGCCGGGCGGCTATGGGGTGCTGGCGGGCGTCGGCTACGCCGTGCCGGCGGCGCGGGAGGCGGGGCGACCGCCACCACGCGACGCGTCGCGCGAGGCGCAGCGAGAGGTGCCGCGGGAGGCGCCGCGGGAGCCCCCACGGGAGCCCCCCGTCGGCAAGCCAATTGCGTGTGTGACGTTTCAAGAGGCGCCGCCCGTGCCGGCGCCGGCGCTCCTCCCACCCGCCGCCGCGCCGCTGCACCCGCCGCTGCCACCCGTATCGGCGGCAGCGTCTGCGGCGGCGGGCGCCCCCCCGCCCGTCGACGCGTCGGCGGGGACGGAGCGGGACGCAGCGTCCCCCCCCCCCCCCCGGCGGCGGCCGCGCCCGCCCACCCTCGGGCCGACGCCCGGCGCGGTGTCGGCGCAAGCGTACCGCCGGCGGCGGATGGCGCGGCAGGAGGAGCTCCTCGCCACCCTCAACGCCCTCCCCGGCGGGCGCGCCGCGGCGGAGCGCGCCGAGGCGGCCGCGTCGGCGGCGGGCGCCGCCGCGCGGCGCGTGTGGGACGCGGACAATGCGGCCAAGGTGTCGGCCGCGTCCGAGGCCAAGTCGCGCGCGTTGGCCGCTGGGGGGGGGGCGGCGGAGGAGCGGGAGCGCCTGCGGTTGTTGCTCAACCAGGGGAGCCGCCGCAACCGCACCGTGTATGCCGAGACGCTCGTGGCCGAGCTGCAGCGGGAGATTGGGCTTGCGCGGGGGGGGGGGGGGGGGGGGGGTGGGGGGCCGTAAGGAAGGTGTTTCTCGTGCGTCTTTTTTTTTTTTTGCATCCGACGCACACGTTTCTCTCTCTTTGCTCTTTTTTGTGCAGTCTTTATCGTTGCCTTTGATTATCTTGTTTCTTTTTTTGCTCGCTCTAGCGTCCGCCGTGCCGCAGCACGCCAGGCGGTATTAGTCTGGTACCCGCCCGCTCCGCCCGTCGTGGGAGTCGCAACACAGAGCTAGAGCTCTCCACGCCCCTGCCGACATCCCAGACTGGCGGGGTGGATGCGCCGCCGCCGCTGCGGGAGCCCCGCATGTCAGCCATCGTCCGTGCATCCGCCGCAGCTCATCCCTTGTTGCGGAGCTCAGCGCGGGACAGGCCGCCCCCACAACAATGGCGCTAGCCGCGACACCGGCACCGCTGCTGCAAATAGCGTGGCGGTCACCACGCGACCACCACCACGGGGTGGCGGTGGTCGCGTGACAAGCGTGTGATGCCGCCACACCTTTTGTGGTCAAGAGGCGCGTAGCCCGAGGCGGGGGCGGTGACCTGTCATGGCCCCACCGAGCCTCCCCAATGCCTCGGTGCCGCATCACTGCGTGCACTGCTGCGCCTCGTCATGATGGCGGTTGTCCCACCAAACGACTGCCGAGGCAGTTGTGGCGAGGGACGGACGAGTGGTCGCCGCAGTTGCGCAGAGAGAGGAGAGTGGTGGTTGGGACTGCTTGGCCCGCAGGCCGCACCTTGCAGGCATCCTTGTCACCGTGCATGGTTGTGGGCAGCGACACACACGTTTGGGCGAGCGGCTGGACTCGCCATCGTCTCCCGTCGAGCACTTGCAAGATTGGGCGGCTGAATTAAAAGTGGTCTGTTGAACACAAGTTCGTCTTGGGCGGGCTACTAGAACACAAACGCCAATGCAGCCGCCTTACACCTCTCCTTTGCGGTTCCCGCGGCCGCGGCGGGACGCGGCGCCCGTCCCCGTGCGTGGGCGGGGGCGTCTCTCCAGCACGCCCGAGCGCAGGTGGAGCACCTCCATTCATTCGTGACTCCCACCACTTGGCCGCTGCCGCTTGCGTCGCCCCTCGCCCCACCCAACCCCGTCGGACGTGACCCCCCCGTCGACCCTGTAGGCGACGACGTTCTCCACGGCGGCGTCTGTTTCCGTGGTCTCTTTTCCTATGCAACTGTCGAGAGCGTCAACCACCACTCTGGGTTGACGCCGCGCCGCCATTGCGGTCCGCCACTGGTTTGTTGTGCGTCGCTCGCCCTGCCTGCATTCGACCGCGTCGCCCACCTCTTTCGCCATCCGCCACTCCCCCCTGCCCCTCCCTTCCCATCATTGTTTCCCCTCTGCCCCTGCCTCACTCCCGGGCCCGCGAACCATCCATTTCTCGTGTTCACCGCGCTGTGGCTCCCCGCCGCCACCCTGCGTTTTTGTCGACACTGCAATCCGCCCCTCCCCCCCTACCGCCACGACTACCATGCAGCCACCACGCCCCCCCCCGCGCGCTGCCACCCGCGCTGCCGCCCGCGCCGCCGCCTCGTCACGAACCGCACCGCCCGCACCGTGGCGGCAGCAATTTATCGCCCGCTGCTTGACGCGCGTCAAGGCCAACCGCGCGGCCGTCATTGACGCGCGGCGGCTCGGCCGGGGGAGGGGGGGCGTCGCCACTGCCCCAGACTCGGGGCGGCACGACGGCGGCGACGGCGGCGGCGGCGGCGGCGGCGGCAGCGGCAGCGGCGTCGAGGGCATGGCGGCAGAGGCGCTGACCCCACCCCCGTGGGCAGGGTGGCCGCAGCCGCTGCCGCCATCGTCCCCAATCGCGTCGCCCGTCAAGGCGGTGCCGCCACGACCGCAGGGGCTGACCGTACTTGCCGTGCCGTTTGGGAGGCACGGGCACCGGGGAGCAGGCGGCGACGACGCGCTGACGCGGACCACCCCCGCCGCGGGCGGCGCGACGAGCGTCGACGACGCCATGGCAGTCACGGCGGGCGGCGGGCCCGCCCCCTTTGGCGGTCCACGGGGGCCGCCGCCACCCTCCGCCGGCGTGCGGGCCGAGGTCGTTGCGACGGCCGCGTCGGAAGGGTGGCTCGACGTGGCCGACGCTGAGCTGGAGGTGATCCTCGCCGAAGTCGAAGTCGCGCTGGCAGAGGAGGCGGCGGCGGAGGAAGCCGCCCGCCTCGACGCCTACTTATCAACGGACGGCGGGGGTGGTCGCCCCGCCGCGTCGGGTGTTGCGATGGACGGGGTCCACGTCGGGGGGGGGGGGGGGCGCCCCCTGGCAGCACCGCCGCCTCTGCCGCCGCCGCCACCGCCGCCGCCGCCGCGGCCGACGCGGATGATGGCGCCGCGTTTGACGCCGACCTCGACGACCTCATTGCGTGGCAGTCGCGGATGAGCCTCGGCGACGGCGGCGGCGGGGCGGACGCGGCCGGCGGCGGACCCCTGTGCCCCGTCTGCGAGAGCGGCGCGCTCGCCCCGTGGCCGTCGGGCGGCGGCGTGACGTGCACGGCGGGGTGTGGCGTGGCTGCCCCGGTCGCGCTCGACGGCGGGGGCGGCGGGGGAGGGGGCGTGGCCGCCGCCGCCCGCGCGCGCCTCGCCGCCGTCCACGCGTCGCACGGGGAGGGCGGGTGTGGGGCGCGCCTGCGCGGCGTCGCGTGTGGCGGGGGCGGCGTCGTCCTCGGCTGTGGCGCGTGCGGCGTGTGGGAGCGGGTGCTGTAGGGGTGACACGGGGGAGGGGGGG
>Ga0209093_1002005_pt1 | contig 11514 bp, 13 predicted proteins | sample SidtaG_4_FD_187450 | JGI IMG/M metagenome (GOLD analysis project Ga0209093, IMG submission 187450) | Marine algal microbial communities from Sidmouth, United Kingdom - Sidmouth_Male1 metaG (SPAdes) (version 2) | ecosystem: Host-associated > Algae > Red algae > Unclassified | place: Sidmouth...
GCCTTCCCCCAACGGGAGGAGAGGATCACGGCAAAGCCCAGGGGGGAATCGTAGTCCAAAGCACAGTTGGTTTTATCAAACGGCGGTGGGGACGACCTCCCCACTTTCAATAAACTCCTCCCCAACCCGAGCGCCAGCGGCCAAAGTAGCCACCCCAAATGCGCCAAACAGATAAATCCCTCCAAAGCGAAAAGTTCAAACAAGTAGTAGGGGGGTTGGGAAAACCACGAGGGAAAAACCCCGCCGCCGACCAGATCCGATCTCCCTGAGATTCGGACAGGTCATTCCCTTGCTGGCCCGGATCGGGATATTTTGGGGCCGCCCCGGGGGTTTGCTGTCCACAGCTGAGGGGCCGCGCCCCTTCCAGCCGCGGGACCCCCGACCGCTACACCGTGGCCGTGGTCGTCGAGCCGACCGCAACGGTCGAGCCGCTCGTGTCGTATGTGCCGGTGGCCAAAGCGGAGCCGGGCTCGGGGCGCCTGGAGCGTGGCGGCTGATGGGCGTGACGACGTGTGGGCGAAGCGGCCCTTCCACCTCGTTGGCGCCGCGGTCAGCCGGACGATCCGCTCCAACGCCACAGTCACCCTCATCGCACCAGTCTGGCGGGCGCAGCAGCGGTGGCGTCGGGCGGTCGACAGCTGCACCGAGTGGTGCATCCTGCTGCTGAGTTCGTAGTGGCGCTTTATCTTCCATACTTTGCGGTAGGCATGCTCCACGGCTGCTCGTTCCACCTCGCGCCTCTTTATTTGCATAGGTTCACTAAAGACAACAACACGTCTCAGTACAGAAGACCCACATTCTACTCAAGAAGAAGTTTTTGGCAGCACGGAGGCTGTCGCCAACACCGCGGCTTCCTCCTCCTCAGCAGCGATGGCCAAAAGCTCAGCGTCATGCTCGTGCGCCGGAGGTGGTGGGCGCGGTTTGCCAGCGCGATCGGCGTCAAGCGTCGGCACCCATGCCTTGGCCTCTGCCAGCCACTCCTGCCACGGAATGGAAACTGACCCGGCTGTCCGCGTGACATGCTTGTACCGCTAAAAACGGTCGCTCATCATGACGGCGTGCAGGACGCGCACGTACTGCAGCGCATCAGCAGCCGAGCTCACGCCCGGCTTTGTCAGGGCCAATGCGTGCAGCCGGTCGTACGTCCGCTCCTCGCGGCCCTTGTTGCCTCTGCGTGCCCACCTCCAGGAAAACACCATGAGGCAAATTGAGGCTTTCGACATGCCCTTCAACACTCGAGGATGCATGCGTAGGTACACGTCGTGCACAGAAGGCCATTTCTTGGTCTCCGGCTTGTAGTACTTCAGCATGATGCCGACAGCCGTCATCATCCGCACCATCGTGCGGTCGTGCCGCCCCTTGGCATCCGAAGCGCTGCCATCGGCAACACCAACTGCGCCATCCATCTTGACATCCGCCTGAGCCACCGACTTGCCGCTTGTCTTGAGCGCCTTGGCGCTCTCGGCGTCCGCGCTGCCAAGCTCCGCGACAGAAGCCTGTCGTTTTCCACGACGGAGCGCGGTTGGCGACGACTTCGAGCCTGAGGGCATCTGCACTCTGCGCAACACGTTGGCCTCGTCGCCCTTCCCAGGACCTGGAGAAAGCGCTGCCGGTCGGTCGTGCACAGAGTCCGGGAGACTGAAGCCGTACTTGGCGTACGCCGCCGTAATCGCCGTAAGCACGTGCGTGCGGCGTACACGGCACAGTGGCTCCGCAACCGCGTCGTCAACACCCTGCTTGGTGACGCTGAGCATGCGCGAGAACCAATCTTGGAGGCCGGTGCGTGTTGCCGGTGCGTCTGTCGTCACCTTGCCCGAAGCGAAATGGATGACGTAAGACGGTGTGACATCGCGCGCCCTTGTGAAGAGCTGCACCATTTCAGCGTGCACGTCACCCTCCCAGGAAACGCCCCACTCAGAAAAGCAAGCGCGCCACGCGAGGCGATCCGCGGCGTACTTGCGCTGTAGCACCGCGTCCTCAACGGGAGGGAAGTCAGGTGGGGCCACCGAAAGCACGTCGAGAGCAGGTCGCGACTCCGCCGCTGTCCCTCAACCACGAGCTGAGCCCGATTGTGGCACATGTGCGAGACCGCCACCCTCCCCCAAGCAATCGGACAAGAAGACATCTCCAGGAAAACCTGAATCGTCGAGTCCGGGCGCGTCCAGTCCCATGCCTCCATCACGAGAAGGATGCGCCGACGAGCTTGGGCTGCTCTGACGGTACTTGTCCTGCACTGTCGAGTCGCCGACAGCAGGTGAGGCGGGGGGGACGCTAGCGGCCGCCTCTGCATCTTGTTCCGACGGCAAAATGCCAAACGGCGTGCCCTCAACCGCCGCACATGTGGCCGCCAAAGCCGCCGCAACAGCATCCTGATCCGCATCATACAGACGCTGTTGTGCGTTTGCCCCGTCGTTTTGTGTCGGCCATGCAGTTGTCGCGGGCGGCGTCAATGTCTTATCGGCCGACATCTCGGGTGCAAGTGGCACTGGCGGCACAGCGCCCAGCGACGAGGCGGGCGCCTTGGCGGCCATGCTATAGCCGCCAGTCTCGCCGCTGGATCCAGCGGTCCCCACCGGTAGTTGCAACCCGCCCACTGACGGGGAAGGTACACTTGTCCCAGTCCCGTCGCCTTTTCGGTCGGTCGCCGACGACCGCGAAGGCTTCTCGGGCTTGTTGGACGGCGAGTGATTGTTGTCCACGATGTTGGTGGTGTCCGCGTCGTCGGTCGCGTCCTTGTCGGCGGTCGTGCGGGACTCGTTGGAGACGTTCTCCTCCTCTGAGTCCCCCTCATTGCTACCAGCATCGCTTCCAAACACCTGGTTCAGTTCTTCATTCATAGCCGCCGATGTCGACGCACGCGCGGTCTGGCGACTGTTGCGCGGCGCGGCTTCGTCGGCATCGATGACTACTTCGCGCAATCGAGTTGCCTTGGACTTGAGAGCGGCTTCAGCACGCGACGCCTTCATTTGCTTTTTCGTCATCTTCGTTTTGCTCTTTTTGCCCTTAGGCACGGCAACATGCTTGCTGGTCGTACCATCACTCCCGGGAGAGTCACGAGCAGGCATCCTCCTGCATGCAACGTGACAGGTGAAAGCAGGTGTCGATGGATCACAACGCATGTGGAGTGCACAGATAGGGATGTAACACAGGCAAAACAACGGGGTCATCTCAGCTGTTGTAGGAGGAACGGTTCTTGCGTTAGTCTCTATAGTGGAAGTGTCCTGTCAAAGGAAAGAGAAGAGCGCTTCCAAGAGCGTCACCACGAGGGGCCGGAAAGAGTACTATGATACGCATTATCAGATTACATAGACTTGTAGGACGCACGTACTGTGAATGAAAGAGGTTACGCCAAACATGTGAGGGAGAACCGATGTAGTAATACATACTCAGACCGAGGGACGCAGGGGCGGGGAGCCAACGGGGCGGAGGCGGGAAGGAGAAGAACCAAACGCGTTACAACGGTCGGCAAGCCAACTGTCGCATCACAACCTAGCTTGACACCATGGCGCCCGAATCTGTGCAATGGATGAAACAGCCCAGCGAATAGAAGACCAGTTTTGTCTTGCAATCGGACACTCAAAACCTCCGGTGCGCACTTTCTCTACGGCAACTGCGGCTCTGTGCACGCAATGTTCGAGTCAAATATAAATACAGTACTGAAAAACGCAATGAACACTCAATTGTACATACAACCTTTAATTATATTTGAAGTGTCAATAAGGCTGCGAGGGTCCTAGGTGAAACCGAACATCAAATCAATGTTGCAATTGTGAACAGGAATCCGCCCTTTGTGCCAATGGACAGATTGAGAAGCCTGTATTCTTGCCATCGACGTCTACGCCCATCCCCAAGCCAAACGTGGGCCTTGGTCGGTGTTTGACATTGGCTCCAGATCGGAGCCAATGTCAAACACTATATCAAGAAGCAACAAAAGAACGGCCAGGAACCGGTACGCGAGGCCCCAAGGTCACGAGTCCGTGTGCGAGACAAGTGTGGCACAAAACTTGTATACTTGGTTGTAGGGGAAAGCCAAGCCCGCCAGTTGACGCGCTGCTCGTTCCCGACGAAGCTTGTCGCGCAGTGCGCTCCATCCCCCTGACCTGGCCGCGGCCTTGGCGATGGCGCCGCGCTTGGACAGCATCGACGAGGACACCCTCCCCAGTAGTTGCTTGTTCGTCGCCATCGCAGCTCGCTCTGTCGAGCCACTTACAAACGTCTTGAGCGCTGGGGAGCCATTGAGACCCTTTTCCCATGAATCTTGCATCGCATCCAACATCTCATTCCAGTCGCGCGGAAAGGGAGGCAGAGTGAAGGGCTTGACTTGGATCCTGATCGCAGGACGCACGCGCTGCGGAGATGTCGTGGACGGCTTGCGACACTGAAAGCAAAGCGTACCGCGCTCCGCCACAGCAGACAGCAGCGGTACGCCCACGGAAGATGGAAGAAGGTGGGGCGTGGCGTCCTTGCTCGCCATGACACGGGCCCTCGCCGAGCGACCGTGCACAACTCCGGCCAAGACCTTGGCGGACATGGTAAATTGCGCCGGAAGTCCACGATGCGCTGCTCCCCGTCGATGGTTTACTTCAAACTGCTCCACCTTAAGCAAGATGGCCGCACGCAGCGCCTTCGCAACACCATCATCTTGGTCTGCTCCTCGATGAGATGCTAGGCCCTTAGGAAAGCGCAGATGTCCGTCGAGATGCTCGGGAAGCAATCGGGGAACAAAGGCGCGGTTGATGGGGTTGATTGCGGCGGCCAGCGGGAATGTTGGTGCCGGCAGCACCGCTTCGGAGGGTGCCGTATAGCATGAAGGCGCGCCCTGCGATGAACCTCTGTTTGTAGACGGGGTTTCTGGGTCAAAGACCGTAGGCCGGGTCGCGTCACCGTCTTCCATGGTTGATTCAGGGGTTGCGAGAAGGACGGACGCAAAGAGCTGGGAAGCTGCAACACGAATGGCGCCGCAAGCGTAGTCTGTCACAGGTCCCACGGATGACACCTTGCTTGAACATCGCAGCAGCGCAGGGCAGCAGCGTACCTCCTGTACACGCGTCATGACAGCGGCAGTTCTCCAGCCGCAACTGTGACACGAAGTGAGCGTACCATTATACCTACAGTTTCTTGTTCAAGTGATTTCAGTTGGGCCATTCTGGGGCATTGGGCGAGCCCGGCTGGCTGTGACTCTAAATCAAGTGCTCTGCTATGCGTCGGTAACTTCAACGCCGCGGCTTGTGGTCACCGTGCCTGCGCAATCCGGACGACCTCCTTGGACTACAACCTGCTCGACTCGCGCCGGAGCCCCTCTGACGCGCGTGGCTCGGCATCTCCGGCGACGATGGCGGCTCCAAATTGCTCGCAAACGATGCAGATTCGGGCTGATTTATCTTTGCCTTCCATCAGCCGCTTGGCCGACACTCGGGATAACCGTACCATGAGCCGCTTGGCCGACACTCCGGACAACCGTACCAGTGCGGCTCGGCGTGACGCATGGCTTGAGCACGTGCCCTCGGCGTCAACCTACGATGCAGTCGCTCTTGCCAAGGAGACCGAGGAAGCTGTTAGATCAGAGAGCAGCGCCAAGCTTCACAAGGCAATGCGAGCCGACTACCTTGCCTTCTGAGGTCGCGTCGGCGTTGATCCTAAAGACGTTTCGGCTTCCACCAGTGCTCATGTCGCCAACTTTTACAGGTTTCGCACCAAGAACTTCAAGCTGGGGCTTTCGACGTCGAAGCATATCTCCGCACAGATGAGCTTATACTTCAAGGAGCTGGGCTGCTCAGGGATTTGGTCGACGGGAAAGGTCGGTGAGAAGGACGTGTACGTCAATGGCAACCCAAACTACAGCGACGATGTTGCCAAGTGCAAGCGCGCCCACAAGGCGGCTCTCGTGGCGCAAGGACGCGTGCCTGTTCCCATCGACGCCTTGGAGTACGGGCACATGTGTGCGTATTACGATTACTTCATCAAGGATCAAGACGACGTCTCGCCTGGCCGCCTATGCCAGTTTGCGGCCATGATGGTCGCTGCGTTCAACATTCTGCGATTCGATGAGGTGACTAAGATCCTGTAAGTAATGCGTCTCGCGTCAATCACGCTTCCTTTTTTGTAGAGCTTCGGGCGCGATGGGGTCATGGCACGAGTTGTCGGTGATATGAGAGGTATACACAGCGAACCGCATCGAGACTCTTGTGATTTACAAGACACACACTCGCTCTGCTCGACGGTGCTGACGCGTCTGTGGTGCACTGCATACTTTGGCGAAAGTTTGATTCCTCACATCCTTTAGGCGAGAAGACGTCCTCCTCACAGAGGACCTCTTTGGAAACCCCGTCTTCCGCGTCAACATTTTGAAGGGCACCAAGAACTCCACCACCGGGCACAGGTACTACCTAGAAGGTGGCCCCGGGATTGTGGGCAATCCTCGCGTCGATCCCGTGCTTGCGCTGGCTCTGTACTTGCTCAAGCGTGGAGAATGTCCGGGTCCTCTGTTTGTCAACTTCAAGGAAGTTTCCCAAAACACTTTCGAGATGGACCCAGTGACCTCATTGAAGGACGGTACCTTCCTCAACGACGTGCGGGATGCATTTCACGAAGCTGGGCTGGAATCGTACCGGTTTTTGGGTACGCGCTCTTTCAAGCGCGGCGGGGTGCAGCTTTATCGCCTTCTGGGTGTTCCCGACCAAGAGATCAAGGAGCGAGGACATTGGCAAACCTTCGCGGCGTACTTCGCGTATGTCCAAGCGAGCAACCGTTTGGAGAAGCGTTTCACTTACACGACAGCACAAGCCGCGTTGGCCGATGTCATTGCGCAAGGCGGTGAGGTGACGGCCGCCGCCCTCGAGGAACTGGGGCTTGAGGTGCGCGCTGCTCCTGTTTAGGACTTGCGCATTCGCTGAGGTTGAGCCTATTGCTTGCGTTGCTTGTTCTTTTTTACGGGCTGTTGCGGGCAGAAGACTGTGTACAACGGTCAGAGTGGGTCCCGCCTTGAAAGACGTCGCTGGACCCAAGTCTGATGTCTATCGCGCTTCTTACAAAAGGAATTTCCGCATCATCCGCTCAGCAAGTGAAAAATCGGTCCGGGCCAATCAAACTGTGATTGGGCGTCGATTGTTGTTGCATTAGGGTCTTACTTGTTGTGAGAGGCACAATAATATGTGCTTTTAGTTTGGTATTGTACATGTCAATTACAACCATGAATGCCCGATTCAATGTTCAGATCAGTAATCAAACGTGTATGCATTTGAAAGTACAGATTATAGTTCCCAACAGTCTTTTGATGTTCGAATACTTCTCGTTGTTCGCATAGTGGGCGAGACCTGTGCACATGTGCTTCTGGGACGAAATGGACAGCGTGCAGCATGCTCAATCGCGTGCGTTCTCGCGGTCCTCGCTGCTGTCGTTCCCGCACTTCCGGCGCATGGTTCGGGGCTTGCGGAAGTACGCTTTCGTTCCGAGGCCCATGCCCGCTTCTATGACGGGATGGCGGAGTACGACAAGCCCTCTGCTGTTACGGCTCTGACGACGTCTCCACTGGTACAGAGGTACGTTCAGGGCCTCAGGAGCACGTCGAGAGAGCCAACACGGTGTCGCCCTGCGACCAAGATTGAATCGCTGCTTTCAACTATCGGACATCACGCTGCTGCTCTGTTACATCGTGAGTTCTTGGTTCTCTGCGTCGCACGGTTTTTGCCCAAGAATCTGACTGGTCGCAGTCTCTTTTGTCCGACACTGGCTGTATCCGGTGCGAGACTCCTGTGCAGCGTGCTCTATTGTATATGTGATTTCTTGATAGTCGCCAATGTCTGCATGCGTTCCGCTTGTCCGATGTAGAGCGCCATGTACTGGCATCAAACGACGCCCTTGAAGTTCTTCAGACATCCTCTCCGTCGTTGGAGGTGCTCGGCAGCTTGACCGCGAGCTGCCCCGAGACGGGGTGTCTTATGACGGTTGGCGCAGCCACTCTTGGGCCTCTCCGCATACATGCTCATGTGGGGCAGGGAGCATGTCTCTGGACATCCGGTGCACCGTTTGATGCGTCTTCGTCACGTCAAGAGCTGCTGGCACCCGACACAGGTGCACCCGGGGGGGCAGAGGTTATTGTTGTGGTGTCCTCGCGTCAAGGGCCGCCGAGGCTGACATGCCCAATTACCGGTTTGGTGATGGATCGTCCTGTGCGAAGGTACGGGCCTGCTCCTTCACATGTAGGGAGTCCATTTTCCCCATTTGTTGCATCCAATGACGGAGCGTGCACACAGCTGAGCCCTCGCATGCGCGGATGGCTGCCTAACTCGGACTCTCTCAATGGTTTCGTCTGCCTTGACGTATTTTTCTTTCTTTTGTTCTTGGGCTTGTAACTGCACGCCGCACGGGACCCCCGGTTGCCCAGCCACTGTTGTGCGCATGCGTACTCGCTCGAGGGCATTTTTTGCCACCTTCTCGTGTCTAACAGCGCAGCTGCTGACGTCCGACGCGCTCCAGCGGCGCTTGAGAACTTAGGCTCGGCAACTGCCAAAGGCCCAGTGGCGGGGTGCCCACAGGTTGTCGGACCGAGCACTGTTGACGAAGGCTCTGCCACAAAGGATTCAGATTGCGCGTGAGACAGCGTTTGTTAGAAGAACCTAGGGCTATCGTGTCTCAAACACTCGCGGACGACTGTCAGAGCACTCTGTGAACGCTTGTGTGTGTCTTACTGTTTCTCTTGTTGTTCGGCATACCAGGGCCATTTGTCTGAACGTTGTTGGAACGTCAGATAGTGCTCAGGTCGAACATTGCTTGATACGTGGACAGACACAGACAGAACCAACGACGCATACGTTTAGCGTTACCGCCTCCTTTCACACATTGGAGCAGACGCGATGCGCAACGAGCATCCTCGGAGCGTGCTACCAGAATACTCCTGCAACGCAAATGCCACGGAGAAACGAACGGCACACCCGCCGCCGTCGCCGCCACCTCTCTCGTCGCAGCCGCACGCTGCCGCCACGCGTCGCTGGGAGCGCCGTCGCCAGTGATTTTGGGACAGCTGACAAAAAAGCGCCGCCCACGCCTCTACCGCGGCCGGCCGCTCGTCGAATTTAATGGTGCGGGCCAGCGTCGGCACCCGCAGCCGCCGCCAACGGCCGAGGTGGTCAAAACGCGTGTCGGCGGCACGTCAGGCGCTGGACTGCGGCACCTGAAGCGAAAAGTCGAGCAAGTCGAGGCAGTGGACACTCAGTCTCGCAGCCTCGCACTCCTTCATGCAGTCCAGGACACCTCCCCATTGCACACAGAAAGCGCGTCCGACGAGGCGGTTTTACGCCACGGAGGCGGCCGTGGCGAAGCCCACAACTTTGTGTGCCGTCGCCAGTCTGTGGCCAACCGCCGGGGTACGTAAAAGCGGCAGGAGCCCCCGCGCGGCTGAGGTGTACACGCGAAGCCGCGCCAGGCGTTGTCGCTCAACCTTGAAGGCAGCACCGCTTGCGGCACGCGCACGTGCGGAGCGGTGTTTTTTCCGCACTCCCTCCCCGCCCCATGATCGCCCGCCAATTGGCACCAACTAATCTCTCGCCCGCAAAACCGCCGACCACGGGCAGCAGCTGCGGACCCGCCGCCGCCGGCTGGCAACGGCGGGAGGGTCTCAGGCTGAACAAGTGGCCGGCGAGAGCCGCGCGGCGCCCTCGCGGCAGCAACATGGCAGCGCTGCGAGCGGGACCGCTGTGCTCGCATGTGGGGGGGCCGACAGCCCTCAGAGGGGTTGCATGTTGGCCACATTAACCGTCATACAGTCCGGGGCCATGCAGCCCAGTGGTGCCTGATCGGACGCGGCCGCTTGTAAGGAGCTGGGGAGCTTTGCCGCCAACTTTTGGCTTGGACAGTCATTGATATTGAATGTGTCATTGGAAATTGCGATCCATTCAACAACTATAATTAAAAAACCAGATCACATCATCTATACATTCACTTACACATGTGGCTTCATACAGTAGCACACAGGACTCGATGCGACGCACTGTACACAAGCACTCATGCCGTTGGGCCCTTATTGTCTGATATCGACCAAACGTTGCTCACGGAGAAGCAGCGCGGCTGTCTCCTTCTTCCTTGAGGACGAGCGACCACCGAGCGATCCCACGATGGAAAAGACGGCGATCCAATTGGCTGCCGAAGGCGTCCTGCGCAACCAATTTATGCACGAAGACTTCCGAGATGGCCAACTCGAAGCCGTCAAGTCTGTGGGCGACGAGGATGTTCCGTACGCTCGTTTCCTGTCCGTCATGGGCACTGGACATGGAAAGGTACGTCATATCTCATCAATTATCGTCAACTGCTACTTCGTGTTGCCGTCTACAGCCTGCATGTGGCATCTCAGAATCAGTCGGGCTCACACTGACTATTTAATGGCTTTGCTCCTGCGTGAGTGCTTCTGGCGCGCTTCATAAGCAGACCGTGATAGTGGGCGTGGCAGCCAAGTTGCTGCACATGCACGGGTGGTCTCTTACGGTGCTTGTGACGCCTCTTAACGGCATCGGTTGGCAGCAAGTCCAGACCTTCCAGCAAGCTGGTATCGAGTGCCGCGGGCTTTGGGGTAGCACATCGGAGCTTGAGCGCCTGACCCTTAATGAAGCTGTGGCTTCCCGTTCTCTTGTCGTCCTTGTTGCGTCTCCCGAGGCCATCTTCAACAACCCTACGCTGATCAGCAAGATCAAAGCCGCGGGACTTGGACTCGTTGCCTTCGATGAGGCCCACCTTTGAGGCTCACCTTTGTTTGAAGCTTGGAGCCGCTGGCGCCCCGATCTCACCCTGGCTGCGTCACGCTTGGACTGCGGCAGACGCTTAGCGCTGTCGGCGACTGTGCCGATTGGCAAGACATCTGCTGTTCGAGCGGCATTGTACTTCGGGGAGCCTCTTGTTGTTCACCGTGGTCTCTTCCTCCGCCTCAACCTCTTCATCCGAGTCATTCACCGTGACTCTGCTTAGGGCGGTAGCAGCTCCTCACGCATCGACCACTACCGTTCCGACCTCAAGCATGCCCAACGCGTTGGGTACGCCTTTCAACTGGCCGTTTCCTGCCGAGACAAGGGCGGAAACATGATCATCTTCACTCCGTCGCGGTCCGAGGCGGCTCGTGTTGGCACGGAGCTTAACAGCTTGGCCGAGTCGTTGGCGCGCCTTGATCGTAGTGAGGTGGAGCCTCTTCAAGTCGTCACCTACCACGCTGGACTAGACAGTCGGGCCGCGACTGAGCAGCTGTTCGTGTCAACTACAGGGATTGTTGTCGTCGCGACCACCGCATTTGGAATGGGCGTGCATTGTGCTCATGTTCGAGCAGTGCTGCATTTTGTACGTGTTGCACATGTCCTACTTCTGACATTCACTTGCTTCCACGCACGCGTGACGGCATCACAGACAGTCGGCCGCACTCGTCAGTGTGTCAACGCTGACCATTTTGTGTTTGACGCAGTGCGGTTCCGAGCTGATGTCTAATTGTACGCTTCGTTTTATCTGCCATGTTATGTTGTCAACAATTTGATACTGCGT
>Ga0209093_1002006_pt1 | contig 11510 bp, 10 predicted proteins | sample SidtaG_4_FD_187450 | JGI IMG/M metagenome (GOLD analysis project Ga0209093, IMG submission 187450) | Marine algal microbial communities from Sidmouth, United Kingdom - Sidmouth_Male1 metaG (SPAdes) (version 2) | ecosystem: Host-associated > Algae > Red algae > Unclassified | place: Sidmouth...
GGGGGGGGGGGGGGGGGGGGGGGGGGGGGGGGGGGGGGGGGGGGGGGGGGGGGGGGGGGGGGGGGGGGGGGGGGGGGGGGGGGGGGGGGGGGGGGGGGGCGCAGGCGAGGCCGGTTGCCGTGACGAGAGGAGCGTCGAGGTGGTGGTGGGAAGGGAGCGGTCGGGGTGGGCGCAGGTGTGACTTGACGTTGAGCAGGGAGCCGGGTGTGTCACGGCCGTGGGAAGAGGGGGACGGCCCTACAGTCAAACGGCAAGCAAAGTTGGAGAGCCGGGAGGAGAAAGGGTGGGTGCGGTCGGCGGGAGAGGAGACAGACACACATCCCGCTCGATGGCGGTGGTGTCTGACGATGGGCGTGCAAAGGATGCGCGTCACCCGCTCCCGCCGACCCTCTTGTACCCGCGGCGGCGGCGCACACACGCGTCTCCCCCCGCCCCGCGGCGACCGCCAGCGGCGGCAGCACGCAGCGCCGCCGGGCAGACCAACACCGCGGCGCCCCCGACCGCCGAGCGGCGGCCGCACGCACGCTACGCCGGGCGCGGTGCTCACCTGGCTGCCGGCCGCCGCGGCCGCCGCTGGGGCGCCATCCCCCCCCCACACGCGCCGCGCCACGCGCGCTGAAGCGCGCGCGGGAGATGGCGCCGACCCGCACGCAGCAGCGGGCGGTGCGTCGGTCTGTCGACCGTCCCCCCAATGGTCGCTGCCAGCGCACAGCGGGGCCGCGGCGCCGATCGGGCGCCGGCGCTTGGCGGCGCCCCGCGGGGACGGGACGGGCCGGGGGGCGTGGGCGGCAGCGGTGGTGCCGCCCGCGCGCCGCGTGCGCAGCGGCCACTTGGCCGCGCACCCGCGCCCGCGCTTTGGACAGCGGTCGGCGCGCGCGGGAGACGCGGCGGTGGGGGGGGAGCGGTGATTGGGCTCGGGCGAGGCCCCCCGCCAGACGGTGCGGTGTGGTGCGCGCGGTGTTTCGACGCCCCGCGGGTGTGCCCCTCGGGGGCGCGCCCCCGAGACGTGGATGGATGACTTGGACGCGCAGCGGTTGTGGGGACAGCGAGGAGCAATCACTGTCACGGAACCATTGGCCAATCGCCAATCACATGGTGCCGCTTTTCTGGAAGCACTGCGAATCACAAACGGTGAGCCGTCGCGGAAATGAAGGAAGAATTCCTTGGAATCGAGCGCTTCCAGAAAACAGGTTTAGAACAAGGCGAGTGCTTCGAGCGTAGGGAGCGCCACGGCAGTAGTGTATGCTGGAGGTGCTTTTGTATAGAGGGTATCGCTGCCTCAGGCAAGAATCAACAAGAGGTGCTCGGCCATGCATCATGATAGGGATGCAACGAAACAGTCTGTTGGTTGAAAGTGACCGTGCATGGGACATCTCACAAGAAAGAGTGTCTGTGGCCGAGTGGTTCCCGATCCAGCATCGCATCACCAAAGGCGATCGACTAGAAATCGATTTCGGTTTCCGAGCGCAGGTTCGAAATCTTGACCAATCTTGACCTACATCCTGCCAGACACGTATTTCGCCATGTTTTTTCTCATGGGCACGGGACCGTCACGGGGCCTCCTCCAGGGAGCCATGAGTATCTTTTTCTTTGCTCAGAGCAACGGTCACCTCAACGCCGTCATGCCTTTTGAGGATGACACCGTCCGTCACGCTGCAATGCACGCCGTCTTCTGCCGTTTCACCGACGACCCCCGCACCTCTTGGTGTTGTGGGTGCGCTTCTTTGGGAAGCCGGCCATTGGCCCTACCGCCTCTTTCGTCTTTTCTCGCCCCACGTACTGAGAGGAGCGATTTTTAGGCCGCGGCACGCCATTACGTTCTTGGCAGTCGAGCCACATGTCGATGACAACATCTTCTGTGTTCAAAGTACTCTCAGGCTGACATTGAACCCCACTCCCGCGACCGCTCACGTGTCTCAATGATGTCCCATTTGACGGGAACCCACCATGCTCACCAGTGCTCCGCGCCTCGTCCGCCCTCGACCATTTAGTCTGGCGTTCGCCAATCCGCACATTCTTCCACGGTCGTCGTTTGATGCACGGGAAGAGCCGCACGTCAGCACGCTTTTCCTCTGACAAGAAGAGATTGGGATGGCACGCCAGCCGTAACGTCGTCGGTGCTAGTGCAAGCGATGCCCCCGCCAAAGCAATTGACTACGCGCTCCTCTCCTGCCGCGAGCCACCCTGCCGTTCACTACCGCCCCCGTCGCCCTCCCTGGCCGACACTCGCGCAGGCGCAGACACAGGCGCCCCAAATACATGTCAGCGCGGCGTCTGCGCGGCGCAGTGCCACCACCGTCCTGGGGAGGCTGATGGGACGGCGGCGTACACAGTTTGGGTTAAAAAACCGAAGTTTTCATCTACTAATGGGCGGAATGCACGCATTCTTTGAAAATAATTTGGATTTTCATTTTTCGATCATTGCTGCCACCTCATCCTTGGTAATATTGAGCGCTCCCTCAAGAGCGGCCCTCTCTGGGGTTCTGCCGACCGATGACCAAAGGCGCTGGTGTTACAGCCGTCGTCATCACCAGCCGACATGCACCGTCCCCCCCACCTTCCAGCTCGAGAGATCCTATCCCGGTGCGATATGGATAGTTCTGGCGCTTGAGTCAGACCCATTGCCGATGCTGCTGCAGCCCGTGACGGGCGAGACGGTGGAATAGTGGACGCGTAGCCATCTCCAACGAGGCCCGCCCTCCCCGCCTGCTGAGTTGCTTCGAGCGTCAAGTTCATTCAAAACCAGCCTCATGCGCCCTTGCACCAAAATGCAAAAATGAGGCAGGACAATAGCACGCGTATGATCGTCAAGGCCCGAGTGTTCCATAAACTCAAACACTGGTCAGGTCTTCCACAATGATGCACATTAGTCCTTCGCGCATACGGGCGACGGCGTCCAGCTCGACGATCGTGTAGCTCACTCCGCCTGGTACTGTATTGTCAGCGAGTGGGCGACGCCGCGGCGCCAGTGGTGCACCCGCTCTCCTAAGGGATGGGCACGAGTGTGGCGGACGGTGTGGCCGCTGCCACGTCCACAAGCGCCATGTTGGCGAGCCGTCCTGCGGCGACTGCGCGCGCCGCCCGCACGAGGCGGCGAGGTCCCGCCAGCACCCGACGCGCTCACGTCGACGGCCAGCCCACACGCGTAGACCAAAAGCAATGCCACTGCCTCCCAGCACGATTAGGCGCGAGGAAAAAGACGATGTTTAAACGATGGTACCGGCGGCAGACGCAATACGGGGCCACAGGTCGGCACATTCCTTCGCAACGGGGCCCGTGATGGCCGAGCCCTTCATCTCGCCCTTGGGGTTCACAATCACACCAGCATTGTCTGCAGAACAGTGTAGAGTAGGACGGGACCGCCACGAACACAATTGCACGGACGGGAAGCGCGTGGGGGTCAGAAGCCGTTCCTGTGTATCGGCAGCATAACCACAGCAGTCAGCTAGAGAACAAAGAGCATGGAGAGAACCAACCCAGAAGTCGACCCCACGACCCACTCCATCAACGTCAAGCGACGCAGCAGACAACGTACCCTCAAAGTACAGGAAGACGCCGTCCTTGCGCCGCCACGCCTTCTTCTGGCGGATCACCACGGCGGGCATCACCTTCTTTCGCAGCTCCGGCTTCCCCTTCTTAACGGTGGCCAACACCATGTCGCCCACCGACGCGGAAGGCAGGCGGTTAAGAACGCCCTTGATGCCCTTAACCGAGATGATGTACAGGTTCTTGGCGCCCGTGTTGTCGGCGCAGTTGATCACAGCACCAACGGGGAGAGAGAGGGTGGTCCGGAACTTGTTGCCGGAGGCACCACCACGCCCTACGCAAAGCGACCAGATGCACGTGACCGCAAACAAAAAACAAGAGGGCAGCAAGTTCCAGCACGAAGAGAATCACATCGTCAGGATATACAGGTACGTGGCGGACAAGGCAGCCGGCAATCGGCGCTATCGGCAAACACGCTCGCCAGCAGATAGCCCACGTCCAGGCCGCCCACGGTAGCGACACACTGGACGTCGTCAAGCGGCATTGCAGAACTGACATGGCCGGAAGCGCACAACCGCAACAGCGCCGTGCCAGCCGCGCCAATCGCACCACGCCCACGCAATAGAACCCATACGCAGGGCTCGCGCTCGGCGTCGGGCAGCCGCGCCAGACACCCACGCAAACCACGCAGTTGTCGTCGCGTCAACCATCATAACGCAACATACCGCGCTTCGACATGGCTGCAGAGGGAGGGGGGGGAAGCGGCACACGGGTTGTGGGGATGGAGGGGGTGGGGGACGGCGAAGCGGCGGCGGGACAACAACGGCGACGTCCCGGGGCGGCCACGATGGCGCCCTCAACGAGCGCCGGTGCGATTGGTCCCCGACCGAGCGCATCCGAATCGCAAACGATCGCGCAGGTGCCCAAGTTTTTCAATAAAGTGAATTTTGATCGCCATATTCGGCTGCTTCGTTGGGGCAACTGTCCTATTTATTCATTGTCGATCAAATACAGACTCCCTCTCTCAACTTGCCATCAATCACCTGTCGGCATCCCGACGTCACACCGACCCCTTCACCGCTGACGCCTTCGTGGCCGCAACACCGTCGTCACTCACCTTGTTGGCTCCGCCCTCCACGCTGTCAACCACCCCCCCGCGCTCGTCGCCCGCAGCCGCTTCTGCCAGCTGGGCCGCGAGGCCGAGCGCCGCCGTAATCACCACCTCTGCCCCGTCGACGTCCCCCTCTGCCACCCCCCCTCCGTACCCGCCGTCGTTGATGGGGACCTCTCGCGTGTCGGGCGCCACCCGCACCTTCCCGCCTCGGCCGACGGGGTGGGGCAAGCCCCACCCCCCCCCCACCCCTCGGCCAGCCGCCGCCGCGTCTCCCCCCTCGCCCTCCACCCAGTCGGGGCAGTACCACGCGTCCCGACGGCCGCCGCCCCCCCGCTCCTCCACGACCGTGACGGCCAGGGCGGTGCCGTCCCAGTGTCCGCGGTAGGTGGTTGTGGCCGTCGGCACCGCCTGCACGTTGCCGTTATTCATCAGGGCCTCTGGGAAGGGCGCCCCCCGGTCGAGCCGCAACCCGCCCGCCGGTGTCCACACCAGCGCGTCGGCGGCGGCGGCCATGGCCGCGGCGGTGGCGGGCGGCACCGGCGCCGTCGCCGCCACCTGCACCTTGACGTCAACGACGGTGGCGACGCCACGAGTGGGGGGCGGCGCCGCCCACACCGCGGCGGTGGGCACGAGGTAGTCGGCGGTGAGCCACGCGAGGCGGCCGGCCGTGTCCCGCGGGCCGGCGGGGTCCCGCGCGTCACCCCCCTCCGCGCCAACCCCGTCAATGGCGGCGACGGCGGCGACGGCGCGGCGGTGGGCGGTCAAGGACAGGGTCACGCGCGTGGCGGGCGGCCCGTCGGCGGCAAAGCCGAGGGCGCCCAGGCGGCGCCGCACGCGCCCGAGCTGCGCCCCGCCGAGGCGGCGGTGGAAGGTCGCCGCGCGGATGAGGTCGCTGCCGCGCCGGCCGAGGAGGGCAGACACGGGCTGGGCGGTGCCGGCGGCCACCGCCGAGGGGACCTTGAGGCGGACGCCCCCGAGTTGCACGCACATGACCATGCGGGCGTCGCGGAGGGCGCCGTCGCCGTCGGTTGGCGGCCGCTCGACGGGCGACGCGCTGCGGAGCGGCTGCGGCGAGCGTGCAAGGGCGGCGGCCAGCGCTGCCACCGCCGTCGGCGTGTAGGCCGGCGGGCGCACCACAACGTCCCCATCGTTGACGAGCGCCACCGACGCGGCGCCATCGACGCCGTCATTGTGGACGTCCGAGTTGAGGCCGACCGACGCGGCGCCGCTGGTCTTGGCCGCCGCGCAGATGGAGCATAGTTGGTACCGGCTGACATAGTCGGCTGTGCCGGTAGCGTTGACCGGCACTAGCTGCACGCCCCCTTCGTACGCGGCCCCGAGCAGCAGCGTCGTTCGGGGCCCCGCCTGGCCACGGCCGCCCCACACTCCGAGCGCGTGGCCGGCCGCCGCCGCCTCTGCCCCGCCCGCATCGGCCTCGGCAGCGGCGGCGGTGCGGCGCCGCACCTCGATGGCGGCGGCCGCCACCGCCGGTGGGGTGCCCACAAGGACGACCACCCGGCGGGCGGCAAGGACATTGACCGACGCGCCTGTCGTCACGGCAATGCCCCGCGCAATGGCGCCGGAGCGGCCAATGAGGGCGCCGGGCGTCACACCCGGCGGGAGGGGGACCTCGACCCGCGTCGAGCCACGGCGGCGAAACAGCGCCGCGGCCGCTCCGTCATAATGCGGCGGCGACGGGTCGCTGAGCCGCCCGTCGGTACCCGCCAGTGGCTCTGCTGCCACCGCTGATGCCGCCTCTTGGCCCTCCCCGTCCTCCGCCACGCTGGTGGTTGCCGCCACCGCCGCGTCGACTTCGGCGTCGACGAGTCGCTCGGCCGCCTTCACTGCGTCGGCGCTCCCCCGCAGCGTTGCCGTCCGGGTGCCCCGGTCAATGTAGACGCGCGCGCCAGAGCGGGCGGCGAGCCGCTGCACGGTCCGCCCGTCGACGCCAATGAGGGCACCGGGGGGGATGGTGCCGGGCAGCCGCACGACGCGCTCCGTGTCAGCCGCTCCGTCCAGAGCGAGGCGGCCGCGCTCGATGGACCCGCGGGGGCGCGACCAGATGGGGGACCACGGGTAGCTCTTGTCTGGCCCGAGGGTGGAGGTGGTGGTAGCGGCGGGGGGGGGGGCGCACCGGTCGGCAGTGTAGACGCCAAACGCGGCGGCGAGGTTGCGACCGGCCATGGCGTGAGGTAAGGAGTGTCCCGGGTGGGCACAGATGAGGAAGACTGTCGGCGAAGGGAGCACACTCGGTCGACAATCGCGTGCTTGGCGAGGCTGTGTTGCTCGATGCGGGGCTGGAGTCTCTGCGCCTGGGGTGCCGCCAGTCTCATGTAGTGTGGCGTCCTCTCCATTAGCAGCAAACTCTCCGCGCCCTTCGGCGAAAGCAGTTCCAGTGGGTAGCCTCCCAGCGTGCGCCAACGGGTGTGTGCGGACAATCGTATGCCTGATGACTGGGAAAGTCGTCCGACCACCAAAGGCGTTCCACCAGCGTCGCTGGGAAACCCAGCTACCGGGGCGCGCTGGACCAGTCGGTCTCGCTGGCGATGGCCTGGCGGCCCCACGCGCAGCGGCGGCCCGCCTCTGCACCTGTGTGGCGGGCCCCCCATGCGAAACACGGCCTGGGCGCTTCGTTGCAGCTCTGGCACGTGCGCCATGACTGGAATGAGTCATGCATGACTCGCTGCAAGACGAATACTTTCTACTTGTAGTTCAGCGCAGGCAATCGGCTGTACTTATCAAGATGGCCAAAACTAGGTGCTGTTTTTATTTTCAAGCTGAGACAACTGTTTTCACAGCGGGAAATGCGTGACTGTCGACACCATGTGCTGGCAGCATCGTCGCACTTGGGCGGATTTATTGATCTTTCTCAGGGACGGATTGGGAGTAATACCCAAAGCAGAGTGTGTGAAACGCCAATGGGCGCGTCGCCAATGAAGGATCGGATTTGATAAACTCTCTCAGCAAGTCACAGCAGTTCACAACAGCTCACAACAAAAAAAAGAGTTGCTGTGATTGCCCTGGTCTCCCACAGAGCCATCCACGAGCCCTGAGCTTGCAAATTTACTTCAAAGCACAGTCACAGCACAGTCACAGCACGCTGTGACTTTCTGTGAGCTCTTTCCAGCTCCGATCATTCTTTGGCGACGCGCCATGGCTAATCCCCAAATTTGGCTGTAGTAGAGACACTGGCTGCAGAGTTGACGACAGGCTGTAAAAAGGGAATCTTATTGGTGCATCCTCAAGTCACAATCGAGCTATTGACAGAGGACTGCTGCCAGTAACCTTGCAAGCCAACCATCGCCTCTTACAAGAGTGCCACAAAGCAGTTGTAGCCAGGCCTCATCAAGGGTATCAGTGTTGGCCACGAGTACGGTGTTTGGCTCGCATTCAGCCAACGAGTAGTGGCTGACAGGGACATGTATCTCCAGGTTCCGAGATATCTGTCGAGCGACTAATGTTGTCACGGTGCCGGCATTCCGTCGCCTCCACTGTCCAAGGGAGCACCGTCGGTAGGGCCGTCCGGGCGGCTATCAGAGCCGTGAACCCTTTCAAGTACGTCCGCGCGGGGTTCGATTAGAAATCGTGGTGAGAGTGCAGAACTCTGAGCGTGATTCACTTGGCACGCAAGAAAAATTGAGATAGGTGTTCGAACGTCCACCACCGTGCCGCGTGGTGGGCCAGGATTGAAGGCGCGAAGAAAAGGGGATAAAATCCTTTCTCTGGAGGGGAGCCGAAGGGCCCAAGAAGATGGATGGTGAGCTGCGACTCGCTTCGAACACATTCAGGATGTGAGATGTGGGCCTTTTTTGCCACAAACTGCCTCTTTGCCGTTTTTCACGCGTGGATTTGTGGCAGGTGTTTCCATTCAGGAGGCCGCCAGGAATACCGGATTCTTCAAAATCGAGAGTACGGCTAGTACTCTTCGATACCCTCCGTGATCCGCTTTGGCGAGTACCTGGCAACTGGTCAGTCACCGAATAAGGGTATGGGGCTTGGACCGAAATATCATGTGAGTCGAAAACATACTCGAAAAAGATAGTCAGGGAATACCCTTGCGGAAACCTTTTTGGTGAGGCCTGGTTGTGACCCACAGTGAGATTGTCTGAGCTTCTTGGGCTGTTTTCTCGAGGGCCTGCAGACGGCCTGAAGACGGTTCTGGGCCAAACCTCTGATTTTTCACGAGATAAGAAGGTTTCTTCAGATGTATGAACATGCTGAGGTGCGTTTCTAGTGCGCAGAGCGGCACCGGGAGAACTTCTAAGGATCTCGGCCGAATCCCTGTCATCCTATTAGTGCACGCACGCTGTTCTTTGATTGCAAGCACTCCGCAAGCGCCATTTTTCGGAGGTCAGCAATACGTATTAGTGATGTGGTGTTGCCCGACGCGACCTTTGTCCAGTGAGACCCTGTCTGAATGACGAGGGACGTGAACGTGATTCGGAATCAATATCATTTTATGCACGAGACAAAACACGTGAATCGGCACCGTCTGTCTTGATGCACACAGAAGAACACGGTGCTCCAACTTTGGGCTTAACACAGCCACATCGCATCACGAGAGGACTGCGACGCCAATCGTGGCAGCCCCTGGGGCTTCGCATGATGGGATGATACATGCACGGATTTTCCCCGTGGTGAGTCTACCCGCCGCAGAAAGGCGGCGCGAACAAGCCGAGCCCTTTGGAAACAGATGCCGGATACAACCCGGATAAACAGACCCCGCCCCCAGTAAAAGCTGCATCCTGGCGCGCCCGCATGGTGATGCACGAATCAAAGCCAACTGAACGGCTGTCGGCAGGTCGCGCGGACCGTAGGCGCTATCTGATTGGCCATCCTGGGGATTTGCGACGAGCTTATTGGAAGCTCCCAGATTCCAGTAGAAGAATCCAATCAGGATAACAGTGGCTTCGTTACAACTGCCTAAAGCTCTTTAGCAACGTCTCGAAAGCCGCTCTACGGCTGACTTAAGCCCACCAGTGGGCGGGTTGGGACGTCTTTCGCCTCCTGAGCATTGTCAAGTCTCCTACCTCTCCACAGTCCCTCCGCGTTGTACCCTATTCCACCCCGTCTCCATACACAGCTCGCTCTTCATGGCTCCACCCCGCCCCCCCTCCCACGCCTGCAGGTACCCGCCGTACCCTGCACGCTCTCAACGCCATGTTCGAGTCAAACGTCGACCTCAATACCACCGAAGTCGGTTGCTGCAAAGAGGGCTGTGTAGCGTTCACGGCCGGTTGCGAAGGACTTACGGCCTGGGACGTATGGAAGGAGCCTCGGTTCCGCGCCGGTGGGAAACGGCACAAAAAAGAGACCTACCGGCCTCTCCTTTCCTTGCTGAAAACGATGCTGCCAGAACTTGATGCAGGAGCAGGCATGTGCCGGGCGATGACCGAAGCGCGGGAAGCGGCTGCGGCAAGCCCGTACGACGGCCTTAGTGACTAGTTTGAAGGCGAAGTTTATCGCGAGCTGGTCGCACAAGGCTAATTCCCACACAACACCTGCGTCGCCCTGACTACTGATCGAAGCTTCTAGTAGGGGTCCGTTTCCATCATAGTGCCACTTTTCAGGAAAAGTGCGGCCCACAGGATTTCCACGATCTCGGTGTTAGCTTTTTCATTGGCACCATGTCCCCATGCGAGCCACAAAACGATTGAAACGTTGTGCTGACGAGTAGCTGTGCCGCAGCAATTGCTCATCCCTCGTGCGTTTGTGAGACGCTGCCGCCCAGTGTAAGGGAAGAGTACCCCCATTAACTGTGGTGGGAATCTAGCTTGGCGTTGCCCTCCGTCGGCCGCCCTGTCTCTTCATTCGACAGCTAACGTCGTTGAGACATCATCCAGTCCTCTGCCAACACCCACACAACCTATCCCGCCACTACCACCATGTGCCGTTCTCATTTGACATTGCGGCACCATCGCATCGTCCTTCCACCCCCACTCCCCCACCCCCGCCCCCCACTCCCGCGCACCCCCCCCGCACCCCGTTGTGAAGTTTCGAGTGACCGTGTACGAAAAGAAGATGCTGGCGGACACAGTACTGCTGAGGTTCCAATTCTGTCCTCATCTACAAAGGCTGACTGTGCAAGGGCGCTGTTCAGAAGCCTCTCATTGGTCCAAAAGAACGTCAGAACTGCGACTCGCGCCAGATCTTCACAGTATATGTCCTCACGCGCTGCAATCGCACGTTTAGCACAGCAGATTATCTAAAGTAATCCGAGAATCTTGCCGAAGAAATTACCTTAACCCATCGGCTGCAGATGTTCTATGTCCTATACACAAGGAAGGAAGAAATTCTCAAGAAAACACATCATCTCGAATCTGCAAGGGCCTGCCTTTCCTGACCCGATGAAAAGTCCCGAAAACGTGCTGATTGACCGCGTCACAAGTTTCGTGACCAATGGATGAACTGTTCTAAGAGTCAGTCCCTGTGCGCGGGGATGGGGACCGAAATGAAAGATCAGCAATACTGGAACGGATACTTGGGTCGCGAACTTTTGACGAGATAGATAAAACAAGGACGTTCGCTAACAAGTCACGTGCCACTCGTATAATGTAAAGTTCATCTGCAATCATACACCATTTGCGCGGAACGCTGGTGTGCCATGCGCCCGTGTCCATATGAGGCGATGACAGACGTTGTGAGTCGCCAAGCACAAACTGGGAAGGCAGAGGGCTACCTGAGCAGCGCGTGACTCTTTTCAACGCCCCCAAAACCTCTTGGAACACTAACTTGTAACCATACACCATTCGCGCGGAGCGATGGTGTGCCATGCGTCCATGTATATATGAGGCGATGACAGACGTTTTGGGTCGCCACGCACAAAGTGGGCATGCAGGGGGCTACCTGAGCAGCGCGTAATTGTTTTCAACACACCCGAAGACTGTTGGAGCGCTTACCTGCAACCATA
>Ga0209093_1002007_pt1 | contig 11509 bp, 14 predicted proteins | sample SidtaG_4_FD_187450 | JGI IMG/M metagenome (GOLD analysis project Ga0209093, IMG submission 187450) | Marine algal microbial communities from Sidmouth, United Kingdom - Sidmouth_Male1 metaG (SPAdes) (version 2) | ecosystem: Host-associated > Algae > Red algae > Unclassified | place: Sidmouth...
ACACGGCGCACGGGCGGGCGGGTGGGACCGACTGCCGCGCGACGGGGCGCCTCTAGCCGCGCCGCTAGATGGCGTCAGAAACCGCCGACGAGCCGCCGTAACAGAAGCCGGTGCGCAGGCACGATCACCCACGGGTCATCGCGGGCGCGTCGAACCCCGAAAGTCGCTGCGCGCGGTCGCCGCGCGCAACTCGGGGCGGTGGGGGGGAGCAGGGGGGCAGGCGCGTCCGGGCCCTGTGACCCTTGTGGCAGGACAGTCCTTCTCAGCCACGTAACTCTATTCGCTTTTAGCGTCATCGCGACTCCTCCAACGCTGACACGCCCTCAGATCCCTGAGGACATGATTGCAGACTGCCACCTCTGAAACGGAGAGCAAGTCCCGTGATCTAAGTATATGTGTGCATCACTACACTTTGAGAGCACCCTGTCCTAAAGGCCAGGGAAAAATTACGCGCGAATACGCTTGAGGAAAAGCACGCTTGAAGACCCCTGATGCAAACACACACCCGCAGCGCAGTGGTGCTTATCGTTTGCTCACGCGCAAACGCGTTTTTCTTGCAAAAAGCTCCGTAGAAATCTTGCGGACCCCCCTGCGTGGCGCCGGAAAGGGCGATTTCGCCCACAACAATTTGCGCAGCGGAAGAGCGCAACGTCCTGTTTGTCAACTGTACACCATCCGAAGCGTCTCGCAGCGCTGAGCACGCCCACAGCTTTCCCTCAGACCAGTCGCCGCTTTCTTGCGCTTCATAACAGTTGCTGCACGCTCTTCTTGCGGAGGGAGTCTAGCTACAGAGCGATCACGTCGCTCACGCCGTCGCCGTGTACAATCTCCCCGCAGTCAGCAGACCATGAAGCTGGCGAACAACAGCCACACAGACGGTGACACAGACGACATTGATTGAACATTGGGCCAGAAGATCCTGGGCTGTCATGGCGATTGGCTCCGTGCGGCTCTTGACAGGAGGAGATTTTCTTTGTACCAGATTGTGGGTCACTCCGTAGAGTGAAACCCACAAAACACCTGCAGGTAGTGTCGTGCGAGGCCCCTTTACCATGCACACACGCGAGAACGGATACCTTTGAAAATTCTGGGCCAATCATCTCCTCCGAAAGAGGAGATGATGGGCAGCTAATGGCTGCCGCTCATTCCCGGGAAGCGACCACAGCCTATTAATCACCTCGCCAAGCGATCACAGCCTATCCGTCTGACACGGGTTCTTCACACTTGTACCAGTTCTTAACTAATCGGCCTTGTGTGGGAAATCAACAGTGTTTACATATGAAATCGGGTTCCTGGGGTCGCTCCGGAACCGCCTGTAGCGCAGTTCACATTTGTTTTAAACACAAACGAAGAGCCCCAGCGCTGTCTGAGTCACCCCACAGGATTCTTGGGCTCATCAGCTCTCCAACGATGCCTTAAGCGCCTCAAACGGAGCACTCCTGGACGAGAAATGCGCATTTGTCTGGAAAAAGGCATGAAATAGTACATGACCGGATCGGTGCAATTCCGTGTCCACAGAGCCCTTCGAGTGATTTCCGAGCCGAGCGTCTGGCTCCCGCCCGCGTTCGCCGGAGGGATCCGGATGTGGAGTCACTCCGATACCCCGGAGCCCCGTAGTGCCTGTATGGGCCGATTTCTCGGCCAAGGTCGACGAAGAGGTGTGGTCTGCACATCAGAGAGGCTCTGGAGCCCGAGTTTCGTGGTCGCATTGTGCTGTGCGGGTTTGTCAGGGCTATCCATCGCCCCCCCTATCCCCCGCCCGTCATGTCACCACAGCACAACCCTGTCCCAGTCCCCTGCGCACCAGCACAGGCTTACTCATCATTTTATCGTCCATCTGATAGCCCCTGAGCCCCCCTAACCAGGGTTGTGAGATCTTAATTATCATGCTTTGATTCGACCCCAATTTTAGACGACAATGATCAGAAGCATGGATCTTTTGACCATCATTATCAAAGTAATGCCGAGATATACAAGAATATAAGTACAAAAATGAGGATCACACACACACAAGTGGATTGGCTGGCAGCCATTCCGCACCACGCCTCGAAAAGAGGCAGCGTACCGTACCGGCTGCTACGAGGCGACGAAAGAGACCATCAGAACGTCAATGCTGGCGCGGGCCCGTCAGACCATGACCCGTGCTCAGAACCAAGTTTTGACTACATAATCGGGGTCTACACTCCCACTTTACCCCCATGAGTGTAGGGGGAGCCGCTGTACACACGGTCGGAAGCGTACAGACGGCGTCACACCACATTTGTAGCTGATAATTCCGGGTCGTCAGATGGGCATCACCGCGAACACAGAGACAGATGCCAGCGCCCTTTGCCACTACGGCTGTCCAAAACTGAAAACAAGCTTATTAAATACACATCCGTATGCGTCTGTCATGATTTCATCATTATGGCTATAAAGAATCATAATTATGCTACAATCTTCGAAGGATGCGATGATTGTACGCCATTCTTGCAACCCTGCCCCTAACCCACCCCCCCCCTTCCCATCCGCCCCCCCTCCTCCCCCACCCGTGCGCCCCCCGTCCCCACGTCTGTCCTTGGGCTGAAGCCTTCCCCGCCCGCCTCCGCCTCTCCCTTCCCCCTGCTCTATCCTCGACCCCCGCCCAATGTCTTGTTTTTAGAAACCCTCTGTGTCTCATGACCCTAGAGGTTCCTCAACAACTCACGTGCCCCTTCTCTGCGAAGCGTCCAGAGCCACACGCGCTCCCTTCGCTGTCCACAAAGCCAACAAAGCACCTTCGCGTGGTGGAAGGCGACACCAGGATGGGAACTAGGGGCTCCCAGATGATCAAGTACTCCGTTCGTAATAAGTTTTTCTGACTGTAACGTGCGATTCCGAGCCGTTCTCATATGAGAATTCATTGCGTGAAGAACTGGTACAGACATTTTCTTCGGTGCGTTTTCCAGCAGGAGAATGGGAGCGCCCCAGCGGCAACGGAAAACACCCTCGACCCCGCTAGACTGTCCTGAGGCAAGCCATATTATTCTCTCCCGGCGGGGATGACATTAAGCCTTCATCAGAGGCCAGTTGTTAAGAATTGGGGTCAGACGGATATCAATCACCTCGTCCGAGGAGATTGATAGGCTACGAATCGCCGACCGTGGCATGCATACATCGGCCGCGTGCGGGCCCTGGAATCATTTCGTTTTTTCGACGGCGGCATTCGGCTGGACCCCCTCTCCGCTCTTTCTATCGCGTGCCATTTGAAAATCGACAGAGTCGTCATCGGATTTTCGTTTTTGTTTCCAGAATGCGTGCTGGATGTTTTGCGTGCTGTGAACAGAAAGTGAAGCCGGTGCCCTTTAACGCTCAGAATCTCTTGTAGCAGTACTTTCTACATCTTCCGTGCCTAGGCGCACTCTTTGATCCACGTCCGGCCCAAAGAGCGGCCGCACGATTCTGTTGTTGCTCCGCGCTCAGAAGACAGTCATGTCCAGCTTGCTCTTGGTTAGTCATGTCACTAGTAATCATCCAAATTGGTACTATTTTCTATGCTGTCATGTGAAGGGACTACCTTTGAATAATGTATTGCAAAAGGTGAACTTGGCATGATTGCACTGATGCGGGGAACGATTTGGGGAACCTCGGCTCTGCTTCGCACAGGCACTTCAAGTTGACGGTCTGGTGACACGTTGTCGACCGAAAACCAGTAGATTGAAAAGCCCTCCGTGGCTGGATTTCTTCACGATGGCTGCTGCTGTGGAGACTTCGACAGGCCCCACGCACGAGAGCATGGGGCTTTTACTCCGGCGCATCTGTCCCGAAGCCATAGAGACACTTAAGGCTCTTTGCCCCGGTTTCTCATGTAAGCTGCCGGGCGAATCATTTTCATAGACTCGTCCCCTGCTGTAATTTTCCTCTCAAGGAGCTCTTGTTGTTAGCGTAAAGCAACTAGTGAATTTGATTTGCATCACCTCCGAACACTGACTTGAAGAAACATTGTGCTTAGTCACTGCCTCCAGGCGAGGTATTGCAAGCACTTCTGGGGTGCCACAGATAATAGATGGCCCCAAAGTGTCACCATGGTTGTATGACTGCTGCGCAACTCAGAGATCGGCATGCAGACGCGCGACCGTCTGACACTGCTGGAAGCGGTGGCGGTTGTGAGGGTACTTCAAACACTGCGCGTAGTGCATAAATATTTTTATCGGGGGCTTTCGAGGAAGCTGAGCGGTCGGCTATGTTTGCGCGTACCTCCGCAAAAAAAAAAAAAAAAGATGAGGGAAATTAATACCGAGCATTAAAAAAACCTAACGCCAGAAAACAGAGGAAAACACAAAGGAGAATGGAAGAAGAGACACGAGACAAAAAGGGAATAGCGAAGATGAAATGCGCGACGGCACCGCACAAGCGGGAGACAGAAGTGCACGGAGGAAGGGGGCAGTTTCTCAGCCTCCCCATGCCACCAGCACGACCGTGCCTGACGCGTGGGTTCCCAGACCCACAACGCAGCTGTCACCTCCGTCGCCCGCGCGAGTGCATTACTGTCCCCTGTTTGAGTTTCGATTCCAGTTCCCCACTCACCAACTATTACCCAAATGTCCCTCCCGGACATGCCACTCGCCCAGATTTTCATGTGTCCTTCGATGTCCCTGAAAGTAGCTAAGTAAAAAATATGCTTACTTATAACAGTTAAAAAAGAAACACTATGATGTAGCCCCCCAAAATATGGACCCGATTCCACCTGGATGACTAGCCATCTCTAGTGACTCTTAGTAAGCATTTCCGAAGCAGGAACTGTCACTAAAAAGATATTGAAATCTTTTTCTATCTTTTTGCGTGCCTCTTCCGCTGCTCAGGAACAAGGATTGCTGGTGTTCACAGTGCAGCATCACAGCTGTCAATGCTGTCCAAGGCCGAGATATGGCCTTTTGTATGTATCCTGGAGTACGGATGCCGTGAAAAGCAGAAACCAAAGAACTGCACCACTCCCCTCCTCAGAGCACCGCAAGCGGGAGTTTCTCCCGTTCTAGACGAGTTCGGGGTAGCCGAGGTCCTAGTCACGAGGGTCTAGAGCACCAACTCAGAACTGCTCGCAGGAAGCGTGTCAAATCTACCAGTCCTCAACCACAAGTCCTGTTGGTTATTCAATTACACTTCGAGCGCTGAGGTGTGACTTCTCTTCCGACACGCGATCATCTGCCGTTGCTGCGCGCCGGTTCCTACGCTTCGAGCGCCAGAGAGCACCCGGCCGGAACGCATCAGGAGACGCAAAGACCTACTGACCGACGTTTTGACAACACAAGGGACGGTTTTTTTGACAGCTTGTAGCCCGGAACCCTTCGGCATGGGAGGTCTGGCTCTTGGTGCCGCGATGGCCTGGCGCGCCCGCTGAGACCAAGTCCGTGATCGACGCGATCGGACCGCACGAAGAAGACGAGTCGCACGTGTGGTCCCGACGACGGCGTGTCAGAGACATTGCAAAGTCAACCGAGAGGTAAATGCAATGACCTGGATGGCACTCCAAGCACAGATGATAAGATCCAGTCGAAAACCTCTCAGAAGCGCGGCGATGTCGATACACCACCATCAAGCCATCCTATTGGCCTGCATTAGCTGAGATCTCAAACAAAATAGCAGGATCGACTCACGACTTCTAATGTAGCGGTCAGAGCCTGGCATCGATTACCCCGAACGGGAGTTTCTCCCGTTCTGTTGCCCGTTCGCGAGCGGGAGGGAAAACGGGAGTCGCTCCCGTTCGGACAGCTTCCGAACGGGACTCCCGTTTGGCCTCCCGCTCTAGATGCAGTCTTTGTGACGAAGGAGCATTGAGACGGAGCGCCTACACCGGTCTTGGAGATCTATGTGGCGCGGCCACACGCGGCAATCCCTCGCCACTTGCAATCGCCAGCCAGATCGTCACAAGAATGACAACCCCGAAGGGAGGACAGACAGGAGTCCCGTCCAGAGGCATGCTGAACGAAATGACACCCGTTGCCCTTCCGGTTCAGGCACCGGAGTCTAGACGGGAGGAACTCCCGTCTAGGGCTGTGATGCCAGCCTCTGCTGAGCGGCCTTGCAGCCGCGCCTCAACGGGAAGTCGGAAATCTTAGTGGACACTACTGAGGGCCAATAGCATCGCCTATATCGTAATCAACCAAGATAAGGCTCCAAAGTGGGCGCAGGCCTACCGGATCTGCGAGATACGAGGAGTTCCCATTGGAAAGGACAGGCCAGCCGAACGAACAATGCAAGCGGAGGACCAGGTACTGGGCACAAGGAAGCGAGGAAGGGATCTTCGTTGAACCGCTCAACGACGCGCTACGACCAATTCAATGACAGTCACGACGGCGTTCGCTATGAGGGGCAACAGGCATCTGTGCGCAGCTTGCAGAGTGGGGCCGGTGAGCCGCCGGGCTCACGGTCTCACCCGGCTGCATTTTGCTTGAGTTTGTGCCCGTCTGCTCTCGGGGGGCGGCGGCGGGGGGGGTCTGGTAGCAGTTCTGCAGGGGTTGCGGCGGACACATGCACGGGGTACGAAAAAAGAGACAAATACAGCTATCGCTGTCCACTGCAAAAAGCCCACCCTAAAACCCGTCGTGCCCGCTCTAGTTTCACCCCCCTTCCATCAAAATCCCGGGTGCATGGACCGAGTCGTCCACGGAAAGAAGGGGTTGATAAAGTAGCGGGAGGCCCGGCGCTCCCCAACGGTGTTTTCCTCGTTGTCAGGGGAGGAAAAGAGCCCGAGGCGGTCAGAAAAGTTGAATCAGTCGACTTGCACGTCCTTTGCACGCAGGATACGCGTGACGTCAACCAGTTCCAGGGCGGGATAGGCTTCGGAGGACGCCACAAAGTCCCAGCCCTGGCAGATGCACCCGTACCGGGTGAGCACACACTCCGGCCGTGCGTCGACGCGGCGCATGCGCTGCAAGCCGACGCATCTACGACGCTCGCGCCCAACGGCGCGAAGCACAAAACGTAGGCGGCCCCAACAGACCGCGCCTTCCAGGCCCTCGTAACGCACAAAAGAGAACCAGGGCTTTCCGATGAACGAGCGCGCCGCCCGCATGTGCTGCAACACACTCGGTGCCCCCAAATCGAACCGGACGATAATACGCACGGTATTGTGTACCGTCACGCAGACGTCCTCGTACAAACCGAGGACAGCCGGCAGATGATGGAGGGCGGGGACCTCCGCCAGGCCGCGGACGTGCACGCGGTCGCCGCGACCAGTGAACGACAATTGCACCGTCGACTGGGCGGGAGTCGCCGGTGTTGTGTCCTCGTCGTCGCTGCTGGCGACCACGGCCGCTGTTGAAGGTGTTAGCAGGGTGGCGGCGGCGTCCGCGGCATTCACATAACGGAGGATGGCCAACTGCGCCTCGTCGCAGCGCATCATCTGCAGCTCCACAGTCGGGCTGCGATTGCTTGTGCGGCGAAACATCCGCTTGCCGCTGGAGTGCAGCTTCTCGTTTTCCGACGTGTCGCCCTCCCAAAGGTTGCCGCGGCCTCGTAGCTCATCGCCCTAGTGCTGGATGCGCCGGTGCACTTTGGTTGTGTGCACGTGTCCGTAGAGTGTTTGCAGTCTGTCGACCGCGAAGGCAGCTGCGTGCTCCTCCATGGCCAAAATCTGCTCCCTCGTAATGGCCGCAGTGTCCTCGGCCTTGTCGCCGAAGAGCTCGCCGCCCAGCTGCGCGGCTCGGCAGAAGAGGTCGAGCATGGCTTCGTGCATCGCCATTCCCTGGAACGCATCCTCTTACTCGTCCCTGTCGACGACGCCCGGTCCGGGAAGGGAGTCCGTCGGAGCCGTCGGCTCGCAGTGGTGCTTGGATGCCTCATCCCCCCCGGACTGGGTTCGGAACTCGTAGTCGCTGCTGCTGTCAGATATTGGGGCGTGCGCCGCAAATTTGGTGTTGGCGGGGGTGACGTTGTCGCCCTCCGAGCTTGGGTTGGAGCCGTCCTCGTCGGCTGGGCCCAACGCGCCCGCCATCACGAATGGACAAAATGAGCTGGAATGGCGCCAGCTCCAGCCATTCATGGTCTCCTGCGTGTCATTCCTGGGCACAAAGCACCTGTGAGCAAGACAAGCTGCGGGAGCCCAGAAGCCAAGGCGATGTAAAACTTCTGTCAGCAGCCACTTGCTGCCACAGCGCGGTGTCCAGAAAGAGCCCGAGTACGGCCGACGCTCCACAGTCTCGCACCCCCCGTAGGTGCTACAGCCCCAGGCGCTCCCCTCCCGACCCACTAAGTACGCCGCAATCACGCGGTACCGAGCACTCAAACGGTACACATCATCACACCGAACTGCCGCTCACCCATCACCAGCGCACGCGCAAAGAGACGTACCCTGGGGGAGCAGGCGACGCCTTGCAGTTACGACCGAGGTGGAAACCCCGGAGCTTGACCGCGTCCAGCGTCTCAGCGACCAAGCCGAGGCGAGCGCCGCTGCACCCGCGGCAAAGCGCCACCAGAACAGAGGGCAGACGCTGGGCGACATCCCGGAGCACGCCCAGCTTCCAAACGTGCAGCAGGTCAAGAGACACGATACGGTAGAGATTGTGGGCGCCCGTGCTCATTCCATGCACCGCGCCGAGCTCCGGGACGAACGCAAGGGCGCTGTGCTGCTCTCCCGGAAACCGTCGGCGGCTCGGACGTGGGTCCTCGGCACGGAGAACGGCGGCGGCCAGCTGCGCGTCGAGAGTTGTGATGAAGTCACGCTAGACGGCTGGGATGCCCATCAGGCCGCCACTGACCTGCTTGTCCTCCAAGCAGGGCGAGTAACAAAAGCTACACTGGTTGCCCATGAGACCGTGAAAGTTGCGCTCTTCGTGCTGGTCCACCACGAAGCCAAGCATCCAAGGCACGAGCCGGACCAAGCCGCGACCGGAAGCGGGCTCCGAGATGCCCGTCTCGCTGGCTCGGATTAGTCGGCGCAGCGACACCGCTATACACCTCTGGAAGAGGTAGTTGCGCATGTCGCTGGTCGCAATGCGCGCGGCGGAAGTCTTATCTGTGGGCTTGCCGACGTGCTCTATGTAGCCCACAGTGACCCACCGGCGGCCCCCGTAGACAATTTTTATAAAAGCCGCCCGGACCGGGAACATTTAGCAGGCGCCGGACCAAGAGACCAGCTCCTCGTCCGCGTGCAGTTGGACACCCAGTACGCGTGCGTCGGGGCCGTGAATCCGCCGCACGCTGGGGTCCTCTATCAGGTAGAGGTCGTTGTCGAGCGACCCGTGACGCACACGACCCGCATCGTCGCTGTCGAGGTCGACACGGTCCAGCCGCGCCACCACGCCGTCGGCACCTCGCAAAGCCGCGTCGTCGTTGGCGCCAAAGAACACGGTGGTGGCGCTCGAGAGCGCCTTCAACCCGACCTGCAGCACGTCCCGATGGTAGTACACGAATGTCCGTTCACCCCCGACGATAGGCACCTGTCGACAGTCCCGCTGCGCCAGCACCCAGTTCAGCTCCTGGCGCGTTGCGATCAGGAAATAGTGGTCACTGGCAAACGAGGACGTGATGGGGCCCTGCCGGTCGCTTCCGCGCGCCGCCTCCCGCTCCACCGCGCGCAGCGACTGGGCGTACTCGACCTGTTCTGGGTCGCTCATGCCGCTGCCGCCTGCGGTCAGGGAAAACCGCAGCGCGCCGCGCAGCGACGGAGAGTTGAAGCGGGTGGGGCGCACCCCCACGAGGGATCAACCACCGGCATAGACTGGGACGCCTCGGGAAGGCGCTTGTTGTATGGGCGGATGCGCGCCGCCGTGATGCTAAAGAAGACGTGCTGCGTCATGGGCGCGCCCCCCGCCAAGACCACCTCGTCGCCGCCACCCGGGTTGAGGAAGTTGTTGGTGTCGTCAAATGCAGCATACTCGGCCGCCCTGCCCATCACGTCGGCCCCGCCCGACACCGAAGAGGAGTCTCCGTCGGAATTGTCATCGTCATGGTTGCTGTCGGGGAAGATACAGGTCCGCGGGGGCCGAGGAACCGCCTCGTAGTCGTCGCCCTCCTTTTCCGACATCAACGGCGGGGGGCCTCCATCATCCGCCTTCAAATTGGCAAACGGCGGCTGGCCGTCGTCGTTCTCGATGCCTGCGACATGCCGAGGCAGGTCATCGTCCTCACCAGCGGCCTCGGCGTCGCTTTTGAGCGCATCGCGCGGCGGTAGGGACGTTGGGAGCTCCACCGCCGGCGCGTTGGCGGCCAGAAAGCCAGGAGGGGCATCGACACCGGCACCAAAGGGGCCGAAGACAAGTTCCACTGCCGTTGTTGTCGTGTTGGCGCCAGACAGCCGGCTCTCGTTCTTGTGCGCCGCTTGCTCTTGGCGGGCCTTGTTGGCGCCCGCGCGAAACCGCTTCGAGAAGTAGTCGCACTTGGTGGAAGGCAAGGAGGCCCCAGGCAGCGAGGCCATGACGCAACCCTGGGCGGGGACGGCGCCGAGGACGCCTTGTGAGAGGGGTGCGTTTGTGGTGCTTGGAATCAAGGAGGGGACGGGCACGCAGTCAACGGGGTGAGGAAGTGGTGTCGTCGATGGACATGGTCGCGTTGACGGTGGAGGAGAGGAAATCCACCGTCAATGCGTGGGAGACTGAAAATTTATACGGAATGCGCACCAAAAGTGGGGAAACCAGAGGGGGAAACAGCGGGGCGCTCCGGGAGGGCACAGCGCATGCGGGCACGGTCGCGGGTTAGACACCAAGGTACCCCGCTGCCCACCATTGAAGAGCCAGCAGTAACAAACAGAGCACAATAACACAGAAATACCAACAGACGTACAGAAAATGGGTACCAGAAGCCCGTCAGGCCGACGTGGGAGCCTTCATGGCCGCGAGGGTGATGGAAACGGCCGATGATTGGCGGAGGGACTGGGGGACATGCGGTACTCAAATACTTTGGCAACAAACCAGCGCCGCCGGCAGCAGCGGGTGGCCGTTCCAGCGCCGTGCACGAGACCCGCACCGTACAGGGCCGAGAGGGCGCGCCATGCCAGACGCCGGCATCCCACCGGAGCTCCCGCCACACTGCCCCCCGAGGGCCACCACAGCCGCAGGCGTCGCGCCCCGAGACGAGGACCTCTGCAAGCGGCGTCACGTCTTTGCGCCTCTCACAGACGTGAAGCAACAGAGCACCCGCGGCTGCGCGACGCGGCGGTTTCAGCAGTCAAGCGCGTCAATGCGCTGTCCCGAGCACCTCGAAGATGGCCGTCATGAGCGGCCCGTGGGGCTGACAACGAATTCGGTACATGCGAAAGCACGACGGCAATGGCGTGACCGCCTGCCCGGTAGCCGCGGTGCCAGGGCGTCTTGGAAGCTTGGCTACCTGACCGCAAGGCGTGTCCATTAAGGATCATCCGAGCAGCCACAAAGAGCACGGGGCGGCGGTCACAGGACGATGCTCGCCTCTTTGCGTCAGGCACCGCTCACGCCCCTTCGGACGGCAACTCCGGAGTCCAGCCGCTCCCGCACCAGACCGCTGCACGGCGCTTCCGCCAACCCGCACCTTCCCGTCACGCAGCCCTCCCCCCCCCCCCCCCCCCCCCCCCCCCCCC
>Ga0209093_1002008_pt1 | contig 11501 bp, 6 predicted proteins | sample SidtaG_4_FD_187450 | JGI IMG/M metagenome (GOLD analysis project Ga0209093, IMG submission 187450) | Marine algal microbial communities from Sidmouth, United Kingdom - Sidmouth_Male1 metaG (SPAdes) (version 2) | ecosystem: Host-associated > Algae > Red algae > Unclassified | place: Sidmouth...
GCGAGGCTCAGCCTCGGGTCAGGCCTAAAAGCCCATCCAAAGCACGTTTGGATGGGAAATCGGAGGGCTCCCACAAAGGTCAAAAACGCCCATCCAAAGCACGTTTGGATGGGCGATGGGCTTGGATGGGGATGGATGGGCTGTGCGGGGAGCCGTGACGATTGCCTCCCTACCCCTGGCCGACGACGTGTGTCCTGTTACGGTGGAGCGGCACCGCCGCGCCGCCGCGTCACCGCGCCGCAGCCGTTGCCGCTGCCACTGCTCTCCCTCCCGCCCTCTCCGCTACCCGCCCTGCCCCTTCTACTCCACTGTTAACTTAGCTGTCAAGCTGCGGTTGGTCGGCAGCGGGGGGGGCACGCCCCCAGCGCCGATGAGCTCCCGCCGGTTGGCGAGCTCGCGGGGTCTCATCGATGCGCTCCCCGCTGACTCGCTACGGGGCGACCGCGGGCGGCCGCCCGAAGGGTCTAGCGCGGCCATTGCGGCGTCGACCGATGAGGAGGATGCTTTATCTTCAGGCACGCTGCGGGTGCGGGCTCGTCTTCCCCTGCCCCGCCACCTGTGGCCGGACCGTTCGTGGCCAAGCATGAGTACCGACGCGCAGTTGTTCCCACAGACGGTTGATGACGCCTCGAGCTCCGCGCCGTTGACCGTCCCGCTGTCATCGGTGGTCAGTGACACGGACCGGGCCACCGTGTCGTCCCCGGTCGTCCAGGTGGTAACGTCCAGCACCGGGTCGTTTGACGCCGAGGGCTCGCGACTGAACCAGCTGAGGCCACCGTCACCCACTCGGCCACGGGGCCGCGTTGTTTCGTCTGCAGTTGGGGGTGGGAGTGGGGCGGTGGCCGCGGCGGCCGCCGCCGTCGCTGCCGCGGCCGATCGGCCCGCCGCTTGGGCGCCTGGCGGTGGCGGGGGCAACGCCGGTTCCACCCCCACACTCGGGGAGGAAACGATCCCCATCATGGGCCTATCAGAGATGCAGTATCTCCGTGGCTGCTTTGAGGAGATTTCGCAGGGACAAGGGTGGGTCGATCTGCGGCACTTCTGCGATCTGTGCAACCTGCTGCTCACACATGGGGCGTCCTCCTCGGCCGAGACGGCTGCCGCCACAAGCGAACCAGTGGACGAGGCGTTCGACACACACACGCTTGAGTTCCTGTTTCGGTTGGTGGATTCCGGCCGCCAAGGTCAGGTGACACTACGGGATTGGATCCGCGCGTCGGCTGTGTTTTGCTACGGCCGGCTCGTGCACAAGCTACCCTTTGTGTTCCGGTTTGCGGCCGATGACACTCCGGAGGGGCCGACGCTGTCCACCGAGACAGTCCAGATGCTCATCGACGCGGTCTTTACTGTCGTCGCCGCACCACCGGGCCACTCTTGGAGCATTGCCCGCTCGCCAGCGCCGCCGGGGAGATGGCCGCCCTCCCACTACGCGTCGGGTGCGTTGTCGGTGGAGCACAACCCGGACACACTGTGGGCGTCGGCGCAAGAGCTGATGGGCTCCAGCGGTCACATGACGTACGCCACCTATCTAGCGTGGGCGGAGCGGGAGCCGGCGTTTTCGGAATGGGTCGGCTGGGTCGGCAGCCGCGGCCTCCGCGCCATCAACGTGGTGCAGTCGGCCAAGGAGCGGGCGCAGTTTGTGGCCGAGATGGAGATGCTGGGCTTCTCGCCGACGCAGTTGGCGACGCTGCCGGCATCTGCGGCGGCGACGTCACAATGGCCACCCGTGACTCACCCATCGTCGACGGACGGGTCTTCCCACCGGGGTGACTCGATCGCTGGGCAATCATCCGCCACGCTTCTGTCTTTTGAAATCGACTTCAAGGCTCTCTCGGTATGTGTGAGGGGGTATCTTGTTGTCTTGCATTCTTTGTGTCCCTACGCGCGTGCGTGTCGGTGGCGATGTGGTGACGTGGTGCTTCTTTTGTCCTGACATCGGCTGCCTTGGTATTCTAACTCCACCATATTGGTCGCATTTCACGATTGCGTTTCTTTGCTTACGTGCGCAGCTGGAGCGCCGGGTGGGAGAGGGCACCTTTGCCGAGGTTTACGCGGGACGGTGGCTGGAGGCACCCGTGGCGGTCAAGATTTTCAAGGACCGCTCTTCGGCGGTTGCCATGTACCAGGTTCGCAAGCATCAGAACCAGCGGCGGGGAGCCGATGATGGTGCTGTGTTGGATAACGCAGCCGGTGGCGACCAGAACCGTGGGGGTTTGCAGGACAGCTTGCACGACCCTGTGGGGGACACAGGGGCCTCCACCTTTGACGAGCTGATTGATTCGGAGCCCCGGCCGACTGGGACCAACGCGCTCTTCCTGCGGGAGGTGGAGCTGTTGAGCAACCTCCGCCATCCCAATGTGCTGTTGTATATGGGTGCCTGCGTCAAGCAGACTTCGCCGCTATGCATTGTGTCGGAGCTGGTGACAGGGGGCTCCCTTTACGACGCCCTTCATGGCGGACCGAATCGGAGACGCTTGGACTTTTCGCCACTCGTCAAGCTGCGCTTTTCCCTGGACGTGGCGCGTGGTATGTTGTACCTGCACTCCCTGTCCCCGATGCTGCTACACCGAGACCTCAAGACGTCCAATATCCTCGTCGATACGGGCGAGACGGACGGTATGTTCCTGCCCGAGGGGCAACCTTTGACCCGCGTTCGCGCCGTTCTTTGCGACTTTGGGTTGTCCCGCCTGGACGCGGCGGGCACGCACCGTAGCGCATCTGGGGAGCCCACCGCCTTGGTCGGCACACTCATATCCATGGCTCCCGAGGTCATCCAGTACGAACGGTACACCAGCAAGGCCGACGTCTATTCGTTTGGCATGATCCTCTGGGAGCTGTGGACGGGGCAGGTGCCGTACAAGGGTCTGTTGCCTGCGCAGCTGATGTTTGAGGTGGCCATCAAGGGCGCCCGCCCCAACGTGGGTCCTTCTTCTGGCGTGCCGCCAACCGTGGCGGCGCTTATCCGCCAATGTTGGGCGGCGGACCAGGCGCAGCGGCCCCCGTTTTTAGAGATTGTGCGGCAGCTGCAAACGTTTGCGCGCAACGAGATGGGCGTGACTGTCTGAGTCGTGGTGACGCTATTGCATGCGGGTGTGGATATGGCAGGTGGAGAGGGTGTCGGCGCGGGATGCGCGGCGAGTGATGTGTTGGTGAGATGGGCTCTCACAGCTGCTATGTATGCACACCGCGCTGCACGCGCGGCGTTGTTGTCGTTGTCGCTCCTACTACTGGTTCGGCAAGCAGCGTGAGCATCTCTGTTGTTTGTTATTCTTCTTGGAACTATTGCGGCAGCTTGCCTTCTCGCTGAAGCAGGCCATGCACTGTTGGAGACAATCCACCGGTCATTGACTGGGAGAAAACACTCCAGACCAAGCCAAACGCATCGGAGCGGTCCGACGCGAGCTACCGACGATTCTTCCTGATTGGATTGACTGATGAAATGTTTGTTCACGATGTAGCTTGAAAGTTGGGGGGCTACCTGAGAGTAGATCCACCAGTGCCTTTTATTCAGCGGCCGACTGCTGTCACCGTCGACGCACACCGTCGTCATCGCCGATCGCTTCGCGTCGTCATTTCCTTACCCCGCCCCCGTCCTGTGCTTTTTTCGCGGCTGAGTGTCCCCAGTGTTGACACATCTGTGGGGTGTTGATTCCTTGCCCTTTTTTCTTACCTCTCGCTTGGCCTCCTCCCCACGCACCCCTTCTGTTGCCGCCATGGCGTACACCCTGTACACGTACCCTGGCAACCCGCGGGCCAACTGCACGCTCATCGCCGCGGAGTTGTCTGGCATCAAGATCGAGACGCCTGAGATCGAGTTGGGCAAGACCAATAAGACTGAAGAGTTCCTGGCGCTCAACCCCCTGGGGCGCGTGCCGACGCTGAAGCTGCCGAGCGGCGCGGGCGTCTTTGAGTCGGAGGCCATTGCCCGCTACGTGGCACGCCTCCGCCCTGAGGTGGGCTTGATGGGCGCTACTTTTTCTGAGGCGACGGAAGTCGACTCGTGGGTGGCTCTGGCGAATGCGGACCTCGTGCCGGCGATGCTCCCGCTCGTGTGGGTGCACTTGTTCAACCTCAAGTACGACGGCAGCGCGGCGACCAAGGCGAAGGCGGCTGTCGACCGCGCGCTGCAGGTGCTGGACGCGGCGCTGCTGTCGCGGACATACCTGGCTGGGGAGCGTGTGACGTTGGCGGACACCGTCATGGTGTCCGTGCTCAACTTGTTCATGACACACACTCTGGACGCCAAGGCGCGCAAGGCGGTGCCCAACGTGATGCGTTACTTCAACACGCTCACCGCGCAGCCGGCATTCGCCAAAGTGCTCGGTGAGATCAAGCTGTGCGAGACGCCCCTGGCGCCGGCCAAGAAGGAGAAGGCTGCAAAGAAGGAGGCGGCTGCGCCGGCCGCCGCTGCCGCCGCACCGGCACCCGCCGCCGAGCCCAAGAAGCCGAAGGCTAAGGGCCCTTACGACGACCTGCCCAAGAGCTCCATGGACCTGGACGAGTGGAAGCGCGAGTACTCCAACAATGACACGCGCGAGGGGGCGCTGCCTTGGCTGTGGAAGAACCTCGACACCGAGGGCTACTCGCTGTGGCACTGCAACTACAAGTACAACGGGGAGCTGGAGAAGACTTTTATGTCAGCCAACCTGGTTACCGGTTGGTTCCAGCGCTGCGAGCACCTGCGCAAGTACATCTTTGGCAACGTGCTGATCTTTGGCTCGTCTGGCCCGCCTGGGTCGGTGGAGATCTCGGGGGTGTGGCTGTTCCGCGGCCAAAACATTCCGCCCGAGTGGGACCAGGAGGGCAACGACGCCTTCTACTACGAGTGGAAAAAGCTTGATCTCGCCAAGACGCAGGACAAGGCGCTCGTTGAGGACTACTTCGCGTGGGACGGCAAGTTTGAGGGTGGCCCGACCAAGCCGTTCAACCAGGGCAAGACCTTCAAGTAAGCGCCGCGCGTGCTGCCGGGTGCATCGTTTTAGGATATATGTGTGTGTCTCCCGTATATGATGGTGCTTATGTTCGCTGTTGCTTTCTTCCCTTTGACTTGGTCCGGGTGTCATCGTGAACGGCCGTGTTTTTCCTTGTACTATTTTTGTGTGGTCACCTGTGTCTAGCTGGATCAACGTCTCCCGGCCAACTTTGCTGCGCATGCAAAGAGCCGCTGGGCAAGCCCACGCGGCCACGCCACGCGTGGTCGGGCAAACACCTCTTTCGTGGCAGTGTCCTTCGCGGGGGGCCCTTGGACGTCGGCCGCGGGTGAGGCTCACGGCACCGCTATCAAACGACCGTCTGACCCGCGGAGCGACGCGGAGGCTTGGCCGCCCCGTGACTGCACCCTTCGCCCGTCTCCCTAAACTAGCGGCGAGCCAATGGGTGACGACCGCGTGCAGGCAAGGAGCCGCCGGCGAGCCGGCGCCGCCCGCAGGCTGCCGGCGCCGTCGCTGCTACTGCCCCCACCGCCACGGCCACCCTCACCGCCCGATCGGGCCGTGGTGGCCGCGCAGTGTTGTTCACTCGGGGTTGCATGGGGGGCGGGCGGCAAGCGACTTGACAGAGACGGGGGACAGCAGCTGAGACAAAATATCGCTCTATTGAGACGGAGACTGGCACACAAGGGGGGGACGGAAAAGCACCAGGCCGAGACAGAAAAACGGCTGTTCTTTCGTCTCAAGTTCGCAGAAATCAAGGACAATCAATCACAGCAATGCGGCTCACCTGTGCGACATCCTGAGACAAATCCAAAACACCCAGGCGTGCTGCACAACCGGCAGCCTCCGGCGGTGTGGTTCATGGCCGTATGCGCGGAGAGCGCGCCTGTAGTGAACCCCCAAACCCACCATGTCGGCGAGTCGACCATCCGAAACCGACGGCGTGGCGGCGGCGGTCGCCCCGCCCCCCACCGATCACGCCCACACAACCCCCACCTGCACCGCCACGTCTGTCCCCCCCCTCTCGTGCGTCAGTCGCACAAGTTGTGGCACGGCTGCACCGCAAAAGCGCCGAGCAGGTGCCCCGAGTCGGGCGACACGCCGACCACCCAGTTGAGCACCAGCGCCGACGCTTTGGTGCTCAGCACCACCCCGTCGTCGCCCACCACCTCGTCGCCGCCAATCTCCACCCGCTCCGTGTGGAGGGACACGCAGTAGAGGTGCCCGCGGACAACGTGACGGCGGAGGGCGTCGAGCGCCGCCACGTGCGGCGCGCGGTGAGCCACCACGTCTGCCTCCCCGTCGACGCCCTGCTGTGCCCACTCGGCCTCCTCCTCGTCGCCCGTGTAGGCCATCAGGCTTTGCTTGGTCGGATCCGTGTGGAGGTGGTCCGCCCCGTCGCACAGCCCCTGCACGCACGGGGGGGCGACCGTGTCGAGGGCGCCCATGACCGCGGGGTTGGCCGCAAAGGCCGCGCCCGCGCGCAGGTCATCGAGCACCTGCCGTCCGGTGAGGAGGCCGCCGCCGCCGCCACCTCCGCCTGCCGCCGCGGCGCACGCCACGCGGCCGGCCGCCGGTGCCGCAATAAAGTGGTACAACTCCGAGTCGATGCTGCCAAAATAGGCGATTCGGGGCAACGCCCAGCCCCGGAGGAACGCTACATCGGCGGCGACGCCGGGCGGGAGGGGGGCACCCCCAGGCGGGCCACCCCAGCCACCTGGAAAGTCAGACGCAAACGCCGCAATGCCGTCGACATCGTCCATCGGCTCGGCAGTTGGGTAGGCCTCGAGTTTCTCCGGGGCGAAGAGGTGGATGCGCTCCCGCGGGCAGACAACGTCCCACGGCGGCGGGTCACCCGGCAGCCCCCCACCGGCCACGGGCATGTGCCACGGGTCGACGGGATGATCCCACACAATCGGCCGCACGGTCCGCCGCGACGTGCACCGCCGCCGCGCGTCCGCCGCGACCGCCGAGAGCCACCGGAGCCCCGGCCGACCACACTCGGGGGTGTACGTCAGGGCCGTCAAGGACGGAAAGGCGGTGAGCGCCTCGTCAATGCGGTCCATGGGAAAGCCCTCCGACGCCCTGACCGCGAGCGTCAAGTCAACGACCGCCGGCGCGGCGGCGGCAAGCGCGCCGAGATCAAGGTCGGCAGCGCCGCCACCACCAAACCCTAGCTGCAGCGTGAGCGACGTCAGCCGCGGGAAGTGGGAGGCGGTCAGGCCGCTGACCGCGGCTGCACCGACAGCAGCGTGAAGCGTGCGCACTGGGAGGCCCGCGAGCGCCGCCCACACGCCCGCCTCATAGACGCAGATGGTGAGCGAAGAGAGGCGCTCCAGGTCCGCGTCTGGAAGGCGCCGCAGCGCTGATGCGGCGCGGACCGACAGCGGCTCGCTCACATCAATGGCCGCCGGCAGGCAGCCGGCCGCGGACCCAAAGCCGACCGCCGCGGTGTCGGGCCCCTCCGACCCGTAATCAAACAGGGTGAGGGACGCGAGAGGCGGCTGACCCGACCGCTGTAGGGCGGCGGCCAACCCCCGGACGGTCGGACGGTGCAGTGGCCCCGCGGCGAGCCACTCGAGGGCGGGCAAGTGCGTCAGCGCCTTGAGCTGCTCGCTACGCAGCTGGGGGGGCTCGATCTGCCACGAGCCCCATGCCACGTCGACCGCGTCACACCTGTTGGAAGACGCCCGACTATCCCGGGCGTCGAGGCGGCAGAGGGAGGGGCACGCCCGCCCGAGCGCGTGGACGAGGGGCACCCGGAAGTCGGCGACGGGGTAAACGAGCACCTGCAGGGACGGCAGGGCCACGGCGTCGTCGCCACCTAGCCACGCGGCCGGGGGGAGGTCCTCCCCGGTCAACCGCAGGCGGGTCAGCGTCGGCGCCACCGCCGCAAGCAGACGGCGCAGGCACGCGTGGCGGGCGGTCGACGCGTCGACAGTGGCCGCGTCGCCGTCGGCATTGCCCCCATCACTGTCAGGCGCATCGTCCGAGTCGTCCCCATCCCCATCCCCGCCGCCGTCACCGTCGCCCGGGCCAGCCTCGCCGTCGTCCTCTGGGACCGCGTCGTCGCCTCCATCATTGTTGCTGCCGGCCGACTCGCCATCGGCATCGTCCACGCCATCGTCACCGCCCGCGCCGTGCTCGCCGTCATCTGCGCCATCATCCGTGGACGCGTCACCACCGTCCTCAACCTCGTCTTCTCCCCCATCATCATCTGACCGACCGCCGTCCTCATCCGCGTCGCCGTCGTCCCTGCGCTCAACGCCGCCAAGCGACACGGCCAGCGACGTTAGCCGCAGACGCCGCAGTCCGTCGACCAGCCCGTTTGTGAGCCCCCCCCCTTCTCGCACAAGCGACCGCACGGTGCCGCCTTCGGCGAGCGCCGCAAGCAACGGCGCCTCCCATGCAGCGACCGTCTGCGGCGGGGCAGTCGACCCCCATGCCACCGCCACGGTCTTCAACGCCGGACACCGCCGCACAAATCCGGCCACGGAGCGGGCGGTCGCCGCCGCGGCGTCCCCCCCCTGCCCCGGCAGCGGGCCGGGGCGCCGCTCCCCATCAGCCGTTCCGACGGCGAGCATCCGCACACCGCCATACGCCGCGGCCGCCAGCGCCCGACAGGTCTCCGTCAGGGGCGCGCCCGCGGCCGCCCATACCCCGGCGTCAACGACGGCCATCGACGGAGGCGGGGGAAGGTCCCCGGGAGGCACCCATCCCCACTGGGTGAGCGTCCGCTCGTAGCCGATTGGGGCGGTCGCCATCCGGCGGGCGGCGGCGGCGCCGAGGCTGGCGGCCGCAACAGCCGTCAGGAAGTCTTCGGGGAGGTCCAGCAGCCCAATCGACGGGAGGTGGGGAGGGGGGAGGGGAGCGGACGCCCCCGCACTACCGTCGGTTGTGGAAGCGGGGGGGGAGTCGCGTGAGCGGGCTGCCAGCGCGCCGCCCATTGTGTCGGCAGCGTCCCCCGGGGGCCGTGACCGTTTGGTGGGGGGGGAAGCAGGCGACACGAGGGTGGCCGCACGACCGCGGCGAGGCCGCCCCATGGACAGCAGAGGCGAGTGGTCTGGCGTGGGGGCGGCAGAGTCAGGAAGCGCCACCACCTGTTGTTGGGGGACGCGGCTGCCGGTTGTCGACGTGAGTGTCCGACGGCGGCTGCAGGCCTGTGCGGTGTGGCGTTCCTCAGACGAGTTGAAGATGAAACCCTGAAGAACAGAAACGGTGGTCCCGCGAGGTGCAGGGGCCCACATCAAAGGCCGACTCCACGCCGCAGCTGCAGTGTGACGTCGGAAAGAGCCAGCATTGCACGTTCATTTCGACAGACTTGGTGGAGCACACACCGCGGCCGCGCCGGCATGCGTGGTCGAGCTTGACAGGCCAGGTGCTCTGCCACCGCTGTGTCCAATAGACCAGCACAAATCAGTGTACGCTGGTCATGACAGCCACCGCACCTCAGACGAGCGTCCCGCACTGTGAGGGACCAGGCGACCAAGGTGACCTTGGTTGTGTTCCATACGTACCGCCACCCGTCTGCTTCTACGCATTGCCGGACACTCGCGCAAGGTCAGCGCGACGAGGTGTAGGACACGCTCGATATGCCGTGCATCCCAGGTTGGCGGGATAGGATAGAGAGTTCATCCGGGTTCCCAGCAGTAGTCGCCACGTCAGCACTGCCGGCAATGCCCCGCGCGACCCCCTGAGGTGCTGTGTCTGTGAATTCGTGCACTCCAGGGGGGGTGGGGGGATGACGTGTATCTGTTGGATGGCCAATTTCGCTTCAATCACGGGCTTCCATTTGGGGTTGGTTCGCAGACCTGGGGTGTGTTTAAAATCACGCTGCAGGCGGGTTTTAACGTGTTCCAAGACGTGTCGCGCCTCACGCCCAACCTGAAAAGGGCGTGTTTTCGGCCCCCCCGTTTTGACATTCTCCCGGAAAGCAGTGTGACATATCACGATACAGTCAATATCCGGATATATACGCTCCAGTTATATGACGTGTCATATAAGTGGGAGATTCTCGATCGACAATCTCCTCTGCAGCGTCGATGGACCATCCGATCGTTCTGTGGCGTACAGTCTGGTGGGCAGGAATTGAATTGCATTCCAGGATTCAGGGGGTATGGACCCGACCGTCCTGGACCCACCATCCAGGCAGGACCCACCGTCCAGGACCCACCGTCGTCCGCCCCACCGTCGTCAGCGGCCCCACCGTCGTCGTCGGTACCGCCGTTGTCTGCCCCGCGCCTGTCGGCCCCTCGTTGACTGCTCCTTGTACATTGCCCGACTGCTTGTTGCTTGGTCTACATTACTGAAACCCCGAGACAGGGGCTGTGGATGACAGCGTGCTCGGCTTGCGACCGACCCTGCGGGCGCTCCGGTGGTTCCGTGTGATTTAGAGTACCGGCCGACGGGGGTTTGAGGTCTGGTCATTTCCTTATGTGGTTTCCTTATTCTCCTTTCGTTGCGCTACCAATGGGAGATCTTGGTTTGGTTGTGCTGGTGTTAGAGCTTGTTCTTCTCTGTGCGTGTGCTAGTCTTTGTGCCAGTGCTGTCGTTATCCCTGAAGTTGCTTCCCCCCCCCAGGACCTTTCAGGCTCATGGCGACGCGTCAGCAACGTCGCCGCCGCGGCGGCTGCCGCGGCCGCAGAGGAGGTGTGTCCAAGCCCGTCACCTCAAACCGTGCAAGTCATCCAGATTGCAGCACGCGCGGCGACAGTAGCAACAGCTTCAGCCCTCCGTGATGACCCATTGGAGCTGTCAACAGCATCATGGTGGCCACCTCCATCTCTGGACGGGGAAGGGGCAGGCACAAGCTCTGCGGGTACGGCGGCAAGCCCGCCAAGCTTACGTGGTCGGCGCGCGATTGGACAAGGCCAGGGCCGCGTCGGGGCGCGCGGGCGTGGCGCTGGGCGTGGTGGGCGGGGCGGTGCGGGGCGGGGAGCCGGCGTGGCCAGGGGAGGTATTGGGCGCCCGGGGTCAAGGGAGGGGCGCAAGCTCCGAACTTCCATACCCTTAGGTGATGTAGTGGATCCTGCCCTGACAGCCAACGGGGTATAACCCCGTCAGAAAACCCAGCACAGGATGCGGAACGCTACGCCAGAGTCACAACGCGAACGCCGGGATCACTGGGCGCGAAGCGCACAAAAACGACGGAAGCAACGCAAATGCAACGATGATTTATTCGAACACCCACGATGACCCCAAAGCATACTCTCATATACCCTCAGAAACGAGACGCAGGACGTGCACAATCCCGACCCCCTGGCGCTACCATGGGGGGACCGGTACCGAACGGGCCACGGTTTCAGGCCCGGGCCTCTAGTGGCCCCTGCCCAGCATCCCTGACAGCCCTTCCACTGGAAGGGGACCCCCGCCCGTCTTGGGCGGAAGCCGGAAAGTCACTAAGACTTCCTAGATTTCAGGATTTACCCGAAACCAATACCCTGAGACTTATCCCAAGATTTTTCAATTTTCCCGGATAGAATTCCGGTGGGATTTTATCCCTGGTCGAGATCATATCTCGGTCCGGCTTACGCTCGGATTGCGGAAGCTTCCACAAGCTTCCCGGTCCCC
>Ga0209093_1002009_pt1 | contig 11492 bp, 7 predicted proteins | sample SidtaG_4_FD_187450 | JGI IMG/M metagenome (GOLD analysis project Ga0209093, IMG submission 187450) | Marine algal microbial communities from Sidmouth, United Kingdom - Sidmouth_Male1 metaG (SPAdes) (version 2) | ecosystem: Host-associated > Algae > Red algae > Unclassified | place: Sidmouth...
TGGAGGTGGGGGGGGGGCGGGCGACGACCGCAACGGCGGCGGCGGGGGAGACGGCCGACGGCGGCGGCGGGGGTGCGTACGCACGCACGCCGCCCGCGTCAGATGCGCAGCGGTGCAACGGGGCGGCACCAGTGGCGCCCCGGGGCGGTGGAGGCGGGGGGGGGTGGTGTGTGTAACAAGAGATGGGGCGCGCGGCGGCAGACAACCGGCCCTGCAATGAGCAGCGGCGCGCAGCAACGCACGCAGGCACCAGCGGCAGTGCCTAGGGCCGGGGGGGCCGCCACTGGAAAAAAGCCCTGCCCCGCGCACGCGGCACCGCACCTGCCCGAGCGCGGGCCCGTCGACGGCAGAAAGGCGGGGGGGGGGGGGGGGACCGCCGCCGTCAGGGAGAGTGGCGGGAACGAGAAGCGCGGTGGGGGTGCCGCCGCCAGGCAGGCCGCCAGGCAGCCGTTGCCGGCCGAGGGACACGCGGCGGCCGCACCGGCGGCGGGCGGGCGGGCGGGCGCGGCGCGGCACGCGGCGAGGCGCACGGCGTGTCGGGGCCGTTGGTGGCGGGAAGGGTGACGTGCCGATTGGGGTGAGGGGCGCGCGCAGAGGACGCTGTGGGGGGCACCCGAGGAGCACGCCCCGCCCGCTGCACTGACAACCGCCGAGGCGGGCCTTGAAGAGGGAACCAGATCCCCGAGCCGGGGCCAGCAGCCCGCAGTTTGCAGCCCCGCGCCACCCAAAAAGCAAAACCGCTCATAGGGCGATGGGTGACCAGTCCACAATGCATGCCCCAATATGGAAAGTGGCCCGCTAGAGTCACACGAAGATTTTTTTACAATAGAGCTGGGCACATCAACAAGTACGTGGAACTACTTTTGCCATTGAAGGATTACGCACCATCCAATAATAACAGCACACGTTTCATGAACAAGAAAGAAATACTGTATTGTGTTGACGAAGAGACTCTTGGTTCGTTGGACAACAAGTGGGAGAAATTGCGTGCGACCGACAAGAACAATAGCGCTCGTTGATTGGCTGTGAAAGAAAATAACTCGTGTCGTGATCCGCCCTATGGTGCACAGCAAATCACCGTCAGGTGGCCTGTTGGCAGGCAGTAGGCCTGCCGCGCCCCGCACATCCGATCGCTGCACGAGACGCGGATCCAAGCCAAACGGGCTGCATTCACTTCAAGCCCCCCAGCCTGCTAACGATCCATCCTTTCGTCAAACAGCCGCAAGGCGGTGTGCACAATTTTGACGAATGGGCGACCGACCTGCCTGCACGCCCCGCGCGGCGCAGTGTAGGGCGCCGTCGACGCACCCGTCTGCGCGCCAGCGTGCGGAGCCCCTCCCTGTCGCAGCGCTCAGCGCCGCGTCCGTCGCCTGGCGCCCCCTTTCCACCAAGGTGTTGCCGAGCGTTCCGGCTGGTGTCTGTCGTGTGTCCCCACCGCGCGCAAGCTCTGTCTCCGTCGGCGACAGCAGCCGCTAGCAGCTGCAGCCGCCGCGGCTGCGCTCTCCCGGCTTCTGCCTTGTGCCCTCCCCCCTTCCCCTCCCCCGGCGCTGCCGCTGTCTCGTCGTCTGCGGCGTTGACGGCGGCGGCTGCGTCGCCAGGCTGGAGCAAGCCCGTGTTATCCCCCTCCCCCCTCCCCCATCCCCCACCGCCATGGATTCCGGCAACCTCAACAGTGACGCTGGCAGCCCCGGCGCCGCTCCCCCCGTCGCCGCCATGACCGACCCGCTCGTCTCCGTCGGCGACGGTGGCAGCAACGCCGACACCGACGGCGGTGGTGGCGGCGGCGGCGCCAGCGACACTGACGCCGACGGGCGGCAGAAAGTGGCGCCAAACGCCGAAGCGTCGGCGGCCACCCTCGCGGCGCGCCTCGAAAAGGCAGACGCGTACACGTCCAAGGCCCGCGCGGCGGCGGCCGAGGCGGACCGCCGCGCGGCGGACGCGGTCGAGCTCGCCGAGGAGATGCGCCGCCGCGCGCGCGACGCGGCGGCGACGACGGCCGAGATCAAGACGGAACTCGCGGCGGGCGAAGAGGCCGCCGCCACCGCCGCCAGCCGCATTGCCGACCTCACCGCCCGCCTCGATGCGGCGGGCGAGACAGCAACCGAGGCGACGGGGCGGGCGGCGGCGGCGCAGGCCGAGGCAGACGACCTCCGCACGCGCCTCGACGCGGCCGCCGCCGCCGCTGCCAAGGAGGCGACCGACGCCAAGGCCGCGGCGGCGGCGGCCGATGCGCGGGCGGCGGAGCTGGAGCAGCAGCTGGCGGCCGCGACCGACGCGGCCGCCGCCGTCAAGGCGGACGCGGAAAAGGAGGCGGCGGCGACGGCGGCGGCCGCAGACGAGGTGGCGGCCCTGCGCACCCGCGTCGAGGCCGCCGAACGGTCGGCTGCCGACGCAGAGGCGGCCGCCACCGCCCGCGCGGCTGCCGCCGACGCAGAGGCGGCCGACTTGCGCGCCCGCGCAGAGACGGCGGAAGCGGCGGCGGCGGCGGTGGCCAAGTCGGAAGCGTTGGCCGCCGCCGAGGCGGCCGCGACGGCCGGTGCGGCGGCCGAAGCGGCCAACGCCGCCGCCGCGCTCAATGCGGAAAAGGCAGGGGCCGCCGAGGCGGCGGCGGCAGACGCGGCCGCCACCGCCGAAGCGGCCAAGCGGGACGCTGCGGCGGTGGTGGCCGCCGCCCAGGAGAAGACCTCGGCTGTGGAAGCGACCGCGGCGGACCTGCGCACGCAGTTGGCCGCCGCCGAGGCGGCTGCTGCCGACGCGGCGGCCAAGGCGGACGAGCAGGCCGCCGCGCTGGCGGCCACCAAGAACGAGGCGGACGCGGCGGTTGCCAAGGCACAAGCCGACGCCGCCGCCGCCGTGGAGGCGGCCAAGGCCGACGCCGCGGCCGCCCTCAAGGCCGCCCAAGACGAGGCGGCAGCAATCAAGGCGGCCGCCGACACCGCCTCCGCCGAGCGTGAGGAGGCGGCCACGCGGGAGCGCGACGTGGCCGCCACCGCGTCGGCGGCGCAGGCCGAGGCAGCGGAGCTGCGCGAGAAGCTCGAGACCGAGGCCGCCGAAAAGGCCGCGGCCGTCGAGGCTGCCGAGACGGAGCGGGTGCTCGCCGCCGACCTGCGCACGCAGTTGGCCGCCGCTGAGACGGCAGTCGCCGACGCGACGGTCAAGGCGGACGCCCAGACGGCGGCGTTGGCGGCCGCCAAGGACGAGGCGGACGCGGCGGTCGCCAAGGCCGAGGCGGACGCCGCCGCCGCCGTGGAGGCGGCCAAGGCCGACGCCGCCGCCGCCCTCAAGGCCGCTCAAGAGGAGGCGGCGGAAGCCAAGGCTGCAGCCGACGCCACCACCGCCGAGCGGGAAGAGGCGGCGACGCGGGAGCGCGACGTGGCTGCCACGGCATCGGCGGCGCAGGCCGAGGCAGCAGCGCTTCGCGAGAAGCTGGAGGCCGAGGCCGCTGAAAAAGCTGCCGCTGTCGAGGCGGTGGAGGCGCAGCGGGTTCTCGCAGACGACGCGACGCGCAAGGTAGCGACCCTGGAGGCTGCTGCCGCGGAGCTGCGCGCTGAGCTGGAATCGGAAGCCGAGCTGGGGGCGGCAGCCCGCAAGGCTGCTGACGCGCAGCAGGCTGCTGCAGCGGCGCTGGTCAACGGCAAGGATGAGGCGGAAGCCCATGCCGCGGAGCTGCAAGCCAAGCTCGACGCCGCAACGGTTGAACAAGCAGCCGCGGCGAAGGCGGCCGATGAGCAGCGAGCAGCGGCCGCAGCGGCAGCCGAGGACAAGGCGACGCTTGAGGCGGCGATGGCGCAGATGCAGGAGCGCCTCGATGCGGCCGACGCGGAGAAGGTGGCGGCTGTGGCAGACTCGGCGGCCACCGCTGAGGCGACAAAGCGGGACGCTGCCGCGGACGTGGCCGCCGCCCGGGAGGAGACGTCGGTTGCAGAAGCGGCTGCCGCAGACCTGCGCACGCAGTTGGCCGCCGCCGAGGTGGCTGCTGCCGACGCGGCGGCCAAGGCGGACGAGCAAGCTGCCGCGCTGGCCGCCGCCAAGGACGAGGCGGACGCGGCGGTTGCCAAGGCAGAGACCGACGCCGCCGCCGCCGTCGAGGCGGCCAAGGCTGACGCCGCGGCCGCCCTCAAGGCCGCCCAAGACGAGGCGACGGCGGTCAAGGCCGCAGCCGACGCTGCCGTGGCCGAGCGGGAGGAGGTGGCCACGCGGGAGCGCGACGTAGCCGCCACTGCGTCGGCGGCGCAGGCCGAGGCGGCGACGCTTCGCGAGAAGCTGGAGGCCGAGGCCGTCGAAAAAGCTGCTGCTACCGAAGCGGTGGAGGCGCAGCGGGCGCTCGCCGAGGACGCGACGCGCAAGGTGGCGGAGGAGAAGGCGGCGGCCGCCGACTTGCGGTCCCAGTTGGATGCCGCGACGGCGGAGAAGGAGGCGGCCGCCCAAGCAAAGGAAGCTGCCGCGGCGGCTGCCGCTGATCTGCAAGCCAAGCTCGACGCCGCAGCGTCGGAGAAGGCCGCTGCTGACGAGGCCGTGGTGACTGAGCGGGGCCTGGCGTCGTCGGCGACCGCTGAGAAGGCGTCGCTCGAAACGACCGCCGCGGACCTCCGCCAGCAGCTCGCTGCCGAGGCGGCGGACAAGGCAGCGGCCATCAAGGCGGCGGAGGCGTCGGCCGCTGCTTCTGCCGACGCCGAGTCGGCGACCGCCGAGCTGCTTGCCAAGCTCGAAGCGGCGTCAGCCGCCAAGGCCGCCGCCGACGAAGCTGTGACTGCCGAGCGCGGCCTTGCAGCCGCGGCGGCGGCGGACAAGGTGTCGCTGGAAGCCACCGCCGCGGATCTGCGGTCGCAGCTGGAAGCGGTGACTGCCGAAAAGGCGGCCGTTGCCGAAGCTGAAGCGGCCGCGCGGGCGGCGGCGGAGGCGGCTGCGTCGGACAAGGCCGCCACACAAGAGGCGGCCGCCGCCCAAGCCGAGGCCGCCGCCGCGGCGGCCGAGGAAAAGGCGGCGTTGGAGGTGACCGCGTCGCAGCTGCGGGAGCAGCTCGACGCGATGGCCGCGGAAAAGACTGCCGCGCGGGAGGCGGCGGATGCGGCGGCGGCTGCGCTGTCGGCGGCAGCGGCTGATAAGGACGCGGCCGACGCTGCCGCCGCCGACCTGCGCTCCCAACTGGACGCGGCGGTTGCCGACAAGGTCGCCGCTTCCGAGGCGGTCGCCACCCGTGACCGCGGCGTGGCCGCCGCCGAAGCGGCCGCCACCGACTTGCGCTCCGAGCTGGCCGTGGCTGTTGCGGCCGCCGCGGCGGCGGCCACGCGCGAGGCCGACGTCGACCGGCAAGCCGCCGACGCCGCCGAGGCAATCAAGGCCGCCAAGGCGACCGCCGCGGAGGCGACCGCACGTGCAGTGGCGGCCGAGGAGGAGGCCACCTCAGCGGCGGCGCGCGCCGCCGAGGCCGACGTCCTCGCGACGGCGCTGCGGGAGGAGCAGGCGACCATGAGCAGGTCGGTGGCCGCTGAGACGGCGCGCTCGAGCGCCGCCGAGGCCGACGCCGCGCAGGCGACGGCCGACGCCGAGGCTGCCAAGGCGGCGGCCGCTGCAGAGGCCGAGGCTGCCAAGGCGGCGGCCGCGTCAGAGGCGGATGCTGTCAAGGCGACGGCCGCTGCAGAGGCCGAGGCTGCCAAGGCGGCGGCCGCTGCAGAGGCCGAGGCTGCCAAGGCGGCAGCCGCGGCAGAAGTCGAGGCTACCAAGGCGGCGGCCGCTGCCGAGGCCGAGTCTGCCCGCTCCGAGGCGGCTGCGGCGACCGCCGCTGCCGCCTCGGCGACGGAGGAAACCAAGGCGGCGGCCGCCCGCGCGGCGGCTGCCGAGGCCGCCCTCCTCGCCGCCCGCGAGGAGGCGGCGGCGGAGCGGGCGGCCTCGGCCGCCGAAGCGGCCGCGCTCGGCCGCCGCCTCGACGAGGCGGTCGCCGCCGCGGGGGCGGTGCACGGGTCGGCGGCGGCGGCGGAGCGGGGTCTGCCGCCCGTCTCTGGTGACGGCGACGAGGAGACGCTGCCGCCGTCGCCGGTCGCCGCGGCGCCGCCCGTGGGCGGCGATGCGGCCGCGTCTCTCGTGGAGGCGGAGCTGCGGCGCGAGTTGGCAGACCTCAACGCCGCGCTCTCGTCGGCTCCGGCGGCGTCGACGTCGACGCCCGTGCCGCCGCCTGCACCGGCGTCATCCTTGGTACCGGTACGTTGCGGGGGGCAATGGGTGGGAGTGGAGACGCTGCCGGACTTTCGGGAGGGAGCGGACGGGAAGCGGCCGGCCGCCGCTCGGTGCTCGTTGCGGTCACGCTACGGTTGTGGCGCGGGCGGGCGGTGCGGTGGAATGGCCTGCTGACTTCTAACGGTTGCTGTGGTTTTGTCGTGGCTCTGCTCCTGCCCTGTTTTGTTCTTGTCCCCAATGCCCATGTCGCACGCTCGCGCTCTGACTGGTGCGGTTGTGCAGGTGCTGCTCTCGATTATCGTGGCGCTGCTGGCGGCGCTCGCCGCCGTGTCGGTCAAGATGCTACGCGCCTGAGTTTGGGCAGTGGGTGTGGCGGGCCCGATGGAGCACGGGGAGCGATCGAATGCGACGCGGGCGCCGGGTCGTGCCATGACTTGGATGCAAAGGCCATCTGCGAGGGGTTGGTGTACTGCAGGTATCCATTTGACATTGTGGGTATGCGTGCAGCGGGCTGGGTGCTGTTGTGGTGTGGTGGACGCGCCTCACCCCAGTCGAGCTTTGTCTATCGCCATCGGTCGCCTGATTGGTGAGTCATCCACCTCCGTGTTGTGCTTCCTATTGTACGTGTTCTCACATGCGTGCATCTGTGGCCGGTCTCTGAAAAATGATGGGATGCTCAGAAAAGCCGCAGCAGCGCACAACAGCAACATCACAGTTGCTCTGTACGGCAAATGCTCCGTTGTGGGGGTCGTCAAGGCCTACAGTACTGTACTGCACGACTGCGAATTTCTGACTACGTGCTGTGAAGTGCTGTGATTTCTCTCAGTATTCCATCCACTGTATTGCTTTTTAACACTTTGTTCATTGGCGGTCAAGCGCCAGCCACACATGAGACTGAATTTCAGTGTTTGCGGCAAGGGGGTCGGCGCCACTCAAGAGGCGTCGCAGAGGTGCTTCATGCACCTCTGCGAGACCTCTTGAGTGCATGATCACAGCTCGCACTTCAATAGGAGAGCAGGACGATCCTGTGCGCCCCGCCCCCGTTGCTGCACCAGAAAACACAGCCACCATGTACACTCTCCACTCACCCCGATGCTCCGCGCATGGTAGCTTGTCGTACTTTCGCTGTCCTTTTTTTCTGCAATGTGTCCTTTCCCAGGATCCCCCAGCTCCGCCATGATTGTGAGAATTTTTTGTTCAACTGGTGGTCGGCATGGCCGCGACCGTGCCGACCACCACGTGGACGAAAATAACTCGCAACGTTTGCCCGCGGGCAAATCCCAGCCGTGCCGCCCCCCGCTGATCGGCAGCGAGGGTCTCACGCCTCCGCCGCGGGGGGCCCATTAGTGTTTCCCCACGCGGGGAGCCATGGTAGCTTGTCCAACCCATCACCAACCGGCGGGTGGCGTCACAGGCACAACAAGTGAGACTGACCAGCACCAGAATTGAGAGAACCAGGAGTAAACGGGCCAGCGCCCCTTCGCGGCCCTTCTGTACTTGCTCGTGGTCACGAGGGGCGGCCCATGCCGGTGAGAGATGCTCCACAACGTGAATGCCGTAGCACCCCACTGCCGATCCTGCCTGACTCACAATCCCAGCACCGCTACTGTTGCGTTACAACAAGCAAACACAGAACAACCGATTCGCCGCCTCACGTGCCCGCAAGCGACCGCCACCACCCTGCGGCCACCTCCATTCCACCCGTTCTTCACGCACAACCCCCGACGCAAGATGACAAGTGCCAACAGGAAATCACCCCAACCTTACCATGTGCCTCCCCCGGCGCCGCCTACCGCGCGCATGCGGTAGTGCCGTCTGCACCCGCCCCCGCCATGCACTCGTAGCGGCGCCAACACACCCGCGCCGCGCCGCCACGGGCGCCCCCGGGCGACAGGTACGAGCGGCACGTGCGGCCGCGGACTGCCCTCAGCCATGGGCGGTTTCACAATAGCCTACCGGAACGCACGTCATACCCCTCTTGCAAGAGGAGCCGGTGGGCATGAGATGTCAGGGCACCGTCATCACGGACGTCGTCACGGACGTCGTCGACGGCGCGGGCGTAGGCGGCGACACCGATAGCGACGGGGTGGCCCCGTGCTCCCCCCCCCCCACGCCCCACCTGCGGTGGCACACGGCATAGCCACGTATGGGGGGAGGCACACGCTCGGCATCTGGGGAGCACGCCTGCCTCGACGCTTTGCAAACAGAGCCAACAGGCACGACGTGGACGCACCCGGGCTCCTTGTCACACACATGACCTGCGTTACAGGTGACCGTTCCGATAGACGCAGTCGGCATATGTCCGCCCACACACGCCTAGCGGACCGGTACAGGAGGCGAAAGCAGCTGCCGCGGTGTCCCGGCTGTCGGCGTCAGCGACGGGGGCACACAAAGTGGAGAGCACACATTAGCGGGTGCCCGCGTTGCAGGCCTCCCCGCGTGGGACCTGCGTTTTCGCCACTCGCACGAAACCGCTGTTGTGGCCCATTGCGTGTCTCCTACACGCGAAGCCCACCCCGCAGTCCACCTCGGACAAACACTCGTCGCATTCGGTGGGGCCCTCTGGCGGCCCGACCGACCGTGACTGCGAGGCGCACACCCCACCAACGCACACAGCCGAGACCTCACCATCGTTCGACCTTTGCTTTCCCGACGGAAGCACGCAGGTCTGGGCGGCGAGGAGGGAGCGGCGCCAAGGGGTACGGAAACGAGGCACATGGGATCTGGAAAGCAGCGCCCAGAGCCAGTGCATCCGGAGTCACACACGAGGCCGTCGCCGCACGTGTAGCAACGAAACCTGCCGCACAAGATGCCGAGCCCAACGGGGAGGAAGACAGAGGGGGACTGTCCGCCGCCACCGGAGGCCACAGTGGCGGCGACAATGGCCGTCACAACGGTGGCGGCTACGGACCGAGGCGCCGCCACGGGCACCCGAGCAGCCGCACGGGTCGACAGGCAGGGGGGGGGGATGGCAGGGAGCGGGGTGGCGGCTATCATGCCGTCAGTGCAGACACGACGGTGGGAGCGGGTGGCGTCGCAGTGGAGTGGAGTGAGGTGGCCAGTGGCGACTCGGCGTGGCGATCTCACACTGGCCGCCGCTGCTCTGCGCGGGGCACGGGGCTTTCATAGCGGCGACGGCTACTGCCGGGGGGTCGCGGCCGCGCCGCACGAGGGAGACCACAACGACGTGGGGGGGGGAGGCCACGGACGGGCACGGCGTGGGAGGGGGGCGGAATGGCCATGCTGCCAGCAGAGGCAAGCAGGCAGCGTGGGTGGGTGCGTACCGAGTCGCGGTGGGCGCACGATAACTGAGACGGGCGGGCTGCGCGGGTCCATCGGCTACCTCCAGGTCTACAGTATCGTACATGAAGCATCCCGAACACACTCCGCGAAACGACAGAAGAAAACAGACGTTCGCAGTTTGCGGTACTACTACATTACTGTCGAAAAATAAAAGCAGTCACGTCATGTGTCACGATCCTGTAGTACAGTGAACTGTGCCATCCCTAGTGGAGTCGTGCCTGGTCAGATGTGACAATCGCAGCCTATTTTAAACAGCCTTTGAAGACATCGAATACGTTCAGTCTCCATTCATATCCCGTCCGGATGCTGGCCTGCGAAGATATGGACGGAACTTAATCAGTTTCGTGAATTGAACAGCTTCTCCTGAACTGCTGTCGACTTGAGATCAAGAACTACGATTGCAAGAGGATCGCAACGATTCCACATCTGTCCTGATGGAGACCTCACACCGCCACAGAGTCGTTCAGAGTGTCCACGAGCCCGCTATTTGGGGTGATTTATTCAGGTCCTTTCAGTTTTCCATATTTTTCCTCCTCCAGGATGTAGACTTGTAGCTCGTTTCGGTAACGATCTATTTTCCAGAGATTTCATAGCGGGAAGAACAGTAGCCATTGGCTTTCCATTAAATGGGAAATAATAATATGTATCACTTTGAGGTGCTCCCGTCTCATCCAGTGTTGAGAGGCATTCTGAACTGATCTGGACGGCACCAACGCAACGGTGGAGGATCCACGCAGAGTCTAGCTAGCAGAACCTCTCGTACCAATCATTGACAGAGGCACTGCGCGCTGAGCGCGTCGCCTCCCGCTGTTCGCAACCGACGGGCGTCGGCCGGTGGGCGGCCAGACGATCCCACGCTTCCGCCCCGCCGTTGCAACAGAGGGCATTTTTTTGCTGCCCTGGTCGTGCCACGTTCCGTCCCCCATCGGGGCTGTTGCTCCGACGGCGGGAAGCGCACTTTGGGGACCCCGCGTGGTGCCACCGCTGCGGGTGCGGGCCGACGTCCCCCCCTCCGGGCCCCGCCGCGGAGCCACGTGGGCACGCCCCCGCCTCGGCCGAGACGGCGGCAACGTCGACGCCGGCCGGGTGGCCGGTCGGCCGCCGCGACCGAGGCGTGGGTGGGGGGTGCCCCCCCTCCTCCCCCACTCTACGGGGGGCTGCGGTCTGCACGCTGGCGCATGCGCCCGTGCCCGCTCGGGGGGGGGGGGGGGGGGCGGCACCCCGCGGGCCGCGCGCGGCGCTTTCCACGCCGCCCCCCCGCTCGCGTCAGTGCCGTCCGGCCGCTGGCCAGAGCCGCTCGACGCTGGCCGGCGGGCATTGACGCTGGCACGCGGCGGGGCCCCACCGCCGGGCGCCCGGCCGGCTGGCTGCGCCGCTGTGGCCTCAAAAAAGAGGCGGGGCTCGTGGTTGGCCGCCCCCAAACATCCGCATTGAAAAAGGAGGGGCTTGGTTTGGGGACCCCCTCCACCCACGCACGCCCCCCGAGGGGGTGTCGGGTGCCCCGGTTGAAGCGGCGGCGGTTTTGGACGTCGGTCCGACGCAACCCAACAGTCGCCGCGTGACTCATTTTGCGGGGCGCAGACGGGTGTGGCTGGCGCGGCACTGGCCCTCCCGCGCCGCGGGTGGCCCCGTGCGGCCAGCGGCCCCGCCGCCGGCCGCCGCGTCGGCAGCCGGGACGGGCAAGCGCCGTTGGGATAATGTAGTTATGCACACCCCCAACTGCTTTTGTAGCGGCCCCACAGGCGCGGGCGTGGAATTTTTCCGCGTCGGTAGCTCAATTTCCCTGTCAACGGTCCGTACCGACCACGCCCGGCGGTCGCGGCCTCGTGCCGGGCCCCGCCCCGCCGCGACCATCGGCAAAGCGAGCCGTGGACCGCGAGTGCGCCAGGTCCCCAGCAGACAGCACCCCGCCACCGGCCGATTCAGGGGCATGGGCGGTCCACTCAAGTGCCGCAATCCGGCGGGGGCCCCGCCGCCGACCAGGTGTTGGCTGCGTTGGCCGGGGCGGCGCCCAC
>Ga0209093_1002010_pt1 | contig 11487 bp, 10 predicted proteins | sample SidtaG_4_FD_187450 | JGI IMG/M metagenome (GOLD analysis project Ga0209093, IMG submission 187450) | Marine algal microbial communities from Sidmouth, United Kingdom - Sidmouth_Male1 metaG (SPAdes) (version 2) | ecosystem: Host-associated > Algae > Red algae > Unclassified | place: Sidmouth...
AGGCCCAGGCAGCGGCGGGGGCGCTCGATGCGCGGCGGTCGGTGCGGTAGCGGGCCGCAGCGGTGCCCCGCCCCCCGCATACGAAGGTGGCGGCCGGGGTGGCCGCGAAGCGGCGGTGGCGGGTGGGGCGGGTGGCACCGATGCCCCGCCTCCCGTTGGCCAAGGCGAAGGAAGGATTGGCTGTGGCGGGGATATGGATGGTGGGGGTGGTCATAGCGGCGCCCAGCCGCCCGTCAGCCAAGGTGGCGGCGGGAGTTGCCGCCGCGCTACCGTTGAGTGCGGCGCGGGTCGTGGCGGCGTCCCGCCCCCTGTTGGCCGCGGTTTCGGTGCAGAGGGTGCGTCCGGTGCGCGTGGCGATGTCACGCTGCCGGAACCCATGTTTGGGTTGGGCCACTCGAGCTGGACCGCCCCCCCTGCGCGCACTGAGTCTTCCGCCGCGGAGGGCAGCCCGTCCCGACTGCCAACCGATGCGTTCGGCGTGGCGCCGCTGGCTGCTCGGTCTCGGCGGCGGGATGGAGACCCTCATGCGACCACCCCTTTGGGACGCCGGCGGCGCCGGGCTGATGCAGAAAGCGGTCCACTGGCCGCGCCTCACACGCGGCCACTTCGTACCGTATATGCCAACCTGTGCTACTCACATCTGGTGGGGCGGTCAGCGCTCGTGACCGAGGCGACCTTTGACTGCCGCGCTAGAGACTGGGCGCCGGGTGCTGGCGCTGTCCAGGCGTGCCCTGCCCTACAAGAGCTCTACCATGCTGATCGTGTTGCAGCTCGCGGGGTTGTCGATGTGGACTGCACTTTGGTGCCTACTGGGTCGCTGCCGTCACGTTATGTACCGGTCCAGGTCCGGTCGCTAGGCGATGAAGCCGACACGGTTCCTTGTTGGGCTTGGGGCGATGGCGCGCTGACTGAAACAATGCTCAACGTCGTCTCCCTTCATACGCTGGTTTGGCAAGCGCGGCTGACCGGGTATGTGCTCGTTTCTTTGTGTGGCTAGCTTTCCGTCCTGCTTCACTTACGCTTTCCTTCCTGTCCTCGTCCCCCCAACGAATCGTTTCTAACTGGACTATGACGTCTTCTCTGCCCTGTACTCGTTTTCGTTTGCTGTCTATCTCAGTCCACGCGTGTGCTTGTGGGACCGCCCTCCGGGTCCCGGCGCCAGAAAGCTCGGTAGCGCTTCTTTGCACCAAGCAGCAGCACCGTCACCAGCCCTTGGCAACTTAGGCATGCTGGTCACCCGGCACATGCCGGCTCTGACTGTCTACGGCATCGAGGTTGAGTCGTCGCACCTGGAAGATGACTACCCCGCCATGGACCTCCTCTACTGCACGGACGCGTATGAGTACCTTCTTCAGGCTCACTTTGTTGCCAAAAACGTGTATTACCCCAAGAAGATGCGTCGCCTCCAAGAGGGAATGGACGGCGAGCATCTAAGACTGCTTGTGTTGTGGAATGCTCGCTTCGTATCTGCTTTGTAGCTTCAAAAAGACACGCAGGAGGTTTAACGGATGCCTGTCAATGGCTTAAGCGAGCAGAGGGGCACGCCCGACCGCAAGCGTGCAAACAGGCACATGACACACTGGTACTTTAGACTACAAGCAATAAACAGAAGCACGAAAGCAGCAGCTCTACGTGTTTACCTCAATCATTGGTACAGTGGGCGGCTCAATCGGCGGTCGCCCGTCCTCCTCCGGGTCAACGTTGTTCTCGACAAGCTGTCTGTTGTAATAGGCGGCCGAGCTACGGCTGACCTGGATGAGGTCCCGGCGCAAGCCCTTCACACGAAGACACGAGAAAGACCGAACCCGCGAGAGAGCGGTGTACACCAGGCCCGCCGTCGACCATGTGTCGAGTTGGAAATCAATCTCCACTGCATCAAGCGTGAGGCCTTGTGCGCGGTGCACCGTTATTGCCCAGCCAAGCAGGAGTGGCAGCTGCTCGCAAAAAGCCAGCTCCGTCCCCGCCGAGTTGTACGCCGAAAAGCGCGAGCGGCCGACAACGACGAGCTGGCCGGCAAAGTCGCACTCCACCTCCGTCACAGTGTCCACGCCTTGGTCCCCGGCCTTAATGAAGCGGGTCACGACGCCGCGCGAGCCCGGCGCGACGTCGCCCAGCTTCCGCGTCAAAATGACGAACGCCTGCAGCTTCAAGACCATCGACAGGTCCACGCACGACCGCAGCGAGGAGATGGCCTCCTCAATCATGTTCTCGTCGTTGGTCAGAATCTCGTCCGTCGCGGTGAACACCACGGCGGGTGAATCGATTTGGGCGAGGCGCTCCTCATTGATGGAAAGCACGGAGGCCTTCCTGATGCGCAGCTGCGTGATGGGTCCGGTGATGACGGCCGTCCCGGTGGCGTTTATCTTGCTCACATCAGCTACACCGGCGCGGCCCCAACGCACCCGGTCCAACACCCTTTGAAAGTCCGCATCCCGCTGCCGGTGGCTGCCGGTGAGACAAACGACCTTGCCCGCCGCACCTTCAAAGCAACTCCGCCACGCCACGCAGTCAAAGACCATGCGGTCCACGGACGTCTCAGTCACTTTGACTGGCACGACCTGGAGTGGGTCGCCCGCACCTGAAGAGAAACGAAAGCGAAAAAAGCAGGCAAGCAAGACGAACAAGAGCAAGGGTCGCGCCAAAGCGATAGAGGAACTACAGCGTCAGTAATTGGCCATGGACTCACCGCGAACTGTCAATCTGAAAGCCACATGCGTAACACGAGGCGCACTACAACACATAGCCTGCAGAACAGGGCGAACGTACACACAAGCTGGCAACCAGCAAATGGCAGATGCTGCATATGCGGCGGTGCCACCCGGCGCATCACAAAGCCAAATCGAGAAAACAGCGACGACGACAAGGTGCACACCTCGTCGACAAACAGCACCCGGAGCCGGTTCAGTCGACGGCAAACCTCCGGGCGCTTCAGTGTCTCGCGCAACCACGCATCGTGTCCCATCGGACGGGTGTTCATGCTGAACAGCGAGTGGAGCGTCTGGCCACTCACAATCAATGCCGCCGACCCCGACAGGGCCGTGACGGCGACCGCCTCCCGGCCGTGGGATGCAATGGCCATCGAGATCATGCGCCGCGTGACCTCGCTCTTGCCGCAGCCCGCCCGACCCAAGACGGCAACGTTGGAACCGGACTCAAAAAGAGACAGCGCCCGCTGCTGCGACGCGTCGAGCTCCAATGGTTGGTCAACCTGAGCTCCGGGGGATGGATCCATCATGCGCACAACTGCAAATGAATGAAGCTCGGTCATCCAAAAAGGGGTGGCAAGAGAAACCCCGTCCAGCACCGTTAGCGCCCCGAGCAGGTGGAAAGAGAAAAGGGACTACCAGGATGCGCTCGGAAAGATGTGCTCAACCGAGGACTGGAAAAGTCGCGTACAAACGCAGGAGGTCAATGGCACACATACCAGGCACACAACGGGCTTCCTAGCGTGGTCGACTTAGCAGAAACACAACGAAACCGCCAGCATGACGAAGGTCGCCGTCGGCGGGGCGGGCCCCAGACGCCGGCAAGCATGGCAGCTGGACGCCACCGCAGCGTGCTGGCAGCACGTCACCCATCGCAGATGGCGATGTCAGCCTCACGAGTCCAGCCTCCACGTTTCTCTTCTGACACCGGGCCCTCGCCCGAGCCGCCTCGCGGGGCCCACCTGGCTTCCACCAAGACGCTGCCCGACCAAGCAACCACAACATGCTGCGAGAAGCCATCACGTTGCGCCGCCTCAAGCCAGAACGTCGGTGGTGTACGCCTCTCTGACGTATACGCAAAGCACTCGCGGCCAGAAATAGAATCAACCACCCAGTGCTGACAATGGTGCTGACCGAACCGATATGAAAATACATGCATTAATTGATCCATTTCCAGTATGGTAATTTTGCAGTTCATTTGTAGTTGTTGGACTCAATCTCATGCGCTTCTCAATGCCACATGACGACTGAGCGTTGCTATGGCAGTGATGCGGGCCTCGAAGAGCACTGGGACGGTACAGAGAAGCGCACAAAGCATGCACAAGAAGAGAATCCACCGTCGGGCACTAATGCGGAGGCAGAGGTGGGCATACGTGGGCCGCCTCGCCTTCGCTGTGTGTATGCAGGGCACCCTATTGTCCCTGCGAGGCGTACCAGAGGGTCATGCAGGTATGAACATACATGTCCTCAGCTATGAAGTCATCGAAAGGTGTCAGAAGATCGTTCACGGGGATTCAAGGAGCCAAGAAGTGACGAGAACGACCCCTCTTGTATTGTGTTCAGCTAGTACGCGCCAGACGCTTGACGTAAGCATTTGTGCGTCCATCAGGGTCTCAAAGGTCTCGCTGCAATGCATTTATACCGTTGCATTGAAAAAATGTAGTCCTATAGCCCTGTGGGCCGCGTAGCAGGTCTGTCCGCAGACGTTGCGATTATATGCTTCATGCCTCTAATGTCGCCTTCAACACAGAGGAGCACATTGCGGATGACGAAGAGCCAGCAAAGCAACCTTCTTGAATGCAGCTAAGGCAAGTGGGCGTTCTTGCGCACATGGGAACGGCCAGCACGGCCCGGTTTTCCAACCGACAGATTGTCGGGGGTCGCTTGACAGGGAACGAGTGCTTTGCCAACCAATCTGATGATGTATTCGATCTCAGCGCACCATGTTTACTCAGAAGCCACCCTTTCTAGAAAAACTTGTTCGCGCTCGGTGATGTCTCTTTCATTCCTGCAGTGGCGACCAGGAGGCAGATAGCGCACATCGTTGTGCCGTCGAATACAAACGGGACCTGGATCATTTCTTCGGGATTCATTTCACGCAAAGACCCATCGCTGCGAACACCTGTGCTCTCAGAATGGACAGCAAGCGACGTCTTCCTCGTCAAAAGGGCCCGCATCATTGCCCTTCACACAGCGGTACGAGTCCGCGCTGATAGCGGAGGTGCGGGTAAGCGCAGGTGCTTGGAAAGCATTCAGCATGGGTACTGCACTATCTTCATGTGGTTTGTAAGCGCGACTGAGTCGTTTTCTGTTGCACAGGTGACCCAGCAAGGTCACGGTGCTGGGCTGGTAGTACAGATATCCAGCTGACTGTGGAGCCATGCATAGAGCGAAAGGCTCATTAGGCTTCTTAGAACCCTCGCCGATAGCGTCTCGCCCGCAGATGGACGTTGGTGGCCACCGCCGCGGGTCAAAAGCGCCAGCGTCGTAGCAGGTCAGTTCGGGTTCTTTCCGGCGTGCCAGTGATGCGAGAAAAGCGTCAAGACGCTGGCGATGTTCTCGCAGAGCTGTATACACTCATATACATCCAGCGAGCCGTTAAGCGCCCACGCTGGGCAGCTATGAGGCCAATGAGCGGCACTTGGCGACTCGTTCATGGCAAACGACAACACGCAACGTAGCGTGAGCTCGTATTTACTACTGCCAATACGATCTGGTCACCTTGAAAGCGACTTCATTGCGGTATTTGATTGAGAAAACAGGACTTCATGTCTGTTTTTCTTGAACTTGAAAAGTTAACTTGGTGTTTGAAGGTGAATGTAGCCTGCCTCAGTTACATGTCGCGGTCGTTTCGAGTCTGACTGCGTTTCTCTCGACGCCTTCCTGAGAGTGCTTCCCCCCCCCCTTTCGCTCCTCTTGTCGCCCGCAATCCGTTTGCCACCGGTCGGGATGGCACCGCGCACCATCCCGTTGTACGAGGTGACTCCTTGGCCGTTGCGTCCATCGTAGCTGAGAAGCACGACCATGCCATTGTCCACGTGCCCCGGCTTTGCGACGGCAGAGAAACGTGCGGCCGGGGACGTCACACTCGCGGGCTCGTGGTCGGCGGACTCGGCCTACGCGTGCGTGGTGGGGTGCCCGGCGGTGGCGGCAGCGACGAGCTTTGACGTGGACAGCAAGGTCGAGCACGCGGTGGTCACGGCCGTGCCGTTGGTCGCGTGCCGTTGCTGTGCGGCGGCGGGGATTGGAGCGGCTGGGGCCGCCACGCTCGCGGGCGCGTTGTCGGCGGACTCGGCCAACGCGTGCGTGGTGGGGTGCACGGCTGTGGCGGCAGCGATGAGCTTTGCCGTGGAAAACAAGGTGGAGCACGCGGTGGTCACGGCCGTGCGGTTGGTCGCGTGACGTGGCTGTGCGGCGGCGGGCATTGGTGCCCCTGGGGACGGCATGCTGGCGAGCGCGTGGTCGGCGGATGTGGCGAATGCGGGCGTGGTGGGATGTACGGCGCTGGTAGTGCACATGAACCTGTCAGCGTTTTGCCACTGTCCATGTGTCGCCGTCCTGGGGAATCAACCGAAGGGGTCGTCGAAAGAAAGAAAAGAAGTGTGGTGCTCACTGCATCACTCGTCAAACAACATAAGTGCTCCCCCTACTCGCCCAAAGTGCTGCTGCCGCTCCCCGACCCGCCCTCAATCGAATCATTACTACTCGAGGATACAAACTCAGAGGCACGCTCTGACGAGGCTATCGACATCCCACCGCCGTCCGCATCCCTCACCGCGCGACGAGGGCGGTCAACACTTGCAATCGGCTCGCAATCACTCCACACATCTCCACCTTCGTCGGAGCTACTCATCGTGGGCAGTCCTGGCGCAAAGGCGCTGGGGGGCTCGTCGCAGCACATGCAGTCAAACCGGCAAAAGTACTCGCCCGCCAGGTCTGCGTCCTCGGGCAAGCGGTTGACACCCAGGTTCCACTTGGTCCGGGCCTCATGGTTGAGGATGGCCGTCTGGTAGGCGAGCAGATTGGTGTAGGGCTCGACTCCCATGCCCTGCAGCGTCGTTTGGATCCGGCGGATGGGGGCATTTCGCTGCTCCGGGGCACCCGAGTCCGCCCCGTCCATCTCCGCGTACGACCGCGGGTCGAACGCGTCCGAGCACAAGTGGTTGAAGATGTGGAACCGGTCTGACACCACTGTGCAGTCCATTAACAACCACCCGACCTTACCGAGCGCGACCCGGAACGCGCCGCACGCAAAGTCGTAGATAAGGAACCGCGGGATGCGGGCAAACCGCGTCAGCAGCATGTTGAGGAGCACCTGCGGTGCCTCCTTCCTGTCGAGCACGGTGAAGGCTAAGATGAGTGGGTGCTTGCACCCGCAGCAAATCGTCATTGCGCCCGGGGAAAACTTGTGGGCCTTAGCGTAGTGCTTGGAGCACATGCCCGTGGACAGAACGTCCTGCCAGAGAAACGGCTCCGGCCGACACTGGGGCAGCGACGGCGCGCACGTCCCCGTCCGCTCGTGCCCGTGCGCGGCCAAAGGGTACTGCTCTCGGAAGTCCCCCGACATCTCCATCTGCGACCGGTCCCCGCTCCTCCACTTCTTCTCGTACTCGACCGTCTCCTCGGGCCCGTTGCGCCACTCGAGGATGAAGTTGTCAATGGCATCGGCGACGCACACGAGCGTGTTGGACAAAGCGGCGGCCAGGGCCGGCAGAGTGGAGAAGAGAGCGACGGAAGCGCGCAGTCCCAGCTGGAAGAACCGCAGCTCGCGTAGCATGTCCACAATGGGCTTGCATGCGTCGTCCTTATTCAGCTCTGTGGTCGTGGTGGAAGCAGCTAGCAGCTCCGCCAACACCTGCCGATGGTTGTGGCCCGCCAGCATTGCCGCCAGGCTCCGCACGGCGCCGACCTGGCTCGCTCGAAACGGCAGCACGACGCTGTCAATGGTGATAGCAGTGATAAAAGAGAGCAGCTCCCGCCGCGCGTCCTTGTCTAGGTCCGCAACAGCGCGAGCGAGGAAGGGTGAGTCGGCGTCCGCGTCCCCCTTTCCGGGCTTAAAAGGCTGCCGGCCACAGTCCGCCTTGCGCCGCTTGCCCTTTGCAGCGGTACCACCGTAGGAGTTTCGCCCGCGTCCCCCTGCTTTTCCGTCCGCAGGGTCCGCACGGAGCACTCGTGAGAGGCCAGCGTCGGCTCTCTGCGTTGGTCCGTGGCGACCGGCACCTGTAGTCCCCGGCGGTGGCGGTGGTGCTGGCCGCGTCGCCCACGGTTCCTGCCCTGTAGCCATAGGTGGCCGCGGCGGTCTTGGCGCGGTCGACGCCCAACCGGTAGCCGTCGGCGGCGGCGGTGGTGGTGATCGCGTTGCCGTCGGTGGCCCGCCGGTGGCCGTTGTCGGCGGCGGCTGCGTTGGACCCGTCGCCGTTGGCCCCCGGCCAGTAGCCGTCGGCGGCGGCGGCCGTGTTGGCCGCGCCTCCGTCGGCGCCCCGCCCGTGGACATCGGCGGCGGCGGGGGTGTTGGTCGCGCCGCCGTCGGCGCCCCGCCCGTAGGCATCGGCGGCGGCGGGGGTGTTGGTCGCGCCGCCGTCGGCGCCCCGCCCGTAGGCATCGGCGGCGGCGGGGCTGTTGGTCGCGCCGCCGTCGGCGCCCCGCCCGTAGGCATCGGCGGCGGTGGGGGTGTTGGTCGCGCCGCCGTCGGCGCCCCGCCCGTGGGCATCGGCGGCGGCGGGGGTGTTGGTCGCACCGCCGTCGGAGCCCCACCCGTAGGCATCGGCGGCGGCGGGGGTGTTGGTCGCGCCGCCGTCGGCGCCCTGCTCGTAGTCGTCGGCGGCGGCGGCGGTGTTGGCCGAGCTGCTGTCGGCGCCCCGCCCGTAGCAGTCGGCGGCGGCGGGGGTGTTGGTCGCACCGCCGTCGGCGCCCCACCCGTAGGCATCGGCGGCGGCGGCGATGTTGGTCGCGCCGCCGTCGGCGCCTCGCCCGTAGCCATTGGCGGCGGCAGTGGTGTGGGCCGCGTCACCGTCGGCGGCCCGCCCGTGGTTGGCGGCCGCGGCGGTGCTGGCCGCGTCGTCGCCGGTGCCCCGCCGGTAGCCGTACCCTCTGTGCCCGCCGTGGTGGCTCTGCTGGCCTGCTGGGTGGCAATGTACTGCGCCAGGTGCTGAGCGGCTGCTGCCCGACGTTGCGCCTCGGCGCGGCTGCGAGTCTTGTAGGTGGCGAGCCCCGTCCGAACCGACGATAGCAGCTTTGCTGCAGCAGCGCCAATGTCAAAGACCGTGCCAAGGAGGGCGCCAATCGCCTTTTCTCCCGGGGTGGCTTCTTTTTTCGCGTTCTTGGGAAGTGATCCAGGGAAGAGGACGCCGACGGCTTGCTCTGACGCGCGCAGCGTCCTGGACAACACCTTCACCTCCTTGCGCGGCTTAATCACGTCGCGGATGACGCGGCGGATGCTCTCCCCTCGAACGAGATGGGCCGCCTTGACCGCCCGCTCGTTCTCTGGTACGGGCTGCGTGATGTGCTCAAACCGCACATGGTCGGAGCCGCTGCCAAACCCCACCCATATTGAGTCCGCCGACACAAACTTGTACCGCCCATCGCAGTCCATGCAATGCACGCAAGTGAACAACGCGGGGGGCAGTTGCGTCACCATCAACTTGAGGCCCGTCAACACCAGGTTCCGCAACACGCGGCCGCTGCGAGTCCGGCCTCCCCGTTCCTGGACACCGGCAACCATCTCCCGACGGACGGCGCGCGCCCACCTCGTCGTGCATGTTGTCAATGCCGTCCCCTCAGATGTCTGGAGCGCCATGGCCCGAATCCAAGAGACGGTCGCCGCGGAAGTCAGCGTCAGCAACACGATGTGCTCCTCCCGACCATCGCGTGATACCCATTGCAGGCAGGATGAGCACTTGGCCAGGTGCACCTCCATATTGCAAAACCCGCGCGTGCACGCGATGACCCCCGCTCGCTTGGCGGAGCCCGAGAGGTCATGCTTTCTGCCTCGGCCACTGCACAGAGAGCAGGATGACGGGGGTGGCAGGACGAAGAGGTCGCCGTTGATCGTCTTGGAGCACACATCCGCGTTGGACCGAACGGCCGCGATACAGTCGAGCAGGGGGATAGGTAACTGCGACACGGAAGACACCTCAAGGCTGCGGACCATACTCTGCGCAGAGGATCGGTGGGATGTTTGCGGCGCCCCGCAATCTTGTGCAACGCCTAAGTGCGAGCACACCCTGGTGCGAGCTCCCGGACAGAAGCCACACGAAGAGCGGGTGGCCGTCAAGTACAGCGGCACCGGCACGATGCCAATCGGTGTTGGACAAACGGCAACGTACAGGGCACCGACGACATTGAACGTCATGGAGTCATCCGCCGTGCTCTGCCCGTTCCCACCGCCCATGTGCTGCGCCCTTTTTCCGAGCTGTAGCTTGACGTCGTGCGGCGTCACGCCCAGCACCGCGGCGACTTCTTGCATTGCCGCATCCAATACTCCAGCGTGCTGGCACGTAGTTGGGCGCTCGTGAATGTGGTTGTCCTGATGCACGTTGGCCCCAACACAGGTGCACCTGCATCGCCCATCCAGAGCCAGCCACACGCATGCGCTTGCGCATTCCCCTTGGGCGTCTCGCCGCCACTCGCCCCATCTGGCGACGACACCAAAGATGCCAGGAACCATCCACACCTGCTCCGTGCCCTCCTCCTCCGACCACGACTGCAGCAGGTTGATCGCCGCCACAGCGGCATCGTGGGAGACACCGCAGTCCGACGCGAGGGACTCGACGGGGGTCTCCGACAAATAGGCCCCCAAGACACGACGCAACCCCCGACCAAAGTTCTCCCTCGTGCGCCTGCCGGTGCCCTTCTTCCGCCCCCCCATGCCGTGACGCGGCCCTGGGCGAGCTTGCTGGAAGCGCTGCCTATTAGAAGCGTGAGGCGGGGATGCTGCTCCACCGAGCGGCACAGAGGAGGCGTCACCAATGCCACTGTCGCCGCTGTCGCCGCCGTCGCCGCCGTCGCCGCCATCGCCGCCGTCGCCGCCGTCGCCGCAGTCGCCGCCATCGCCGCAGTCGCCGCCGCCCTGATCGTTATCGTCGCCCAGCCCGCAGTCGTCACGGTCACCACGGCGTTCCTCTTGGCCACCCATGGCAGGGAACAAGTCAACTGGCCCCGTAGCACCGGGAATGGCAACAGCGGACCCGGCTGAGCTACCCCCAACCCAATTCTCAACGGAGGGAACACTCCCTGACGGCAGGGGACTATCCGAGAAGGGTGGCGTGGACGCCACAAGCAGCGGCTGGCCATCGTCCGAAGACCCCTGCTCGTCAAAAACCCTATCAGACATCACGATGGGCACCAACGGCTGACCACAGCACAGTTCCACCCCCCAGGTACGACGGTGATTCGCCGGCCTGGTATCCCGCCACCCGCCTTGCGGCGCACCCACAGCGGTGGCTGGCACTGCCGCACCACCAGCCTACCGCAGCCGGGGGGTCCTGGCCAAACCGCCTGACGCCCCCACACGTCACGGCCTCTTCTCCGTGGGCAGTGGTGGTAGGGCACGCGGATCGGCGGGAGGGAAGCGATGGCGGGGGGGAGGGCGCCCAGGGCGGCGGCGGGCAACGCCGCCGGCACCACGCCGGCAGGGCGGCGGGGAGGACGACGACGACGGCGGGAAGCCACACCAGGGGCGTCGGTGGGGGGCGGGAGGCCCAGAGCGGCGGAAGGACGGCGGTGAGGGCGGGGGGGGCGCCCAGCGCGGCGGCGGGTAGCGCCGCCGGCACCACGCCGGCAG
>Ga0209093_1002011_pt1 | contig 11485 bp, 10 predicted proteins | sample SidtaG_4_FD_187450 | JGI IMG/M metagenome (GOLD analysis project Ga0209093, IMG submission 187450) | Marine algal microbial communities from Sidmouth, United Kingdom - Sidmouth_Male1 metaG (SPAdes) (version 2) | ecosystem: Host-associated > Algae > Red algae > Unclassified | place: Sidmouth...
GGGGGGGGGTCAAAAAAAAAGCAGGGAAGGGGGTCACACGAGCGTCTCCCCACCGGAAAGCCCGATAGACGCCCCCGCGCCGCCTGCCATGCCGCCGCCGGCGCCCGCCGCCGGCACGGCGGTGGTGGCAACGGAGCACGTCGGGCGGCGCCGTCGCTGGCGCCCGCCGGCCTGGCGTTGGCCGTGCCTGCGTCGGCAGCGTCGGCGGCGGCGACGGCGTCCGCCGCCGGGCGTGATGCGGCGGCGGTCACGAGGGGCGAGCACTCAGGGGGGGGTGGCGGGGGCACTCTTCCACCGCCGCCGCCCCCTCCCCCCGTGGCGGCGCCGCCAAAGCGGTGGTGGCGGTCGACGCATCCGCGGCGGCGGCGGCGGCGGCAGCGGGGGCCGCCCCGGTTCGCCGGTCGCTGGCGAGGGCCGTCGCTGCCGTGAAGGGGCGCACCCCGACCACTCCTGGCGGTGGCGATGGCGGTGAACGCAACCAAGTGCCTCTGTTCTGATGACGGCGACAGGCAGTCTTTTTGCTCCAGTTTCTGCTCATACAGCCTCAAACAGCTCGACCTAGTGCGTGTAGGAAAAAAAAGACCCGGTGAAGAGAGAAAAAAAACTTTGTTCCACACACACACACAAGCAATCTACAAAACAGACACACTACTCGGAGTCCGACGCCTCCGATGTTGTCGAGGTGGTCGTAGCCGCCTGACTACTGTCATTCAGGCCTCGAGTCGTGCCGAGAGGCTGCGACAGAGCAGCGGAAGCAGCCCGGCGCTTTGCGGCTTGCGCATTGCGGCCGCAGTTCTTTTTCACACTCTTCCCACGCGCCCCACCGCCCCCGTTAGTGTTTGCCACCCCCCGACCCCGTCGAGTCGGCGCAGCCGGCGTCGCCGACTCCGCCGCCAGATTCGAGCAACCGGCCAATGCAGCGGCGGCCGGCGCCGCCGTTGGGTCTTCCCCCGGCGGCGAGTCGACTCCGGCGGCAGAGCCGAGCGCCGGCGTAGCCGGCCCCACAATGCCGGGAGAACAGCGGGTCAGGTCCATAGTATCGTCGTCGTCATCCACTTCAATCACAGCAATGTGGGCAACAGTACTCGCTTCTGCCGTCGACGCCGCTTCACCGGCACCAGTCGCATTCCCCGTCGCCGTCGTATTCGCCACAGCCGTATCGTCCCCCGCATTCGATGCACCAGCAGCAGCACTTGCACCTGCCCCAGAATTGGTGGCCGCCCCGACGGTCGTCGATGGGGCGTCCTCCACTGCCATCCCGGCGAGCTGCATCATTTTGTTCAGAACAGATTGTCCATAAGCAATGCCCGCCGCCGTGTTGTGCACTTATGCCGATTGGAAGAAGCACAGCGCAGTCCTATACTCATGCGCCGCCGTCAGCTTTTGCACCGCCTCCGTGCTGGCCTTGACTTCCTTCTCCAGCCGAATATCCTCCAGACGCTGTTGTTTGGCGGCCTTGACTCCACTGGGCGCGCGCTGATACGGTTTCTTGCGCGTGCTGGGGCTGCTCGTGCTGCCACTCTCCGCATCCGAATGGTCAGAGTCGTCGCTGCCGACATTCGCCACGTTCGACGTGCCGCTGAACTTGTCCGAGTGACGCAACACGCGCCAGCACGCCAACCACTTGCAGTTCGCCACCTTGGCCTTCCGCTTCGCCGACCGGTTCTCGCGCTTGTCGACCTCCCGATCATTACGAATGGCGTCGTAGATGTCGAGAGAGCAGTAGCGCGCAACAGCGCCACTGATAAGGTCCTCCTCCGTCAGATTCCCCGTCGTGTGCATGTTCTTCACCGCCAGGTAGTGCGACGTAAACAAGCTCACACCCTTCTGGATTTTCTTAAACTGCTTCTCCAGTGCGCTCGCGTTGCGCGCCACACGCAACGTCTTGTTCTGCGTCATTTTCGCCTCCCACACTTTGTGCACGTCCGCCCACAGCTGCTCGTTGCGCCGCCCAGTGGCAGCAATCGGGTCCCCGCTCGCCTGCAGCCACGCCTCGCACAGTGGCACCCGGTCGGCGTCCGTCCATCCCAAGCTAGAACCCAGGCTCTTCGGCAGCTGGTAGGTAATTGCAGGGAGATCGACGTCAACTGCGTCGGGTTGCTGGCCAGTGGGAAGAGAGCGTAGGTCGGCGGGGCCTGCGGGGGTCGACCGCTCACCACGTACAGCGGCTGCTGCACGGCCACCGGCGGCGCGGGCTGCGGCAGAGCCACCTGTGCCGCCAGTTGCGGCGCGGCCGACAACGGACCGGTCAGCTGCACCACCGTCGGGTGCTGTAGCGTCACCGGCGCCGCCGTCGCTTGCTGCGGCCCCGTCGGCTGAGGCAACTGCTGCGGCGGCGCGGGCAAATAGATCACAGAGGGCGGGGGAGGGGGAGGTGGGGCTCTCGTCACCGCCCACTGGTACAGTTGCCCGCCTGCTGGGTGGGCGGCCTGCTCCACCCGCCAGGGCGCCGGAGGGAGGTACACCGCGCCGGGCGCCAAAGCGCTTGGCACGACGGCGGACTCTGAGGGACGGCACTGCCGCTCAGGGGAGCGAGAGAGCGCCCGCGAGTGAGCGCCAGGAGAACGCCAGCCTCCGCGACGGCGACTTGACCGACGGGGATGGTTGGAGGGCGGACGTCCGTCGAAGTCCCACGCAGGACGTACACCAAAGTCGTCGTCGCTGTCGTCGAGGCGACGGCGTACACGACGCGAATCAATGGGATCGTGATACCGGTCGGGCTTCCGACGACGACCGAAAGGAGGGGCGCTCCCCGGATTAAATGGCGAAGGCCCACCGTCGCCGCTCCACAGTGGCCGACCGTCCTGGCCCCAAGGCCGCCGACGGTCACCGCCCCAGCGCGGTCGCCAGTCGTCAGCAGGTGGCGACCCATCAGCAAACCGCGGGCCACCGCGGCCAAAAGGAGCAAAACCACCTCGCGGAGGGTGACCGCCAAAAGGAGACGGAGGAGGGCGCCGGGATGGCGGGGGACCATCAAAATAGGGCGGGGAACCGCCCCGGAAGGACGGCGGGCCCCCGCGGACGCGCGGGTCCCCTCCTAGAAAGGGCGGAGGACTCGCCGCAAGGGGCGGAGGACCGCCCCAAAAAGGCGGGGGACCGCCCTGGAAGGGAGGGGGACAGCCCCGAAAAGGCGGGGGACCGCCCAGGAAGCGCGCAGGCCCGCCCCGGAAGAACGGGGATGCGCCCCCAAAGGGCGAGCCACCCCGCCTCATACGAGGATCGCCGCGGGCGGGGAAGCCGTTGCCACAGAAAGGGGGAGGACCCCCATGGAAAGGCGGGGGACCGCCGCGGAACGGCAAACGACCGCCATTCCCGGGAGTCGGCCCGCCGCGACCTCCGTCGCGGGGAAGGCCGGGGCCGCCTCGGCGCGGCGGCCCTTGCCCAGCAGTGCCCGACACAGGAGGGGGACGATCCATGGCACGGCGACCGCCTTTCGCAGACCGGCTGACAGAACACCGAGAGTGACAATGGCGCGAAAACAAAGACGGTTGCAAGGGCGGAGGAGGGGGGGGCGGGCCGATAGCAACGCCGTGGTCACACGGCCCAGAACAGGTGCACGGAGGGGGGGGCGGCGTGGGCGGCAACGCGTTGTGGCCGTTGCGAGAACGCTGGGCGCGCCGCCGCTTCGTGTCGTGGGGGCCTCTAACACGCGTCATGTGCGAGCGATGTGGATAGCCAAAGAGGAAGGGCGGGAAGGGGCGGGAAGCAGGTTGCAAGAGAGGCGGTGCTAAAAAACTCCACGTGCGCCTGGCGAGCGCTAGTCCCTCCCCTCCGATCGCCACCTGTAGACGCCCACAGCGCGCTGGGAGACGCGTCGGGAGAGGCTTGCTCCCCAGAACCCCCCTGGAGACGTTCATGGGACCGAGAAGAGGACATCATGTCCGCGCCTCGAGCCCGGGCCGTGTCCCAGGGTGCGCTTTTCGCGTGCGCGGTGAGCCCTGGCACGAAGCAACGTGCCCCCCGCCGCAAACAGCGCAAAATGCCCGCTCAAAATGGTCACCCACCCCCCCGCCCAGACACTCAGTGGGGCAGACAGACCCGTGCAGGGACACGGCGGCAAAACTGGTCCGCCGCGTGTGGCCCTGGACTCGTCTGGAACGCACCGAAGGACCACACAGAAGAAATCTCTTGCGATCTCGGAGACGGACTCGCGCCGTGTCAACAATAGACAGGCGAGAAAACCCGTCCTTTGCATCTGCACGGCGCCCAAAATTCGAATATGAGTGAATATACTGAAAAGCGTCGGGCCACTTCTCTTCAATTTTTCGAATGACCCAATGAACGACTGGAGCGCTTCACGCGCCGGAGCAAGATGGAGCCCAAACACTGAACCGTTATTAGCTTGACCCTGCCCGCAAACTCGGGACCGGCCCCTTTCCGCGGTTGGCATCCAAGTAGTCATTCGCAGGGGTGGTCAGACACGCCACCTAGCACGTGTTGGCTGATTGTTGACCATTTTTTCTCATTGCGCAGTATCTGTGCTCTCCAAAAGAAACAACGCATACTGAGAAAAAGCTGAGGGTGAGGCGGACATTGTTATGTGTGTTTCCTCTTCAGTGCACCTCATGGCCGTGAGCTTTAGGCAGAAGAATAACTCTTACAGTCATTATTTCTTTCCGCAAATGTCGACCAGCTTCTGCACCAATGACGGAGTTGTATCTCGACCACAGAGCGATCCGCACCAATCGCGCACGGTCATTGCACTGCCCTCAATAATATTAAGGAGCGAGGGTGGCTGGAAGAGGCCGCCATGGCACTTTGCGACTTCCCAGGAAAACATCAATCAAAGAAAAAAAAAAGTATGATGACCAAGCCCTTGACACATCCGACGTGATTTTTTCTCAGAAACCCAAGAAGGTAGACTGCCTTGGTACTGAGTCCAAAGGATGCTCGCAGCTATTTCCGGGTGGTCATAGAAAAACACAGATAGTAGATGTACAACGGTCGGGTTCACGATGGCTTGCAAAATCACCCCTCAGGAGCTATAGAAGCGAAGACTCGAGGTTGGTTGACATTTAGAGACTGGTCGACATTTAGCCACAGCGTGCTATGCCCCCTGCCAAAAATGAGTGCCCCGATCCGCACACATCGGAACAGGTCAACCCGCCCGGGTCCGCACTGTGACCCGACAGACACATCCGCCAAAATGAGATCGCCTGCTTTTTTCACATCGACGCCACGCGTCGGTCCGTCGTGTCACATTATGCGACATTTTCCGGACGCTGTCGTCTGTTTCCCAGGTCAAATGACACATAGTCGTACATTCGACACGACGTGTCATCCATAGTTCGACATTCAACAACTCGTGTCAACATGTATCTAACATTGTCACTACATGTCATATGAGAAGCTTTTTACTGCGTATCGCTAGCGTGGGTTTAAGTGGGTTACCCACTTCGTTATTTCCTCGCATATTTGACCCACAAGAATGGGGGCAAGAGCAAGTCACCGATGTGAACCCCATTTCGATATCGATATGACCCGATTCAGAAGGGTGGATGCTCAAGTACAGTCTTTCTCCATTACTAGACACCCTTTGTGGCGACCGTAAGCCGCACGACCGCAACCAAGATACGCCTGCTGATTGGATAGCAAAGACGATCGCATGCTGACACATGCGATGATCGTACCGTAGGGCCCGGTCGATCGCCGTCAGTTACTAGACACCCGTCTACGAAAGGATGTCACAGCAATGGATAAAGACTGTACAGGGCCCGTCTCCCCAAACAGGGCTCCCAGAATGGGCTCTCCATTGGGCATGCCACACGTGGCCAGTTTCATATTCCCAATTGGACAATGGGACCGACATCGTAGGGTTTGCCCTTACATCTGGAGGTGTGGGATTTTTCGGAGAAAGACTTTACGAAGTGGAGTCCACGATGTTCTCTCTCTCCTTGATCGTCGGGAAAGATGGCCATGTGCTAGACTGTATGCTAGGCCCGATTTTCTATGCTGAGGGCCCGACAACCGTACCACGGGCAATTCAGATTTGGCCCTGATTTGGGTGGCCTCGAATGCTGGTCAGCACGGTGGGGTCGGGGTCGGGCACGTGGGCTACAAGCTCTGCGGGCACCCTCAGCCGGCTGTACTACAGCTCCCAGGGGTATACCACGAGATTCCCTGACCATTTAGCCCCCCTAAACGCAGGTTACATTACACGGAAATCTAGCGCGCCATCTCCATTTCGGCGAGTGTCAGGGGTTGTCGGGGGGAGCTGTCACAGATCAATCTCGGTCGGGCGTTCCTGGATGGCCTTCAGCCACCAGCGTTCGGCACGTAGAAAGAAATTCCAAGACGGTCGATATGGGTCAGATATCGAATCGAGACGAATACGCCACCCAATCAAAAACGGGCAAACAGCAGGATGAGACAGCACGCCTGTCAATGTGAGGCCATCTGGCAACACACGTGTTGTCGTGCGCCAGAAGCGTGGCACGTAGGCGACCTTTACAATGGCGCGCAGCATCAATGGGACCGCAGAGAGTGCATGCTCAGAGCGCCTCTGAGGGGGTAGTGGTCTGTCCCACGGCTGATAAAAGGCGGTGTGAGCGTAGCGGCGTGGGGCAGCTTCACGCCGCGTCAACATGACGTTCCTCGGCTTTGTACGGCGAAGTCGTCGCCCACCCTCGCGATCGGCGTTCTGGCGCGGGTGGATGCCGGGCAGTCCTGTTTACGCGGAGAGTGGGCGTGCTCCTGAAGCGCACTCGTTTTACGGTGTGCTTTTTTTTTATTTCCTAGTGGGACTGAGTGGTGTGCTTTTCTTTTTTCCTCGTGGGACTGAGTATTGTGCTTTTCTTTTTTCCTAGTGCGACTGAGTGGTGTGCTTTTCTATTTTCCAGTGCATCTCCGAGCTGTTGTGGACTCCGCGGTGCTGTAGCGTTGTTTTTGTCTGCTTTTTTTTCCCCCCTTTTGATCCCGCGACGGTTTGGCCCGCACATCCCGGTATGTTATTATGTCGTACTCTATTTGTTGATGCAACGCACTCGACATGTATCAGTTCTGGTTCGAACACTCGTATTTGATCATTGCACGTGTGTGTTGAACTTGTGGTTCTAACCTACGACACGCATTTCTATACTTCTCGTGGATCGATTTGTATATTGCTAATGATCACCGAATGGCTTGTATCTACCTTCTTTACGTTGGACGCTCGTCTCTCTGTTCTTATTATTGCCTGACTGTTGCGCTAGATAGGCATTCAGCAACATCAGGATGGTCATTTAAGTCGGAATGGGGGAGGATAGCAAGAGGTGAGGTGGTTCGATCAGTCGTCCCCTGTGACTGTTTGCGAGCGTGTCTCTCCATTTCTAGACTAGTCGAGTGGAGCACTATCAGCGATCATTGCACCTGATGCACGTTTAAAAAAAAACCATGTGATGACGTACAACTGGACCTCCCATCATGATCAAAACCATTCGTTGACGGTGCTCGGGAAGCGTCATAGATCGTCTGCGCAGGTACCTCGTTACCCTCCATGATCATTGGCTGTGTGAGCTCTACGTGTCCCGACCCAGGGCGGCAGAAACCCCCACAGACGCGACGGTGGGGCAGTGTCAGTGCCGTGAAGGGGCCGCTTGGCGCATTGCGGACGCAGTGTATGCCTATACTACCGGCGTGCAGTGGTGCGCCCGGTTCTAAAATGCGAATATCGAATGTATACTGCACTTGAAAATTACCAGTGTGGAGAGGGTGCTAATATATTGGAATATCCCATAGTACAGGCATTTTAGAACTGTACTTTGGGCCAAATAATCCATTTCAAACCAATTTGATTGCAGTGGGCCTCAGCCCCAGTGTAGCCAAATCAGCACTGGTCCCTCTTTCCCGACGATACAGCGAAAGTGAAAATCATACCACTGGCCAGATGCATGTTTTTTTTGACATCCATCCGCGTACCGAGCGCATGGAGCATTGGGCTTTCCGGAGATGGCAATAGCCGTCGAGTTGTGGCCGTCGCCATCGTCGATACTCTCCATGGAACAGCTGTCCTCAGCTGGACAATGAATGAAAACAGAAAGAAAGAGAGCGAGCACACGGCCGTAAATTGTGTTGGTGGGAGGGAGATTGAGCTTGGCGCCTGCCAAGCGACACCCCCCGCCCAGAACTCGTATGGCCACACTTAAATAGGGGTGTACAGCACATCTTCGCGGAGAGTGCCCTTCTTTCGATCTCCGCTCGCAGCCGGTCTGCTCTGCGAACAGGGAATGACCAGTCGGCGCGGGACCGGTGTCCGCTCAGCCTGCAGTCACGCTGTTTATCCTTGGGGGATCCTTGAAGGATGAACAGCGTGACAGCCGGGTGAACGGACAACGTTCCAATACGGATCGGAATCGACGATAGTGTGTGCTGTAGGGGTAGCTCTAGTCAGCTTATGGGATGCCCTGTGAAAGCTGTTCTACTCAAATAACGCCGGTAGTATTGCAGTCAGCGATCATTGGCACATTGGAGTGTAGAGTGCTCATTGATTGGTGTATTATGGTCTCAGTCGTTCTCCGCTGTTTTCTGGTCGTCTCCTGAGGATGTCGAAGTCGGGCCAATCGGATGCGGCTTTGGGCCACCCGATCTGCACAGAATCTCGAGAAAAGCCTGTTGCGAACGGTTGTTGACAACAACCATGCAAGAATTAAGAGGATCGCATTCAGGCAGTTTCACAAAATCGCATTTTTGAACGATAATCGCATCTGGCAAGACCCCCCTCAGATGGATCACCAGAGGGGGTGATCCGCACTCACGGGGCCATAGAGGCCGATTCTGAGGGTAGCTCGAAAATGGCCCTACAACAGCCACCTACGCGAGTAAACACATAAAACAAGGCCGGAACCTGTGAAAAGAGGTCACAAGGATACATCTCAGAAAGTAGGAGTCGGAGAGGGTGCTTCCTTCACGTTCTCCTACACCATTCAAAAGTAGCTCGGTTTGACCCCCGCTGGAAGGGCCTCTGAGGGGGGTCAAACCGAGCTACTTTTGAATGGTGTAGGAGAACGTGAAGGAAGCACCCTCTCCGACTCCTACTTTCTGAGATGTATCCTTGTGACCTCTTTTCACAGGTTCCGGCCTTGTTTTATGTGTTTACTCGCGTAGGTGGCTGTTGTAGGGCCATTTTCGAGCTACCCTCAGAATCGGCCTCTATGGCCCCGTGAGTGCGGATCACCCCCTCTGGTGATCCATCTGAGGGGGGTCTTGCCAGATGCGATTATCGTTCAAAAATGCGATTTTGTGAAACTGCCTCATTGGTCAACAGGCATCCCATTGCAATATGTACCGACACGAGCGAGGCACGTGCCAGGCTTGACGTCTTCGGTTTGCGTGGACGTGGCCGCCGGAACGAAGAGCTTAAAAGACGAGATGAGCAGCCTTTCGGGGTTCCCCCTTTCTTCGCTGCAAGCCAACCGCACCGCGGTCACCCGCTCACCATCACGCTCCAACACACCGTCAAGCAGCGTAGCGACACAACGACTGTCTTTGCCACCAACTCTTGTACGATTGGCCTTTGTCTTCCACAACCATGGCTCCCGCAGCGCGCTTATCTCTTTGGGGAATCCGAGTGGCGTCAGTCGCTATTGTGGCCACTGTCGTCTCTGTATTTGTCGTAGCTTCACCTGCCTCGGCGTCCACGTGGAAGGTTGGTTCGAACGGGAACGTCTTGTGGGCCTAGAACTGCGACTTTTGGGGCAACGATATGTCTCGACGGTCGACGCATAGTCAAGACTGCGGCGGCTTGTGCGCCAGAACGATCGGTTGCACACACTTTACTTGGGGCAGAGGTACCTGCTGGCTCAAGAAAGGCCCTGTGAATCGCAGCTCCGCAACCGACGCCAAGGGCACAGTGTGCGGCGTACGCCAATTCCGGTGGAGTGTGGGCTCCAACGGGGGTGTCTACTGGGCCCAGAACTGTGATTTCTGGGGTAAAGACCTGGTTAAACGGTCGTCGCTCCCTCAAGGCTGCGGCGGCCTGTGCGTACGGACTCGTTCGTGCACGCACTTTACGTTCAATGACGGCACCTGCTTTCTCAAGCGAGGGCACATCAGCCGAAGCTCTGCCAGCTACTTCAAGGGAGCCTTGTGCGGCGTACGCCGGTAAAGCTCCTTCCTCTCAGAAGCCAAAGATGCCTCTGGCTGGGTGGCTGCCAGTGACCAGGTGACGCGGATGGGCTCGCGTTTTCTATGGGAGCCAATTTGGAACGCCTGTCAACATCGTCGGCAAAGTTTGGCGCATCTTAAAATGGTGTACTAGCCCTGGCGCCCACCAATTTCATATTGTCTTCCGGAGGCTCTAGTATAGAGTTAAAACTGGTGTACTGGGCGATATTCGACCCCCCTCCACACTGTTGATTTTCCAGTTCAGTATAGAACCGATATTCGCATTTTAAAGCTGGGCGCACCTTTGCACCCCGCCGCACCCCGCCAGTATAGATGAGGACGGCTTCTGAGTGGACGAACGTGGACCCCCGCCACTCAACAGCTGTCGCTGGGAGTCACGCATGGATCCCAGAGCTTCCGCCGGCATCGCGTCACTGCCGGGTACGTGACGCTGTGTGGACCGGTTGTGCTAGAAAAAATGGTGGTTTTATTGCTTCCTGGGGCTTGCTCCCGGGCCTCCTCCACGCGGTCCCAGCCCTTCCCTGAACCTCTTGAGGCCCCTTCCCACCACCTGTTAGGGGCTCCCATCCATCCCGCCTATCAGCTCCGATCGCCCCTCCGTGTGCTATCTCCTACCGCCCCTGCCCACAGCCTCCCCCCCGTCTACTGCTCCTACAGCCCCTGTCTACTGCCTTCCACCGTCTACTACCTGCTACCGCGCGCGCATACAATCATTCTTGAAAAGGCAGTACAAACACAGATAAAAAACACCCGAGCAAAAGCCAGTCGTGCACAAATATATATGAAAAAAAACATGGACAGAAAACGGTAGCACGCAAATGTGCAAGACAGAAAACATGAACAGAAAACGGTAGCACGCAAATGTACAAGACAGAAAACAAGAAGAGAAAACGGCAGCGCGCAAATATACAAGACAGAAAACAAGAACAGAAAACGGTAGCTCATAAATATATGAATCAGGAAACAAGAACAGAAAACCGTCGTGCATGTATAATGGAGCTCTCGCGGTGCGCTCGCACGTTGGGTATACGACAAAAGCCGGCGACACGGCTTGCGTTAGAGCAAACCCTGCAACGTCGGTCCCATTCTCCAATTGGGGAATCTAGAGGCGCAACGTGTGGCACGCTGAGTGGAAAGCCCATTCTTGGGACCCTCTTTGGGGCCAGACGAAAAGTAGTTGGGGATCGACCCGTCTGAAACGAGCCACGACATGGTCAGAATGGGGCCAGCATTGCTGGGTTGTGTGTAGCCCCAATTTGGTAGACCAAATTTGTATGAAAACGAAGGAGTGCTAAAGGATCCCCATGAGCGCTTAATGAACCGGAGCCATTGAAAAGAATCCCAGAAAGTGTGTCAAATAGTCGCGGTGATATCGCCACGTCCC
>Ga0209093_1002012_pt1 | contig 11484 bp, 12 predicted proteins | sample SidtaG_4_FD_187450 | JGI IMG/M metagenome (GOLD analysis project Ga0209093, IMG submission 187450) | Marine algal microbial communities from Sidmouth, United Kingdom - Sidmouth_Male1 metaG (SPAdes) (version 2) | ecosystem: Host-associated > Algae > Red algae > Unclassified | place: Sidmouth...
TCATACAGCAATGCATGTCAAAGGTACAGACAAACAAGCCGATCACCGCATAAGTACTCCTGGACTTATCCAGGCAGTCCGCAGTAACTCCGACTTACCAGTGCGGGCTTGGGGGGCTGCCTCAACACGGGTGACACGCTGGGGGCTCCCTGGGGCATCCCGATACCACGTCTCGTTGGCTCCCGCGGCATCATCCCGACGATCACCGGTGCTCGACCCACGGGCGCGCCAAGTGCCGGCCTGCTCCACCCGGCGGAGGTGGCTTTCTTGTCGCTGCTGGTGGATGTTCAAGAAGCGCCAGAGCTGGTCGTTCACGCCTGAACGGGATCACAGCTGAAGGACCTCTTCCAGCGCATCGGGGTCCCCCACCGGGTGTGTCTCCGCCCAGGAGAACAAGTAGTTGGACAAGCTCCCAAGGAGGTCGACCATGGAGACCAAAAGCACGCTGGTGGGAAATCCAGCCGACTGACCATGTAGACGCCCGACAAGACGCTCCAGCCAAACCTCGCCCTCCGTCCGAAGCGCCGCTGAGGTATTCGACAGGAGTGAGTCGGGCACCGCGGGGGCCAATGGCAAGCGGTTGGCCGTTGCAACCCGGGCTACGCTATTCAAAACAGCGGTCGCAGGACCAGCCAGAGAAGAGGGGGCTGTCGACGCCAAGGTCACCGGGCTGGCGACGAGAGAGGCACGGGGAGGTGGGACCAGATCATGACCCGAAAGGGGCAGACCACCCAAGGGAGAAGATCCAGAACCACCTGTTCGCTGCGCCACGGCGGACGCACACCCCGACGGGATCCCGGCAGAGGCGAACGGTCCTTGGGCCCGACCAACAGGAGCCTCCGGAGGGGCCGCCATGCAAGACGCCGGGATCGAGGTTGTCGTGGCGTCAGGGGGATCCTGGATGACGATACGGACCCCGTCTGCATCCTATCGGGTCACTACCGTGAGCCAACCGTCCTGTTCCCGGCGGGAGGTGTCAAGACGGCGCACAGCGTCGTGGAAGGCCTGGTCATGAACGGGGCGAGTCGCCCGCAGAGCCAGCATGGCCTGGAAGATGCCCAAGGCCTCGGTATCATCCCCGGCGAGCCTCTCCAGCCTGAGCTGCATGACCCAGCCGAACAGGGCGTCCGAGAACAACCAGAAAAGACGGTCGCGCGCCTCTTCGTACCAGCGGGTGCACGCCATGACGAAGTACTCGGTCACCGGGATGGCCATCGTGACCGAGTGAGCGTCCCAACACGACCGGTAGATCTCGTCCCGGGCGTAGTAAGCCACCAAGGAGCCCCCAGTGGTAATCCCAATCGGGGCCTCCATCTGGGTAAACCAGGTCGGCACCGCCGCGAGCGGCTGGGTGCGCATCACCGGAGGAAGAAGCCAAAACTCCTGGTGGGTCCAGCTGATCAGGAAGCCCCGGAGAGGCGCACGCGGCTCGGTGGTGGCGTGTGAAGACGGCGGCAGGATGGGCAGCCAATGCAAGTACGGACCCGGAATCGGCATGAAGAGAACATTGGGGTACGCAGACGGGGCGGCCAGGGCCTTGAACCGGGACACCGTCGCTGCCAACCACCCGGGGTACTCATCCTCGACCGGCGCGCTGACAACCGGCGCCAAGATGATGGAGTCGTATTCCACGGCGGGATCCTGGATCAAGCAGTCGGGAAAACCGTAAATACAGGTCGCCGAAGCACTACCCGGGGCACAAGGCGCGCGTTCAGCCCCAAATGTGGGACGAGGATTAGAGTGCGCGACCTCCCCCGCCCCGTGGTCCGCCGACAAGAGCGCCGCAGTGTCCAGACTCGTCAAGAACCCCCGGCGCTGCTCCCGGGCCCAACACGTCGCTAGGTCGGGGCGCATCGCCATGAACTGCTGGAGGCGCTCGGCCATGTTGACATCCTCGGGCGGCGCCGGCACGACACCCACGACAACCCGGTACAAGCGCACCAACATTGTGGGTGCCAGGAGGGTCGGCGGGGCCGCGTCGACCGTCCTCGATGCGGGTAAGGTCACGCCCAGGATAATCCCACCGACAGGAGGCGGGATAGTGCCCGGGGGGGGACCATGCTTCCCAGAGTGGTCCACCGACGCCGGCACCGTACCCTCGGACCCCGACGACGACATCTTGACCTTGGTCCGGGACGCCTTGACCTTGACCTTTGTCCGGGACGCCCTGACCTTGTGCCCCCGGCCCGCGCCAACTCCGGACCTCCTCCAGGGGACAAGGTGGGATCTGGGGATGGCAGGCCTGGTGATGGGCGCCACACCGCTCGGGGATAAGGTGCGCACCAGTGGAGCAAGCCAAGGGAGGGGGGAACTCACGTGCGGACTCTCCCGCGCCGGGGCGCTCACCCTCCTCCTCGCTCTTACCCCGGACAACCTGCTCACCAAGATCCGGCAACCCCCCAAGGACCACGCACACGCAAGGAACAGTTCAGCCCCGAGACAAAGACGGGGGTGATCCGGGCGCCCACGCCACCCCACGAGACGCACGGGACACCAAAGGGTCGTGACAAGGCCCCTGTTGGGGAACCGCCTGTGCTGGCCCCGGACGGTCCACGCTGAGAAAGGAGCTACGTCGCATTTCGCGGCCCCGGTCCACGCCCCTTTTCAGGTCAGGAGGTCGATGGGGCGCCGGGCGACGCGGATGACGTGTCATGCCCCGCTTAGGACAGGTGGCGCTGTCCTTGCTGGTTGGGATCTTGATTGATTGTGGGTCGTCTGCATTTGCATATCAATTGCTCGAATTATCATCATGACAGTACGGGGGTCCACTGGCATGGATGCCCACATCTCCCCTCGGGGAGGCTACAGTGCGGGTTTCGGGGCCATTTGGGCCCGCTTGGTCGGATAGATTAATGGGACGGCGGGGCGCCGTGGCCCGGCTTCCCCACAAATAACATAACTGCGTTCTCACCTCCTTGCTCCCTCTTTGCGCCTTCGGGTGGTTTCCCAGGTGACCGTCTCACCGACCAAGAGTAGAGCAACGGTGTGCGGGTGGGTTACCTCAGCCGGGCAGGTGTCCCTACCTGATTCTGCGGGCTGGGGTGACACGACGTGTTATGCGTCAAACAAGACAGGGTGGGGGGGACACACGTTTCAGCTCCTCCTCGCCGGGACGCGCGCCCACCTCCCCGCACTCACCCTTGTCCACCCGCCCGACCAAGACTCGGCGGCCCCAAGGACCACTCTCACGCCGGGCGCCGGTCAGCCCCGCACGAGACCGAAGTGATCCGGGCGACAACGCGACGCCACGTGGCCTACGGGGTACCGAAGGGTCGTGAGAAGGCGTCGAACGGGGAACTGCCTGGGCTGGCTCGGGACGGTCCACGATGAGAAGGAGGATATGTCTCAGTACGCGGCACCAGTCCGCGCCCTTTCTCTGGCCCGGATGCCTGCGGGGCACCGGGCGACGCGGATGACGTGGCGGGCCCGGATTTGGACAGGTGGCGCTGGCCTCACTGGTTGGGATCTTGAATGATTGTGGGTCTCTTGCATTTGAGTGTCAATTGCTTGATATATCTGCCTGATAGTAGGGCGGTCCACTGGCATGGATCCGCAGATCTCCCCTTGGGGAAGCTACTGTGTAGGATTTGGGGCCATTTGAACCCGCTTGCTCGGATAGATTAAGGCGACAGCGGGGCGCCCGTGGCTCGGCTTCCCCATGAAAAAAGTAACTGCGTTTTAAACTCCTTTCTCCTGTGGGGGAAACCCGCAGTCAGGGGTGACACGGCCCCCGGCATGAGCCGGGGACGGGTCGTGACCAGTCATGTAACACCCCCCTAGGGGGGTAGCGTGCGACAGCCCCCCTTGGGCAGGTGTCTAGGGAGCCCGAGGGCCACACACGAAACGACCCCTCTAGAGGGGCGCGGGGTGAGGAGCACCCGATCGGGCCCCCCTGGAGGGGTCTGACACAGACGAGGGAGACACACGTCTTCCCAAATCCGGGCCCTCTGGACGGACCGGGAAGCTTGTGGAAGCTTCCGCAATCCAAGCGTAAGCCGGACCGAGATATGATCTCGACCAGGGATAAAATCCCACATAAATTCTATCCGGGATATTTGAAATATCTTTGGTTAAGTCCCGAGGTACTAATTTTTGGTAAATTCTGAAATCTAGGAAGTCTGAGTGACTTTCCTGCCTTCGCCCGAGACGGGCGGGGGTCCTCTTCCAGTGGTAGGGTAATCGAGGATGCTGGGCAGGGGCCACTAGAGGCCCGGGCCTGAGACCGTGGCCCGTTGGGCACCGGTCCCCCCATGGTAGCGCCCGGGGGTCGGGATTGTGCACGTCCTGCGTCTTGTGTCTGAGGGTATATGAGTGTGTGCTTTGGGGTCATCGCGCGTATTCGAATAAATCAGCGTTGCGTTTGCGTTACTTCAGTCGTTTTGGTGCGCTTCGCGCCCCGTGCTCCCGGCGTTCGTATTGTATCTCTGGTGTTGCGCTCCGCATCCTGTGCTGGGTTTTCGGAAGGGGTTATATCCCGTCGCCTGTGAGGGCAGGATCCACTTTATTTGGTGGATCAGCGGGGGACAGGGTCAAGCTCTTCCTCATTAGTCGGGCCGTCCCTGTGTCGCTCTCTCTGTCGTACCCTTGGGTGTAACTGGTTGACTGTTCGACTGGACTCTCCCACGGGGGAGTAGGGCTTCAATAGACCGTGATAGCATGAGGGGGATGTTGTCCCGCGCGCAAGGCGCGGGTTCCTCTTCATGGGGCGTCCGTGATGGAGCCAGTGAGGGATCAGGGCCGAGTGGCCGCTTGGGGGACCCTCCTCATGTGGAGGGGCGCGCGCGCGTGTCCACGAGAGTTCGTGGCACCGCGAGCGACGGAGGAGGGGACGGTGACGGATTCCCGTTCCCCCCTTCTGTTGAGACCGCCACAAGGGCTCGAGAGCGAGTCTCCCCGAGAGTGGCGGGACCCCTGGGGGGCCGCGGACAAGAGGTTCCTCCCCAAGAACAGGGGCAGTATGATGGTCAGGCTCGGCGGGCTAGGCCCGTCGACCTGCCCCATACCCCCCCATAAGTCAGTGGGGTTGGGGCTCCGCCAGGGGCCGTTGAAGGGGACGCCTTTTCGGCGGCCCTACGGGATTCACTGAATGCGTTCCATAGCCCGTTACATGAACGGCTGTCCTTCTGGGAGACAGCCCTGGGGGCCACCCGACGGTCAAGGCGCCGTTGCCGCCGACTGAGCTCCTCCTCCTCGGATGGGGAGTACTCCGGCGGAGACGGGGGACGTCATGTCCCCCGACGTGCGGTAGCAGCTGGATGGAGCGCCTCATCGTGGACTCCCCGAGAAGATCATCCCTGCGGATGATCGTTATGCAGCGATTCTGGATTGTGTATCTTACGCCTTGGCGAATACGGACGTCCGGTATGACCGGACGATGGCACACGGCCCGGGCCGTTTGCGCAAGGATGTCTCGGCCACCTTTGGTCGAGACTCAGAGTGGGATGGGATATCAGCCTTAGGCGTCTTCGAGTTTCTGAACCGCTCTGTCAAATCGGGGAATGAAAATGATGTGTGAGCGGAAAGAGCCCTCTACCACCTCCCGGAGTTCACCAAGGGTGACCTCAAACGGGAGTTGTACACCATCATGCCGTCCCTCCAATGAGGGCGGAGTGGAGAGGTCAGTTCCTATACGGAACTTGTCAACTGGCTCCTTCGCAAATATGCGGAAGAGCAGTCGCTAAGCGACCAGGACGCTCTGTTCCACGGAGCCTCCCAGGAGGACGGTGAAGCAGAGATTGATTTCTACGTACGCCTTCGGGGGTTACGTCGCCTCTGTGGGTATATCCACACAGAGGGGCAGATGAAAAGCCGCTATACGCAGGGGCTCGGTTTGGAAGTTCGCGCAGATGTGCGCAAACACAACATCGGCAATATGCCGATGGACCTCCTGGTGCGATATGCGCAGAGGAAGGGTGACACCTGTCGCAGAGGTCACGAGGAGCAACAGGCCGAAGAGGCCCGACGGGCCGAGGCCCGTCGAGAGCGTCGAGCTGAAAGGCCGACACCACGCAAGTATGTTACCGCGGCGGTGACAGTCCCAACTAAGGTGGAGGAAGTCCCGCCGGGTCCTTCCCCAAGGGGTAGAGGGCGCTTTGGGCAACCAAGGACCTACAATTGCCTCGCATGTAACATGCGAGGACATTTCTTCCGTGAGTGTCCCCGCCTCGACACGGCGACCAAGGCCCTGCTAAACAAAGCCTACGAGGAGCGTACGGCGGATCGTCTTCCAGACGATCAGCGCAGTCCAAAGCAGACAATAGCAGCCGTGGGCACCAGCCTATTGTTCATTCTACTGCTTCCGAGGCTCAAATGAGTCTCAGATGAGGCTCAAATGAGGCTCCCTCTCATATGGCCTGGAAACGCGGCCTTTTTGGGGTGTCTGGGGCACCCCCTCCGAATTTTCATCACATACAGCCGCCGAGTGGGCCCAAATATAAATGGAATGCGCTGAGTCCAGATCTATTCTCAGAAGTAGCAGCCGAGGCCGGGAACATGGTCACAGAGAGGCATTAAAAATAGACTCAAATGAGCGTGAGAGGCTCAAATGAGGTGGTCAGTAGAATGGACACTAGGAAAGGCAGGGGTCACCTTGAAGGCGGAAAAAGGCCACTTCTTTCAATAAAGAGTGGAATACCTCGACCATGTCATCAGGCCGGGACGAGTACATGTCCTGGAGAAGAATCTCCGGGCACTGAGGGGCCTCCGGTGTCCGGAGCCCCAAACCCAGATGAAGAGCTTCCCGGGTATGTGCGGCGTATATCCTCGCTTCGTGGCCGACTTCGCCAAGATAGCGAAGTCCCTTACAGCCTTGACGAGCACCTAGCTCCCCAAGAGGTTACCTCCCCCTAGGGAGGAGGAGTCGAAGGCTTTCGAAGAGCTACGAGGACGGCTTTTAGCCGCCCCCATCCTCGCTCTCCCAGGGAGAGACGGGAACTAAATCGTTGATGTAGACGCCAGCTATGAACAGCTGGGTTGTTTCTTACAGCAACAACAACCCCATGGGGGGTATCACCCCATCGGCTACTATAGCCGTGCTCTTCTCCCTACGGAGAAGATTTACTTCGCCACCGAGATAGAGGCGCTCGGCGTCGTCTGGGCGGTGACCTTCTTGAGGGCATACCTCGACTGGGCGGAGTTTTTGGTCCGGTGCGACCACCGGGCCCTACTATCGGTACTCACAAACATGAGTCCGAACGCGCGGATAAACCGCTGGCGACTCCGATTATCGGAGTACACCTATGAGATCCGGCATGAGCCAGGTAAGGACCATAAGGTCGCGGACGCGTTATCGCGTCTGCCCACGGAGGGACTCGACTCGACTCCCTTGGACGAGGATATCCCCGTCCTGGCCATCGAAACCCGGGCGAGTGACGCCCTAGAGGCCGCATCGCCAGCCGAAGCCCCCATGGGGGCGCTTACGGCCCAAGAGATCATCCTCGGCCAAGCCGAGGATGCGTTATGAAAAGAACCACTGAAAGAACTGGACGTTCTTTCACCGCCCGACCCCAAGTGGAGTCGGCAAGCCTTCTTCTTTAAGGAGAAGAACGGGCTCCTATGCCGACATTCGGTATATGGGTGGGAGACCCAAGTGGTCATCCCCGAGGCGCTGAAACAGCGCCTCCTACGTTATCAACACCAGTCGGTGTTGGCCGGACATCCCGGCTCGCGGAGGATGTATGACACCCTCCGCCGGTATGTCTACTGGGATACCATGGTGTTAGACGTATACAAGCACGTGGAGCAATGCCCCGCGTGCCTTAAGTACCGCCTCTCCGAGAGGAGGCATACCTCCACTATGAAGCTGTTTCCAGATCTTGAGCCCTTCTCTGGGCTCGCAATGGGCCTTTTAGGCCCATTGACCACCTCTAGGGGTGGTCACAAGCATGTGTTGGTCATATGTGACCGGTTTACGAAGTTGACGCGGGACATCCCGTTTCGGGATGCGACGGCGGTGACGGTATCGTCAGCGTTCATTGACACTTGGGTGGCTGCCTATGGCATCCCCGACTCTGTCCGTACGGACAACGGACCTCAGTTTTCCTCGGTATATTACCAGGGCATCCTCGGTTTGCTGGGTATAGCCTCGAACTATACCTCTCCCGACCACCCCCAGACTAATGGGCATGTGGAACGATAGAAGCGCACCTTGGTGCAGCAGCTCCGATGCTACATTGCGGAGCATCAGACAGAATGGGACAGTCATCTGTCCCTTCTTACTACTGCGTATACTACGCAGGTGCACGCGAGCACTGGGGAGATCCCCTTTGCCTTTGTGAGCCCTAGACGGCTCCAGCTTATGGGCATGGAGCGCATGCCTCGGCTTAGACAAGCCCAGGAGAAAACTGAGGACGCCTCCACGACGGCGGAGGAGTACGTTGAGGACCTTAAGGCCCTCATCCCGGCGGTTCGCCGGCAGTTGGGCAAATCCCAGGCCACGTATAAGCGGGCGTTTGACGCCCGCACCAAGAAAAAAAAAAACTCTGTCGGGGCCGGGGACTGGGTTTATCTAGATGCCCACTCACGTTATGCAAAGAAGCTTGGGTTGAGACCCAAGGACCCTACATGGTGCTACAAACCGATGGACATCGGTTTCTGGTGGAGAGCCCTAAGGGTCTCCGTACTGTGAGCAGTGACCATGTCACTGGTGCCCCCGCACCACCGGCGCGGGATGCCAAGTGTACACGGGCCGTTAGGGCCCGAGCCCTCTTTAAGGCGGGCGATCAAGTTAAGGAGGGCCCTGAATTCGTTTTCGAACGATTTCTCAACCACGGTTTGGATGATGACGGACAATTGAGGGTCCTGGTCAGCTGGTTCGGGTTTCTGGAACAGGAATCCACGTCGCAATTGGCATTTTCCCTCCCTAGGAAGGCAATTCTCAAATATTGCTTGCGCAAACGTGTCAAGCTTCCCGCCTTGACGCGAGAAGGTGTTTTCTTTTCTAACCAAGTCGGAAAACGGTCCTTAGGGACCCCTGTGAATTCAAGTCACATGCGAAGAAAAGAGCACAAGAAGAGAGGCTATGCCTTTTATTCCCTACGCGGCCCGAGACCAGTCGATCGTGAGAAAGACGGCGCCCACCCCCTTAGGGGGGGCGACAACGGGCAACACACGAATCAGGAGGGGGACGCAGGGAACACGTGGTCACCCCAGGGCGACCAAGTTACCAACCCCCAGGACGGGTCCCATAGCCAGGATCGCGTTCCTGGCTACGGTCCTCCTCGGTCGCATAACAATGCGACCACGAGTAAGTCGGCGGGTTCACGGAAGGGCCCGTCTCAGCCCCATACAGGGCTTCAGACGAAGAACCGGCACCCGCCCCACAGTGGGGCGGGGGACGAGACGGCGGACGTCGAGGCGCCGCCGGCAAAGCCGCCCCTCGGGGCGAAGCCGAAGAGCCGGCCAAGTGCCGGAGTGACCATCCGGTCACCACCGTATTGGTGTCCGCCACGGCGGTACCACACTCCTCCGTCAGAAGACGGCGGAGCGTCTCGGCAGGGCCGCGTTGGTACAGGGGCTCAACGTTCCGTTCCCCCAGGGGGCGGGACACAATCGCCGCAACCTCGTTGCGCAGCCGCACCAAGGCGCGGCTCAACTCCATGATGAGCGTATGGTCCCCCCCATAATTGACGATGGACGGGAGTTCCTCTAGGGAAGGCCCAGAACTCGACCATACGGCCGGTTTGGCGGTGCGACGGGTTCCCGACTCGGCCGACCCCTCCCAGATAAAGAGAGGAAGGGGCGCCAGAGGGGGACCTGGGGGTCCCCCAAGAGAAGGAGTCGTCACACTGCTACCCCCAAGGCGGTAAGCCCGACGAGTCCGCGCATGAAGGCCGGGCCCTCGGGGCACTTAGGCCCGGCCAGACACCCCACACCACAGGGGGGGCCTCAGGACGATGGGGGCGGAGGTCGAAGCGGCCGGGGCCGACGGGGGCTCTGGAGCCACCACGAGGCCAACACGGGCCGACCCAGCGTCCGCCCAGTCCCGATCCAAGGGTCGTATGCGGAGTCCGGCGTTGACATCAGGCCCTGCTATGGGTATTTTACCATTAAGTATTTTAGTGAGTATGAGTACGAGGCCACCCTAACTCAGTGACTTGGCCGGGTCCGAGAATACACTCACATCCCCGTGGAGGCCGTAAGAATATATTTCGGGAACAAGGTAGCGTGAGTATGGTATACGTATGCGCACAGTACGGAAGAGACCACTGCTGCCAGTGTCTGTCGTATCTATTGACTGCTAAGCTCGATGCGAATATGCTCCTGTTGTGTGTTTTATCGATCTTATGCGTCTCTAAGGTGGTCCATGGGGTTTTGAATACAATTTCCCTATCACTTGTCATCGCTGGCCAGGCGGATGATCCGACTCGCATGCAGCAGGTTGCCGAATTAAATCAGTGGACGCTGCTGACGGCTGCTCATCTCCGCCCCGCCGATGAGTTCAGGATTTACCGCACCGGAGTGTGGCCACTGTGCATTCTTCTGCTTTCCTTCGCCACCCCCCCCCCCCCCCCCCCCCCCGAGCGTGCGAGCTGCACAACAGCATCCTTTCCCCTTCTCAGCCTCCCTCACCCCGCCCCCCTCGCAGGCAGGCTACAAAGCGGCCACCTGGGCGGCGGCCAGCTGTAGAGGCTGCCACCGAGGAAAAAAGCGGGATGCCTCCCCGCCCCCCTCACCCTCTCCCCACCCCACGCGTGACCCCCTCTCTTGCGCGACCTCCAAGCAGCAGGCCTTTCCATGCTCTGTCCCCCTCTCTCCCTCCCGCGTAGGAATTCTACGAAGCGGCCACCTGAGCGGCGGCCGACCTTTGGCCGCACCACGGAGAAGAACAGCGTGACGCCTCCGGCCCCCCCTCCTCCGCGCCTGCCGCCACGCCCCGGTGTTGGCGGGTTGAAGATTGGGGCGGCGTGCCAGCAGCTGCTTCCGTTCCTGTCGCTTAGTGCGGGGCGCGTGGCGGGGGGCGAGTGGTGTCAGCGAGGGGGAAGGGGGTGGGGACGGGGGGGGGGCCGCCTTGATGGGCGGGGGACAGGGAGATGAGGGCGATGATGTGCGCTTGAAGGAAAAAAGCAGCAGGGGGGGAGTGCCAGTTCCCCGTCAAAAGCGACATGCCAGAGCGGAGACCGAGACGCACACGCTTGGCTGTTCCGTGATGTCGCTGCGCACGTTTAGAGCGTCTCCACCAATGGCTCCAATCGTCCAAACAGCTAAACGTGGCACCGTTTGGCCGTTTGGACGGTTGGAGCACTGGTGGCTGGGATCCGCTCCAAAACTAGGGTGCGACGGGGCTGTGACGACCCATAAATAGACCTGTTCACATTTTCTAATCCCTTAATGCATCTCGTGGTCGTCTCGCGGGATTGACCTTCTTTTGGAGCTTGAACGGCAGCGCCACTCCAAACAGGCCTGTTTGGAGACGCCCCGAGTCGTTGGGCCAACCCCTGGTTCCCTGTTCGGACCACGAAAGCCAATGGAAAGCGTGACCCGTGG
>Ga0209093_1002015_pt1 | contig 11478 bp, 12 predicted proteins | sample SidtaG_4_FD_187450 | JGI IMG/M metagenome (GOLD analysis project Ga0209093, IMG submission 187450) | Marine algal microbial communities from Sidmouth, United Kingdom - Sidmouth_Male1 metaG (SPAdes) (version 2) | ecosystem: Host-associated > Algae > Red algae > Unclassified | place: Sidmouth...
TGCACTGCAAACCGAGCAGATTTAGAAGATTTCCATGAGTACCAATGATCTGTGTCGCTCCTGGCCCAGTTCATCATGAAGGACGTCGTTGTGATTGGAGCAGACTACAGCGTTGCTCCAAATGAACGCTGTGCGCTCCTATCAGGGGGATTTTGAAGCTAGAGTATCCCACTCAGGTGGGACTTCGTCTCCTGCGGGCCTCCGTCATTGCCTTCGCCGCGGAATGGTGAACCAACGCCCACTTCTGGGAGCACCGCATTCAGGAAAGTCCGTATGCGGCGTGGAATGACATGCTTCATGGCAGCACCAACCGGGGGCACCCCGAAATCACCAAGAAGTCACCATGGGAGCGCGATGTCAGGACCGCCGATGATTCTGGCCCAGCAGGCCAAGGCGGCTCACCACCGTCACCGATTGGCAGAGGATATTCGTATGGGCATGGCGGCGGCCTCGGATGAGGCCGACTTTGACGCGCGGAACAAGGCCTTGGGCGGCAGCTGCACGACGGACGCGCCGGCCTCCGACAAGGCCGAGAGCCTTTCTGGTATCAAGGGCAAGCACGTCTTGCCGACGGTGGAGGAGGTCTCCCTGTACACGCCAGGTACGCCCGCAGTGAGCAGCACCGGCGCGGCCGACGACAAGGCCGGACTACAGACCAAGTGCAAGGAGTTTTACAGCCTTTCGAGTGCCGACCTGGCGTTTTGGGACGGCGCTTCGCTGGAGGGTCCTGGTGGAGGCGGCGGCATGGCCTCGAATCTGGCCAGCGGCGCCGTCAAGCGCGGTTCCGACGGTGACGCCGCCGCTCCCAACCGCAAAGCTCGAAAGAAGGTCAAGGTCGAGAAGAACATGGCCTAGGACAAGGCCGAAAGCGAGTCCCAAGCTGCTATGCGCCAAGGCACAGGCCTTTTTCAGGCCTGTGGAGGGAGCCCATGCCGGCCGCCTACCGCAACAGTGTCTTGCTATTCTTTGTTTTTGATAGGCGCGGATGAGGCGGTGGGCGGGTGAGAGACGAACGGTGGGGTAAGTGAAGTGCCTGCTGTGAATGCGTTCTTCCTTTCTGTAGTTTTTCTCTGCTCCAAAAGGGTTGCAATATGAGACGCGCAGTGCACACGCATGAGGTAGTCAAAAGAGTGTCTTGCAGGCGCTCTCTCGTATGTTCTGGCTGGCATGAAGTGAAGGGAGACCGAGGATCCCGTGTGAGGGGGGGCGACGTCCCAAAACGCAACTGAGAGCACATGTCCATTGCTGCAGGCTACGATGGACTGAGGAGGCGGGCCGCAGAAGGCCGCAAATCATGGCGACGTTGACGAGAGATTAGAGCAGCGTTTCAGAGCTCGGGACCAGTTGTGAGCTGCCAATCCGACTCGAACATCACGAAACCTACCTGGATAAAATTCTCTTTGATCTGTGTCATGCAAGAGTTTTTCAAAGCACGTCGTGGGTGTTTGGGGAGTGCGATCCTGTAGACTGGATTCTCAAGAGCCAGCCGCCCGACTCGATTGATGAGGAGCCAGCACCGAGAACAAAGCTGGGCTGCTCTGGAGCGTTGCGTGAGCCGCAGCGCACGGCCAACAGTGATACGTTGCGGGCGGAATGGAGAGGTGCCTCACGAGCCTCGCCTTATAGAAAAGAGAATTCACTGAAGACTCCGCAGGTGTGACGCAATTGACGTGGGGTGACAAAGGCCCACTAAGCAGACGGTTTACACTGGGCAGACGGTCTAAATGTTGGAAACCTTGAAGGCCGTGGATTGGAGGAGGGTCCCCGTGCGGAGCGAAAGCCGTCAAAAGGCCTGCGTTGGCGGATCGAAAGCCGTCAGAAGGCCTGCATAGCACGCACGTGGCCTAGACACAGGCACCAGCCATGCTATTTAGGTGTGGAAGAAAAATAGTCGCCTGAAAAAGAAGGGGCTGGAAGCGAACGAGACCACGATGGCTGCGTAACTTGCCCTGACGCTGTCTGCGTCTTGAGGAGCGAGGCGCACTGCGGACAGACCCCCTGTCTGTGGCGCGTCGCTTCCATGGGCGAGCGCTGACACGGCGCTGGCCGTGCAGTGAGAAGAAGGCAGCACGAGGCAGGGCCACGGGTGAGGGGATGGAAGTCTCCTGAATGGACGCGACAGTAGCCATTTATTGAGCGGGTGCATGTTACGTGGCCTTCCCACCAGTCTCACGGCACCAGCGGATCCTGATACCCGCACGACTCGACGTGCGCTTTCTCGCGCCCCCCTGCGCACCGCACGCCGCACCCACCGCCGACGTACACGGCAGGGGAGCCCCCCCACGCACCATCCCCATGTCCTCGTCGCCGAAAGGCTGTGGTAATGCGGCCCACGGTACTCTCCGCGGTGCCCTTCTGGCCGCTCACGCGGACAGGCTTGAGCGCGCTCGTGTCCGGGCCGGCGCTCGAGGGGGCAACGTCGACCACACCGGTGCCGCGGCCGCCGAGCGCGCGGGATCGCCCCCGCCCGTCAAGGTGAACTACGCGACGGAAGCCGGTGTCGATGACGAGGCGGCCGATTTCACGTCCGGGATGGACGCGGACGTTCTAGCGGCCTCTGAAGAGGGTGGCAGCAGCGTTGACGACCAGATGATTGAGTACTGCGGCATCGACACTGAGACGGCCTACGTCAAGGCCGGAAAAGGAGGCAAGCGCAAGGCCGACGACGACCTGCCGAACACAAAGTCATTGGGCGGCAAGAAGGGCAGAATGGACGGCACGACGGCCTTGGAAAAGGCCACATGCGGTGCTGTTGCTTACGCGGGAGGGATCGTAGCCGCCGACGGGCCATCAACTGACGATGGTGCTCGCAGCCGCATGAACGACACGGTGGAAGCTGTGGCGGCCTATGACGAAGCCGTACGCGGCATTGTCGGTGATGTCCAAGAGGACGTGGCCGACATCGGCCACGCGACAGACGTAGACGTGGCAGGCTGCACGCCGGTCAAGGCGGAGGTCGCGGCGGCCCCGGATGAGACCGCCCGCGGCGCAATGGCTGGAGTTCTTCGGAACGCGGCCGACGACGGCCACGGGCACCCCATGCCAGCCAAGGACAGCGATGCTGAGATGCTGCACGCGACGGGCGAAGAGGACTCTACGGCTCGAGAGTCGTACTCCGACCAGTACGCGGCGGCCGTGGAGGCCGTGGAGAGCGTTGGTGTGTCCGGTGCGCCGCTGGAAGAGCAGCTGGCCCATCTCCAGCCCATGACAATCGACCACCGCACCCTCTCCCGACTGATGTCTATCAAAACCGACGCTGTAGGCAGGCACCTGGATCGGTCGGCCAAGACGTACCGTGCCGCTGTTCAGTGGTCGGCCAAGTTCCACATGGCCATGGAGGCGCTTAGCGCGCACGGGCTCCGCGGTCTTCCGTCTACATCGGTGGCCTCTGCACTTGAAGCCATGTCCGGCCTTCAAAAACTCGGCTCTGCACCGAATACAGTGGTGCACAGAGCCGGCCTGGCAGCGGCGTATGGGCAGGAAACGGCCGCGCCGGCCTCGGCCGGGGCGCATGCGGGGGGAGACGACAACGTTGATGTCGTCCTGATCAGTGTGACGTTGGCTAAGGACGACCTGAAGCTGACCCCTGTTAAGGGCGTTGCAGCTCCTGCGGAGCAGTCGGAGAAGCCGGACAAGTCTGGGGACCTGTGAGGAGCGGTGGGCCCCTGCCGGGCCTTCTACGACGGACATGAGTACTAGGACAGGTTCCTGGGAGATTGTAGGTGTTCGTACTTTCTTTTTTCCAGGGGGGATGGCGGGTGCGGCGTGTACACGCTGTACCGCGAGTGAATCCACCACCGCCACTTGTGTATCTTGTTTTCTTCGTAGGACTGGAACCGTGTCTTCTGTTAGTCTTTCACGGGGAGCATAGGGATGATGGGGGCCGATCCCTTTAGTGTTCTTTCGCTGTCATCTGATGAGGGAGAGCGTTGGCGTGTGACTCCGATGGATACTCTTTCGGTAGTTTCATTCCCCTTTTTTCTGGGTAGAGCCAGTCGATTGTCTTTTGTGCCTCTTGGACGAGGGACGGGGGGATAAAGGGGTGTGCTCTGCCGGCACGCATTCGTCTTTCTTTCGCTCTATCTCTCTACGAAGAGTGGTTATCCTGTCGTACGTAGCAGCCACTCCCTCAGTCGCTATTTTAACAGCCATGTGCGCCTTCTATCGCCATGCACACGGGAAAAGGGGAATGCGCTCTGGGCAATGGCAGCACTTGGGCGAAACGAGCCAGGTCAGTGGCCCACTCTGGCCTACATATGGCGTTGCAACTTCATCGTTGGGGCGACACCGCAAGGATCAAACGGCAATGACAGGCTTCTCTGGGAGCCACGGCAAAGAGCAAACGGCAATGACAGGTTTCTCTGTGGTTTCCATTAATGCGGCGGCTGACTTCCGACCGTTTGGAGCCATCCAATGAAATGATGACATCAGGATCCTTTGACAAGATAAGATAATCTGGTGTGGCTCACATGAAGAGGTGAGCAAATCTCGGGCGTGGCCTGTGGACAAACCACGTGGCGGATCTTCAGGGGCGCCTGCAATGGTCCCAAATAACTACGTCTCCGGCAGGCCCTAGAGGCGGTGCACGATCCACGGAAAGTCACTCGGACAGCCAATCAGGAACGCGCACGTACCTGTCCTGCTGCGGTGATGGCGGGTTGGCCAACCATGAGCCATGGCCTAGGGGCCGGGCTGATTATGTTTGCACGAGAACCGCGCAGTGCTCGGATCGTCTCCAGACGAGAAAGCGTCAGTGGAGTGCAGTGGATCGTGCTTCCACTGGTTCTGTGGCGGACAGTGGTTCGGTCGTCCTCAGGCTGCTTGCGATGCCGTGAGCGCTGACACAGCCGGGCAGTGCTCACACATCCAGGCAGGCGGCTGACAAAGAAATGCACGGTGGCCGCTAACAGGGTGAATGCACAACAGGCTTTCAGAAATGTCACTGAGAACTCGCGGTGCCGGCTCTCCGCGGCCGCATGGGGCCAGTTGCAATGGTCAGAAAGAGGATATTTTGCGGGCCCTCTGGCTCATGGCTTGGCGCCACCTGCGGCGTGAGTCTCCAGACTTTCAGAGACGGCTCCCTCCTGCGGAACGGACAGTGTCCTGGGCCCGTCAAGAAGGTACCTTTGGCCGCATTTTCTGGGCCCACGGGGCCCTGCGCGCTGCTAGAAAGACAGATGGGCGCGGCGCGACACCTCTGGGCCAAGTGAACCAAGCGCTGGGTTGTGTGCGCGCATGGCCATGCCCGCGCTGCAAGCACCTCCCGCGTTGCAGCCGCTCTCTCCCACGCTCCCCGTCCCGCGACACTCTCACCTTTGCTGCCACCTCTTTTCCTGCGGCGGTTCCAACGATCGCGGCCACCTCTCTGGCGCCAGCCCCGTCGACGAGTTTTGCGGACGGCGTGGCCGCCAGGTTGCTACCAACGCGTACGTTTTCCGACCTTTCCATCAATGCTTCCATCCAGCAAGCGTGCGACACGCGGCCCGTCGGGGCACACGTCTACATTGCACCACTGCCATGGAGGGCTCTCCTTCCTCACTCGCACCACCCTCGCACACCTCGCCTACAGCGCGTGTCACCTCTTCATCTACGGCGCCGGCCACGACATCTTCTGCACCGCCTGCAACCTCTTCATCCATGCCCCCAGCATCCCTACGCCTATGCTGCCAACTATTTCGTCGCCCACCTCACATGGAGACTCGACACCGGAAAGGTCTACGCCTCTCACTTCCTGCCTTCAAGAGGGGCCGACGGGGCTGAACGGGACTAGTGACCAGCGCGGCACCATGGCGTACACGCCGCGGACGGCTCATGGCCCCCCCGGTCGGCCTATTTCCAAGGCACAGCTGCAACGGGGCCTGCGGAGCATTTGCACTGCGTGAAAGCGCGCTCTGACGGTGAGTTCCAACGTGTCGATTTGGCCTGAGACGTGCGCGTGCCCTTGGGCGGGCCGGCCCTCCGCACATCCGGGCTGGGGGTGGCGCTGGATTGGCACCTCCCGTGGTTACTTGAGCCGTACGGTGGAGCGGCAAGCGCATCGGCGCATGTGTTATGTGTGCCGCCTCGCCGTTAATGTCGGACCTGAGCATCTTACCTGCCCACCATGGTGCCCTTTCCCGTGGGCGTCGCCGCCCATTGTAGAGACTCCCCCCGACGAGATCGGCTGGGGCCACCACGTGAAGTGGGAGGGCTATGTGCTCCTCGACAACGGGCGGCGCAAGGCCGCTGAGGCCAAGGTGCCACCGCGGTGGATTCATGTGCCGACGTGGCCTGATGCTGACGGTGTGCGAGGGTTGCGGTGGGTGGACGCGAGCATGCAGCAGCCTCCCGAGTGGTGGTAGCCGGTGCCTTTGGGGCCGCTGCCGCCCCGCCGTCGTTTTGAGCCTGCCCTCGTTAAACTTCGGCCGTGCTCGCGGCCGTCCTTCCCGCCGCTGTACCCGTCTTCCCCAAGCCCGAGCTCGTGTCCTTCGGCTTCTTTATCTCACATCAACATCACACACGAGGCCCGACACCAAGGCCGCAGGACATGGACAGTGACGAGATCGTCCCCATCGTTCGCTCGCCGCAACACACGCAAGACAAACAACCAATGCAAGACCAACACAAAGGCGGCCAAAACATGGCCGACTACGACACCAACGACGACCACCCCCCCGGCCCAGACCACAACCACACCCGCGCCCCCAACGACAAGCACCGCCCCACCGCCAACCGCAACCACCCACCCTCCCCGCCTCCTCACCGTGCTTGCCTCCACGACGGAGGGTTCGAGGACACGACTGCTGGCAACAACTCGCCTGTCCGGCCAAGTGCGGGGGCGGTACTTCCTGCTGCCGAGCCGTCCGACAAGGACGGCGCCGGCCACGCCGAGGAGGAGGAGCCGCAACGCGGTACCCCGCCGTCCGAGAACAATGGCGGCGCGGGTACCCGCGGCGTGTCGTGGACGCGAGACGAGCGCGAGGTTCTGCGCGCCGTTTATGTCGAGGCCACGCTCAACGCCGAGGTTGGCACCGACCAACGCATGGAGGTGTTCAAGTCTGACTACTGCAATCTCTTCCGAGAGCGATTTCCGGACTCCATGCCACAGGTGGCGAGGCGCCGTGGCCGGTCGACGCCAGCCATCGACAAGGAGCTGACGTACAACATCTTCCCTATGGTCTAGCGCTTCAAGAACGCGTATGTTTCCGTCCTCAACGCCAAGATGACGGGCAATCCGACGCCTAAGGATCTGGTAAACGCCGCTAGTGCCAAGTTCAACGGCCTGAGCCCCTATGAAGGCTTCAATGCCGAGTAGGTGGCCACCATCAAGTGCGCACCGCTGCCGTATTGGGAGATTCTGCGCAAGCACGACCGATTCAGCGGGGCTGCCACAATTGCGGCCATTGGCGAGTCGCTGGGGGCATCTGCCGCATGAGGCGCGATGGGCTCCGCGCATTGCGACGAGGACCCACCGTACGACTTCATTGATGACGAGGACCACAACGACGACCTCGCCAACGACACCACCAGCTCGACGTACGCGCCTCGGAAGCAGCAGCTGAAGCGGCGCTCTCGGAGTGCGTTTCAAGCACGGCCTCAAGGAAACAAGGCCGCCAAGGCGTCATCCCGCATGGAGGCGACACTGCAACGCGAGTCGATCACGAACGCGGCGGCGCTCAACTCTATTGCCCGGTCGGCTGCCCAGCGCGCCACCATTGCGTTTTGGTCGTCACCCATGGCGGCCGACGCGCCGGAAGGGCGCGTCTGGTGGCAGTGAGAGATGCGCCGTCGCCTACAAGAGGACTAGAATGGCCAGCCCACGGCTAATGCCAACACGCCAGATGCGCAAGAGGAAGCTGACATGCAGGACCAGTTGGGCGCGGCCGCTTCCGCAGTCGCGGCCGCCTGGCCACCATCCCGCCGAGGCGGTTCCCGCGGCTGTGGGCGTGGTGGCATGCGCGCCGGAGACCGCGGGCGTGGACGTGGGCGCGGCCGAGGCGGCGGATGTTCCCGTGGCCGTGTCAATGGACATGGATATGGACTTGAGCGCACGCGTGGCCGCGGCAATCGACTGCAAGGAGCGCGCCGAGGTGGACGGTCTTCATCCTCAGAAACGGATTCGGTGTCTGATGCGGACGCGGCCAATGCCATCAATCCTCCTGGCTCTGCGAACGCAGCCGAGGACGCGGCTCCTTCTGCGCAACGCACGCCATCCCCCCCGCCGTCGGCAATCGCGCTGGCACCAGCCAGCTCCATTGAGGAGGCTGCCACGGCGGCCGGGGCGCTTATTGCGTCCCAACCGTCTGGCGACAGCGGCCTGAGCGATGATGCGGACAAGAAAGAGGAGGCAGGCGACACCCAAGACACGCACGCCGGCCCGGCGGGGACATAAAACCCTGGCAGCCGCGAGCTTAGTGGCTCCTCCCGCGTCACATCTCAAGGCGTCAGTGGCTCCCGCCCGCCGCTGCTGCCCCATCACCGTGCGGCCATGATTCGTGGCCGCGCTTGTACTTTACCTGTAGTGTGTGTGGCAATGCTTGATTGTGCGGACTTGTGCTGCTGCGATGAGCAGCTTTTGCTGCTACGATGACCGCCACGTAGAAGAACAACATGGTTCTCTTTTCCCTTCCCGGGTTTTTCTCCTCCAACGTTGTACCATGGTTTCCATTGCCTTTATTCCAGACAGAAGCGCCGAAGCTCCAAAGGCACTTGTGCGTACGGGACTCCTTTGTGGACTCGTGCGACCCAAAGAAGCAGTCTAGGGACTCAGTGGCCGCACAGCGCCGGCGGCTCGATGCGCGCGCTGCACAAAGTCCATGGCCCTACACGCACGTCACACATACATGGGGGCCTCACTCGCACGATGCACACATTCCTATTGCATTTGTGCTTCATCGCCTTTGTCCACAACCTGTTGGAAAAACATCGACGCCTACGGCGAGTGCTTCAAGGAAAAGAAACCCTCCCCAACGGGGAAAAAAACCTTTTGCCAAAGCCATGCACTGGCTCACATCACGCAAGAACAACAAGCTCTCAGAATGGCGCTTCCGAGCAACTACGCGGAAGTCGCACATAGGGAGCAAGAAGCCTGCCTCGGTCAGCCCACACGTGCTCCGCCAAGTCTCCGAGAAGAGACAGGTGCCCGTTCACGTCGTTAACCTCTTTCTAGGCCATGCGCATGTACCTGCCTGTCCCGACGGGCGGGCCTTGGTCACCACGTCCGTCACGGACTTGGTCGTCAGTCTATGAGGTCACAGGTCCTCCCCAAACCTCGTCACAGCGAGGACCGTCGTCCTTGGTAAAGGCCTCACTAGGCCTATCACCGCTCCGCGAGCCATCACTCCCAGCTCCGCGCACAGCAGCCGCGGCGTCTCTCCGCGTCTGCGGATTGAAGCCATGTCTGCTGTGCTCGATGGCCATGTTATGGAGGATGGCCACTGCTTCTGCGGTGTTGATCAAGCGTGGAAGAGATTCATGACTTCCCATGTATCGCGCCGGGTACTTGGTGATGAACCAGCGCGACCATAGCACGGCATACAGACGCTCTGAATCCTTGCGAACAGCCTCTTGAAGACGATTGTAGACCAGCCACTTGAGAGTGTCGGGCTTGGCGTGCGGCAAAGCAAAAATAGCATACCTCGGGTACCCGTCATCGGCCGCGTAGAAAATCAGTCGACGCGTTCGGCCGTTGAGCGTGTACTTTTACGTCCTTGGCGGCCAAACCCCATAGTTGATATCTAGCATCAGCGGCAAAGCGGCAAGGATGTTCTTGTCGTTGTACGCCCCCGGGCATCCCACAAACAAATGCCAAATGTACAGGTCCTGGTCGCAAACCGTCTCAATCACAACAGAGACCTTGCCATTGCGGTCTTTGTACTGCCCGGCGAGGACCTTGGCGCATCTTGCCCACGTCCAGTGCGTGCAGTAAATGGAGCCGATGCAGCCCTGAAGACCCCGGGCCGCGTTGCGCCGCAGGATGTGCTCGAGCTCCTCGTCTGTAGGGTGTCGAAGGTAGGTTGACTTCCACTTATCGATGATGAAATGCGTCAAACGGCGCGTGTAGACGTCGATGGAGGAGCAGGACAGGCGCACATACTCATCCGACCGGTCGAATGGCTCGCCATAGCCCAGCACGCGCAATGCGGCAGACACCTTCTGGATAGCGTGGGCCTGCGGCCGTCCAGTGGCGTTGACACTACGCCTCCAGCCGGGCTGGTCAAGAATCGCACGTAACAGCCGGTTGAACACCGGACACGGCATGCGAAACCTCTCCTCGAACGCGTCCTCGCCATACACGGGCGGCTCCCCATCCGCGCCAAAGTAGTCACGCATTATGGCGCGCGCGCCTAGGTCGAAATAGCGCGGCCGATTGGGCCGGCGACCTGGGCGGGAGCCTCCGGTGCGCTTGCGCACGCGGTCCTGAAATACCGCGAGAAGGGCGCGGCGGATGTCGAGATGCGCTTGAGCCCCCAAAACGACAGCCAGGTCCAGCTCGTCGTCAGCCGCCTTCTGGTCCATCGGGCACCGGCCACGAGATGGCCAGAACAAAAGGCAGGGGGGAGAAGACGGTGCCCACGACGGTGCAACGAACGAATGGGCGGCATGTCGGAGCATGCAGGTCTGTGCAGTTCCCGCCAGGTAGGCACTGTCCGTCCACCCGCGAATATCAATACCTGCGGTGACGCGTAGGGCCCTGGTGACGTGGTTGCCGCCGACCCTCCCAGAATCTGGTCGCCTGAGGGTGCTCTGTCCACTTGTGCCCTGCCTCGTCCCGCCCAACAGAGCCCCTGAGAGAGGTTAGGCCATCAATGCATCGCTTTCACTGATATTCGGGCCGGCTGAGGGGGGTGCAGTTCGCGCCACGTCCCTCCACAGGAATGTGGTCCTCGCGCCTCGAGCCGGGGAACTCGGCCGGCCACTCATGGGCCGTCGGGTCGTACACTAAAAAAAGGTGCGCCGGCAGCGTGCGGCTGCATTTCCTCTGACGGGGCCCCACCGGCCCCCACGGACCGTGCTGCGCTGCAAGAGCTGGTCAGCTGCTGTGGTGTGGCGGTCGCACCTCGCTCTACTCCCACGCCTCATTGCGCGCCTCGGACGAGACGCTGTCAAGCTCTCGAGAGGGCATTTGTCAGACGGCCCAACGCTTCGAATGCTGGACCACTGTCGCCAGTGCACCGTGACGCGTTCGGAACGGACCAGCTTGCGCTCACGGCCCGGTAGCAAATCCGGCCGTCCGATCGAAGACGCCACACGTGGTCACGATCGCGGTCGTTGAGCGGCGTTCTCCCGCACAAGACAGCACTCAGATTCGTCTGACACGGGTCGGATGGGTTCGGAACAGTCGCGAATCGGGCTTGACCTTCTCCAAATCGACCCTCTATGCGGAAGGTCGGCCGCGATTACCGAATGGTTCCGAACCCCCCCAGAGGATATCCGGTTGGACTTATGTTGCGATTCTAAATTCGCAGATCGGCGTATGTGGTCGTTTCTGCATACATG
>Ga0209093_1002017_pt1 | contig 11473 bp, 13 predicted proteins | sample SidtaG_4_FD_187450 | JGI IMG/M metagenome (GOLD analysis project Ga0209093, IMG submission 187450) | Marine algal microbial communities from Sidmouth, United Kingdom - Sidmouth_Male1 metaG (SPAdes) (version 2) | ecosystem: Host-associated > Algae > Red algae > Unclassified | place: Sidmouth...
CGCCCCCTCCCGCTCCTCGCCCCTCCCCCCCTCGCCCCACCCCGCTCCTCGCCCCCTTCCCCCTCGACCCCCCCGTTGCAAAAATGATGGGGCGTTGTTACTGGTGGTGAGGCGCAAACAACCTTTACGCGAGAGTCGTTCCGGACCAAAACCAGTGCGACTCCGACCAGCTCTCCACGCTTGAAGAGAACCACCGCGCAGCTGACGAAACGTCTTTCTGCGACGACAATGCTTGGCGCGCCTCCTCCACTGTCCGTGGGACCTGGAGATGGAAATGCTCTCAGCCACTCATCGGGTGCCACAAAATTCTTACGTTTTCTTTGGTATGGGTACGAGGGTGAGCCGGTCGTGCCAATGAGTTTGGGTCGGATTGGTCCGATAAATTGCATGAGTGCAAGTACGCCAGGGCTCGTACCCAAAAATATGCTTACTGACGGGATACTCATGACAAGGCCTGCCAAGCATGCCCTGAAAGTCCCTGTGCATCCATGTTGTCAAACGAGCCGTTAGCTGCCGCGCCCGCCGGACCGTGACGCCCTTGCCGAGGCAGCCCGGTCCGAACACGTCCCGAGTCAAAGCCGCTAGCTCGCACATGGCCCATGTCAGCACTGCATGGTTCCACTGCCCCGAGGCTGCCCCGAGAATCGCGCAAACAGCAAAAAGAAGGAAGTGAACGACGCGTCGGTGCTCGGCACCGCGCAGCGTCGGCTGGTCTCACTCGGCGGCTACAAAGTACCTGCATGCGGAAGCAACATATGAAAAACGGGATGACAAGAGACGAGACCTGTGTCAGCCGAATCCCTTCGCCTTCAGAGATGCGGCGGCATCAGCCCCGCGCACGCATGGAACTGCTCGACGCTGCCTTCGCCTATCGTCACCGGCGTCATGACACGTACCCGGGTGTGACATGCGGCACAGGATTTGTTCGAGAGGCGTACATGAAGCGCCGGTTGGCGCTGCGCAATGATGCTGCGGCCGTCCCCTCCGCCAGGCCGACATCATCGTCGACCAACTCGGCGTACAGGTGCACCTCTGTCGAAATCCGACGGCAGAGGCCGACGTCAACGACCTGCTGGTGACCCGAGCCATTGGAAGGATATCACGGCCATGGAGATGCAATCAAAGCAGCGGAAGAGTGTGAGAGCCCTGACGAACCCCGGCAGCACAGCCCTCAATGTCATTCGGCGGCAAGCCGCATTCCCACGCACGCACGGCACTGCTGTCCATGGCACATAGTCCAACGGGGAAAAACGACCAAGCGATGCAGGCAACTTCCGTGCAGTCGGTCGAAACCGGTGACCTGGTAAAGGTGCGTGTGCCCCGAACCGAGACCCGCCCATCCTGCCAAAGCGGGAACACGGCAGTGGACTCCCATCGTCTTTTCAATTCCCTTCACCGCAGCCGTGGTGCCGCTTTGAGCACGAATGTTCGCGCCGCGCAGCTGGGCGGTGACGGTCTCCGTCACGTCGCGCTTCCTCTGGCTGATGCCCGCACGGCCATCAAAAGAGCTGGAGTCGGCTTTACACGGAGAACAATCGTGCTTGCTTCCGTGCTGCTTCAGTGACAGGAGCTTGCGTCCCTCCTGGTACTCGCACGAATACAGAAGCAGGCGAGGTGACACGGGCAATGTCGTGCAGTCCGCCAGCTTGATGGTCCACTCCGTGTGCGACGCCTCCATGCAGCGGGCAAAAAATGAGAAACAGAGAGCGCTGCAGCAGCTCGGTCTCTGTTGCGGACGCCTTCTCTGTCGCGGCTGCCTCGTACGTCCGCAAAACCATGGGGATTTAGCCGACTGTCACCCAGTGGACGTGTTCCGTCTTAATATTAGAAATGAACAGGCGCACGGGGTGCGCGGACGCAGCTGAGCAGTTCAAGACGGACGAGGAGGGCAGAGAGAGAAGGTTTACACACAAAAACGGGGCGTGGACGTCAGTGCACGGCACGCGTGTGTCTCACGTCGGACGAACTGCTAAGCAGCGCAAGTGACGTGCGTGCAGTCTTGGCTCAAGCGCGGGCAACAGTCAGATGAAGTAGACAAATATGGACAACACACAAAGCAAGGGTCAACATACCGCCCGTGCCAGTCCGCCCAGTGCTGTCGGAGTAGCCATACAAACCCAACACCTTAGTACCCTCTGGTAGTCTGTCCGTCACGTCCTTATACGAGTTAAAGTAGGCCACGCTGTCGAAGGGCCCCGACCAGACGGGATCTTCATTCACGTCAGCGTCGTCCAGGCCACTCCCATCCCATTGTAGCTGTTCGACGGCCGCGTGTCGTACGAGCTCCTGCGCCACGATGAGGGCGTCCGGATAAATTAGATGGTAGGTCTTGTTCGCAATGACAATTGGCGCAGACCGCCACCCTAGCGCCTCCACGGTGCGTCGCTTCTCGTTCCGGACCGCCTTCTAAAAGGCAGTTTGGCTCGGGAACCGCTCGGCGAACGGCTCGCCGCTGCCTGCGCCACGTTCGACAGCACTCAGTACGGCGTAAAAATAGTTTGTTTGCTCCCGTTCAAGCCCAGACCCGTAGGCCGTGCAGACGTACGTAAACACACGACGCAAACAAGGCGTGTCGAACCGCAAGAGGTCGGCAATGTCGCCTCGACCGGAAAAGACCGGTTCGGCACGGTCAGCGTCCCGCAGTGCGTGGTACCACGCAAGCACCCATCCGCACGAGGACGCTCCATAGTCCATCTCGCCGTGCATCTCCACGGGTGCCTAGGCGCGCAACGAGTGCACGAAAACGCTGTTGACATTTGATCGGTTGTCTGCGGCGCGGCTGTGTGGTGCCAGCGTGTCGTCTGTTGACTCGTAGTCGTCGTCCCAGTCGGTGACGGGCTGGGTACTATCGGAGCCGTCGTCGCTCTCGCTTGTACTCCAGCCGCTGCTCCACGCCCTCTCATCCGGCGGACCCTCGTCGTCGTCGGTGGTAAAGGTCGAAGCGCTTTTGCTGGACGACCATCCGCCTCCTGCTGGATTGGGACCTGCATCGCCGCCGTCGTCGGCGCCTCCGGCAGAGACATCGCCTGCAGCACCGCAGGCGCCGGCACCGCCGTCGGCATCTCCGCCGCTGTCGCCGTCGTCGTCGGGATCGTGTACGGGTCCTTCAAGATCTGTCAGCACCGCGTCGGCCACGTCCACATGCTCATGATGATGCACTTGCATGTGGCGGTGCAGTCCGTTGGCCCCGCCAAACGTCCGGCTGCACGTCGCGTACGGACATTGGATGTGCGGCGCCATCCCCTCGCACTCGGGGGGAGGGCAGATCGTAACAAAGGGACGACGGCGTAGCAAAGACGGACGGCGTCGGAAACACAACTCGCAAATGATGCGCGAGGGGACGGAAACCTGTCGCGCAACGCCCAGAGATGTGGGCACAAGGTAAAGGATGCCGGCACCGTGGCCGACACGATCACGCATGCCAGGCACGACCACCCACGGCAGGGGGGGGGACGCGACCGTTCGATGCAGGTAACGCCACGCTGCAGTCGCGCTTCCTCTCGGCCCGCTAGACCAGAACAGCTCATGGAACAGCGCGTGTCTCCTTGCCGTTCCGCGACAGATTGCAAGACTGGCGACGCTTCGCAGTCCGCAAGGATGCCCCGAAATCACGCAATCTCCAACGGAACACGAACATCTGGGGCACCGGTGAGACTCGTGTGGCCCCGACGGGCCCCTGAAACCTCCGAGAGTCACCTGAGTCTTGGCGCTCTTGACGTTCCCTCTCGCGCCAAATGTGTCCCTTCGGCGCACGAGCCTCGGTAGTGTCTGACAGAAGCGCCCGCAGCCGTCGCCATCACAACTGGTGACGCCCGCCAATTCACAGTTGCGGTGGGAGTGCCACCTGCGGCCCCACAGTCGCCTTCAGAGTCCCACGAGTGGCCCCACAGCCACCGCGGAAGCGCGGCAGTAGGACCCATCGCGGGGGACACCGCTGCAGACGCTGGTCCCCTTACCGCGCGGGCATCGGCGTGGCAGTGGCCACCGTCGCTACTGCCAACACCACAGCGGCAGCTGTCGCTCACCGCCGCTGCCGCCGCTGCCGCCGCTGCCGCCACGGCCACCGCCAGCAAGCCGTGGCGGCGTCCTTCATGGCAGGGGCCGCCGTCGCTGGTCGTGTCCCCGCAGCGGCCGCTTTCGCTGTCGCCCCCGCCGCTACTGTCGCTGCCCCTCGGCCGCGGCCTCGGCGTGGCGTGACAACCATCGTCCCCGCCACTGCCGCTGCTTCCGCGACGGCTACCGCCGGCTTGCCGCTGTGGCCACCATCATGGTGCCGCTCTCGGTGCCGCCCCCGCCAATGCTAGATACCGCCGGCGTGCGCGTCCCCGCAGCGGGCGCTCTCGCTGTCGCCTCCGTCACTACTGTCGCTGCCCCACGGCCGCGGCCTCTTCGTGGTGTGACAACCATCGCCCCCGCCACTGCCGCTGCTTCCGCGACGGCTACCGCCGGCGTGTCGCTGTGGCCACCATCATGGTGCCGCTCTCGGTGCCGCCCCCGCCGATGCCGTTGCTGCTGCCACCCTCGCGTTTGCTACGCGGCTGTGGCTACTGCTCCATGAGGCATCGCCACAGTGGCCGCCGTCGCTGCCGCCGCCTCCGCCGCCGTCGCTGCCGCCACGGCCACTGCTGGAGTGCAGAAGTTGCAGTCCTCGCTGCTGCGACTGCCGCGGCCGCAGTGACGGCTACGTCCTCCGGCGTTGACCTTTGCCGCTGTGCCATCCGCTGCCGTCGTGGAGGCTGCATCGGCCGCAGAATATCGGCAGTGTCCGCTACTATGCGCGCCATCTCCTTGCTTGTGCCTCTTTTTCATACTCTCTATCTCGGTTTGTAATGTCTCCACGAGCATGTGTCCACAAGTATATGAGTTTGCAGCACACTGCTGGCGAAGGCGTTTCCCGTTTTTGCGCTCTTGTGTGCTGCTGTGCGCCGCCCGCAAACACGTACGGAGAGCATACGACGGAACGGCCTGATGGAAAGAAAGAACGGGACCCGCCGAAGTGTTACGTTGTCCCCCATCACCAGTACCACCCATGCGGCGTATTGAACAAACAATGATGCACACGCAAACTAACCCCACGCCAGTCATGCACAGGGGCTTATGAATCTGCCAATTATCGCTCCACTCCGATATACTCAACGTTGGCATTTCCTAAATCAGATAAGAACTTGACGTAAATTCTTGAGTACGGATAGGATTTATATCTGAAACCAAGAAATGTAGGATATGAATAAGAATAGGGATTCTATTCAGAATATATCAGATTCTGCAACAACTACGTCAGAGAGAAAATACTTGCGATGCTGATTGCCAAGAAATAACCAAAAGCGGGTTGTGCTGGAACCTGTGAACGTGACCTGTGCGAGACCATATCACGTTCGCGACAGCGAATGCCAGGTAAGATGCACCAGCATCGTTGCCCATCTCGCTACTTTGGTTAACCTTTATGGCTGAGAAGTGTTCTGAGTCTTACAGGACGCCCGTCAGCTGACGCGCGCGACAAATAACGAGAAATCGCCCAGTTTGCCAATCACCTTCGCCGTCGACGATGTGCCCTGAGTTGGCTTACTGCTATCCAGTATGTGTCTAGCTTATAACTGCGTGTCTCCTGCCGGCTTCGCGCGTTCGGAGCCGCCTGGCGAGTCAAGTTACCCGAGGTAGTGGGATGCCTTCGTTTGTCGACTGGTAAGTCGTTGTACTTTTGTTTATCTGCTTCAGAGCCATTAAAATGGCGATGCCATTCAGATAAGATTGCGCAAAATCGGGCTTGTTTTTCCGGAATCTGAGTATATCTGAGTATATCTATCCATTTTATCAGAGTGCCAGTTATTCATGTAAGCCCCTGGTCATGCACACTAATCGCATGCAAGTCGTGTGCCCCCAGGCATCCAACCCCGCATCACAAGCGCTCTGGGCCTCGGATGTGCCTCGCGAGCGCCATGTCTTTAGCCATCAGCGTCTGACGCCCGCCGTGGACGGCGCACAAGACGCTGTCCTCCATGACGCCGACAATGTAGTCCTCTGCGGCTTCTTGGAGCACAACGAGAGCGGTGGACTGGACCCTCAGGTCCGTCTTGTAGTTCTGGGCAACCTCTTTGACGAGTCGCTGAAAAGGCCTCTTGAGTATGAGAAGCTCGGTAGACTTCTGGAACTTCCGGATCTCTCGCAGTATGACGGTGCCGGGGCGGTAGTGGTGCGCCCTCTTGACGCCGCCCACCGGGTTAGCAGGCTGCCCATGCGTCGCGTCATGAGAGCGCTGCATCGCCTTTTCGTGTTCCGCCGCGCGCGCCGCATCGGCGTGCAAAAATGCCTCGGTAACACCCGGGTTGGCGCCAGCGACCGCACCAGAGCTTGAACCGCCAGCGACCGCACCAGAGCTGTAGCACCAGCTGCCGTAGATCGCGCGCGTGCAGCAGCATTGCCGAGCCGCACGGCATTGCGCGCAGCTGACAGCACCAGGGACGCGCGGATGCCGGGAGCCAAACCGTTCATATGAGGCCCGTCGCGCTTCTGCCCGCCGAGGCCCTTCAAACCCGCAACGCTTCTGCCGGCGCGGGCATGGGTGGGCTCAGGCGTTACGCTCCGCGTCGCCGGGGTCTTGGTACGGCCCATGGCGCCGGCGTCTGCACAGAAAATGGGCGGTGGTGACGACCAAGGCTACAGGATGGAGGGCAACGGCCGTCTACACGACACCGTGGGGGTAGGCAGAAAACACTGTGAGCAGTCGTCATACAGGGTGCGGATAGCGTAAATATAATCTCTCGCGCTCCACCCCCCCTCATCGTCCTGGGCCCTCCGACGCCACCCCCGAGCGAAAGGCCGTGCCCTGACTGCTCCCCTGCGCTGCGTGTGGGTGCCGCAGGACCCTCGCCGTCGACGCGCAATCGCCGCCAGTGGTACAGATCTTCCTACCCACACATCAGAGCCCACCAGCAGCTGCGTTCCTCTGTGCTCCGCCAGAGCCACCCCAGCCAGACGCCCGGTCCAGACCACGCCGGCGCTCTCCGTCAGACAACATCTACGAAGTGCCAATATTGAGCGGCCGCTTCAGAGCCAAAATGGTCCTGTTGGGTCAAACAACCGTTGGCCGCTGCAAATCGAAGCGAAGCCCTCTGCTGTCGCCGAGCTCATCACGACACGTCTGCACTCAAGCGCCCCTACACTGCCTATTTTGAACAGGTGACCACAAAACCACGAGCACACTGTACTGCGAACCCGTAACCATAACCTGTGCGCCTGTGACGACGACCATCAAGACACTGTTTTCTGAAAAGGACACCATAAATACACTCAATGCTCCCTATATTTGGGCACGTGACCATTCAAAAAAAGACAGCCGAATTCCATGGTCTGTTCCGGGAGACGATGAAGCGCTAAACAAACTAAGTGTGAAGCTGGCCGAATGAGCCATGGAGGCAACGGCTGTGGCAAGCCGTGCTCATCGTGCGTATTCGTTGTATTTCCAAATCAATTTCAACCAATCATATTCCCAATGCCGAGACCGCAGCGCCGTTGACCCACGCCGCTGTTTCCAGGCACAAGCGTAACAGAACAGCGCGACGCACACGCGAAATGTGGTGGCCTTGACGCCCTGCGTTGTGCTTGGACAAGACCTTTCCGTGCGCGCAGACGGACGCATCGTTCACACTTCAAGAAAAAGCAGACACGCGGAGGACGAACACGCAGCGCCGCGCATGACTGCTCAACGTGCGACCCCCGCACAACTCACACCGTCCTCCACCGGAAGAAAGGGCGACACCAACGACCGGCCTCATGGTCAGCTGCCACGTGAGACTGACTGCACACGCAAGGCCCTTTCCAGGAATTATCGGACCACTCACGTGCACCCATGGACCTGTTCAGGCGGGATAGGACTACTGACAGGCAGTCGCCCTCTCACCACAGCCATTGGTCCGCCGGACACGGGGGCACCCACGTCCTCAGACCCACACACGCGACCCGGACACAGGCCCGTCCTCTCCACGCCGCTCGCAATGAGCGAGGGGATATTCGCGTGCTGCGACTGTCGCACGCCCTTGACAAAGGGCGGGCTCCAAGAGCACAACCACATCAGCAGCCTGTCCCCCTGCCCCCACCAGCAAACACCCACGCGCACACTCGAGTACCGCGCTGGCATACCACGCTTCTCGCCACATGCGCACTACCACCCCACCACGACCCTTCCACCGCCACCTGGAAGACCACCACCCTCCCGTACCATGGAGGAGCCACCCGAGGGGTTTCCCTCGGCGACACACCGCCTACCTCCTGCCCCTACCACCGCTACGACGGCGGCCTCGCTCCTCTCTCCTCCTGTGCCGCCTGCACCGCATCTGGAGGCTTCCCCACGACCTGCTGAGGGCGTGATGGCAAGCATAGTCAGTGCCGCTGGCGAGGAGGCCACCAACATCAGGACCAAGACCAACAAGAGGGAGAAGATGAGTCATCTCCGGGTCTACTTTGACGTCGGCACCAAGGACTACACCAAGACATCCAAGGAGGTGTTTTGCATCTTCTGCAAGGCCAAGAACGTCAAGGTGCCGATCAACGGGCGCCCGGACGCCATGGACACCCATCTCGCCAAGAGGTGCGCGCACGCGCCCAAGGAGGCCAAGATGGAGGCGGCGCAAGGCGACGCGGGGACCCGTAAGCACCGTCGACGGGACGCATCGGGAGGCGACGGGGGGGGGCGCACCAAAAGCCTGGGGCCCATGGACGCCAACCTGCCGCGCCCCTTCTCTCCACCCAAAACGAGGGAGTTCCAAACGGACCTTATGGGGGTGCTCCTGTTCTCTCTGCTGTGGAGTTCAACTTCGTCGACTCGCCGGTGCTGCGGTGCTTTCTCCTCAAGTGGGTTCCGGGTCTCAAGACACTGGATCGTCTCGTGGCGGACTGTGTGGCCGCTGCCAAGGTCATCTCCATGTCCATGGACGGGTGGAAGAGCCGGGCAGGCCGCAAGCTCATGGGCATCCTTTGCAGCAACGTCGGCTCAGAGGACGGACGCGTGGCGGCAGACTTCCGCGGGACTACGGACATCACCACGGTATCCGAGTCGGAAACCCTGGTGCAGCACGAGCTGGAGTACGAGATGGCCAAGGGGGGGGAGACCGGTGACTGGGCGCTGCCGCTGGCGTCGGGGGTAATTTCAACGGACACCGCCTCGGCCGTGGTGGGTGCGGTCAGCGACTCGGCAAGTGCCAATGTCGGCGCCAATACAGCGCTGTCGCTGCTTTATCCTTCCATCATCCTCGTAGCGTTCTTGGCGCATCAGCTCAACCTCCTGACGGGCAGCGTCATTGGGCACGAGTCGCTACGTGCTATCAAGACCAAGAGCTCGCTGATCTTATCCTTTTTCAAGCGCTCCACCAAGTACATGGGTCTCTTGCTGGAGATTATGGACGCGACTATGGAGAAGCGGCTCACCTTCGTCAAGACGGGGGAGACACACTGGTACTCTCACTACGGGCAGGCGCGGCGGCTTCTCAACCTCAAGCCAACCCTGGAGCGGTTTTCCAATGACTACTACGCTGAAAAGACCCTGCTGCGCCCCACCAACGGAGCCTCGGTCGTGGATGAGCTGCGCAGCCGGTCGTTCTGGGGCCTATTGGAGGTGGTCACCCAGCTGCTTCTACCTATTGTGAAGGAGATCGGAATAGTAGAGCGCCGTGACAGCAACCTGGCGGACGCCGCTGCCGCTTTTGGCCGCCTACACGCCTTCTACTCTCAACTTGAGGTGGACAGTGCCACGTTGGGTACAGACGGGGCGACAGTGTTGGCACCTGTGTTTGTTTTGTCGGCTGACTCGACCGTGCGGGCAATCACCAAACAGCTTTGCATGACCATCCTCAAGCTGCTGCAATGGCGCTTCACCCGCTACTACAGTCCTGATTTTCTGCTTCTGGCCCACATCTTGGACCCGTCGCGTGGTGTCACCGGCCTTTGCACCCGCCCTGGGTGCTACGCCGCCTTTGAAAACATTGTGCGGCTGTTTCTGGGGCTGGCTTCCCGCTTTGGTGCCCTACCTCAAGGAGGTGGTCAGGACGAGCTGCAGCAGATCCGTCGACGTCAAGAAGTTGCTGGTGTCTTCAAGTACCTGGCCGACGGCCCAGATACTCTCCTCCTCTTCGATCCAAAGGGAGGCCTTGTCGTCAACAACGCTAATGGCGGCGGCGCCGGCTGCGCTGGGGGTGGCGGTGGCGGTTGTGGCTGTGCTCGTGTGGCTGCCATGGTCATGTGGTCTCTGTGCCTAGAGTACAAGGGCACGGTGCTGCAACAAGTGGCTCTCCTCCTCCTCGCTGTCTCCTGCCACGCCGCTGAGCTTGAGCGCGTGTGGTCAGCAATGGGGATGGCCAACTCAACTACGCGGAGCCAGCTGGGCACCAAGCGACAGACGGACATGACGCGGGTGGCGCTCCACCTACGCGCCCAGAACGTCAAGGACAAAAAGCAGACCTTCCAGCCGGGCTCCTTCCTTGAGACAGCCGTCGAAGAGAACCCAGTGGACGGGGGCGTCGAGGTGGTGCAGGGTGCTGAGGGCGGCTGTGAAGGGACCGGAGCGGGCCAAGATGACGATGGGGATAGACTGGCTGCGACGGGTGCGGCCTTGCAGCAGCAGCTACAAGAGGAGCAAGATGCGTACCGACGCGCCGGCGAGCCGTTGCCCGACGAGGAGACAGTGGACGAGGTCGGGCGCACGGCGGGCCCGGCGGCCTTGTCGGATGAGGACCTCCGGGCCATGTATGACAACTTGATGCACGGGCGGCGCGTGGCGGGGGGGGGCGGTGGTCCAGCAGATGCGGCGCGGGACGGGGCAGCGGTTGCCGCCCGTGGGACGAGGCCACGCGTCCTCCTCTCCAGCCTGTTTGATGCAGAGTGGTACTTGAAAGATGCCAAAGCAACCTACGGTCTGTGATCCATTCGTTCTATAAAGCCCCATAGCAGGTCACAATGATCGCCGCCCATTCAGAAGGGGTGCTACATAAGTTTGGTAAAAAACATGTGGGTGCTACCTTCGTATGTTCACGCCCTCAAAAGGGCGTGATTAGGGCGTAATCGGGCGTGATCGGGCGTGACACGCCCACACGCCGCGGGTCTGGGGGCGTGAAATACAAGCCTACTTCAAGGTGCGGACCACCCCTCGACGATTGGTCAGGTCCTCTTGGCCGTGTGACTGCCAAATCTCTGTTGGGATTGGGGTGGGCTACAAAGTGCGCAAGCGTCATGTAAGTGGGTACTGTCTGTACTCGAGGGGGAATTTGTGCCCGATCATATGATCCTGATCCTGACCAATTGTGGCGGATCGATCGTTTGAGTCTTTGCGCAACGGACGATGCCCCCCCCGACCCGGCTCAAGGGGGGTAATCGTAGGGTTGCCCAGAGTAGCCTGCTCTGGGCAACCCTGAACATGGAAGTAGCATACGCCCTGGGCAACCCCTGAGACAGCGATCATATATATCAATTTTTTGGCAGGTCCTGA
>Ga0209093_1002018_pt1 | contig 11465 bp, 13 predicted proteins | sample SidtaG_4_FD_187450 | JGI IMG/M metagenome (GOLD analysis project Ga0209093, IMG submission 187450) | Marine algal microbial communities from Sidmouth, United Kingdom - Sidmouth_Male1 metaG (SPAdes) (version 2) | ecosystem: Host-associated > Algae > Red algae > Unclassified | place: Sidmouth...
GGGGGGGGGGGGGGGGGGAGCTGCGGCGGCGGCCGCCCGCCGGTGGCCAGGCGGCCGGCGGCGGCGGCGAGGCAGCGGTCCTCGGAGGTGTGCACGGCGCTGCCGCCGGAAACACCGGCGGCGGCAATGGAGGAGCAGCCGCCGACGGCGTTCATGGATCCGCCGGCGGCGATTTGGCTGCGAGTGGGGGGGCTCGGGGAGTTGCGGCGGCGGCCGCCGCCGCCGGCGGTCAGGCGGCCGCCGGCGGCGGGGCGGCGGGCGATGAGGGCGCGCACGGCGCCGCCGCTGGAAACGACAGCGGCGGCAGTGGAGGAGCGGCCGCCGCCGGCGGTAATGTATCCCCTGGAGGCGACTTTGTTGCAGGTGGGAGGGCTGAGGGAGTTGCGGCTCCGGCCGCTGCCGCTGGCGGTCTGACGACCGGCGGCGGCGCCTGGGCGGGGGTACTTGGAAGTGAGCCCGGCGCTGCCGCCGGACAAACCGGCGTTGGAAATGGAGGAGCGGCCGCCGCAGGCGGTCATGGATCCGCCGGCGGCGATTTGGTTGCGGGTGGGTGGGATCTGGGAGTTGCGGCGGCGGCCACCGCCGCCGGCGATCAGACAGCCGGCGGCGGAGGCTGGGCCGGTAATGTGTGTGCGCACGGCGCCGCCGCTGGCAACGCCGGCGGCGGCAATGGAGGAGCATCCGCCGACGGCGGTCATGGATCCGCCGGCGGTGGTTTGGATTCGGTTGGGGGGGCTAGGGGAGTCGCGGCGGCGGCCGCCGCCGCCGGCGGTCAGGCGGCAGGCAGCGGCGGGGCGGCGGGCGATGTGGGCGCGCACGGCGCCGCTGCTGGCAGCGCCGGCGGCGGCAATGGAGGAGCGGCCGCCCTCGGCGGTCATGCATCCGCCGGCGGTGGTTTGGTTTCGGTTGGGGGGGCTCGGGGAGCTGCGGCGGCGGCCGCCGCCGCCGGCGGTCAGGCGGCCGACGGCGGCGCCTGGTCGGCGGTACTTGGAGGTATGCCCGGCGCTGCCGCCGGACACAGCGGCGGAGTCAATGCGGGAGCGGCCACCGCCGGCGGTGATGCATTCGCTGGCGGTGGATTGGCGGCCACCGGGGGGGCTGGGGGAATTTAGGCTGCAGCGGGCGCCGCCGGCCGTTAGGAGGCCGCCGGCGGCGGCTCCGATGCGAGGGGACAGGGCGTCGGAGCGGGCGGGGGCGGAGGTCTCTATCCCGCAGCTGCCGCCGAGGGTCAGGTCGCTGGCGGCGGCGGAGCGGCGCGCGCTGTCGGTGTGCATGGCGCCGCCGGCGGCAATGCCGGCGGTGGAAATGGAGGAGCAGCCGCCTCCGGCGGTGGTGGATCCGCTGGCTGCAGCATTGCAGCCGGTGGGGCGGCTGGGGGAGTTGCGGCGGCTGCCGCTGCCTCCGGCGGCGTTCAGGCGGCCGGTGGTGGTGCTGAGGGAATGCAGGACGATGGGGACGGCCTTGTGGGGGGCTGTGATCCCCCCCCCGCCGTTGCGCCCGCCATTGCGCCCGTAGCCTAGCTACCTGTAGGAACTTTTGAGCAAGCTCTAGGCGCTTAGGCAGAGACGCGGAGCGAGGAGGAGCACCTGAAGCTGGGGCATGACCTGTCGGTGGACGTATGGGCGGACAGAGAAATGCTTACGGAGCCGTACCTTTAACTAGAGTCGAAGGTTTTTTTTCCCGCCTCGCGGTTCTTTTTTCCTTACATCTGTGTGTCTTTGAGAGCGTGTCTCGTTGAGCCTGCCTTGCCTGCGTTTTGCGAGGGAGACCTCCCCAAAGGCCGCCGCCGACACGCACGCACAGTTGTTTCCTGACGCGCTGACGGCGGCGGCGTGCGAAGGGCACAGCACGGCAGCTCAGCATCGGCGCAAAGTCGGAGTGACGGCGAGCAGGGCTGCGGCTATCGCGCAGATCTCTGCCGCTGATGGCGTGGTGAGCTACCTGGGACCGACGCGAGAGGGATACTGTCTGTCGGACGCAAATACGAAGTAAGTAGGAAATAGAACTTCTGCCCAACGGGGAAAAAAAAAACCTTTGAAGTCGCTGCCCAATACGCACTCTGAAACACTACTGGTACTCCGCGTTTCTGTCGTCATCACTAGAGTCGTCACCCTGAGCAACTTGCCGGTCCTCCGTTTAGTCCGCGCCATCATCGCGCACAGGAAAAACAGGCACAACATAAATGACCTCGTTCTCATAGTCGAGTGTCCTTGACCCAGCGGCAAGAGCCGCCGCTGCCTTGGCCTGCTTTTTCGACAGCGACCGCCGGCCACGGTTTTCTGCACCGGAGCCGGCAGCCGAGGCCGCCGGTGAGGACACAGTCCCAGTCGTCGTCTTGACCGCAGACGCCGGCGGTTCACCTCCAGGGGCGCTCGCCGCCGGCGTAGATGCCGGCACCACCGCCGTGCAAGCCGTCTGCTCCTGCGCCGGCGGCATACGCGGCGTCGACGTTGATGTCAGCGCGGTTGTGGAGGGTTTAGACTCCCTCGCCGCCGGCGCACATCTCCTGTAGACTCCAGCGGCGGAGACGCCTCCGACAAAGTGTCCGACGGAGACAGCGCCAACCCGGCCGCCGCGATCAGCTTGCGAGCATGCGCGCGACGAAACGCGACAGCTTCCGGCGTGTCGCGCATCTTGGCCGAGTTTAAAAAACCCCCGGTCGTGCGCTCCGACGTTTCTTGCGCCAGCGTGGACAGCGCGTCGGTGCTGGCCTTGAGAGTACGCGACTCCTGAATGCCCGACGCCTTGTCACGCTTGGCGGCCTTTGCATCACGCGGGCCCGACTGGTAGCCGCCAGCACCCGCGTCCTTTCCGTCCCCGTCAGAGTGGCTTGTCGAGCGGCCGCCGGGTGAGCCGCCTGCTGATACGGCACGGGCGGCGCCGCATTCGGCTGCGGCGGCCCCGGCGGCCCCGCTGAACTTTTCGACGTGCCGCAGCACCCGCCAGCACGGGACGGACGGGCATTGCACTTGATTGGCCTTGCTCTTGGTTGCCTTGCCCTTGGCCTTTTCCTCCGTGCGGGCCTTGTGTATCGCCTCGTACACATTGGCGCCGCAGAAGGGCGCCATCGCAGCGCTGATCATGTCCTCGTCACTTGGGTTCCCCGTCCGCTCCATGCGCTGGACCGCCAGGTAGTGGGAGCCAAATATTTTCACGCCCTTGCGAATCTTTTCCCACTGCTTCGGCAGCTCCCCCACGCCGCGCTCAGTGCGCCGGCGGACGCCAGGGCGCCCCGACAGCAGCCCCTTCTATGCCAACACGACCGAGGTCCAAAATGTCGGCCCACTCTGGTCCGCCCCCTTGACAGGGTCCACGGACGTGCTCAAGTACGCCTTGCACAGCGCCACACGCTCCTCGTCCGTCCACCCCAGCCCTGTCCCCATCTGTGGGGGAGCGTAAGTCGGCGCAGGAACGCCACAGCCGACGGCGTCAACGTCCACTACTTGCGCACCGGCGGCGGCGCACACGTCGCTGCCGCCAGCTTGTACTGGCCCGCCGGCTTGTCCTGGCCCACCGGCTGGTCGTGGCCCGCCGGCTGGTCGTGGACCACCGGCTGGTCGTGGCCCGCCGGCTGGTCGTAGCCCGCCGCCGGCGTGTCCGCCGACGACTCCCCCGGAGCCCCTGCACTCGGCTTCGGGACGGGCGGGGGGTGCAGGGTGGCTGCCGGCGGCCGGCTTTCGGCCCGTGAGGCCTGCTCGTCACCGGCTTGCGGTTGAACTGCAGCCGGCGGCGCCGACTCCACGCCGGCTTCAGACGGCCTGCTGGCTTGCGGCGGCGCCTGCGAGCCACCGCCTTCGCGGCGGCTGGCCCCGGAAGGTGTGCGGTTGCCGCCGGCTTCTAGCATCACACGATTGGCCGGCGGCGGCATCGCCGCTAGTCCCTCGCCCTCACGCGATTGGCCGCCGCCCTCAGGCAGCGCACCGTCTGGCAGCGGCGCGCACCTGCCGCCGGCGAGCGGCAGACGGCCGCGAGCCGGCGGCGCGCTCACGTATTGCGGCAGGGGGTGACCTTTGTCTGGCGGCGTGTTGAGGCAGCCCCATGCCCGCGCTGGTAAGTCGGAGGTACCGCGGACTGCCTGACTAATTTCAAGAGTACTTATGCGGTCATCAGCTTGTTTGTCTGTGCCTTTGACATGCATTGCTGTATGAGGGTGATGTAACTACTTGTACTTGTATCTCGAGGGGAGCTCATTTTTGTAGCGGTCGGGGGGTCCCACGGCTGGAAGGGGCGCGGCCCCTCAGCTGTGGACAGCACACCCTCGGGGCGGCCCCAAAATATCCCGATCCGGGCCAGCAAGGGAATGACCTGTCCTCATCTCAGGGAGATCGGATCTGGTCGGGGGCGAGGTTTTTCCCTCGTGGTTTTCCCAACCCCCCTACTACTTGTTTGAACTTTTCGCTTTGGAGTGATTTATCTGTTTGGCGCATTTGGGGTTGCTACTTTGGCCGCCGGCGTTCGGGTTGGTGAGGGGTTTATTGACAGCGGGGACGCCGTCCCCGTCGCCGTTTGATAAAACCAACTGTGCTTTGGACTACGATTCCCCCCTGGGCTTTGCCGTGATCCTCTCCTCCCGTTGGGCGAAGGCTGGGCTGTGGGTCGATTTCCGGGGCAGTTCCTTCGACGGACCGAGCTGATCAAGAGGTCACCTCGGCTGGACGACGAACCAAAGTGGTGGTGCCGAGAACCGCTACAATTTTGGTGCTGAACTCGGGGATACTCTCGTGGGCGCCTTGAGGGGCGTCGCGATTTGTGGGGTGGAGAGAGCATGTACCCTCCAAGGGAGGGAGCTTGGGATTGGGAGGTGCGTCGTGGGCCCTGTCACTGCGTTGGCGGGGGTGTGCCTCCAGGACGTTGAGAGAGGGGCACACGGGGGGGGGTAAGAGGCTGCTGGCCTCGCGCCTCAGACCAGTCTGGAGTAAAGCAACGCATCCACCCAATTACCTCCCGCTTCACAGGTTATGGACCCAATTGTCCCTGGTGGTCATCATTGTTCTCTCCTACGCTCGCAAGGAGGACGTCATTGCGCGGGTCGCGGTGCGTTCCGGCGTTGGCTGGGCGGGTACAGCCTGTAGCATCGACAGGGTGGTACCGGGCTCTGCCACGGTCGTCAACATGTCGGACCACGGCCGCTTTGGCGGCCCGTGGTTTGCACAGCTGGATGACGACTACAAAGTGTGGGCGGCGTACCAACATGCGCAGCTCAAGAATGAGAACCTGTGGAAGGCGGTCGTGAAGGACAGTCCTGCTGCTCGGGCATACGACAAGAAGGCCGACCCGGTGGTTCCAGAGTGGGACGCCATGAATGAGGCGGCTCTTGCGACCATCCAGATGTCGGTTAAGCCCGTGCAACGTAGCAAGGTGACGTCGGTCGACACGGCCAAGGAGGCGTCGGACGCGCTCAAGGTCATGTTTGATGCGCGCGACAACGCTCAGCTGCTTCGGCTCATGGACGAGCTGAGCAGCTTGAAGAAGGGCGACGACGAGAACATCTTCAAGTTCGCGTCGCGCGCCAAGATGATCCGGGACGAGCTGGCCATGCTTGGAAATCCGGTAGACGACAACACGCTAGCGCTGCGTGTCTTGTCGGGGCTCCCGTCCGAGTACGGGATGCTCAGGATGGTCTTGGAGAACAAGGATGTCAAGCTGGTCATGTCCAATGTGACGGATAAGCTCCTTCAAGTCGAGCAGCAGAACATTGCTGGGGCCTCGTCGAAGCCAGCTGGTGCTGTCAAGTCGCAAGCCTTCATGGTGCCGGCGCCAGAGAAGCCTTTTGACAAGAAGGCGGTCGTGGGCTACTACTGCGACTAGAAGGGGCACATGAAGCGTGACTGCTACAAGCGGAAGGCTGACGAGGCCAAGGGCAAGAACAAGCCCGGTGGCGACCGCCGTGACGTCGGCCATGGGAGTGGGGCCCAGGCGGGTGCCACTCTGGCGTACACTGCTTCGGCCCGTCAACCCGGCTCCAGCAAGGCTCACGGGAGCACAAGCGGGTAGTCAACCTGGGTGCTCGACTCGGGAGCGACCAACGACATGGCCGCCGCGGACAAAGGCTTCACAGTCCAAGCGGCGGGGAGCAGGGCCAAGGTCACCTTAGCCAATGGCGACAAAGTCCCAATTAAGGGGCATGGTCGCGTCTCTATGGACGTTGGCAAGGGGAGCACCAAGGCACGCATGGTCTTAGCAGAGGCCATGCTTGTGCCGGACCTGACCAGCAACCTGCTGTCAGTAAGGGCGGTTGACCGCAACAGATGTGCCGTGGTGTTTGTCGGGGACGCCTGCTACATCCTCAGAAGCGTGGAAGCCGGTCATGCGAGAGGAGTGCTCGACAGGGCGTCGGTCGTTGGAAAGGTGAACGACCGGGAGCAGTATGTGCTCAAGGTGACTCCGGTTAAGGCGTCGGCGAACGCGGCGTCCACGCGCATCGCAGGGAAAAAAGAGCTTTGGCATTGCCGTTTCAGCCACTTGGGGATTTAAAACCTCAAGCGGGAGGTCAAGATGGTCGACGCGATGCCGTCGTCGGTGGCTGACGCTGAGCTTGTGGTCGGACCTGTCTGTGTGCCGTGCGTGGATGTTGAGATGGTGCGGGCGCCGCATCCGCGGTCGTCCAGCAAGACCACCAAGTCCGAGTTGGTCCACACCGACGCAGGTGGACCTTTCACGGAGTCACTGGGTGGCTCCATCTACTTTCTCACGGCGCTCAAGGACAGCACTGGTCTCATCACGGCGACGCCCATCAAGACAACAGGGATGACGTCGCAAGTGCCTAAGACGCGCATCAAGCAGCCCGAGACGTTGACTAGTGTCCACGTCGAGCGCGTCCGTCACGATGGTGCCAAGGAGTACCTCACTAATGACCTGAAGGCATGGTACGAGGACAAAGGCATTACGTATGAGATGAAGGCGCCGTACAAGGCGCAGCAGAACGGAAAGGAAGAGAGGGTCAACCGCGCGCTGATGGAACGCGTGCGTGCTGCACTGCTTGATGCCGTTGCGGAAGAGGAGCTGTGGGCTGAGGCCCTGGATTCCGCCGTCCATGTCTTCAACCGGTCTCCAAAGTCGGGGCTGGACGTGACACCGATGGAAGCGCTGACGGGGCGACGCCCTCACCTGTCGGGATTCCGCGTCTGGGGGAGCCGCGCGTGGTCGCTCAAGCCCAAGAAGCAGCAGAGCAAGCTGGAGCCGTGGACCGACGTGGTCCGCTTTGTCGGATACACGGTTGGTAGAAAAGCCTACCGCATCCTCGACGACGGAACAAACAAAGTCTTCGAGCGTCGCGACGTCCTGATGGAAAAGCAGACGAGCAAGGCCGGGATTTCAGGAGACGGTTCAAGCGCTGGTCCCCAGCTGACGATGACCGAGGACAGCGACAACAACGGCGGCATGGACGAGTCGATGGACATGCTGGACGCCGAAGGAGATGGCGGGGAGAAGCATCTTCGTGTCGAAGACTCAGAGAGTGAAGATGACGGCGATGCTGACGGCCTCGCTGACGATAAAGACGACGAGGAAAGTCAGGGTCGGAAGGACTCGCTGCTTCCGGTCTGAAACTCTCCCTCCGAAGTCTACAATTCTGCTCCGGGGCCTCGACGCTCTACACGTAGGCCAGCGCCCAAGGTAACCTGGTGGGAGAAGGACCCAAAGGCTTACCTGGACAGCCTGGCCGGGTCAGCGTCCAAAGATAGCTGCGACTTGACCAAGCCCCCTGACAACGAAAAAGAGGCACGCGCTCGTCCGGAATGGCCGCTGTGGAAGCACGACATCAATGACGAAGTGGCGACACACAAAAATCTCGGTACGTGGTCCACGAGCGAGGGCAGCAACAAGCACAATAAGGCTGTTAAGACACGCTTTTTGTTCGACATTAAGAACGACGCGGAAAGAAAGAAGACGCGATACAAGGCGCGGCTGGTGGCCCAAGGTTTCAACCAAGTTTCTGGGCGCGATTTTGACGAGACGCGGGCGCCTGTACCGAACACGGCGACGTCACGTGCTTTGTTCGCCGTAGCAGCAACCAACGGGTGGGAGGTCCACCACGTTGACGTCAAGACAGCCTTCCTCAATGCTAAGATGGACAAAAAAATGTACATCAAGCTCCCTGAAGGTGACGAGTAGGGGCAGCCTGCGAATGCGCGCCGGCGCAACCTGTCTCTGTATGGGACCAAGCAAGCGGGGCCGCTGTGGGGCATCAAGCTCAACAAAGAACTCGAGCATATGGGCGCCACACGGTCTACGGTGGACCCGTGCCTTGACGAGTGGCACTACCCTATGCACGGACGCGTCTTCATCCTCGTGTACGTCGAAGACTTGATTGTGGCGGGCGAGAGCTTTGCTGGCGTGGAGGCCATCAAGCGTGGCGTCTCAGCCAAGCTCGAAGTGCGCGACATAGGGGAGGTCAATGACTTCATTGGAATGAAGGTCATGCGCGACAGAAGGGCCAACAAACTCACGCTGAGTAACCCCGGCCACATCATGGCGCTGCTCCAGGCGTTCGGGATGGAGACGTGCACGCCTAACAAGACGGAAATGGCCTCGGTCGTCAGGCTGAGAAAGACGGGGGAGGACCCTCTTCCAGATGGAAACCGGTACGCGGAGCTGGTCGGCTTCCTACTTTACGTTTCGACGAAGACGAGGCCCGACATTACCTTTGCCGTGGGCGTGCTTTCGCGCTTCATGTCATGCCCTGAGCAAGACCATATGCGCGCGGCCAAGGGTGTGCTGCGCTACTTTCGCTGGACTACTCGCCTTGGTGTGATGAATGGCGGCGATGAAGCGCTACAAGGGTATGTTGACGCAGATAGGGGGGGAGATAATGACGGCCGCCGATCCACAACAGGCTTTATCTTCACGCTCAACGGCGGGCCCATTTCGTGGGCGAGCAAGTGCCAGTCGACGGTGGCGACGTCGACGGCCGAGGCTGAGTACGTGGCCGCCGCGATGGCGAAGAAAGAGGCACTGTGGCTGCGGAAACTGCAGTCGGCGCTGGGCGTGGATGGCGGGGCCGTGCCGATGGGGGAGGACAACCAATCGTCCCTCGCGCTGGTCAACAACCTCGAGGCGACGGGACGGACCAAGCATGTCGACGTCGCCTACCACATGGTTCGCGACTACCAGGCGCGCGGGGGTGTGGCCTTCTACTTCCTTCCGAGCTCCGGAATCCCTGCGGACGGGCTCACCAAGCCGCTGCCGTCGCCGGCGTTCACGGCCTTCCAGGCTGCCATCGGGGTTGGTGACGACCTGGGCGCGGTTGGGTGTGGCGCCGAGCTTGGCGACCCCCTATTGGGCAAGTGCTGAGGCGCCATGGCGCCCCTTAAGGCGTCCAGTGGCGCAGCCCCGGTTTGGCGGCAGCGACCTCCGTCGACGCTGCTGCGGGCCGGTGTCGGCTGTGGACTGTTGCGCTACCATCCACTTGCGTAAAGCCGGCAATGGGGCGCGGTTGCGCGCAGCGCCGACTCGATGGACGGTCGGTTGGGACCGTCCTGGGGCGCTGCGGCGCCACTGGGGACGTCCAGGTGTGCAGCCGCGGGTTTGCGGTCGTCGTCTTAGTCGATTGTGGTGCAAGTAGATTTTGGCCGGACCAGGAGGCCTACTGGTTTTACGGGTCGAGCCGATTTCGGCTAAGTCGATGAACAGGGTTTCCGACCACACTTTGACGGGCCGCCGAATAGCCGGATCGTCTCCGGTCGCGGCGGCACCTAGTGCGCTGAACTCCCCTCGACGTCTGCCTCACGTCAATGGTAATTTCTGATGATTTGAGGTTTTTGCGATGTTAAGTCGATTTTCGCCGTACCAGTAGGCCTACTGGTTTTGACGGGTCGAGCCGATTTCGGCTAAGTCGATGAGCCGCGTTCCGACCACACTCTGACGGTCCGCCGATGCGCCGGATCGTCTCCATTCGAGACGTGCCCGGGTGCGCTGTACTCACCTCGACATCTGCTTCACGTCGATGATGATTTTTGCCGATTTCGTTGGAGGTCGAAATACCAGTGATAACACCGGGTATCGACTTGCGCGTTTTATCGACTGCGGATTTTGGCGGGAGATTGTGCACCGGTCGGGACCGGCTGTGGCCGCGCTGGAGCATCCATGGCGCCGACTGGGGCACTGGGGGGAGTGTTGAAGCAGCCCCCCATGCCCGGGCTGGTAAGTCGGAGGTACCGTTGACTGCCTAACTCATTCCAAGAGTACTTTTGCGGTCATCGGCTTGTTTGTCTGTGCCTTTGACATGCAGTGCTGTACGAGGGTGATGTAATTACTTGTACTTGTATCTCGAGTGGAGCTCATTTTGGAGCTGAGCTCGGGGAGACACTCGTGGGCGCCTTGAGGGGCGTCGCGATTTGTGGGGTGGAGAGAGCATGTACCCTCCTAGGGAGGGAGCTCGGCATCGGGAGGTGCGTCGTGGGCCCTGTCACTGCGTTGGCGGGGGTGTGCCTCCAGGACGTTGAGAGAGGGGCACACGGGGGGGGGTAAGAGGCTGCTGGCCTCGCGCCTCAGACCAGTCTGGAGTAAAGCAACGCATCCACCCACTTACCTCCCGCTTCACACGGCGTGCCTCCGTTCATGCCGCCAGGCGGCGGTCCCCCGCCTGTCGGGTGCCGTCCGTCGCCGCCGCCGGTTTGACCAGGGATCCAACGAGCCGGCGGCGCCCAGTCGCTGCGCGGCGGCAACGACGCGCGTCCTTTCCCGCCACCCCTGTGGCCGTCGCCTCGTGGTGATCGACCGGCAAGCGACGGTCCCGAGCTGCCGCCGGCTCGGCGTCCGTGCGGATCAGCCGGCGGCGCCCAGTCGTTGCGCTGCCGCGACGGCGCCCGTCCCTGTCGCCCCGCCCCAGTTGCCGCCGGCTTGACGTGGGTGGCGACCAGACGGTGGCGCCCAGTTGCTGCCTGGTCGTCGGCGGTTCCGCCATCGCGCTTCTTTGGTTACTTCCAGGCAATTTGGGGGCGAGGCAGTGTGGTGCCCCTTCGAAACCGAAGCCTACGACTTGGAATGGTAGGCCGGGGATCTGGCGACACAAATATTCGGTTCGGATGGCATGTCCCACGGCTAAGACAACGAGAATCAAGCTCACACGGCAAGTCCCAGGCTTGTGTATCACTGAAATGATGCAATTTCACGAAGTCAGGAGGGACCTCGCCCCCGGTGCACTCAGGCGAGATCACTGTCAGCACGGGGTGGTGAGGAAAGCATCAGACACTTCCTCGGCGTCCGAGGCTGATCTGGACGCTAGGCCTTGTGCGGATCGCCGGCAATCCTGCAACGCAAATCGACAGCTGATTGGCTCGCACCGCTCGGCCGTGCAAGGCTGCCGAAGGACTCTGGCAGGGCCAGTAAGGGTTGCGCGTGGCAATAAAGTGCGGGCACTGTGCCTCGACGGGCGTCCCTCAGCTCCTCGCAAACGCTCTCTTACCCCCCTCCCTGCCCTTCGTCCTGCCCCCCATCCTGCACCGCCCCCGTTGATCCCCTCCCCC
>Ga0209093_1002020_pt1 | contig 11464 bp, 6 predicted proteins | sample SidtaG_4_FD_187450 | JGI IMG/M metagenome (GOLD analysis project Ga0209093, IMG submission 187450) | Marine algal microbial communities from Sidmouth, United Kingdom - Sidmouth_Male1 metaG (SPAdes) (version 2) | ecosystem: Host-associated > Algae > Red algae > Unclassified | place: Sidmouth...
AGAAAAAGAAAATCACCATCGTACTCCTCATGCTCTCCTCTTTCCATATGTATGCATTGTATGTCGTGGAGCAAGCGTTGTGTCGAGAAGGTCGACATAATGGTCAACATTTAGAACAGACTGGCTACCCCGTGGCTCCGCAGGCTCAACCCGGCCACACCTGTTTCGGCCTCTCGGGTAGCTGAAAACGGCTTCCCCTGCAGAAGCGCACGGACACTGGTCGGCAGCCGACGCCAGACACGATAGCCATCATGCACGGACGCGCTTGATCCGCCCCTCCTGCCAGCGCCCGCCGTCCCGCGCCGCCCATCCCTTGTCCCCTGGTCCGCCCGTCTTCCAGTACCGGGACGACGGGGCGCGCTGTTCAACAACGGGGAAGTTCCCCGTTGCTCATGCACCCGGCGCGCCGTCCCGTGTCCGACGGCTTGGGTCGGAACGGGGCCAGGTCCGCCCGCCATTCCGCCATGACGTGTCAGTGGCGGCGGCGAGGGACGAGGCGGGGGCGGGGAATGTCAGCCCCTGCCTGACGGGTCGCACGCCGCGCAGGGGTGACGGTGTCCCGTTTGACCCCCCCACGCGTTGGCAACAGACGCGGGCGCCGGCGGGCCGCCGTCGGCCGCTAGCTGCCGACCGCCGAGCCCGTGGGGGGAGGGCACCCGGCACGACCGCCACCGTCCCCATTCGCTGCCGCTCCCTCGAATCGCGGAGTAGCCCCGTCGCCGTGCCGCCCGTGCCGTTCCCCTGCTTTGCCGGCGCACCGCCGTCCCCGCCCGCCTGTGTTTCCCCCCGCTCCCCAATTGGCGTTCTGCCCCTTGCCGCCATGTCCAACGCCAAGATGGCGGCCGTCGCTGCCGAGCTCCCCGCCCCCCCCGTGGACGAGTGCGCGCCGCGGCCTGGGGCGTTCCCCCTCCACTTTGGGCACTCGGACGACGCTTCGTCCGTCTGCTCCGCCGTCTCCATCGGCGCCATCCTCCGCGACAGCAGCCTCGCCGCCCCCGACTCGCTCGCCGGCTACACCGCCGTCGGCCTCAAGACCGCCGCCGCGGGCGGCGCCGTCGGCGCCGCCGAGCGCCTGCGGCCGGTGCGGCTGAGCCAGGGGGGGGAGGCCGCGCGCGCGGGGGAGCTTGACGGGCGGCCAGTCATGATGCACCGGGCGCCAGAGGGGGGACCAAGAATACCCGCGCCGGTGGGGGGGGGCGGCGCGCCTGGCGGTGGGAGGGTGGGGGGGGCGGGGGGTGCGGGGGGGTGCGCTCTCCCCCCTCCGGAAGCGGCGCCGACCAAGGAGGACCTGATCCGGCTGTCGGGGATGGCGACCGCGGACGGGCTGGAGGGCGTGGCCAAGAAGGGGGGGCGCATGTCCAAGCTGCTGCGGAAATTCAAGCAGCGACCAAGCAGTGGCGGCTTGTGAAGTGGAATGGGGGGCACGAGGTGCTGAAGTAAGGGGGGGGTTTGGAGAAGCAGGGGGGGGTGGCCGAACGAGTCGTGTGGGTGTGTGGCCGAGCGAGTCATGTGGGTAGGCGGGCGGACGACGTTGGGGAGGGGGAAGGGGCGGACGGCCATCGGGTAGGCGCCGGCGGGGGCGGGCCTGTAAACGTTGGCGCGTGTCCGCGCGGCGCCAGGGTGGGCGGCGCGGCGGGTGCGCCAGCGGCGCCGACCTCGAGGCCGCCACTGCAACCCTTCTATATCGACAGGACGTGTCCGCCGTGCGGCTGTGCAACGCACACACGACCCCCCCCACCGACACCCGCCGCGCACAACGCGACAGACGCCCGCACGACGCGGCCGCGCGCGTCACGGTTGCGGAGCAAACGCAAAACACAACTTTACACAAGCGGGGGCGGCAGGCGGGGCGGCGGTGCGCCCGACCATGCAGGCGCGGAGGCACGCGCCGCCCACACGCCTTGCCCCGACGCAGGCACTCGACCGGCGGGCGCGCCCCCTCCTTGCCATCCCCTGCCCTCCCGCACGCCCACTCCCGTTGAGTTAGTCAGGCACCCGCCACGCCCGCTGCCGTCACACGGTGGGCCCCCGGCCGTGGCCCTTGCGGTCCCCCCCCCGGCTGCGCGCGCGGCGGGACGCCGAGGCGCCCCCCCCCACGGGCGGCACAAAATCCGAGCCGCCGACGAGCGACAGCGCGCCGACCACGTCGGTCGCTTGTACGCCCAGCATCACCTGCGCGTGGGCGGCGAGGCGCTCCAGCGACGACGCCGACGAGCGCGCTTGGGCGGTCAGCAGCGCGTCGCGGAGGTCACGCGCGACCGTCCGCCGGCGGGCCGCGTCCATAACCGCCGCAGCGGGGCCGGCGCTCGGGTCGTCATAGGCGAGGAGCGACAGCGCCGCCTCCAAGTCTGCCCGCGCGTCCGCGGCGGCGGTCGCCGACGCGATCGCCGCGTCCGCATCCGCCGCCGCCGCCGCTGCCGACGCAGCGTCGACAACGGCAGCGGCCGTGGCGGCGGCAGCGGCGGCGCGGGCGGGCGCCTCCCGCGCGGCGGCGGCAGCGGCGGCGGCGGCGGATGCGGCGGACACTTGGACCTGCGCCAGCCGATACAAAGGGGCGGGAGCGCCCGTGTCGAAGGCGGCTACCCGCGGCGGCGCGTGCATGGCCAAGGCACTCGAGTGGGCGCCCCACGCGGCGGGTGGAGGTGGGAGTACCGCCGCGACCGCCGCCGCAACAGAGGCGCTGGCGGCGGCAGCGTCGCGGTCACTGGCCGGACCGGCGGCAGCCGACGGTGGGGGCGCCGCCGCCGCACCGCCCAGGCGGCCGGCGCCGAGGAGCACGTCGGCGAGGCCGGCCGAGGGTACCGCCGTCGCTGTAGCCGCCCCGGCCGACGATGCCAGAGGAATAAACGCGGCGGTGCTGGGCGGTGCCACCGCGGCAGCGGCGGCGGCGGCAGCGAGCGCGCCGCCCGCGGCGGCGCCGGATGCACCACCCCCACCAGCGGCGCCGAGCGCCCCCCCCCCCGGCGGACCCGCCCCGTCGCGGTACGGAGCGAGCTCCGTTTGCGCAAACGCGAGAGCCTCGTCGAGGCGGCCCGCCCGCACCAGCTCCACAAACTTGACGCACAGCAGCCGCACGGCGAGGCGGGGCGACGACGGGAGGAGGGCGGGGTGGCGGGCAGACACGCCCGCTACCGCGTCGTCGATGCGGCCTTCGACAACGGCGGTGTAGGCGGCTTCCCGCTCGGCCAAGGCGGCCATCTCTGACGCGAGCAGCGGGCCCCGGTCGGTGGCGGCGGCAAACGCAGCGGCCGCGCGCGGTGCACCAATGTGCACCAGGTATTGGAGGACGACGCCCGACACCGCCTCGAGGGGTCTTGGCAGCTCCGTGGCGGCGGCGGCCGCGAGCGCGGCCGCCCGCCGCCCCGCCACGTACGCCTCAATGTCAAAGAGGTAGCGGCGGGAGCCCGGCACCGCCGGATCAAACGGCAGGGCCGCCAACTCGGGGGCGCTCTCGCTCACCGCCGCCGCCGACGCGGTGCGCTCCAACCACGCCTGGTCCGACGCCCCAAAGTTGGCCACCGCCACCTCCCCCTCGGTCCGCATGCCGACGGTCGGGAAGAGTTCCCCCGAGACGCCCCGAAACGCGACGCCGAGGCTCTTGCCATTCTTGGTAAACGTGACGCTGCTGTCGGTCAAATCCCACAAACACCCAATCGTGTCGCCCGTGGTGTAGGTCGGTCCGTAGCCGGCGCCGACGCCCGACCCCGCAAACGCGTGTCCGTCGTCCGCGTGGTAGGCCCAAGAACGGGCCTCCCAGCCGGGGAGGCGCGTCAACTTGACGTCTCGCGCAGAGAGGCCAATGCCAATGAATCCAGACGCGCCCGCCGACTGCACGTACATCTCATAGTAGAAAAACGCGGCGCCGCCAGTCGGCACCGGCACGTCCGCCCGCACCGCCGAGGCGTCCGCGTCGGCCAGCCCAGCGCCGGCGTACGTTGCCATCAGCCCGTCGTCCGAAATGGTCATGGAATCACGCGCGTCCGTGGCGGACCACCGCGTCGGCGCGCGGGTGGCGGCGGCGCGGAGGGCGGCGCCGTCGGCGCCACACACCCCACGCTGACACAGGCGGGGGGGGGGCGCACCGGCACCGCGGTTGCTACCGCTATCGCTGCCGTCGGCGGGCCCACCAGCGTCGCCATTGGCGGCGCCGTTGGCGGTGGCGGCGCCGGGCTTGGCATCCCCACCGCCCGCCTGCGCGTGCATGATGTCGAACAAATTCCCCGTCGTTTGGTGTCGGGCACCCAGAGGGAAGGTGGAACGTTGGAGAGAGGGGGCAGGGGGAAGAAGAATGAGAGTTTGGGGACGGGGACAGTTGCGCCGACAGTAGAGAGGGGGGGACGGCGCAAGGCCCGCGAGAAAGAAGTGGTGTGACACCGGGTGGAAGGTCTGGCAAGAGACCTGAAGACCAGACCAAAAGCGCTAAGGCGCAGACCAAACGACTTGAGAAACTAAAGGCCAGGCGAGGAAGACAGAAGGTCGGCAAGGGAAGAGCGCCACAAGTGAGAAAGACACGGTTGAAAGCCGCGGCGGGCGCGCGGCGACGCTGTGGGACAAGAGGGTCGTGGGCCAAGGCTCGCCTCGGCCAGCAAGCACACGACCTCGACTCCGCACACTCAGGCGACACCACAGAAATGCATGCGGTCCTTGACGAGCAAGCTAACAATTGCTTGTGACAACCTGGGAACTTTCAGCGCATTGCAGTCTGATCAGGAAAAATTCCGTGCCACGCATCATGTGCTGCTTTTCCCATATCGCCTTTTGCTTTTCGATACAGCCGTTCTCGCAAAAACCTCGCACGCCAACTGTTGCACCACTCTCACAAATCGGCCTCTGCGACCCCGTGAAGGCCGATTTGTAAGAGTTCTGTGACAGTTGGCGTGCGAGGTTTTTGAGAGAACGGCTGTAGGGACAAATGGTTGTCAAGAAGAAACCGCAGCCAGAACAATTTCATTGGCATCCCTTCTGTCCGGCATGTATGGCTTCATGGAGCCGCAGGCGATGCCACCATGCTGCAGGGCGACGTGCTGTTACGCATAGTAGAGCCTTTAAGAGAGAAACAAGGGAGAGGGCATCAAGTGCGAAACAAACAAGAAAAAGTGGTCAAGGAGATTTGCTACCAATGCTTAGTCTCGATACCTCTACATCAGTGACCCGCCTGTCCAGGCGCTACTACGTCAGTTCCGCTTCTCAGAAGCCCGCCTTTCTCCATCCATTCATTTGCAGCTTGACTCCCTCCAGAAGGCTTCGTGCTGCCGGCTTCCTGCACAAGCGCTTCGCGTCGCTGACTCTAACTCCGACCGTATGCCGCGCACCAGGCCCGTCGGTGTCTCGAGAATCACGTCGTCTAAGGAATTGACTCAGTTTGCTCTTCGCTGTCGTCCAAGCATCGTGTGCTGATCCACTTTGCCGCGCCGGCGTCCCCGACGCCCTCTATGGCACCCAGTCCTCCACTGTTATCCACCTTCGTCATGGCTCCCTTTCCGACGTGGTTCCCTCGCCGATGATCAAGATGGTCCTACACGATGCTCATCAACGGCCCCCAGACTCTCCCGTGCTCGCCCTCGTCCCTCTCCGAGGCAACGACGGTTGGCCGCCCCCGTGGAGCGACATGTTCCGGCCTGGCCGCTGCCCAGCCTGCTGGCAGCTTGGTGCGGTGCGGCCACGGCACCGGGGGAAGGCGCGGCTGTCTGTACGAAATTATTTCCCCGCCGGATGAGGGGAGGCAGGTGCGTCGCCTCGTCGCCGCGTCACCGCGACCTCCCCTTCCCCCTTTTTTTCGTCCCTGCTCCCACTGCCCGTGCCTGCCTGAAGTAATTACATCGGGCAGCGGCTCGCGTCGGCGGGGAGGCGGGGCCCCCCTCTCGCGGTGGACTAGACTGCCGCCGCTCCGGGTCGCTTTGGGCCGCCGCCCGCGGGCGCTCGGTGGTTTCGTCCCTCAACCGAGTGCCGCTTGATGTGCCTGTGTGTACGCGCGTGGGCGTGGTCTTGTTTCTTCCTGTTTTCTTATTGTTTTCTGCTCGGCACGGCTGTGCACGCACCTGGGAGGTGCGAGGGCAGCGGCCCGCACTGTTGTGCAGACGGTGAAGTCGAGGGCTGTGGAGGTGGCGGTGGTCGAAGAGGGGTTGGGTGTCGAGCGGTGGCGGTGGCGAGCCGGCGAGGAGCAGCCGCCGTGACGCTTGTGGAAGCCGGAGGGGGTAGCGTGGACCAGCCGCCTCCGCGCGTGCACCGCCTGCTTGTCGGGTACGGCTTTTCCCCTGCCCTCTTTCGCCTATCGGTCAAGAGGTGCATCCCGCGCCGAGGTCCGCCGTCCCGGCGGCGGGTGCTGGCGGGTGTGACACGGCTTGTGAGGGGGAAGGGGCCGGGGGGGGGGGGGGGGGGGCGGGGGGGGGGGGGGGGGGGGGGGGGGGGGGGGGGGGGGATAGGTGCCGAAGGTGGCGCCGCCGCGGGCTTCCCCTGCGGTCGAGTGGTGCAGCAGGTACCTGTGTCGGCTCAGGCCCCGCACGGGCGGCCAGCCATTGGGAGGTACGGCGACGGTGCGGCGCGGCTGTGCCATCCGCGGTCGTCGTCGCAGCCGGTTGGCGGGCGGGTGAGCAGGCGTCGTTGCCGGACGGGCGGGACGGTGGTGTGCGTGGCGTAGGAGGTCACCACCGCCACACATGGTACAGGCGTGACGACAGCCGGCTACCGGACGCGGGCGCATCGGTCTTTATCTTCCCTTCTCCTTTGCCCATTCCTCGACGGCTGGTTCTTCACGGGCTGTTCCCGTCCCTGCTTTGCTGGCACCTGCGGGGGCGGCGCCCGTATTCCACGCGCGCCCCCCCCCCCCCCCCCCGTGCTCTTCTCATCCCTTGTAGATGTCCCAATCGCCGCCCGGCCGTTGCGATGAAGCGGCGCGTGCAGGGGGGTGGCGGGGGTAATCCGTTGGCTCCCCCCGTGTCGGGCGACGCGACGGCTGCCAAGGGCGGGACCGGCAGGCGGTCGAGGACACCGGACGTGCCCGAAGCCTTTCGCAAGGTCGCCTCCAGCCCGGTACGCGAGCGGGGGGATGTGCAGCGCGTGTTGGCGGCCCCGCTGCTCGCGCTGCGGGCCAAGACGGGGGCGGCGCGCGGGGCGGGGGCGGCTGCGGAGACGGGGGGGGGGGGGGGGGGGGGGGGGGGGGGGGGGGACACTCGTCGGGCAGCGCTGCTGGCGGCGGCAGCGGCGGGCGCGGCGCCTTTGGGCGGAGGACGTCGGACCCCATCACGCCCGCAGACACCCCCCATCTGCATAGCAGCCGCTACGCGACCGCGCAGTTCCCCCCACAACTCCCCTCGGCCGCCACCGCGGGGACCGCGGGGGCGACACCGGCGGTCGGTGGGGGCGGCTCCCCCCAGTCGCGCGGCGTAGTCGTGCGCGGCAACTTGCGGCGCCTCACGTCCGGCCTCGGGCGGAGCTTCCGCAAAATCCAGGGGCGCCCAAAGTTCCGCCCCACCGCGCCGCTCGCCCGCGGCGCCGGCAGCGGGTGGAGCCGCAAAGCGGCCGGCGCGGCTGCCGGCGGCGGCGTGCATGGCTCCGCGTCGGGCACCACGGCCGACGCGTTTGTGCCCGTCCTCGCGGCGGTGCGCAAAGGCGAGTGGCCGCTTGAGGCGCTCCTCGACGCGATGGCGACGCTGTCCGAGCGCCTGGCCGACGGCGACTCGGAGGCGCTCTTCAAGCACCTCGCCACGCCGGCGGTGCTCGGCGCGCTGCTGCGCGTTGTCCTCGGCCGGCGGGACGGCCCTCGCACGGCGGTGGTGATGGACGTGCTCGTCCGCGGGCCGCCGCGCTTGCGCAAGGCCATCTTGCAGAGTGGGGCGCTGCGGGAGCTCCTCTTTCGGTTTTTGGAACACCCAGCGGCCGCCGACCAGGCAGAGGCGGCGCGGGAGCGGCAGGCCGCGGCCGCCGCCGTGGCGGCAGCGGCGGCGTCAGCGGCTGGCGGATGGGCTGGCGGCGGTGGCGGGCTGTCCCCGCTCAGTGGGCGCCTTGCAGGCGCCTGGTCGGCCGCCCAAAGCCCCCGCGTGCAGTCGGCGGCTGCGTCGGCAGTGTCGCTTGTCTGGTCGGGCCCCCGTTCGCAACCTGCGACGGCGCCGATGCTCGCCGGCGCCTCCGACAGTTGCATCATAGTCGAGCCGCAGAGTCCAGTCAGCCGGCAGAGTGTAAGGTCTATGTGGGCGGCGGGCGCGGCCCTCTCGTCGGGCGGCGAGGTGTCTGTCCCTGTACCGCCGTCGGCGCCAATACCCTCGCGGGAGAAGCTCGACGCTCCAGTCGACCTGTCGGTCGTCGCCGAGCGGGTGGCCCGCCTGCTGGCGGCGCTGCTCAACGACGCGCCCGAGGAGTTTGCCAAGGTGGCGGCCAAGCGCCGCTCCTTTGCCGCAGACCTCCTGAAGGTGTGTGCGAGCGCCGGCTGCGTGGTGGACTTGCTTCCGCCGCTCTTCTCTGCCAACAGCTACTACTCGCTGTCGCCGCCCGAGGACTTGCGGTATGGCGCCACCAACGCCGTTGGGGTGGTCCTACTGGCCGACGCCGACGTGTTGACGCTCCTCGTCCGCCGCTTTACCGAGGCCGTGGACGTGGTGCCCGCCACCGCCGGCTCGCTGGCGGCCGTGGAGAATTGTCTGGCCATGGTCGTTGCACTATCCCTCCGCTGCATCCCGCCGCTGCGCTGGGAGCCGTCCAAGCGGCCCGACCAGGCGACGGTGGCGAGCTTGACCACCCTCGCGAACCGCCTGAGCGTCATCAGCCGGCCCGCGCACGTTGGCGCGCTGCTCGACGTGGCGTTTGGGGTGGCGAGTCGCGACGGGGGGCTCTCCCTCCGCCGCACGCTCGCCGCGCTGACCGACATGATGCGGACGATCCGCTTAGGCACCGTGTCGGCTCAGCCGGCCACGCGGGGGATCATGGCGGCGCTCGACATGGGGCCGATGGAGCGGGAGTTGGCGGCGCGGATACCCGCACTGGCCGCCGTCTTGCGCGCCGAGTCGGGCGCGGGGGGGGTCGGGCCAAGAGGAGGGCCGTTTTCCGCTCTCACGGCGTCCGTATCGCCCGGAGGAGTGACCGCGACGGATGCGGTGGCAATGGGGTACCCGCTCCCTTCCTTCCCGCAAAGGGAAGTGCCGCCAACACACGGATCCGTTGCCTCCCCCTCAAGGGAAAGGGGCGGTGGCAGCGGCGGTGGCGGCGGCGGCGGTGGGGAACTACCGTCGAGCTGGAGCCAACGTGCGGGCGGGGGCGGTGCCACGGTCCCCTCTGGGGCGGCCATTCCCTCTGCCCAATCGTCTCCAATATCGTCCTCGTCCCCGTCATGGACGACCGCGTCGTGTCCGCCATCACCAGGCACCGGCACGAGCTGTGGGGGTGACGGCAGCGGCGCTGCCCGAGTCGGCGGCATGGAAGAGAGAGGGTCTGCCGCTCCGTCGACGTTGTCGACCATGTCGCTGGTCGTATCCACTCCGCCCTCCCCCAACGCGGCTTTCCCACCGTCCCCCACACCTCAAGCCACGTCGCCAGCAGTGCCGCTGACAGCGGCCACCGGGAACGCGACGGCCGGTGCCCCCTCTGCCGTTGCCACCCTCGCCGGGGCGGTGGGGATGCCTCCCCCTCCTGTACCTCTCACTTCCGCGAGCCCCACAGCGCCGCACCGCCCCAGCTCCCCCACCTCGATCGGCACGGCGTACGAGCGGGTACGGTCCCCCCTCGGCTCCATCCGCGTGGCGGTGCTCGACCTCCTCGCGCTCGTCTTTTCCTCCAACTGCCCTGAAGCGCACGCTGCGCTGGCCGCCGCGTCGGTGCCGTCGACGCTCATGGAGTTGTTTGGCGCCCTCCGTTGGAACAGCATCCTCCACCGGTCCGTCGCCGACTGCGTCGCCGTCTCCCTCGCGTGCCCGTCGACGGCCCTCCACCGCGCGTGGTTGACCGAAGCGGAGCTGCCGGCGCGGACGCTCGAGCTCTACGCCCGCGCCTTTGACGTGTCGACGCGGCGCCTGCGGCGGCCACGCACCCAGCCGGCCGCGTATGTGGGCGACGTGATGCGGATGGCCGACGCGATGCGGCAATTTGTGGCTCGCCACCGGGGGCAGCTGGAGCGGGGCGGCATGGCACAGCCGGGCGGTGGGGGGGGGGGTGCCGCCGCCGCCGGCGCCGTCGCCGCCGCCATAACCCCAGACACGCGGAGCGCTGGCAGTGGCAGCGGCGGCAGCGGCAGCGCCCCGACGAGCGACGGTGGCCCGCTGGTGCGGGGCGTCGGCGGCGCGGGCGTAGCCGCCCTCGGGCCAACGTTTGGCGCGCCGCCCGCGCGCGGCGACGCGGCCGCCTTGCCCACCGCCTGTCGGGAAACGCCCGCCGCGGCGGTGGGCGGGCTGGTGGCGCCCGCCTACACCCACGAGGCGCTGCTCGGTCTGTTTGGGGGCACGCCCGCCGCGGGGGCGGCGGCGCTCAAGGCGCTCGACGCCTTTACAGAGGGCACCCTCCAAGCGTACAAGGCCAACGCGGTCAAGCCCCTGGGGGGGGCCCGCCCGGCCGTCTATTCGGGGTCGATGTTTGCGCCGCTGCGCACCAAGAGCTCGCTCAACGTGGATTAAAAAAACACGTGTGCCGTGGGTGGCGTCTGTGTCTGGTTCTTGTGGGGGGAGGGGGGGGCGCCCGTCGCCAGAGTGACGCAACGTGCGCGGGCCGTCGCCACGTGGAGACGACTGACACTGCCGCGCGGTGGGCCTCGTCTGACGGCCGCGAGCGCCACGTCGACAACCGTCGGAAGGGGGTGAGTCACGCCCCCGTCGGCCGCACGGCGCCGCCCGCGGGGCTGACGTTGACGGCGAAGCACAGGCGGTTGGCGGGCGAAACCCGCCCGCACCGCGTTTGGCAACAAGGCGCCGAGGGCGTCAACGGGTCTCCACGCTCGTAGCGCCGTGGACGAGAGAGGCCTTGCAACCCAACGGGCATCCACCTCCCAATCCGACTGGCCTGAACGGTACCGCACCGACCCGCCTGCCCGCGCGCCTGCACACGCGGGCGCCCTCTGGGCCGCGCGCCCCGCAGCGCGGCGCGTTGCTGCGTTGACCCTCTGCCGCGCCTCCCCACCGCCCCGCCCACACTGTCCACACGGCGCGTGTACTGTACGTCATGCATGGGCTCCAGGCGACGTTCCCAGTGGTGATTGGCCGGCGGGCCGGGTGCGGCCGCCGCCAGTCGTCTCTCCCCACCGCCCCCCACCGACCGCCCAGGCCAGTGTTCACAGAGCGCCACCGCTATTGTGCGGGGGGGGGGGTCTATTTCCCATCCTCGACGCCCCAATTACACTGCAGCGCGGACGCGCCGGTGGGGTGGCCGCGCCTCGGTCGCTTGCACGACGGGTGTCATTTTTTTGGTCGGACGGGCGAGCCGCGGGGGCTTGTTGGCCACCCCCCCCCCCCCCCCCCCCCCCCCCCCCCCCCCCCCCCCCCCCCCCCCC
>Ga0209093_1002021_pt1 | contig 11455 bp, 19 predicted proteins | sample SidtaG_4_FD_187450 | JGI IMG/M metagenome (GOLD analysis project Ga0209093, IMG submission 187450) | Marine algal microbial communities from Sidmouth, United Kingdom - Sidmouth_Male1 metaG (SPAdes) (version 2) | ecosystem: Host-associated > Algae > Red algae > Unclassified | place: Sidmouth...
TCAAAATATCCCGTAATTGCCATAGTGTTCTTGTACTTCATCCGATGCGGACGGGGAGGGCGGCATTCGACAGCTCATGACCTGCCGCATCTTGAGGTCTGAACAGCTCAAAAATGTTCACAGCCCCATAGATCGCGGACTCTAAAATCAGCCGCCACATGGGGAGTTTCTACTATACCCCGTCGGGCGGTTGTCGTGGAGTGGTAGCTATTAAACTGTGAAGTTTTAATTGGAAATTAAAATGCATGTCACGACGTGCTATTCAGGTCGTTGGTTAGCGAGAGCGCCTGGGCGCTCGAGCCACTCTACTCTGTCGAGACAACCAGGGAAAACCAAGACTGGGAAGAGGGCTGGCGGACGACGCCAGGCCCGGCGAGCACGGCGAGGCCACGGGAAGCGAGGGGGCGTGAAGGTGGGGCGGAAGGTCGGGTGAGACTGGGAAGGGCTTGCCGGTCTTCCCTCGCGTTCCTGCGGCCGCCGGCCGGGGAGATGTACCCCCGGCGCCGGCCGCTGGCGGAGCGCCCGCGTGCGGCGGGCGGCGTCCCGCGTCCGCCCCGCCCTGGGGGGGGGGGGGGGGGGGGGGGGGGAGTAGCCCCCCCTCCCCCCCCCGTCGCCTGGGGTAGTCGGTGCCCCGCGCTCGGCGGGCTGTCAGCCGGCCCTTGCGGGGTACCCCGTGGCTCCGCAAGCTCAACTAGGTCATACCCCGTCGGGCCGTTGTCGTGGAGTGGTAGCCACCAATGGAGAAGGCGCCGCCCTACGGTCATGAGACGAGGTAGCGGTCGCAGAGTTACCGGGCGGCGGCGTCCGGCTCTGCCAGGGCGTCGACGTAGTTGGCCGACACCGTGGTTGTGCTTTTGTTCTTCATGCCCATCATCTTCGCTATGGAGTCCAGCGAGCACCCGATGCACCGGACGCTTGTCGCGGCGCCCGCGCGGAGTGAGTGCCCCGAGTAGCGGTCGCCCGACGGCGCGCAGACATTGGTCAGGGAGAGCCCGTCCCGCATCCACATGGTCGCCACCTCGGTGGGCAGCGGCGTGTGGTTCCCCAGCGGCGTGAACAGGTACTGTGCCGGCGTGGACTTGGCCAGTTTCATGGCCGTGACTTCGTCGTACACCAAGTCGTAGGCCGCGTTGGTGGCGCCCGCCGAGCGCCGCGGGATCCGGATGACGAGGCGCTCGCGGTTGGCGCGCGCGCCGTGCTTATAGTTGCAAATCTGGATGACCATGGCCGTCGGCTGGAGGGTGACATATTGTAGGCGGAGATCGGCCCCTCCGCCCTGGCGCGCAAACGTCAGCGCGGGAAGGTCGAGGCCCGCCATCCGCCGTCTTAGAGCGACATCGGTGGCGGTGCGGCCGACCTGCACCATCTGCAGCAGCACCGCGGCGGGCAAAGGCGCGCGCTTGTCGCGTAGCCCGTCGTGGGTTTCCGCGTACAAGTGGGCGTAGCCGTGCCGCACCGCGATTAGTAGTGGGCCGACCGCCGGTTTGTTGAGATGGCAGAGGGCGTGAACGGAATTGATTGGTGTGGGGTAATTTTTCAGCGTGCCCGGTGCGATGGTTCCCCGCTCGTACAGCTCTCCGACGTAGCAGGCGACCACCTCGGTGGTGGTCGGAAGGGAGGGGCAGCCACTTGCCTGGCATAAATCCCTGTCCAGCGCAGGCGAGCTAGGCGCGAGTCGGGCAGCCGTACCTGGCTGCCGGCCGTGTCGACCGTGAAGCCGAGCAGGGTCAGCTGCTGGGTGCCGATGCGCTCCCCCTTGCGGGGGTGCAGAGAGAGCCCGAGCCGCTCGTAGAGCACGGTGGCGAACCCGATACCCTTGGTGAAGTCGGCCTTGGAGGTCAGCCGCGCGCCCGGCGGCACGGCCCCGTGGTCATCCACGTCGCCGATGTGGGTGAAGCCCGACGCGCGCAGGTGCTCCAACACCGGGCGCATGACCCTCGTCCACGCCCGCGGGGAGACCAAGAGCCCGAACGGCATGGTCACGGGTTCGAACGTCCGCCCATCAATGGAAAACTTTAGGTACGCGCGGTCATCCGGGTGGACGAACACGTGGTGGAAGGCGTCCTGGATATCTCAGGAGATGAGGTTTTCGTACGGCTGGAGCGCCGCCATAAAATTGGTGAAGGCCTCGTACTTGAACCTAATGTCCCGTAGCTGCTCGTTCACCTGGCGCAGGTCGACGACCAGCCGCGGCCTGTCCTGCTGGGCCCAGCTCACAAAGGCCGGCGAGACGCACGGTGCCGCCGGGAGCTCCTCCTCGTTCAGCGGGCGGATGCAGCCCGCCGCCACCCACCGCTCCACCTCCTCCGCCATGAAGGCGCTATTCTTCTTAGAGACGAGATAGTGGCGGCTACGCCGCCTGGGGCGGCCTCGCGGCGTCTGCCACGGGAGCCGCAAGCCGAAGCTCAGTGCGCGCCGCACTCAGCGGGAGGCTGAGATCTCCCGCCAGGCGTCGGCTTCGTCTCTGACTCGCTGAGCCAGTGGCAAACCGGGCTTGTCGCCGCTCCTTGGTCTGCCCGGAGCGCCATGATTGGCTGCGCAAGGGGCGAGCGGTATCCCACGGGCCTCTTGGGTTCTACTTGGCCCTTGGGTCGCCGTCACCCTTGCCTGACCGGCCGCGTCGTCCGCGCCGCCTCCCCTCCGTCCCAACCTGTTTGATCTGGGCAGCCGCAAGGGTCTTGCTGAGCCCCCGATCTCGGATGTTGAGGGTCTCGATCTCGAGAGTGCGGCGGGCCTTGGACGAGTGCGTGTCGGCCGGCGCGAGTATTTGCTCTTGGAGCTGCTCGGAGATGACTGCGTCGGGCTCCTTGAGCACGTCGTATCGCGCCGCGAAGAGTTCGGCGAGTTGGTGGTGATAGACGCGGGAGCGAAGGAGCATGGCTTGGAGCTCCTTGACGTCGCCATAGTTGGCCGAGTCGGTGAACGCGAGGAGCTCGTTTTCGATGCGCGAGCTCCACGCTCCGACGATAGTGAGGTGCTTCGCATAGTCGGCCTCGGCGCAGGGCTCGGACGTAGGAAAGTCGTCCCGATAGCGTAGCGTCTCCATACGGTACGGGGCGGAGAAACTCGTCCTCGCACTGGGGGGGAGCTGGAACTAGACCAGCGGCTCTCCCCGAGTATCGCACCGCCTTTCTCGCTGGTCGGTGACGGCCAAGGCGGGCGACCGGGAGTCGTCATCGTCGTCGCTGTACGACTCGCTCCGACGCCGGCTACGGGACTCACGCACGGCCTTGGCGATGCCGTTGGCGAGGCCGCGCCCCAGACCGGCGTTGCCGACGGCGTTGCCCATCCCTGCGGTGGCCGGCGCGGCCGGTCCCCCGAATGGGGGAGTACCGGCGACGTCCAGCGGATCATGCTCCTCCTGCAGCTTGAGGGCGTTCAGGCGTTGGGGGATGCTCCCCAAGCCATCCACGATACCGTTGAGGGCCGCTGCGAGGTCGAGGCCGTTGCCCCCGCCATCGCCCTCGGCTCCCGCCAGGACGGCGGCGCTGTCGGCGTCGTCCAAAGCGGCGGCCGCAGCGGTGGTGGCAGCAGCGGCGGCGTCGGCCATGCTCACAGTTCAGCGTAACCACGGGGAGGCCCCCGGAATCTTACCGGTCTCACAACGACGTCGTCGTGGTGAAACTGGGAAGTGCTTGCCGGTCTTCTCTCTCCTTCGCGCGGCCGCCGCCCACTGGGATGTGGAGATGGGGGGGGGGGGGGAGGGGCCCCCCCCCCCCCCCCGCCCGCCTGGGATATGCTGCGTCACTCGGAACAGACGGAGCGGGTCGAAAGCTGATAGTCCGGCGTCCCCCGCGCCGACCCAAGGGCTTTCAGATGTGTCACCGACCTATTCCGCGCGGGTGGGCTGCCCAAGCGTGCTCGTCAGGGGGGAGAGGGGGGGGACGGCCCCAGCCGGCGTACCCTATCTAAAATTCACCCGCCTGGGAGCCGCCTTCCGCCTTCCCATTGGTCACCCGCTCTCCTGTACAGCTGTACCCTCAAATGTACCGAAACCGTTCCGGTCGACGGAGCGCCCGACGGACGGCCGCACGTGCGGGCCGGGTTTGGGCTGGATGCGTCGATCCTGGCTGGTCGTGCCGCTCCCGCACCATAGTTTTCCACGGCGCCGCGTGGGGGGGTGAATGGCCCCCGCAGCGTACTTCAGGGCACCGGACACCACCTGCCGCCACCCCGATCCAACCGGCCTTGCGTCCGCCGACACCGCGTCACAGAGCGACAGAGCAAGTGCCGCCCGTAGGCGCGCGGAGCATGAGAGCGCCCGCGCGCTCGGGGTAGTCCCCTCCCGCCTCTCCCGCCACCCCCGCCGTTCCACCCGCGCCTCTTTCGCGGATACCACCCCGCCACCCGCCACTGGTAAAGATGGCGCTCCTGGCGTGCTCTTCGCTTACTCTCGTCCGCTGCCCACCACCGCAGCTGTCCCTGGTGTGCGGGCCAGCGGCCTGTGCGACGGCACGTCGCCGGCACGTCCCCCCCCTCCCCCCCCTCTTTCCGCCTGCCTGTGGTGCCTTCCTGCCAGTGGCCGCACACACACCGTGCTGTGCTGCGTGCCCTCTCTTTCTTCTTTTTGAGTGGATTGCGTTCGTCGTTTTGTGCCCCCAGCCGTCGTCGGTCGTCGGTCGCCGCCTCTTGTCGCCCACCACCACCCACATCTGGCCGCGTGGAGCCCCTCCCCGCTTCCTCTTTCCACCACCGCTGCCCACATGCTCCTCCCTCTGCCCCACACCCTTCGTCCTCTCTCGCCGCGTGCGGCGTTGGCGGTGCACCTGCAGCCGAGGCTAAGGGTGTGCGTCGGCGGGGTGCGCGTGTGAGGCGGCGAGGGTGGTGGTGGGAGGTGGTTGGTGGCGGACCAACTTGGTCACGCACCTGCGCCAACCCCCTCGTGGCGGTGGCCGCCTCGTGCCACCACCGCACGCGCCGACTTCCGGGTGTCACCACCCCCCCCCCTCCCTCTGCCGACCACTTTAGCCCGTCCACCGCGTGAGTGCAGCAATACCCCACGCGGTGGCGGTACCCCGGCCGACTGTGAACCCGTCGGCTCGCCGATCTTTTGTGGTGCCGTGACTTTGGTCGTGCCGACCGGTTGCCGTGCGGTATCGACGCCATCCATTTTTCCAGATACTCGATTGCCCTGTTTCTTTTTGTTTGTATGTACACACGACCACCCACGCCCATATTGCTTCCCATCTCTGTTTCCTCGCATGTGTTCGTCTGTCGGCCGTGGATGCGCGCGGTTCCAAGCAGTTTTCGCCCACCCTCACATGTATCCAGACACTGACGTCGTCGCATCTTTTTTGCGACTACCGCTTCGTGTGTCTGCTGCCACGTGGTGTGTTAGCACGCCGCCTCCTACACCACTTGCCTGCTCTCCTGTGCGCCTTCCTCGACATTGTCCCTCCCCCCACCCCATCATTTATTTTTTTCTCTTCTTTCTGAGCTGGGTTCATCCTTCACATGCAACCCCGCCACGATTCTTCATCGTCCGTCTCGCTCGATACACGCAGCGTCGGTGGTGCATGCGCAGCTGCCGCCAGGCCTGCGTGTCGGGGGGACTCGTGCGGTGGCTGCCTCTCGGTGACGCCACCCGATCCGCGCGCCACCGCTACTTGTCCCCCTACACAAACCTCTTCTGTGGCTTCTCCACCCCGCTCCCGCGACAACGTCTCCGACGACCGTTATCCGGGAGCAGTGGCGTCGGCAGGGCCGACTCGCCAGGGTGCGGTAGCGCCGCCGGTTCTTCGTTCCCAGTAGGTCGCTTGTCCTGTTTCTTTTTTTCGGTACGTACGCGCGTCCGATGAAAGTCTGTTTTGTTTCTTCGTGGTGTGTCTGTGTCTCGTGTGTCTGTGTGTCGTAGAAGCATGTGGGGCCGAGAACGCCGCCCACCAACGGCTTATGCCAATGTCGGGGTACTGACGCCACCGTGTCTCGTTCCGTGAGTCCTCACGCGCTTGTCTTGTGCATCAATTACGTGCTGTCTTTCGCAGCACTATAGCGCAACCCTCTCTTTGCACCTTGTTCCTACGTTTTCCATTGCTCCTCCCTCTTTTTTTGCCTCCTTATTTCTGTTTTGGCATTGCACTGCCGTCCACCGTCCACCTCCCCCCACTGTTGATTTAATTCCATCCCCCGTTTCTGCAGGCATAACAGTCGGTCGTCGGCCGGCGCCATGCCGCCAAGCGGCCTTCCGCGCCGCAGCCAGCGGGCGGAAAACGCTGCCGCCGCTCGCCGGCCTCCACCGCCAAGCCCGAGAAGTGTGTCGCATCTCGAAGAGACCAGTGCGCGAGAAACCGATAGTCACCTTGGTAGTCGCCGCCGGGCGGCCAATGCGTCGTTCGTGGCGGCGTCGGCACGCACGGCAGAAAATAACTGTGATGCTCCCCGGGGCGATGGTCGCAGTGGCGCCCAACCCGTCGCCGGTGCGGTGGCCTGTCTGCCGCTTGGAGGGGTTGAAGCACGCGGGGGGCGCACGGCTGCCAGCGGCGACCACCGCGCGCCCAGAGCGGTCGGCGCTGGCAACGCCAACGTGCCCCAGATGCCTGCTACCGCAGGAACGACGTCTCCCCGTCCGCTTTCCGTCGCTGGTGGGGTTGACTCTTCACCCTCTCCGCTGCCACACCAAGGGCCAGGCATGCACGTCGCCGGGGGCCCGTCGAGGCTCTCAGCGCCACGTCCCCGCCACGTGTCAGCCCGACTCTGCCGGTGCCCGAGCTGGGAGATGGCACGTCACCAACCCCGCTGCCGCGCTCTCTCGTGGTTGCCCCCGTGGTGCACCTGCACGGGGGCATGCGGGGGGAGGTGACCGCCGCTCTGTTGGCAGGGTACGAGAAGATTTTTGACAACGAGGACACGCTGACGCCCCGCAATCTGGTGGGAAGGCTGTTTTTGAGCTTGGCAGCAGATGCGAACCGGAATATTCGCCTGGGCTGTCTCCTCGACTGCGCCGACGCGACGACGTCCACCGCCGGAGTGGCGACGCCACGGATCGCGCCACTGCCTACGGGGGAGCCGCCACGTCGGACGCCCGTGGAGCTGTCCAAGGACCGGGACGCCTACCTGCACGTAGTCACCCTCGCCCAGGACGCCCAGATGTTTTCCCTGTCAGCAAGCGACGTCAAGGCGTTGGTGATGCAGGCCGTGCACCGTGCCGAGACGGGCCAGCACGCTGATGTCGTCAGAAATTCCATCAAGGTGATCAGCACGTGGGCGATGCACACAGTGAGCGGGACTACCAGTGGCGTGAAGCAGACGATGCTGGATGACGTCGCCTAGATCGAGGACTTCTGCAACTGGGCCGCCGCGACCCCTGCCTGCCAACCTGACGGCGTCATCTTGCCTGTCAACCGCCATGTCGCCGTCGCCTTCCTCGAGTTTGAGAAGGAGCGGGAGCGGAGCACGACGCTGTCGCATAAAACGCCGTGTCACCCCAGCCCACAGAAACAGATAGGGACACCTGCCCAGCTGAGGGAACCCACCCGCACACCCTTGTTCTACTCTCACCCGGTGACATGGTCACCTAGGAAAACACCCGAAGGCGCAAAGAGGGAGGAAGGAGGTGAGAACGCAGTTATTTTTTTGTGGGGAAGCCGGGCCACGGGCGCCCCGCTGTCCCTTTAAGCTAACCGAGCAAGCGGGCCCAAACGGCCCCGAGTCCCACGCAGTAGCCTCCCCATGGGGAGATCTGGGGATCCATAACAGTGGACCCCCCTACTGTAAAGCAGATAATTCAAGCAATTGACATACAAATGCAAACGACCCACAATCAATCAAGATCCCACCCAGCACCGACAGCGCCACCTGTCCGAACCGGGGCGTGACACGTCATTCGCGTCACCCGGTGCACCAACGACCTCCTGGCCAGCCAAGGGGCGTGGGCTGGGACGCGTCATGCGACAGACGCACCGGCCGCCCAAGCACCGCCGTTCGGCCCCACCGCCACCACCTCGTGGCTCACGGGCCACCTCAAGCGCGAGCGTGGGCATGACCGGCGGAGCATCCAACGTGGACGGGGGTGGCAGCAGCGGTATTTTAGAGAACGGGGCAACCGGGGACGCGCGGCCGAGTGCCTCGCCGGGCTCGGCACGGCCCGGCGCCGCGCCCAGCTCGGTGCATCCCAACTTTGTGGCGGGTGCTGCACCGCTGGTCGCTGCGTCCACGAGCGCTTACCTGCCTCCGCCCGTGATACCCCCGCCGCCGGAGGAGCAGCGTGGTCAGGCGGCGGCAGCTACCGGGAAATTCGTAGGAGCCGTCAACGTCGACCGAGGCTAGGTGGGTAGGGGGGGCGCGGGGGCGCACGGAAGCACGGCGGTTGCAGTGCGCGGGCGAGGCGCTGTTGTCAGTGCCACGCCCGTCGTTCGGCGAGATGTCACAGCCAACCCACGTGTCGGTGGACGTCGAGCGCGTGCAGGTGGGCGGGGGGAGGCGGCGGCAATCGGGTCGCTGGTCAGCGACGACGTCGAGAGCGGCACGGCCGGCAACACGACTACCGTGACCACGACACCTCCACGCAAGGTGGGGCACTCGACGCCCAAGATGCACATCAACGCATTATCGAAGGTGGCGTCGGTCTTCAACGGGCTGTGGTCTCAGTGCTCGTGCGGATCATGCAGCAGCTTCGGCGCCGACGCCTTTCTGTTGGTCGGTGGGCGCCCCGCCGCCAAGGCCGTGGTCGAACAGTGCAAGAGGGAGCGGTACCTGGAGGCAACGGCGTTGGGTGTGGGAAAGGCCACGAGCACCCATGACCCCGCGCTGCCAGACAACGTGCGGCTGCCGATGGTCACATAAATGCTCCTGGGGCCCACGTCGGCGGCAGAATATCACTCAGGGCTCTGTGTTCTCTCGTTTTGCTCGGACGCGCGCGGCGCAACCACGCGGTGGCTGAGGTTCAGCGACATGGTGATGCGCAACTTCCCTCCCATGTTTACCAAGACCGTCGACATGCTCTGCACGTACGTGTACGCGACAAAGACGAAGGAGAACCATGTGCTGTGCCTCGGCTCCCTCCCTCACGTAGACCCGTGGCTCTGCCACTTTGGGGCGGTGGCCGATGCCCTCATGGCCGCCTGCCACCGGCCGTCCGACGACCCGCACGTGCCCCCCGTTGACTTTGCGCCCGATCTCGACCCCTCTGACGAGACGCTGAAGGCGGTGGGGGTGGAGCCACGTTTCTACCGCGCCAATGGTGGCAGCGCCATGGGATTTCGCAAGTGGTACCACTGGGTGCTCCCCCGCTCGCCTCGGGGTGACCCCTACACAGGCATCACCTACGAGAATCACTTGGCCCGGTTGAAGAGGGCGGCCAGCGGCTGCGTCGTCCCGGAGCAGGCCGCATTGACGCACGTCATGCGCCGGGGCGCCGCCGCCGCCGGGGCACCGGAGGCGCACAACAAGAAACAGGGGCAGTGGGGGCCCGGCCCCGGCGACGGCGCGTACAACGCAGGCATCCCCGACCCGGTCGTCGTGCTCCTGATCTCGGGGCGAAGCAAGCAGAACGTGGCGCCGGTCACCCCACGCATCCCGATTGAGGTGCCGCCGTCGCTTCCATAGTCAATGTGCCCTTTCTTAAAGGACTCGGAGAAAGCGTACACGGAGCGTGTCAAGGGCGGCGCCAAGTTCCGGGACGTCGCGCTGGAAACCGTTTTCAAGTTGGTGCGGGTAATGCGGTCGGTTTTTTTTCCGTCGTGGGCCGCGCGCTTGTGCGCCACCCCCGCACCCGACTGCGCGTACGTCACGCTTCACCCATTGCTGCGCAACTCTGCATTTGAGCGCTTCCGCACGGCGGCGGGCTTCGCGACGAAGAGCGGCGAGGAGGCTGCGGGCAAGGCGGCCGCTGCGTTGTTGCCGCAGCTGGGCGTGGCCGTCAAGGCCGCCGTGGAGGCTACAGCGGCCTCTGCGGCGGGCACCATGCTTGACATGGAGTGCGCTCTCAGCCTGCAGGCGGACGCCATCGCTGAGGCGGCCGAGAGCAATCGCGTGGAGTCTAAGATCAGCATTGAGGCCAAGTTGGACCCCTTCATGCAGCTCGCTGTCAACCTGCAGGCGCGGCTCGACGGCGGCGGCGCGGTGAGCACCGCTGGCAGCACACCGCTGCTCGAGATTTCCTCTCACCCCCCCGCCCCCCCCCACCCCGCCGCCCGCCCCCACCCAACCTGGAACGTACCTCCCACCCCCCCCGTCATCGTGCCGCGACCAGCGAATCCTGGTGGAATGGGTACCGCCGCCACGTTCGCAGCTGTATGTCAGGCTGCCCCTATTGACAGCGGGGCCTGCTTTGTGGCCTCTCGCTAGGTCCGAGCGGTCGGTGCGGCAGCGTCGGCCGCCGCCTACGCTGAGGCCACAAGCGTGTGCACGGCGCTGCTGCGTGACCGGGAGAGCGTGCGCAAGCTGCGCATGAAGCAGAAGCTGCGCGGCGTGGCCTTATTTGAGGGGCCCGGTGAGTGCGTGCCCTTGTTGCCTTTGGAGCTGGGGACCGGGTGGGCCCGCGCGTTGGACGAGTATGCGACGGGGTTGGACGGGCGTGCATCGGTGCGGGATGTGGAGGCCATGTTTGGCCAACAGTGGCGACACCTCATTCCGGATCCGCGTGAGAGGAACCGGCGGGGGCACCTTTACTAGACGCGGTCGCCGATATACAGCACGTTTGCGCCGGAGTTTGCGCTGCGTGGGGCGGCCGTGGGAGTGGACACGATTGTCAAGGAAGTGAAGGACAAGTACCGGGCTATCAAGGGCGGCTCGAGTGCCGTCTACAAAAAGGCGGCCACGGAATACCCGAAGCCCAAGTGAGGCGTGTAAAACTTTTTTTGTCGTATATTTCACTGGTCCCTTTCTTCGTTCCGGCCCCATCGGTTCTGCTATATGGTACCACAGGTTCTGTGCGCCCGGCCCACAAGACAGTCCTGGCACGCATGCTCTCCGAACATTATGGGCCGTCCTGAGCGCCTCTTCAATCCCACCGTTCCACTGGACTTGCTTTTTCTTCCATTTGTTTCTCTGCTCACTCCACTCCCCCCCCCCCCCCCTTTTTTAGCATACAGCCCAAAGAAATATGCCCCCTGAACGAGGGCCCTCTTATCGAGACTAGGACATACGAGCCATCTGTAGCTGGCATTTGGGATGTGTCCTAGCGTTTGCGGGCGCGACGTCGACAGTGCGGTGGTGGTGGGAGGGGTCGTTCCGCACCAGGGCGGGCTGCAGTCGGTCTTTAATAGTGAAGCCGGGGGTACCTGGAATAGCGAACACTGTAGCGACTGCGCGGTCCCCTCGTCATTATTATGGATCCTGACGTTGTGTGTCACATTGCGTGACGGCGCCAGAGAGGGCCAACTCCCTGGTTCTCAAGCGCCCCTCGACAGGCCAGCTGTCATGGCCCCTCTGGAGGCCTGACCGGAGCCCTGCCCCGTTGTGGACCGTTGAGTAAATGGTTTCACGCGTGTTGGCGCGCGCCGTTCAGGAGGAGGTG
>Ga0209093_1002022_pt1 | contig 11454 bp, 10 predicted proteins | sample SidtaG_4_FD_187450 | JGI IMG/M metagenome (GOLD analysis project Ga0209093, IMG submission 187450) | Marine algal microbial communities from Sidmouth, United Kingdom - Sidmouth_Male1 metaG (SPAdes) (version 2) | ecosystem: Host-associated > Algae > Red algae > Unclassified | place: Sidmouth...
CAACGGGAGGAGAGGATCACGGCAAAGCCCAGGGGGGAATCGTAGTCCAAAGCACAGTTGGTTTTCTCAAACGGCGGTGGGGACGACCTCCCCGCTGTCAATAAACCCCTCCCCAACCCGAACGCCAGCGGCCAAAGTAGCCACCCCAAATACGCCAAACAGATAAATCCCTCCAAAGCGAAAAGTTCAAACAAGTAGTAGGGGGGTTGGGAAAACCACGAGGGAAAAACCCCACCCCCGACCAGATCCGATCTCCCTGAGATTCGGACAGGTCATTCCCTTGCTGGCCCGGATCGGGATATTTTGGGGCCGCCCCCGGGGGTGTGCTGTCCACAGCTGAGGGGCCGCGCCCCTTCCAGCCGTGGGACCCCCGACCGCTACACGCTGGACGACGGCGACCGCTAGATGTGTGTCTCATACGTGCTACGCCCCACCTGCAAGACACGGCTAATGCCGTCGGCGGCCTCAGTCGTCTGGGTGCGGACCATGTGGGGGGGCCTGGGCCAGGTGTTCGGTGCCTCGCGCCTGTTCACGACGCATGGTATAACCATTGCCAATGGTATCCACTACATTGTGCCAGGACTCTCCTTCTCGGTCATCGTGACCAACTTCGGCACTCGAGGGGTCATCCACCGGCAGCGAGCCACCGTCGGCAATGTTGAACTGCTCACGACAGGCGTTGTGCAGGTGCCCCTCGCGGCGCACCCCGGGGCGTCGGCCGTCCCGGCCTTCACCACGCCGGCCCCCGCGGAGAGCGTGGTGGGGGCGGTGTCCGCCATGCGGGGCCCCCCGAGACCCAGGCAGGGCCCGGAGTCGGCCGTATTCGCTGGGGGAGTAGTAGCGACCCCAGCGCGGCACCGGGACCCAGGCGAAGCGGGCCCCTCCCCGGGTGGCGCACCGCCCGTGGCCTCGGTCCACGTGGAGGACGTGGACCTCCCGGATGCCGACCCGGCACTGCACATCCGGATCCGACACATTCCGGGCCAGCACCAAGCGATGAGGACGGGCCAGGCGCTGGGCGTCAGCAAAGCCTCCGAACATCGCGTCGCCCTCAACGCCGGAGCCCGGCCCGTCCGGTTTGCGCCTCTCCGTGCGGGGCACACCGCACGGGAGGCCGAGACGGCCGAGGTCAAGCGGATGTTGGAAGTGGACGTCATCGAACCGACATCGTCGGAATGGGGCTTCTCGGTCGTGCTCGTCCCAAAGAAGGACGGCAGCCTCCGCTTCCGCGTCGATTATCGACCGCTGAACGTCGTGACCAAGAGGGAAGCCTACCCGCTTCCCCGGATGGACGAATGCATTGACAGTCTCGGCGAGGCGACGATCTTCTCGACATTGGATTTCAATGCCGGCTACAGGCAGGTCTCCATCGCACCCGAGGACCGGGTAAAGACGGCCGTCGTGTGTTACGAGGGCGCCTACCAGTACAAGCGGATGCCGTTCGGGCTCAACAACGCACCCGCGACGTTTCAGCGGGCCGTGGAAATCATCCTCTCCGGGGAAGAGTGGCAGAGCTGCCTCGTCTACCTCGACGATGTCATCGTGTACGCCAAGACGGAGGAAGAGCATATCGGCCACGTCGACCATGTCCTGCGCCTGCTGCGCGAGGCGGGAGTTACACTTCGCCTACCCAAGTGCCGAATCTTCCGCACGACCGTGGAGTACCTCGGGCACGAGATTAAGCCGGACCGGCTTGGCGTGATGGACGCCCTCACGCGCGTGCTGCGCGAAGCACACTTCCCTACGTCCCGCACGAAAGTACGGAGCTTCGTGGGGATGTGCAATGTCTTCCGCCGGTTCGTGCCGAACTTCGCCCGAATGGCAGCGCCATTGAAGGATCTTATGGGGTCCACGGCCCCTGTCCTCGTGCCCCCCGCCACGCTGCTGCAGCAGGAGCCGTTCGAACCGCTTAAAGAGGCCCTCACGACCCCGCCGGTCCTCACACTCCCGCGATGCGGGCGCAAGTACGTCCTCGACGTGGACGCGTGCGGAACGCAGGTGGGCGCCGCCCTGCTCCAGGAGCAGGACGACGGCAAGCTCGAACCCGTCGCGTACATCAGCCGACGACTGGCCACGAACGAGCTCCCCTACGGGGTCACGGAAAAGAAGTGCCTGGCGGTCGTCTGGGCGTCCCTCAAACTCCGCCCCTACCTCGAGAGTGACCGCTTTCTCGTGCGCACCGACCACGACTGCCTGCGGAGGATCCTCGACATCCAGGGTTCGGGAAACCCTCGGTTGGCGCGCTGGCGCCTGCGCCGAAGCTAGCTGGAGTTTGACGTCGCCTACAAACCGGAAATGACGCATTACATGGCGGACAGCATCTCTCGCTTGGAGGCCGGGGCCAGCGACGAGATGGAATTCGATGAAGCCGTCCCGGTGTTTGCCACTCGGGCCAATACGGTCCGGGGGCTCGACGCCGCCAACTACGTTGGCGGTCCCGCGGTCCGTGGCATCAACCGGGACGAGGTGCTGTCCGCTGTGGCCGCGGACGGCTACTGTCAGGAGGGCGTGAAAGCCTTGAACGCTGGGCGGCACATCCCGTTCTTCGAGGACCCCGATTGGATCCTCCGCCGCCGCGCGGCCCCGACGGCGCTCACCAGGTGGTGGTCCCGGCCTCCTTGCAGGAGCAGGTCCTCCACCTCGAGCACGACGCGACCCTCGCGGGACACCCTGGGGAGTCCCGAATGTACGCGGCCATGCTGCGGTATTACTACTGGGTGGGCCTCGCGACGGACGTCGTCTGCTACGTTAGGAAGTGCGACAGCAGCGCGCGGCAGAGGGTGCGCCTTCTGGCGCGGCGCTCGCCGCTCACCCTGTTCCCCGCCACCATGCCCTTCCAGGACATTGCTGTGGACCTCTACGGGCCCCTCGCTCGGACGGCCACCGGCCACCGGTTCATCCTGGTGATAACCGACCGGTTTACCAAGCTGGTGCGTGCGCTCCCAATGGATGGTACCACGGCAGTGGACTGCGCCTCGGCGGTTCTGGACTCCTGGGTCGCCGCCTATGGTCCGCCGGACCGGTTGCTGTCCGACGGGGGACCGCAGTGCACCAGCAGCGTTTGGGGCCAGGTGTGCAACCTGCTGTCCATCGAGCCGAAGGTAACGTCTCCGTCCCACCCGCAGACGAACGGGCAGACGGAGTGGTTCAACCGCACCATGCACACCATCCTCAACCACTACGTGGCGGAACATCCGCGGTCGTGGGACCAACTCCTTGGGGCGCTGACGCTGGCGTACAACAGTCGCCCGCACCAAAGCACCGGGATCGCCCCGCTGGAGCTGGTCAACCCCATGAAGGTGTCGAGCTGGGCGTTCAAGGACGTCTCCCGAACAGGGGCGTACCCCCTCACGGCGCAACGCGGCACAGCCGCAGAGAAGCGGGCCCAGGCCGACCTGCTGACCCGTTTCGTGCAGCTCGTCCCGCAGATGCAGGCAACACTCAAGGCGACGCAAGGGCGTTACAAGCGCGACCACGACCAACGCCTCGCGCTGCGCGCGGAGAAGCTAACCGTCGGGGGCGGCGCGTGGCTACGCGATCACGCCAAGGAGTAAGGCACCGGCGGCACGCTGACGCACGTCGCCCGCGGGTCCTATCGCGTAGTCTCCACGGATGGTCCCACGGTCCTCCTCGACGTGGATGGGGAGTACCGCCGGGAAAATGTGGCTCACGTCGTCCGTGCCTCAGGCGTGGCCGTCCCGGGCCACGCGCAGCACCCGGCGCTGCGGACGGCCCGCTCCTTGCCTGGGGCAGAGGCCGATGGCCAGCGGTACGCCGTGGACCGGATCGCGGACCACACACCGCTTTCCGACGGAACCCTGCGGGTCCAGGTTTACTGGCCCGGGTACCCCCAGCCTACCTGGATGGACGCCGCAGATGCCCCGCAAGAGACGCTCCCCGACTATCTCCGCCGCGCCGCGCGCCTGGGGTTACCCCATACGTCCGCCGACCCCCCGCCGACGCCCTCGCGTGCCGCGGGCCCCTCCGTTGGGGCCGCCGCAGGCGTCGCTGCCCCGTCGCCCCCGACCGTCCGCGCCTGAACCCTTGCGTCAGCGCGGCGGCCGGGTGCGGACGGGGGGGGGGGGGGGGGGGGGGGGTGGGGTTAATCGGTGGGGCCCTCGGGGGCTGTCGGGCCACTGGGTCGCCGGGACCTGCGGTCGCGGGGCGTCGACGCCACGCGGCAGCGCCACCGCGACCCGCCCACACGCTGGGGACACAAGGAAAAATCCCGTGGCTTTACGACAAGGCAGCGACGGCCTAACGCCGCCCAAATGATCGCGGCATCTACGGGGCTAGGGCGATGCGCTTAGTCGCGGCCGCGGTACACCCAAACGTGGACCGAGCGGCCCGCCCCACGGAGGACACCGCGCAAGGCGGCATAGAACCGCTTCGCCCGTGTCCTCGGGGTCTCTAGACAGGGCTTCACGACGCCGGCGAGCCCGATGCGGGCCTACTCTTCCAGGGCGGCGGTGAGCCCCGGTTGGCGCACCTTGGCCATGTTCACGGCCCCGTCGTGCCCAAAGAGGGCTACGACCTTCCCGGACGTACGCGAGTCCCGCCACGCCGTGGCTGACATCGGAGCGGGAGGCTCCCACAGCGAGGACAGACACCAGTCGTAGGCTACGTCCGGCTGCCCCGGGACGGGGGTTGCGACGGGACCTACTATCCCAAGTTCCAGCAGCGCCGCCGCCGGGCCGTCGTTGTCGGCACGGGCGTCCCAGCGCGCGGAGCGCGGACCCCCGGTGCCCGTACTGGCGGCATCGGCGGGGTACTCCCGGCCGTCCCGGCGGGGCTCCGCGCCCCAATGGCGGCCGTCGCGGACGTCACACTGCGACCCGGCGGCCGCCCCGGCGCCGCCCGTCGGGTGTTCCCCGCCGTCGTGCTGGGGCTCCGCGTCCCAGTGCCGGCCGGCGTGGGCGTCGCGGTGCGACCCGGCGGCCGCCCGGGCGATGCCTGTGGGGTATCCCCCGTCGTCGCGTTGGCGCCCCGCGTCCCAGTGGCGTCCGGCGTGGACGTCGCGGTACGACCCGGCAGCCGCCCCGGTGCCGCCGGTGGGGTATCCCCCGTCGCCGCGCTGGGGCTCCGCGTCCCAGTGGCGGACGGCGTGGGCGTCGCGCCCACGGCCCTGGCCGCCATCGGTGCGCCTCATGTGGTCGTCGCGGCTGGCAGCAGCACGGCCGCGACTGTCGCCCTGACTGGCCGCCGGCCACGCGCGGTCATCCAACACGCCGAAACCGCGGCCCACTTCTCCGTCCATACGGTCTCCGGGGTCGTGGCGGGCGCCTTCGGCGCCGCAGACGGCAGCGGCCGGCCACCCGTCACCAAATTCGGCACCGGTCATGCCGGGGTAGTCGTCAGGCTGTTCCTCAGCCCAGCGACCGCCCGGCGCGGGGAAGGCGGAGGGCCAAACCGATCCATCGAGCGCGTCGCCGACCGGAGACCCCGGATTGGCGGACCCGGGCTGCGCAGGGCTGCCGCGCTCCATGTCGGCGTGCCGCCGCTTCCGGGCGTGGTACGCTGCCGTTGCGGCCGCCTCCTCCGTCGACGGCGGGACATCCCCCGGGTCGGACAAGGGGAAGCCGGCGGGCCCCGCCCAGGCCTCCTCCGTTACAGGTAGGGACCGGGGGACGGCATCCGCGAGCCGCGGCTCCGCCAGCATAACCCTCAGCGGGGCTTGCGGCGAGCACGGGACGCCCAAGACGCGGACTTAGTGGCGCCGGCGGTCCGCGACGGTACCCACTTGGTGGGGCAGCATGGTGCTGAGCGCCTGACGGGTGGGGTCGTGGTGGTAGGGTAGCCGTTCGTAGACGGCTGCCCAGGGCACCGCCCGTGCGATGGCGTCGTACTCTGCCAAGGCATCCGCGGCAGAGCAATCGTCCGACGCCAGGTCGTCGACCGAGACCGCCTCCGTTAGGGCGTAGTAGCACGGCGACGGCTCGAAGACGCGGTGCGTCTCGCGGTACGCGCGAAGCAACCCCGACACGATATCCGCCGTCATCATGACGTAGGCCGTCCCCAGGATGGGGTGTCACGGGTACCCCTGGAGCAGGGACTGCTGTTGGTGAATGACGGGCGGATACTCGTACGTCAGCAGCCGGGGCGTCGCGCACCGCAAAGCCATTGCCGGCGGCAAGGGAGCGCGCGCCGGGGCCAACCCGATGCCGGACAGCACGGGCAAGAAGATGGCCCCGTGCCCCGCCCGGCGGGTGCTCACGAGCTCACCGCGCGAGCGGCGTGCGGCTTCCAATTCCAAATCCGCCGGCGCGGTCGGCGGGCCCACCGGGCTCAGGGCGAGCAGGGGGCCCACACCGTCGAAGTTGACGAGCGCCAAAAAGTGGCCGATTGGGACCGCGGGGCGGTGGCGCAGGCGGGAGTGCCAGTCTTAGAGGTAGGCGTACTCCTCGCCGCCGGCGACGAATGGTAGCTCGGCCGCAGGGTGCGGGACCAAGAGCACCAGACCCGGGTTGCAACGCAACATGCAACGCAACCACGCGGCGCTACTGCCGCCGGAGCGGATGAAGGACCCGAAATCGCGCTCGGCCGCCGGCCGGACATCGTAACCCGCCGCCTCCGCGAACTCCCGGAAGGACCGCCACAAGGCCTGCGCCCCGTTGACATCCTGGGGATGGACGGATTGGAAGACGTCACTGACGAGCGGCCAGTCGTCCGCCGCCACGGCAGGCCCCAGCGGGGCGAGCCACGATCAGACGGCGGGCGACGCCTGTCGCGAAGGGAGGGCGGGGCCCGCCTGCTCCAACAACGGCGGCCGATCCGCCGACGCGACCGCGAGAACCCCGCCTTGTGCTGGGGTTGTGCCCGAGCCCCCAGCGGCGGCCGGGGACGCTGCGGATCCAAACCCGCCACTCGTGTCCGCCGCCGCTCCGGCTTGGCGGGGCGGCTTCCGCCACTCACGACCGTTGGGGTCGTACGGCAGACGCAAGCCCGGCGGCAACGTCGGGCGCGCGGGGCCGGGCGGCCGGGCCCTCGTCGGTACCGGCGTCGCCGGTGGTGCCGGCGAGAGCATAGCCCCCGACGCGGTGTCAGCCGCAGACGGGCTCGCCAGGGGCACGACGGGCGGAACCTCGGCGCGGTCGGTGCCCGGCCGCATCGGAGACGCGGCGGACGGGGCCCCGCCGGGGCTATCAGCGGGCGTCGCCAGGGACGGCTCCATCTCAGCCGAAGGGGATGTAGTACTACTGGAGCCTGCCGACGGCGGTGGCGCGGCCGACGGAGCACCAGAGGTGCGGCGGACGCGGAGGGGGGCCGGCGGCGCCGACGAGGTCGGGCTCGGGCGGAACGGGGACGGCGGGCCCGCCTATGAGCGCAGGTGCGAGCCCGCGAAGGGGCGCGCTTGGCCCAGACGCCCGCCGCGGGGTCCGAGTGGCCGCGGCCGGAGGGCGCGGCAGGCGACAACCGACCGCGCGCCACGCGGCGGTTGCAGCGCGTTGCGCGCGGAGCGGTCACTGCCCCTCGTCTGTAATGATCGCTTCCGGGGACTTTGTAAGCATGGTGGAAATTATCTGCATTGGTTGGTGACGGCCCGGGTCAAGTCCCTATCGGGGAATTGGGCCCGGGCGACGGTTTCCTCCGTTTTGAGACGAAGGGCGACGACGGTGGGAGGCACCGTCGTCGCCGGCAAGTAAACCGTGTCTTCATGTCTTGGCGTTTCGATCGGCCCGACTTCCTGGACCTCGAGTCCCATAGCGAGTGTCGCGCGAGCGGCCGAGACGGCCGTTTCTTCCCTCATACTGAGGTAACCCCCCTGATCGTGGTACTACAGATCAGGGCCTGAGGTGGATAAAGTAGAGCCAGACATATCCGCACATTATACTCTTAATAATTCATAATCCGTGCCGCAGCCGCGTATCCATATCGTCCTCTGTCAATCTACCGCCGGATATACTGAGCCTAAATGACTCTCCAAAGGCAGGATAAACTATAATCTGAATCGAATTACGACCTGGCTGGATCCGGCTCACAGATTCCGCGCCGCATTGTTGGTGCGTGGGGATGCCTCCCCACCCGGTTTAGCCGCCAAAATCTGGCAGTGCCAATCGGCGATCTTGCCGGAGAATGCCCGAACGGTTCTGTCCAGTGTCTGAACCCGTTTGCCTTGTTGTCAACAGCCCGCGCGCGAACCTGAACGGGCACCTCCTGGTGAGCACACGAGAGTTTCAACAATCCCTGTTGACGAGGACAGCTGCATCATCAAAATCAGTTCCAAAAACCAGAGATACTTCACGGCTGTTCATCGCAATAAATTCTTCTGATTAGAAGCGCCTAGTTCCAGCACACGTAAGGCTGTACCTGGTGAGATGTCTCCTCTCGAGAATTCAACTCATTGTCCAGATCCACCATCCAAGAGAATATATTCAATCAGTCTATCCGAATTTTATCCGAAATCGCACTAATTAAGTATCCGTTTATAATACTGATCCTTACTCTGTCCGGCCGAGCAAGGTCCGATTTCGGATAGTTGTCTTTGTCAAATAGTCAATCCAGAGTGCATGTCAGGGGATGTGGAATATATCCTAATGCAACAAAACATGCCTGATTCCAAAGCCCCTGCTACAGATAAAGGACCTCAGTTCATGTCGAGTTTCGTCATTGCCGAGATGAAAGTGCTGGTCACCGAAACAGAGCCCACCACGGCCCACCCCCCACAAAAAAGTGGTCAATTCGAGTGGTGTAATCGCGCCATGGCCACGCAACTCCGACGTTACGTTACAGACGACCCGCGCCGTTGGGACGAGTTAGCCATCCGGAGACGAATACCGAGTTCGTCGGCAACAGGCCCTATCATGTATATTTAGTGATTGAGTATACCCATGAGTATCTAGATGTCGGCACCCATACTCGAGAGCCATTAGCATGTGGGCGATTCCACCCAAGCTCGGGAGTAAATACAAGCAAATACTCATGCGACGACCAGAAAAGAGTATCGCAAGTGTGCGCAGAAGCTTACAGATCTGCAAATCAAAGCGCCGCGACACTGAGACCATCCTTTCTGTCTGGTCGAGCAAGCAGCTCGAAGCTGGGGCTCTGAGGAGGCCACATCAGAAAACGATCCTGTGAGACGCTCAGTTCGGCCAATTAGGGCTCGGATGGCTCTTGCGGCTCCCTCCGCGGGCCCGCTCCATCATCAGTTTAAACAGGCACGCCTGAGACGTTCGCGAGATAGATTTCACGAGGTCCACACAGCACTGTACACGTCATGCTCAGAAATAGGACCCGAAATATCTGCTGAGGCGGCGATACGGTACGTCGCAAGAGCTCGGACAGTCTGAGCGCTGATTGCCCTGCAAAAAGAAGCGGGTGCCGCACAAGAAGACAGCACCGCTCGTGTATTGAGCAGAGGAGGGCCCCATCTCCGGCCTCAAGATTTCCGGCTCTCTCGTGCCTCTGGCATTTTGTTTTCTGTCCGCCCTTACACTACTCCCCTAAGCACGAAAGCGCACAGCGCGCGGCGGTCGAAAATGCGACTTACCTCATGTCCCGACGTCGGCATACCCCGTCCTCCCCTCCCGGCCACCCACCATCCCGGACTTTGATAGAGGCTGCATCCCCCCAGGACGCGCTGCGAGTCTTTTCCTTGGACGCTGCGGCTCACGCTTGACGCACACCCCCACTCGCTGCAATCGTTCGGCGCAAAATCCACCCTTGCAAAGGGTCTTGGTGCCTCGACATGGCCAGGGAGAAAATTGTTGGGCCATGTCACGAAGGCTCCGGGGTACCCGGTTGTGTTTCGAGACTGTCAGCACGAACCTCCCCCGCAGTCCGCGAGCGCCTGAGATATTGTGCTTTTCACAAAAACTGGATCCGCATCATCCGCTTCATCGGCAAGCACCGCCCTCTGAGCCAATGAAACAGAGATTCTGCATCGGATGCTGATGCATCAGGGTCCAGCCTTTGAGGGAAGCACAACAATGTCGAAGATATGAAACATCGCCCAGGTCAAATCTCAATCTGGTCCTCCATTGTTCCAAGTAGCCCTGCATCAAGATTTATTCTGATGAGTGAGTATCAAGTACCCACATCGTTGGATATTTCTGATGCAAATCCTCGCGTCGCGACTCCGTTAGTGTGACAGTACTATGTCCCAAAATGTTCGAAGGGAAAAATATTCACGACAGAATTCGATACCGATGGTAGGACCTGTTGTCAATCCTCCCGGTTTCATAGGTTGCGTCTGCTTCGGTTGAGAATTCATGTGGCCTGAACAGGTATGTCAGTAGAGGCCCATTCTACTGGTGTGCTATGCTCCGTAGCCCAGATTCGCCTACCTCGTAAAACTCGAGCTGCGGAAAGTGGTGCAGGGACGCTTGCGTGAAGTGGTAGAATGCCCTGGCTCTGTACATAGCGGTACATAGTTTATAATCGAAACGCCGGAGTTGTTCGGAATACGGACTTCGAGTTACTTGACAGTTAAGTCGGGTCGCATGAAAACCGGGACATCAGTCCCGACTCCTATTCGTTCTTTCTTTTTTTTGTAAAAACGAAAGCATCGTCCGTGCGCGGGCGCTCGTACCGCCGCGAAAAGCAGTCGTCACGGTTGCGTCGCCTGCGCCACTGCACCCCCTCCACGCTGCAGCGCTCTTCATGCACCGACAGCGTTTCAGGAAACTAAGCTCTTGAGATGGAAGCCGCACCGCAAACAACAAAATCTTCCGCACCGTAGCGCGCAGCAGAGCTCAGGGCCGTGTTCGAACCCGGGGCGGCCGCAGCGCGGCGACGGCTCACATCACGGGCCGCTGCGCCGCGTGGGGGTAGCGATGCAATGCGCCCTCTGGGGCACGGCGACTGCCCATGTTCTAGAGCCGGAACGGCACCCGGCAGCAAATTCGCCTGCCAGGACACCTGCCGCTGTAGATGCCCCAGCCGCGGCGTCCCCTCGTAGAGCCGCTGCCGGCCGCCACCGCCTCGGGACACCGGCAGCGGCGGTGTTGACGCCCCCTCACCCTCAGCTGCACTGTTTCATGGCGCCGCCGCGCACGACCGCCGCCTCCGGCCTCTAGCAGCCCACCAAAACGGAAGCAGAGGTACGGGATGCTGCGGACCGCAGCAGTGGCGCGTTTCGTGTCGTCCTTCAGCTGCACGACAGTCACGGTAGTGTCAACGCCGCCCACCACAACCATACTAGCCACAGTCCACTGCAAGTCGTGGGCGGTGGCCGGCGGCGGAATGCGACGCAGCCAACGGCCGCGGAGGCAAGACGCAGGCTACCTGTCGTGTATGCGCGCGGGGCCATGGCAACTGGCGCGCGGGTGCACCGATTACAGCCGAGTGCTACAACACCGCCCAAAAAGCCCCTCGCGGAAAGTCTCTATTGTAGTGGATCCTGCCCTCAAAGCCAACGGGGTATAACCCCGTCAGAAAACCCAGCACAGGATGCGGATCGCTACGCCAGAGTCACAACGCGAACGCCGGGATCACTGGGCGCGAAGCGCACAAAAA
>Ga0209093_1002024_pt1 | contig 11452 bp, 12 predicted proteins | sample SidtaG_4_FD_187450 | JGI IMG/M metagenome (GOLD analysis project Ga0209093, IMG submission 187450) | Marine algal microbial communities from Sidmouth, United Kingdom - Sidmouth_Male1 metaG (SPAdes) (version 2) | ecosystem: Host-associated > Algae > Red algae > Unclassified | place: Sidmouth...
GAGTACCGGGACGCCAGCAGGCAGACGAGGCGCCGCTGAGCCACACTGGCAGAAACTACCATGGCAGTCTCAGCGTCGCCGTCGGGAAGACCCGCTTCCCCCGAAACGATACATGCTAGCATCACAATCGACAAACGCACTCGTGCTCGCGCACGGCGGATGGCTCTGCGGCGCTCCGACAAGACCATGGCGGTGGAAGCGCACGGCGTGTAGGCGCACCTTGCGGGTGCGGCGTAGGGACAAGGCACGTCCAGGGGAGCCGTTCGTCCGTACCAGACACCCGGTGTTACCTGTCTGGTGGCGGTGGCTTGCAGTCTGTCGCGAGCAACCAGGCCGTGCGGCGTTGGCTCGGGAAGCCCTAAAAAGAGGGGGCGTTTCTGAACACCCCCCCCCCTCAAAGAGCCCCCCTCGCATTGTACCGAATGGCGTGGTCGGGTCTCTGAATCTGCGCCGACGATAGCAGCACTTGTTCTCCAGATAATAAATGGACCAAGGTCTTAAACTAATTTAAATAAAAGTATGTCACAACTATTTCCGTATTTGATCTGGCCCCCCTAAAAAGTTGCCAGTCAAGCATCTGTGCAGCGGCGCTCGATGAAAATGTCGACCCTTGCTGAGGCGGCCTACTGCGACGGCGCATATTACGCGGAGGCTCCTCCTCGTCCTCGTCGGCACGGCTGAGACGCCGGACGAGGGTGTCACCGGCGTCAAAGCGCACAGGCGAGGGAGGCACCGCCGCCACTTTGCGAAGACGTTCGACCTCCTGGGAGAACAGGTCAAAGGCCACTGCCGAGTCCGCCGCCGCGCTCATGGCCTGAGCCAAAACCGGCGTGGCGTCCTCAAGGACATACCCATGGGCATCTTGAACCGCCCGGCGCAATGCCTCCGTCTGGCGATTTCACGAAACGGCCAGGGCGGCCGCCCCAACGCTACGAGGCACTCGCTGCTTGTGAATACGAAGGCTCGGCCCGTCGCCAAACAGCGCCACTGCCGCCTGAAGCGCCTCAGGCGAAGTCCAAACGTCCTCGAGCGTTGAACGCTCATGTCCCCCGGACGCGGCGGCAACGCCTGTCTCGCGCACAAGCGACAGCGAACCCCGACGGCTGGGAGAAGCGGCCCGACGCGAAGGCCCACAGGCCGACTGCGTCCCTTGACGGACGAAAACGCCATTTCCTTGAGCCTCCGCCACTGGCGTCTCGCCATCGTCGTCCGAGCCTCCGTCGCAGGCGGGAAGTGACGCAAAGCCCCGAAAGGGGTAGTTCAACATGAACCCGTACTCTGCCAACGAGTCCAAATGGACGTGCACCTGACGCGCCGCACGCGTCTGCGTGTCCCGTTGAATGACGGCCTTGACGACGATGGTGCACGGGAAGACCTCCGTGGCCTTTGTGCATATTATGGAACGTGTCCAACATAGCCCGGCCGCCCGTCCCACTGGCCATAAGGTGCAGGTCCAACTTGGACATGCGCCGAAGGGTTGTGGCTTCGAGCCAGGTGAAGACCTTGTCCGTCATCAGGGTTTGCACCCACCGGGCCGCCAAGAAGTAGTAATACTCCGCGTTGACTACGTGCCAAGCGGCACTGAACTCGTCGACAAGCTTATGAGCCCGATTAGACAATGCGTATGGCATTTCCATCCCAATCCCGCGGTTAAACCACCAGCGGGGGTAGCGTGGCAACCACCGCGACAAGTCTAAATGACGAGGCGCCCGCATTACACCGGAACACCAAGCAGTGGGAAGAAGCTCGCGGCTCGAGATACGAGCAGCATCTTGAGCACGCCGATGCGCGGGGACAAAACTCGGCGCCCGAAACGGGGAGGTCAAAGCCACTGCACGCGCGTAGAACGTATCCTCCACGGCGTGTTCCGCCTCGTGAGATACCTCGACGAGTTCATCAAGGTACTCCTCCGTGCCTGCCTCCTAGGAAAAGGGAACCGACAACTCCTGCGCCATACGGCGGGACAGGGAGACGGCCTCTGGCCAAGCGCGACGCAAACGACCGAAGTTTTTGGCAGCCACCTCGAAGGTCCCCTTCTGGTGGACCGGGAACAGGAGCGCCCAAGCGTACAGACGCGTGTGGAAGTCTTGGAACGGCTGTCCGTAAAGGACCAACTCCTTGGCATACGCCAGGACCTCGTTCGCTTGTCGCGCCTCGCCTTGAATGCCATAATGGGCGTTCTCGTGTACCTCCGCCACGACGGCGTCGACGTCGGCGTCGGGAAATTCATTGAGTACGTCAATGAGCCCCGGCGGGGTGCCTCAATGGCCTTGCTCAACGCGAACCGATGCCATGCGGCGGTTGTTGGTCGCCGGGTCCGTAAAGGCGTCGTCACTCATGACGGGGAGGCCGTCTCGTGTCCCAAGTGCCGGCGGGCTGAAGTACGTGCGCTGAAAGGGCGATGGACACGCCCCCTAGATGAGCAGAAGCTCGGCCGCTTGGTCCTCCGGCCCGTCGGGATACTCCGCAGGGATGCCGCCGCCGCGCATGCCGGGGCCATCGTCGGCCGCAGACCCGTCTTGCCGCGACCCCGAGTCAACACTCGCCGCCGACCCGGCTCGCCCCGCTGGGCCCCCAGCGCGATTGGCACCGCTACCCGCCGCGCCGGCCGCGTCGGCCATCTCGATGTCGCAACCGCCGCCCGCCGTCTTGGCCCGGTACTTTCCTTCGGCACCCCGCGTCGAGCAGCAGACCCGGACCAACGCCACGCTCCCCCCCAACCACAAGCCCACCACGCTCCCCCCTCCAGACCTAGGGTCAACCTGATTCCTCAATTGCTATGAGCCCGACCCTGTTCCCCCGCCCACCATGTGCGCTAGCGCAACGACCCCACACGCCGAGGGCAAGGCCGTGACAGCCTCACCTCTAGGCGGACAGGGCACGGCAGACGGAGGACCCAGAATCATACAATTTCGCAAGCGCGGCCCACCGCAACCTGCCCAACTTTGCTACTGAACCCGGACGCCGAATGGCATGAACCGGACGGGCCCTCGCCGTGCCCACCACCCCGGTATGTATACCTCGTGGCGAGCCCAGACGCCCGCCGTGTCGCCCCCACCTGTGCCCCCTGCGGCGCTCAGGCACAAGGCCGCCACCCCTGTAGGGGCCGATCCGACGCCTACACGGCCGCTGCTGCCCCCTGGGTGCCCGGAGGCTGCCCGTTTCCGCCCCTTGGCCCTCCAGCCCGCATCGGCCATTCTGGGCCGCTCGCGACCGTTCGCGCCGCCGGTTCCATCGCCCCGCCTCGCGCGGGAGTATCAGGGGCTCCCCAATCACTTTTGCAGGCGCTGGCCAAAGCGTAACGCCCTCAAGTCCGTTCGCAAGTCGTTACGCGACTCGTTGATTGGTTGCCACTTGTGGCGTTGGTGGTGGCGGATCAGTCCATCTGCGCCCACTCGGCAGGACGGCTCGAATCTCATTACAGGGGTATGTCGCATATCTCCTTAATACTGGGATATTGGGCCGGGTAGCCCCCCTGACTGGTGAGTATTCCGGTGGAGGATTGAACTGACTTGTGGCTTGTCCTTTGGGAGGTTACTTCGGTCTTGTATCTCTGTCCTTTTCTTTATCGTCTCTATTTTGGTGGTTATTCGATCTTTTTGATCGCTCGGTCAATCGACCTCGCCTCTTTACCGGCTCATAATAAAAGCACCATGGGACCGAGGCTCGCCGTCGTTGGCACGCCCGGCTCTGCATCGGATGTTGCACGAACATAGAATCTTCTTCCTCGCCTCTTGGGCGATAGTTTTCGCTTTATCGTGCGTCTACCGTCGGTCGCTGCTTACTGTTTAGTTAACGAACGTCATTAATGCCACACGGAGGGTGGTTCTAGGGCGCTGAAGCGCAGCAGCTTGATACAGATCTCCTCTCATGCCACATACTGAGAACTGTAGCCAGCGAAGATCGCTGACACTGATTCATCCGATGGATCACACGTGCCTCTGGTGACACTGCACAATTCAGTGCATTCCGCGGTTGCTCTTCCGTACCTGCATACAAACACTCTCATCGTTTTTCCAAGAAAAACATCGTTGCACGTCTCTCACAATGGTTTGTGTATTTTTCTGGCCAGTATAGAAGAATAGCAGATGTCAAATGATAATCTTCACGTCCTCTTTTCCTTTTGTAGTAGTGTCCCAGACAGCTGTGAACTGAGAGCACCACTACTAGACCGAACAAGACCGAAATACACGATTCTTGTAGAGGCTCGATTAAGGGCCTTTGAAGTGCGCTGGTAACAGGTATGTTGGCTGTTTTTCTCAGAAATGCTTCTTTCGTACCTTTTCCGCTCACCAGAGGTAACAGTGACCAGAGCATGCCACCACCTCCCCAGCTTGCCCTACCCGCGCACACGCAAACTGTTGTTGACAACTCTGGTGAGCATATACAAGCCCCTCAGTAGAGCCCAAAAGAGGGGTAGAATAGAGCCACATGAAGCTCAGGGGACAACCTCTGTGAAAGCAATCCCTACAACGTCTGTCCCATCATCCAGTTGGGGACTCTGGGGGCGCATTGTGTGGCCCGCTGAATGTAGCGCCCATTCCGGGGGCCCTATTTGGGGCCAGACATGATGTAGTTGGGGATAGACTTGTCTGAAAAGAGTCATGAGATGGTCAGAGTGGGGTCATTATTGCTGGGTTGTGCATAGCCCCATTCTGGTAGACCATACATCAATGAAAGTGAAGGAGCTCAAAAAGATGCTACCCAACACCTAGAGAAGCGAAGCCCCTGAAAACGTGGCCGCAAAGTATGAAGCAAGATTGCAGTGGACTCGCGGCGTCCCGATATGCTGCTTGTATCTGTGAAAACCAATGACACTCTCAAGAAAATGGGAATTCCAAGCGTCTGTCGGGCCGACACCTGGGATGGCCACGACATAAACTGGTCACACAAGTGGTTCAGCGGCGTCGGCCAGCGTCTAATCTCCCCGAGCTGAGTCTTGTTGCACGCCAGCGGTTAGAGTTGGGGCACTCATGATGCGGTGGGCAGCTAGGCGCGCCGCCTGGCCAACGGGTGGCGTCCGTCCCGCGAACCACATCGTGCGGTAGGCTTGTCGCGAGATATGAGCTTGTCAGACTTGGTCGCCGTCGACACAATTGGTAGTCGTTTTGAAGGAGATCATTTTCGAGCGAAGAGCCGTGATTGACTGTAGAATTGAGAAAAACAGATCCGCCATTTTGGATCGCATTCCTTTCGTCAATATACATACTTTCGAAGAACAGCTCACGGCATCGACGGCTCGAGTCGTTCGGACTTGAGGTTTTTGGTGAAAATCCGCCCTGATCAACCCTCCAGATCTTGCCCAAGCGGTCCAACAGAGACGTGCAGAGGACCAGACGCAATTCGTGGACACGGCGGCGCGAGCGAACGGACGGCCAGGCGGACACGACAACTCCCATCAATTGAATGTGCTTGATCCCGCCCCCGCGCCGGGGCCATCGCTGGATCTGGAGGCGCGACGCATTTCTCCGCCGCGACTCGTCCAGGGCCGCCTCACGGCCTCTCTGCCCGCCGACATTGTCACGGACTGCGTCGCGCGGACAGTGTCGCGCTATGGACGACCTACAAGTGGGTTGACCGCCTGCCTGTGCGCTGGTAGATTCCGTGGGTGACCATTTGTCTTGGTTCAGGGCCGCCGTCAAGAGCGATAGGCAGAAGGCTGCGCACAGGCGTGCCGTCGGACGGCAAGTGGCACCAGGTGGCAGGCGGGGACGCGCCTCTTCTGTGTGCGGACGCGCACCGACGTGCTCGGTTGCCTGCCCTCTCGTCCACGCTCGCCCCGCCGTCTGCGCGCCGACCCTTTCTCCTCGCTCACCCTTCCCGCCCACCGCAACCGCTCGCTTGTTGCGTGTTAGAGGCCTCGTGGACACGCAACGGCGCCGCGCGCAACGACACAGCAACGGTCGCTTGGCTGCCCCTCTCTTGCCGCCCTGCACCTTTATGGGCCCGAGTGACCACGGCACCGCGCACGGGCGCCCATCCTCCCCCCTTCTTCCTTCTCAACCGTGCTCGCCGCCCCATCACTGCTCCCGCCCCCGGCCCAGTCGCTCTGCCGGTCCTTGCGATCAAGGTCCAATGAGCGGCCGCCCCACTCACCCGCCACGTGCTATGCAGCCGCGTCTACGACGCCTCCCTGTTTCCTGCCCGCCTTCATTGGGGAGGCGGGACAGTCGGCCGCTTTTGGATGGCGGCCGTCCTGCGCTAAAATACCACCGTCTAGGTGCTCCCCGCCTCGGCCGCCGCCAACGTGATACGGACCGCGCAGATCCCGAAAACCGACTTGCTCGCTTATGGCTTGACGACAGGCGTCACGTTCATCTGCCGTCACCTGGCGCGCGGCGGTTTGCGGGCCCACACGGCGGTCGTGACTCCCCCCGTTTGACGTGCCCCTTTCGAGGACCGGCGGGCCCCGCACACGGTCCCCCTGGGTGGAGCGCCCATCGCAGACCAACGGTCCGCACACAGGGACCGCGTCGGAGCAGCCCCGGGCGCCGGCCGGCGGGCCTCCTGAAAGGTCCCCGTCGGTGGAGCCCCGCTCGAGGGCCAGCGGGCGCCCCGCAAGTCCGCTCTGGCTGGAGGTCTCCACGACGGCCTGCGGGGCACCCAAGCGCGTCTCCGCGGTGGAGCCCGCCACAGCGACCGGCGGACGACCCTCGGTGCGCGTACGGCGCCCCCCCCCCCCTGCGACGGACCTACGTGTGCGCATCCCCCACCAAGCATGTGCGTCCCCGCCTGGCGGCAGACAACGTACCCGGCGTCTGTACTTCCAACGCACTGGAGCGGCGCGTTACTCACCAGGCCGAAGAGCAGGAGCGCCTACCAGTGGGCGCTGAAGGCCGCTCAATAGCCCAGTACATCCTCGCCATTTATCGTGTTTCCCAGGCCGCTGCCGCCGTTTCCGCAGCTGACGCCGGCGGAGGCGGCGCGGCAAGCACTGTTCGTCGTTACAGGCAGCCAAGCCCCGCCCCTGCAGCAGAAGACGCAGGCGGCGGCGCCCCAACCGCTGTACGTGATTGGCGGGAGCCAAGCCCCGCCCCCGCAGCAGACGCCGCCTGAGGCGGCGCCCCAACGACTGTACGTCATCAGCGGGACCCAAGCCCCGCCCCATTTGTCGTAAATGCTGGTGCCTTCTCGCCCCCACCCTCCCCACCAAGGCCCTCTTTGCTCACCCCCGCCATTCTGGCGGTATACTGCAACTTGCCCAAGTCAATGGGGTCGAGCCTGGGGTGGACCGATGAGGACCGCGTGCCCCTGTGCCGCGCGTACCTGGAGGTGAGCGGTGATCCTGTGTTGGCTACCGGGAGGTCCAACGACGATATTTGGGCCGCTGACCAAAAGACATGGACAGAGCTGATTACCGACAAGGGTCCATTGCGCGTCAATTGCAACGGGAGCGCTCTCGAGAAGTAGTTAAAGAATATTATCAAGGGTGTGAGCACGTTTACCGCCCACTACCTGGCGGTTAGGAGCATGCAATCTACTGGCAACCTCATGGAGGAGGACATCATCAGTGGGGCTGTCGCACAGTACTGCGCGGTAGACATTTATGAAGCCATCCGCAAAGACCGGGAGCAGGACGAGCGCAAGGCCAAGGCGGCAAAGAAAAAGACAAAGCTTGCGCATGGCAAGTGGGTAGCGTGCTGGCGGGTGCTGCGCACGTCGGACAAGTTTAGCATCGCTGCCAGCACGAAGGAAGACCTGAGCGTGGGCTTAGATGCCTCGTGGGACGAGGAAGATGACAGCGGCAGTACGAGCAGCACAAGAATGGCAAACAAGGGGTACCAGCGCCGACTGTGTGGCATCCAGGCTGCCGAGCTGATGAGGAGCAAGGACGCGAGCATGGAAAATCAGGTCAAGGCGAGCACGGCGGCTGCTGCCAAGCTGACGGCAACGCACCAAAATCACGGGCTTATGTGAATAAACGGCACTCTGATATAATGGATGGATATACTGGGATATACTCAGATTCCGGAAAAACAAGCCCGATTATGTGTACTCTTATCTGAGCGGGACCGCCATTTTAATGGCTTTGAAGCGGATAAACAAACGTAAAACGACTTACCAGTCGTCAATCGAAGGCATTGCACTACCTCTGGTAAATTGAATCGCCAGGCAGCTCCGAAACAGCGAAGCGGGCGCGAGACACGCAGTAATATGTTTGACAGTAAAACTGGATAGCCGTGAGCCAACTCAGGGCACATCGTCGACGGCAATGACGATTGGTAAACTGGGCGATTTTTCGTCGCTTGGCGCGCGCGGCAGCTGGCGGCCTGTACGACTCAGAACACTTCTCAGCCATGAAGTTTAACCAAGGTAACGAGATGGGCAACGTTACTTTCGCATCTTGCCTGACAATCGCTGTCGCGAGCGTGTCATGGTCTCACATTGATCGCGCTCACACGTTCCACCACAACCCTCATTTCGTGATTTCTTGGCAATCAGGATCGCAAAAACTTCCTATCTGGCGCAGTTGTTGCAGAATCTGATTCATTCTGAGTAGAATCCCTATTCTTATTCATATCCTACATTTTTTGGTTTCGGATATATACCCTATCCGTACTCAAGAAATTGCGTCAAAACTCGTATATGATTCAAAAAATGCCAATGTTGAGTATATCGGAGTAGACCGAAAATCGGCAGATTCATAAGCCTCTGACCAAGAGCGAACCGCGCTGTGTTTTTTTTACTCTCCCGCTTTGCGCAACAGTACCGCCAAGCTGTGATACGAAAAATAATGCTGAGTGCCGGCCTGATGGTGGCCCCAGCGCGGGATGCCACGCCGGAACCTGCTACTAATTGCGACACTGGGGACATCAACGTGGTGAAGTTGGACAGTGGCGTGGACGCCCTGGGCGTTTCCTCCGTTCTCGCTGATGCGACTTCTTCTGCGCCGCCGGCGGCAGCCTCTGCCGCCAGAGCCAACTCGCCGCCGGGAGAGGACCCACCGGAGAGTCCTGTGGCAGCAGATGCTGCTCAGTATGAGGCTCTGGCGGCAGAGGCGGCGACGCCGACGGAGCAGACGACTGAGCGCCGCGCGGGGAGAAGCTACCAGCGCGGCCGCAAGTCGCAAGCCGCCAAGCAATGGGCTGCCTCTGCCGCTCTTGAGGAGCAGCTCCACACCTCACGTCGCCTCGAGCAAAGCAGCGAATCTGAAACGACGACGATCACCACCACGTACTCTGAGTAGAGTAGCGAGTGTGTTGCCTAGTGCATATTTCCGTGGCTCCATGTGACTGCAGTTCGATATGGAAACTGTTTTTTCTCCCTCCTCGGGTTTTCTTTTCCTACACTTGTGTCCTCGTGCGTCTCGGTGAATCTAGTGGCCCACCACCAAGGAAACGCAGCCGCAAAGTTGGCTCCAAAGCCTTTGGCTGCCGGATTTGCATGCCCCACCAGCTCGAAACCGGCGAAGGGCAGCAGAAGAACAACGGAAGCCGCGGCGACGAGGGCGCGCCGCCCGACGAAGTTGCCCGCCATTCCGACCGCCACCGCCGCGGACGGACATGGAAGCTGCCGCCGCCGGCGACAGCGCCGTCCCCTCCCCGCATTGTTCCCGTCAGACGTTTGCGCACAGGCCCCACCTGCGAGCACCCTTTCCATTGAACGCTTCGAGTTTGGCGAGAGTGAATTTGTACATTTCGAACACCCTCTATCAGACTGACCGTCAAAAAATAGAGAGTTTTGGTATGTAACTCGACGGTCGCTTTGACGGTCATTCGACTGTACGTCGTGCCACGTTGCGGAGATACCGTCGAGATACAGGACTTCCCGACCGTCCCCGACGGTATTCTCGGGATATACCGTCGGGCCCGAGACGAGCGGACTGTACATCGGCGGTGTATTCCGACCACGTGTCAAGCCTGCGGGGCTTCCCTGGGGGGTGGCACGGCCGGAACACGTACTGGTACGACCCGATTCGATACATTGGGGGCCGCCCGGCAGCCTCCTTCACAGCAATACAGGTGATCCCATCCAGCCGGTAACTTTGCGGCCAAGAACAGGTGTTGCGTTGCCGCGTGGTTTCCTGTGCCCCTCGTACACAGCTCCGCCACCCATCCTCACCCCTGCGATCATCTGTTTTTACCACCACCACTCACGTCGTTGGGGCCGCGATGCCGACCCCCAGCCCAACCCCGGCCAAAGCCGCCCCGCCGTCCCCCCCTTTCCACACAGTCTTTTTGTTACGCACTCAGCGTGTTGCTGTTCTGTGCGGACAGACTGGGCGCCACAGCACAGCCTCCCCGTCCTCTTTCTTTGGCGTGTATTTGTTCCCATGCGTACGGTAGCCGCACCTGCTGAGCGGCAGGCCACGGCCCCTTCGCGGTAGGCCGCTGCTTCCCAGCTGGTCGTGTGCTCCCTCGCCATTGCGTTTATCTCCCGCGATGCTGTCTGTCACCGCGGGTCATCGCCTCGTTCACCGCTCTCTCTCCTGCTCCCCCCCTCCCATGCACACCACAGTACGCTGTACGCACACCGACGCTCCCAACGCTGTCACTCACCAACAAGGCAATCGCACGACCACACATCTGGCTGCGTCACTGCACCGGCGGCGGTGCGCCACGACCTGTGTCACAGGTGTGTACAGCACCGTAGAACTACCGGACTTTTAATTGCCAAAACTCACTTGAGTCCCCGACGGAAGTAAAAATCCGGTGCCCCCCGTCCATCCAAATACAGTCGAGATACAGTCGAAAGCGACCGTCAGATTACATGCCAAAACTCTCCAATGAAGTGAAGTAGAATCTGCTGCCTTCGCGCATGCTTGAGCAATTAGTCTGATGATTGGAGACATAGGACCCCTGACAAGCCTGTCTCGTGTGAACACAGCTCTATGTGCCAGAATAGTGGCATGTCTTGCATTCCGAGTTTTGATTCCTGTGAACCCACTCAAGCATGTCGATGAGGCCAAGAATTGCCACTTTCATGTATCATGCTTCCGAGACCGGACATGTTTCAGCAAGACTTCAAATCTGGAAGTCCTGAGGCTAACCCCCGGTCCGAGACACGCTTGAGGTTGTAACGCCGAGTTTGTGGCGCCACAAACTCGGCGCCGCATGGCACAGGCATTCCGGGACCACCACATCTGAGTTTTTGAAATCCGCTTTCATGCCGCTTCATTTTCTATGTAAATGGAAAAAGTACATTTCCATTCCCGGAGCGACGGGAAGAAAAAGCGCGCCAAGTGGGCCGCGCCCCATCCAGCTCAGGCCCCGCTGTTGGGCTCAGCGGCGGATCACCACACAGTCGTGGTCGTTCCGTCCACGACCGTCCCATTGCTTGAACTCTTCTATGTTTGCCCTCGTCTGCCCCCCGCCCCCCCTCTGCCTACCTCCGACGCGCAATTTTGCCGCGGGAGCCGGCCACATGCACAGCCATATCGCCGCGTGCCGGCGGCGGCGCAAACCCCACCCCGGGCGGGTCGCCAGCTCCTGTCCAACCCGCGATCCCCCCG
>Ga0209093_1002025_pt1 | contig 11452 bp, 8 predicted proteins | sample SidtaG_4_FD_187450 | JGI IMG/M metagenome (GOLD analysis project Ga0209093, IMG submission 187450) | Marine algal microbial communities from Sidmouth, United Kingdom - Sidmouth_Male1 metaG (SPAdes) (version 2) | ecosystem: Host-associated > Algae > Red algae > Unclassified | place: Sidmouth...
CTCCCGTGAGCGCCATCCATGTGTAACATCCACTTGAGTGCCGCGTGGTCTGTGCGTACCGTGAAACGCGTCCCCTCGATGTAGGGACGTAGGAGAAGGGAGGCCCACACCACCGCGAGACACTCCTGCTCCGTCGTGCTGCAGTTCCGCTCGGCCGCGTTGTGGGAGCGACTCCAACAGCCCACTGGTCGCGTGGATTGGTCGGGTTGTTGTTGCAGCAGCACCGCCCCGACTTGCCCCGCGCTCGCATCGGTGTCCAAAGTGTAAGACCCATCTCGACGCGGCAGGGCGAGGATGGGTGCCTCCGTGAGTCTCCTCTTGAGCTCCTCGAATGCCCCCACCGCCTCGTCGGACAGCGTCCCCCATCGGTCGGGGCGCTTGGAGCTCGTGATCGCGGCTAGCCGCCGTGCCACATGGGCGTAGTCCTTGACGAACCTCCGATAAACGTTGCCCATCCCGAGGAAGCTACGCAGGTCCTTCTTGCACCGCGGGGGAGACGCCTCCTTGAGCCCGCGGATGTTCTTATCCGGCACTCTCAGCTGCCCCCGGCCTACGATGTGGCCCAAATACTCCACCTCCTCTTGAAACAAGGGGCATTTCTTAGCCTTGAGGGAGACGCCCGCGCCACAAAGTGCCGCGAATACCTCCCGGAGGTGTTCCAAGTGCTCCCCCGGCGACTGCGAGAAGACGATGATGTCGTCGAGGTACACGAGGCAGCTCTTCCACTTGAGCCGCCCGAGGATCATGTCGATGGCCCGTTGGAAGGTCGCTGCGGCGTTCGACGGACCAAAGGGGAGGCGGATGTAGCGATAGGCCCTCTCGTGACAGACGAAGATTCTCTTGTCACGATCCTCGTCCGCCACGGGGATTTGCCAATACCCCGAGTTACAGTCGAGCGTGGAGAACACCTTGGCGTCTCCGAGGAAGTCGATACAGTCGTCCATGCGTGGTAACGGGTACACTTCCCGTACCGTCACCTCGTTGAGTTGTCGATAATCCACGCAAAACCGCATCGTTCCGTCGGGTTTAGGAACCAGGACCACGAGGAAGGCCCACTCTGCACTCGAGGGCTCGATAACCCCGAGGTCCCGTTGCCGTTGCACCTCCTTCGCGATGCCCTCCCGTGAGGCGTGGCTCGCCCGGTAAGGTTGGGCCCGCCGTGGCCGTGCCCCGGGGGTCACTTCGATCCGTTGAGGAATGACGTCGACCTTGCCGAGTTGCCCCGCCCACAACGTCCTGTACTCCTCGAGGAGGTCGTCCACGTCACCACGGAGGGCGTCGGGGACACCCTCCCAGTGGACCTCCGGCTTGGGGTACGCCTTATCCGGCGGGTGAGGTGGGGGTTGTCCTTCGTCGATCCCTTCCTCTGCTCGGCGGCTCGTCTCGGCTTCCCCGACGGTCTTGCTGGGGGTGTCCATCCCGACCGTCAAGACTGCCCCCGGTCCCCCTTCATCTGCGACGACGTGAAGCGGTCCATTGTAGGCCGTCGCTGTCCCGATGACATACCCCTTAGTCAGATGGACCGGCGCGTCCCCGATGTTCGTAAGATAGAGGGACCGCGGGGTGTCGGGGGAGCACTCCACGACGGCGTTGTGCAGCAGCACCTTCCGTCGGCTCATTCGGACTGGGCGTTCCCGCACTAGGTGGACCCCCTTGACACTGCAGCACACTTGAACCGCCTGCATGCACCGCGGGCCCACGGTTACCGCTTGACGAAGCCGGATGGCCCCGATGTGGGCTTTCGGCTTGTTCCCTCGCCGAGGGGGTGCGGGTCGCGTATTCCCTGTCCAACTACGCACCGCTAACGTGGAGGTACCGTCGTCCCACTTGATCTTCTGTGTCTTGGGGGAGATGGTGTCTACGTAGTTCCGCTGGAAGTCCCACCCGAGGATGAGCGGTACCGACAGCGACTTAACCACGAGGAAGTCATACTCCGTGGCGGTCCCCCCGACATAGATGGTCAGAGACACCTCCGCGTTCACCTTGAGCAGTTGCCCCGAGGCGTCACTCACTTGGGTCCGGGGGGGTGCCCGCGACGAGTACTCAATCCACCCCTCGGGAAACATATCCGCGCGGATCACGCTGGGTCCTGCACCCGTGTCGACCACCGCCCTCGTGGGGGTGGGGGTCTGCCATGGTGCCAACTGGTACGACGCTCCAATCTGAAAATTCTCCTTCCGCAACAGCAACAAGGTCCTTTTGAACCGCGGGCGGTATGGCCCTCGACGGCAGGGACATCGGGCCGGGACAAGCCACGTCGCGGTTACCCCCGGGGAGGCAAACATGACGCGGCGGGGGGCAACCGGGGAGTTGGGGCGGACAGGGGGGGTTGAGGGGGATGGCGAGTCCGCCCCCGCTAGGCGTGTCCCGCCCCGCGGCGCCCTTTGGACGGGTTTGCCACGAGCGGGACCCCCCCCCCTGCCGTCTTCGCCGACTCCGCGCCGCCAAACAGGTCGTCCCACAGCAGGGCCACGACGGTGGTGCGATCCGGGGTGGTGACAACCCCGGCGTTCCTCTGTCGGAGGGAGGTACTCCCCGCGGCTTTCACGATGTCCCGCTGCTTATCCGTCAGAATCTTGCAATCAGGTACCCGGTGTCCGAGTGTCCAACACATGTAACACAGCGGGGGACCCGTCGTGGCCTCCCGCCGCGGGTAGGGCGCTGCCCCGCCCGTACGGAACCCCGGGGTACCCGACGGAAGTACCGCGACCATGTCGTGCGTCTCAGTGTCGTCTTCCTCCCACGGGGAGCCGAGGTGGTTGACCGAGAGACCTCGGGGCCTCGTCGACGTCTGCCCCTTCCGCGATGAGCCCCCAGGGGACCCCCGGTTGGCGAGCGCCATGACGTCTTTGGCGGCCCGATATTTCCCCGCCACGTAGGTCGACAACTGCTGGTATCTCCGTTGCGCCGTGTTGTACACGAAGGCATCCGTCCGAAGGTACTCTGGTAGGCCTTGGATCAGCTGCTGTTTCATCGTCCCCTCGGAGTGGATGTTGCCGCAGAGCTCGGCGAGGCTCCGTAGGCGTGTCGAGAAAGCGTCCACCCCTTCGTTGTCCCCCAGCTTCGCCCGGATAAACTTTTCCTGCGCTAAGCCCAACGCGTGTGGCTCCGCGTAGGTCGACAACAGCCAATTGACCGCCGCGGGGAAAGACCCAAGGGCCCTCTGTCCACCCCCGATGTCCGATCCCGGGAGGTTCCCAGCGAACCGCGCCTTCGCGTCGCCTGCGAGGAAGTTGGGAATTTGGTACAGACCCATCCCCTCCGATACGTCGTTGTCGTCGCAGGCCTTGACGAACTTCCGAAGCCACGAAAAGACCTTGAGGGGTTCCTTCCCGTTGAACAGCGGGGTACCTCCGAAGGAGAACTTCATATTCTTGGCCGTCAGTCCCATCTTGCGAGCTTGCGACGCCCCGTAGGCCGAGTGGCGGTTGCGTAGGCGGTACGAGCGGTAATCGAGGACGCCCGCGAAGCGATCGTCCGGACACTCGAGGACCGCCCACTTGTCGGAACCCGCCTTGGCCCCCACGCGGTCTTCGTCGTCGTCGGTTGTCGTCGGTGACGACGAGGAAGATGTAGACGACGAGGACGGCGAGGGAATACGATGACGACGCGTCTTCCCTTTGCTGCGGCTCTTCCGCGTGTCCACTGGGGAATCCCGGCGTGGGGCATCTTGAGCGGAGCCTGCTGGGCTCGCCGCGATGACCCGAGATACGTCGGCCAACAACGACTCGCGGAACGTCGACAACGCCGTGTCCAGGTCCGCCATCGCGAGGGGCGTCACCGGATCGTGCTCTTGATCCGCCAGTCCCGTCCAATCACCGTGGTGTTGAAGAAGAAAGGTATCGCCCCCCGGTGGGACCCGTCGTACGTTCTCGTCCACGAGATCCGCCAACGGTGGAGGCGGGGTGATGGGAATCCCTGATCCACCCGCGGATCCCCCGGGTGCGGCGCCCGCTGGGGTCACCGTGGATGTACCCGCCGGCATATCGGCAGCGTTTGCGTCCGACTTGGGGTGGTCCGGAGGAAACGCCATCGTAGTGGCCTTGCGGTAATCGACGACAGACCGACGCGGAGATTCACTTCGTCTTCACTCAACAAACCAACCATCGATCGGGGAACCGGCTACCCGATACGGGCGTGGCAACGGCCGGAATCCCCTGCTGCTCCACCAGAAGTTGTAGCGGTTCTCAGCACCACCACTTTGGTTCGTCGTCCAGCCAAAGTGACCTCTTGATCAGCTCGGTGCGTCGGAGGAACTGCCCCGGAAATCGACCCACAGCCCAGCCTTCCCCCAACGGGAGGAGAGGATCACGGCAAAGCCCAGGGGGGAATCGTAGTCCAAAGCACAGTTGGTTTTCTCAAACGGCGGTGGGGACGCGGCCAAAGTAGCCACCCCAAATGCGCCAAACAGATAAATCCCTCCAAAGCGAAAAGTTCAAACAAGTAGTAGGGGGGTTGGGAAAACCACGAGGGAAAAACCCCGCCCCCGACCAGATCCGATCGCCCTGAGATTCGGACAGGTCATTCCCTTGCTGGCCCGGATCGGGATATTGTGGGGCCGCCCCGAGGGTGTGCTGTCCACAGCTGAGGGGCCGCGCCCCTTCCAGCCGTGGGACCCCCGACCGCTACATTGGCCTTGAACTCACGCTTACGCACTAGGGGCGACCCATCATTGAGGGTACCCTTATTTTTCAATGGAGTCCCGGGTGGGAAGTTGCGTACCGACAGACTCGGGAATCGTCTCAGGATGACGAGTTCGAATGGCGCAATGCCTGTCGACCGGTGTGGCTGGCTGTTATGAGCCATAAATAATACGGGGAGTAGTTCGTCCCAACGGCGTGGGTCGTCTGTGACGTATTTTCGGAGTTGCGTAGCCATGGTACGATTGTACCTCTCGACTTTAGCATTGGTCTGTGGGTGGTATGTGAGGGGGAACCCCCTGTCAGGGGTGACACGGCCCCCCGGCATGAGCCGAAGACGGGTCGTGACCAGTCACGGAGCACCCCCCTATTGGTATGTTGTACAACGGGACCCCGCCGTCGGCGGTGCCGCGGCCGGCGGAGCACGAGAGGTGCGGCGGACGCGGGGGGTCGGCGGCGCCGACGAGGTCGGGCACGGGCGGAACGGGGACGGCGGGCCCGCCTGTGAGCGCAGGTGCGGGCCCGCGAAGGGGCGCGCCTGGCCGAGACGCCGACCGCGGGGTCCGAGTGGCCGCGGCCGGAGGGCGCGGCAGGCGACAACCGACCGGGCGCCACGCGGCAGTTGCAGCGCGTTGCGCGAAGAACGGTCAGTCCCCCTCGTCTGTAATCATCGCTCCGGGGGACTGTATATGCATGGAGGGAATTATCTGCATTGGTTGGTGACTGCCCTAGTCAAGTCCTTATCGGAGAATTGGGCCCGGGCGATGGTTTCCACCCTTTTAGGACGAAGGGCGACAACGGTGGGAGGCACCGTCGCCACCCGAAAGTAAACCGGGTCTTCATGTCTTGGCGTTTCGATCGGCCCCATTTCCTGGACCTCGAGTCCCATAGCGGGTGTCGCGCGAGCGGCCCAGGCGGCCGTTAATTCCCTCCTACTGAGGTAACCCCCCTGATCGTGGTACTACAGGGTAGCGTGGGACAGCCCCCTTGGGCGGGTGTGCAGGGAGCCCCAGGGCCACACGTGAAACGACCCCTCTAGAGGGGCGCGAGGCGGGGGACGCGCGATCGGGCCCCCCTGCCGGGGTCTGTCACACACAAGGGAGACACACATCTTCCCGAATCCGGGCCCTCTAGAGAGACCGGGAAGCTTGTGGAAGCTTCAGCAATCCCAGCGTAAGCCGGTCCGAGATATGATCCCGACCAGGGATAAAATCCCACCGGAATTCTGTCCGGGAAAATTGAAAAAATTTGGATAAGTCCCGAGGTATTGGTTTTGGGTAAATCCTGAAATCTAGAAAGTCTTAGTGACTTTCCTGCTTCCGCTCGAGACGGGCGGGGGTCCCCTTCCAGTGGAAGGGCTGTCAGGGATGCTGGGCAGGGGCCACTAGAGGCCCGCGCCTGGGACCGTGGCCCGTTGGGTACCGGTCCCCCCATGGTAGCGCCAGGGGGTCGGGATTGTGCACGTCCTGCGTATTGTTTCTGAGGGTATATGAGTGCGTGCTTTGGGGTCATCGTTGCGTTTGCGTTACTTTCGTCGTTTTTGTGCGCTTCGCGCCCAGTGATCCCGGAGTTCGCGTTGTGCCTCTGGCGTGGCGTTCCGCATCCTGTACTGGGTTTTCCGACGGTGTTATACCCCGTCGGCTGTGACGGGAGGATCCACTACATTTGGTGGATCAGCGGAGGACAGGGTCAAGCCCTTCCTTATCACTCGGGCCGTCCCTGTGTCGCTCTCTTACGGTGGAGTTGCTCTCTTTGTCTTACCCTTGGGTGTGACTGGCTGACTGTTAGTCTGGATTCTCCCACGGGGGAGTAGGGCTTCCATCGTTAAGGATAGCTTGAGGGGGATGTTGTACCGCGCGAAAGGCGCGGGCTCCTATTCACGGGGCGTCCGTGACGGAGCTAGTGAGGGCTCAAGGCCGAATGGTTTTCTGGGGGACCCTCCTCATATGGAGGGTCGCGCGCGTGTGTCCACGAGAGTGCGTGGCACCGCGAGCGACGGAGGCGGGGGCGGTGACGGATTACCGTTCCCCCCTTCTGTTGAGACCGCCAGAAGGGGTCGAGAGCGAGTCTCCCCTAGAGTGCCGAGACCCCTGGGGGGTGGAGGACAAGAGGTCCCACCCCAAGAACAGGGGCGGTATGACGGTCGGGCTCGGCGGGCTAGGCCCGCCGGCTTACCCCATACACCCACACAAGTCAGTGGTGTGGGATTAATGACGTTGGCTAAATAACCAGTAAATGGCGACCGACCGTAGACGCGCGATAAAGCGAACGCTATCGCCTTAGAGGCGAGGAATAAGAACCTTTGTTCGTGCAACATCCGATGGGGAGCCGGGGGTGCCGACGATGGCGAACCCCGGTCCCCTGGTGCTTTTATTATCAGACGGTAAAGGGGCGGGGTCGATAGACCGAGCGATCATAAATATCAAATAACCACCAAAATAGAGATGAGAAAAGAAAGGACAGATATACAAGACGGAAGTAACCTCCCAAAGGGCGAGCCACAAGTCAGTTCAATCCTCCACGTGAATACTGACCAGTCAGGGGGGCTACCGGGCCCAATATCCGAATATTAAGGAAATATGCTACAAGTGGGGTTGATCTACACACAACCGGGGAAAGTTCTTATTGTTCACATCGGGAACCCCAACAGCCAGCTTTGACCTCGCATGGCCCTCCGAGAAGATTTGTATTGAAAGGAAGCACTGAAAACAGTATGAATGTCCTCTATGCTCTGACGAGCCCGTGTGATGCCATTGTACAACCTTCCTACTCCATCCTTGTCAAGTCATCTCCATCCCTCAATTCAAACTGAATGGACTGACCGGCTAGGCGTTCCCTCTGATGCGGTGCCTGTCCACCATCCGGCATATTCCTGTGACCCAACGTTACGTCGTCCACTTGTTCTTGCCGGAAAGAACACTGCCTCGATTATTTCGTTGCGGAAATGACCTCCGTGGAATCACACAAAGACGTTCTCCGTGACCGAGCAACACCGTTACTTGCAAGTATGGGAGGAAATTCAGGAAATCTGAAGAATGGAGGTGGGGAGTTTGGTTTTGGGGAGATGCGCAATGCGCACATAGCTGATAGCACAAGGATGGCTTTCGATTTCCAACGCAGCAGGATCAGTACACCCTGTGCTGACGCTGCCTGATGCCTCCATGACCCAGGCCCGCCTCGCTGTTGCAGCCATGCGCGACGGTCAACAGCGAGAGGCATACACATGGAGTGGGCGATGAATCCTTTCGGGCAGACTGGCAAAGCTTTGACTGTCCGTCGTGCTCTTCAGGCAGACCGGCTAAAAGAGATTTGTTCACTCTCCTGTTACCTGTTCCCATGGTCTCCCGCTGTTCCCGCCCTCCCCTTCTTGTGTATTCAGATGTCCGCCTTCACTCCTTATCCAAATGCACGCTTGCTAATTGGCCTTGCACGTACGCACCGGGGCGACACCTTTGTCCCGAACCGTGTCTGTCAGCCTGCCCGCACAGCCTGCCACCCCCTGTCCACCACGCCTCTTCACTTACCGTCTGACGTCCGCGAAGACGCGGAAGCGTGGCCTCATGCGACCACGTCGCCGCACCAGGCGGGCACCTCCCTCCGTCACAGTGAAAGCGCACGCGGCAGCTCAGCAGCATCAAGCTGGCGAGGTGAGATCGTCCGCCCCCCTCGCCAAATAAAGCGAATGCTGTGCGCATGTTCCAATGATCACAGCGCATCGAATAGGCCTGACCCAATTGCGACACTCATCCAGGGGCAGAGCGAGAACGCGTGCCACTGATGGCGCGTGCAGCCTTGAAAAACGTTGCCGAAAAGCTGGAGGAAGGGCACATCCGAAGCGGAAGGCCCGGCGACTGCCGCGCCAGCAGCAGTCGTGACCGTGGATCTACCACAAGTACATCGCGTCCGAATATTCCCGCCGCTTGCCGTTTCTGTGTCAATCCCGCACAGATAGTTCCCTCGCATAATGGCGTCGAGCATCTTCTTCGTGAGCAAACAATGAGAAATTGGTGCCCACGCCTCATAGCGTCGAGCACTTTGCTTGTAGGCCCTCTACGTGCAGGAAGAAGCCGCTCCCGGAAAGAGCACAAAATAATGTGGCAAGGAACTGCGCGAAAACATCTTGTGGCCGGATCCCCGCAGAGCGTATTTGAACAGATACGCTTACTACATATCAAGCAGGCCCCAATCACGCCCCAAAACGTCTAGGCGTGGAGGGCGTGACACCCTCAGAACAACTGATATTGCAGGCCCCAGGTGGTTGCACAATACTAGGCCAGAGAAAAGGAAAATGAATTTCAAAGCGCGAAGGGTACTCGACTGCGTCGATCGTTCAAAGCGTGGTCCCACTCTTTGCGACGTACGGATATTCGGAAAACTAGAATGACACGCGTCAACACCTGGCGACACGAATGTGTTTATTCATGCTACACAATTCATGCGCCACGCAAATCTTTAGTACGAGCCGTGGCCGGAGTGGTCAGTTCTCAAGCCGGAGGCGCAGAACACCAATCTGCTGTGTCCCGATCCTCTTCAGTTTGGGTGGTGCCTATGCATGTTTCCCCACTCACATATACCTCGCTCTATGTTGGCTTCAGTCCCCGGATGTGGCCGCGAAGACAGTGCGTCCCTCAAAATGGTGGTGATGTCCGGCAAACCTGCCTGCTTTTTTCTGTTTCTCCTTCGTTCGAGAGCCTGACCAGAAACTTCAAGAATTCTATTGGCACTCCGTGCATCTGTATGGCACGTTTCCTGGTGGGTGGAACCAATATAGAGATCCGGAGAAAACCCGTCTCCCGACATCCTTCCCTGTGAGTCCAGTGGCCGGGAGAGAGTTCGGCCGCTAATACACCTGCGATAGGCCCGCTGGTCAGGTAAACCGTGGGGGTAACGATCAAGTTTGCCTCGGCCGAAAGCAGGAGAAGACGAGCACCCAACTCAGACGGGCTCTAATAAGCACAGGCTGAGCCACAACCCACCACAGCAACCGGCGGCACCCACTCCTCTCGGGGCAGGTTTTCCGCTCCAGCTTGTGTGGCGATGGCGCCAACATCTTCACTCCCTGGAGGGTGCACCGTAATCATTTGTGGAGGGAGTGATGCGGCGACGACATCTAGAGGCCGCGCTGGGGGTGAGACCGCCTGTAGCGAGGACCCGGGCGTGCCAGTGACACAATTTACACCAGCCGAGCGGGCTCCTCCGAAAATAGCAGGGTGTCCGCCTGCATGTGTGGACGCCGGCGTGGCCGCGCCGGTTGGAGGCGTGGCGGCAACATTACCGCTGCCACACGTCTCGGGCGCCACCATGCGCCGGTTTATTCCTGCGGTGGCGGCTCCATCACCACCTGCCGCTGGGGGTGGCGTGCTCGAGCTGGCAGCGGGATTCGTCCCAGCCGCCTCACCGGAGTGGTGCGTAGAACGAAAGGTAGCCTGAAACTCTGCTTTCGGCGCTTGTGTTGAGCACAGTATCAAGGACCGGAACGCGGTGCACGCGAGCCGGGGCGAGAGAATTGCGGTAGGCTGGTGGCGGCAGCGGCGACTATGGCGGCAGACGCAGCAGCCACCGCAGGCGTTTGGAGGCTGCGGGTGGAGCGGAATGAAGTGATTTGGGGTGGTGACGGCGAGGCGCGCCTGCGCTTAACGGCATGTTGCATTGCGATGTGACTTTTTAATGGTCGCGCTTTTCTTCTGCGAGAGTTAAAGAAGCGGTACGGTGCGAGTGAGTACAATTAAGAATAAGAAACCGACGGAAGAAAGGAAACACAGTCATACAAGCGTTCCACGAAAAACCTAGCACGCGAGCGGGACCAGTAGATCCATCGACATCTCACATGTGTCTTTTTTGCTCTCCAATCCTGTCTTGCTTAGACCGACGCGGTTAAAGGCCCTCGAACAGGACCAATCCACGATTACAGCAGGGGCCCGGCAGAGGACCTGCTCAAGAGGGACACGGGATTTCTGAAGCATGATTACAGAGACAGCTGAGGCTGCACCGGACTTCGAAGCTCGTGGCATGTCCATGGAACGCGTGGCTCCAGATTGTCACCGACGTTCACACGTGTTGGGCACTATCGCGCAAAGCAGAAAATTGTTCCTTCACTAGATCCTCTGGCCCTGCGCTCTCATTGGCACGAGATTCTACAAGGCATTGCCCACATTCTCGTTGATCTGATGGACCAATGAGAGGGCGCCAGAGTGCCTCTCTTGATAAAGGGCCCTTCAGTAGATGCCCCACTTGTTACCGGCTCACACGAAACCGGGCGGCAGGTCGCGACTCAGTGGGATTGTTCCGTTGGAACCCGTCGCCGTTTTCGAAATGGGCTCATCGCATGACAGCTCCATGGGCTCTCGAAGCGGTAAAAACCAGTAATGACCTCTCCAGGGCCTTCTCTGGCCCCCCACCTCGAGGGGCCAGGCCCATCGGCCAATTTGGCTATTCCACCAGAGGGGCGCGTGCCATGTGTCACATGTCCCGTGTCGATGACCAAAGAGCGGAGCCCAGCCCGTCGCCCACTTCAGCTGACAGAGCTGTGCGAGGTGGACAGAGACCAGTAGATCTCGTCCTTCGTGCCATTTCGGAACGATGGAAAGTCCGTTGTGAAACCATCGGGAATCGCAGCATGTTTTGACTTTATCTTGATCCCTGAATGATGAGCTTGAGGCGAAGGCTTCAAGAAAAAGCAACAGCGTGTAGATATTTGAGCAACACAAACCGACAGAACCGAGAAGAAGGCAGACAACCGAAAGAAAAAGTGCGCGAAAGAAAAGAATCCAAGTCGAGAGGAGAAGCGAAGGTGATCGGAACAGGGAGGGGGG
>Ga0209093_1002026_pt1 | contig 11449 bp, 12 predicted proteins | sample SidtaG_4_FD_187450 | JGI IMG/M metagenome (GOLD analysis project Ga0209093, IMG submission 187450) | Marine algal microbial communities from Sidmouth, United Kingdom - Sidmouth_Male1 metaG (SPAdes) (version 2) | ecosystem: Host-associated > Algae > Red algae > Unclassified | place: Sidmouth...
TGCAAGGCACGGTGATTGGCTTGCAAGATTACTGGCGGCAACTCTCAGCCAATAGTTCGATCGTGGCTTGTGGAACAGCCAATCCGACTTCATTTCTACGCCCTGTCGTCGGCTCTGCCTCCCTTCTCTCTGCAACCGCCATTTTTTGGAGGTTAGCAATAACAACACTTTTTAGACATAGATGCCCGTTTTTTGTTCGGGCCATGGAAATCGAACTACCCACTTGATTCTGGGTTGCGCTGACCGAGAGTAGCTGTGCGTCTATCGCTTTTCTATTTCGACTCGGAATATTGCTGATCCCCCAATTCTGTCCTCAACACTTGGAACGTCTTCTGGGAACGGTACAGTTCTTAGAAACGGTTTACCATTGGTCCAGAAGTGCAGCAAAGCACATTTCTGAGGTGTCCCATTGGCTGCAATGCATCCAGTTCCGTGCAGAATCAAGATCTCGTTTTTTCTTGAGATTTTATTCGTTCTCTTGTGGAGAGGAAGCCGGGAATCGAGAGATATTGAGATTATCCCGGAGAACGCTTGAGAATCGCAGAAAACTCCAGAGAACTGAGAGGATCGATTGTGCGATTGCAGGCCGTATGGACATATTGTGTAAAGATCGGGCCGGAAAGGCGCACGTCGCAGACCTCTCGGCCAATCAGGGGCCTCCATCTCAAGCAGGAACCGTACCGTTCCAGGTCGATGAGGACAGAATTGGGGGATCAGCAATAGCTTTTATTATAGGATAGCAGAGGCTATCTGACGGGAGACTCTGATTGGCCCATGTGATGGATCAACGACCCGTTTCACATCAAATAGTAGCACGTGGCTGAAACGTGTGCGCCACGTCTGCAAGATTGACTGCCAGTTCCTTCTGGGCAGCGATGGTCGCTGTTCCGGAACGTCCGCATGAGCTGTCGGACATGGCGCTGGTCCTACAGCGACACCCGGACAAAGACCTGTTTCTTTGTCCGTCTGCCGACGAGCGTTCTCTGCGCTTTCGTTATGGTTGATACGGCTGCTCACCACAGTTGTCAACTGCCGCTGCAGTGAATCAAGTTCTGGCGGAAAATATCGTCTTGATCGGGCCAAGAAAGGACGTGGTGTAAGGGATCCTGCAGGTACTTGAGCTCATGACAGCAAAGCGGCCAGCCGCTGACGTACATGTGGCTGTCGAAGGACTCGGACTTGGTTCTAGAATGGAATAGCCGATAGAGATAGCCTGAGTTGTTGACAATGCTCTAATGGCGCCCTAACAACGACCCTTCTGAAGGCTAACGACGCCCTCAAAACGCCCCAAGTAGCACCCGTCGAGACTTGTCTGGTACAGGTAGCACCCTATGGGTTCGTGATTCTTCTGTAATAGCAGCCGCCAGCTGATCCAATGGTCTATTGCTGTCTTCCCAATTTTGGCCGATCCCGTCGTCGTCCCCACCTGGTCCAAGCAAACTGGGGCTCAGCCAATTGCATGTAGGCACGCTCAATCTGATGATTGACAGCTGGATCGTGCTGGGCCACGCCCCAGCCGATCGTGTAGAAATGAGTTTAGGATGGATGATCCCTGGGCTCGTCCCCCCGCGTCGGTATGGCCGGATGTGCGCCTCGCCGCGCAGCGGGCCCAAAATCATCGTCAAGAGCACGTCTGCTTTTGGGTGTTTTGGGACGAACAGAAAATCTGCAAACCGCCCTGGGGCTCTGTCAGGGCTGCTTTTTTCCAGAAAGGGCGCCAAAACCATCTGTTCGCCGGGATAGATGCATCTCCACTCTTAAAAAGAGAGACACAGCATAAGACGTATACACTTCACCCTTCCAGAAAGAGAGAGAGACGGAGAAGCATCTATGGCCCTGCTAGCAGGCGCAATGTGTGGAGTGAGGAACGATTCCTGTTCTCGCAAACACAAATATGCAAGGACCTCGCATGGGATGGCCTCTGAGAGCCTGTCAAGGGGGGTCGATCTATTTTTTGCACAGGAATTCTGTTTCTTGAAACAGGAACACGGGCCTCCACGAGGCTCAAAACAGGCAAAAACAGACGTGCTTTTGACGACGGTTCTCGGGTCGCTGCACCGTGCGCTTTTTCTGGTGGCGCCACCGTCGCCGCCAGTGCCAGAACCTCGCCTCTTGCCTACTCTGGGGGGGGGGGGGGGGGGGGCATCAGGCATCGTTTTTGGCGCCGCTTCCAACCGCGTCTGCCTCCGCCGCCCCCCTGGGGGGCCTCGGTAGGCGCCTGCGCGCCTCCTCGCGCCCCGTTTTCGGCGCCGCCGCCGTCCCCCACCGCCTGCGCCGCCCCGCCGGGGGGCCTGGATGGTCCCCTGCGCGCCACCGTGGGCGCGCGTTTTCGCGCGGCCGCCGCCAGCAGGGGCTGCCGGCGCCCCCTGGAGGACCTGGGTGGGCCCTGCCGCGCCGCCGCGGGCGCGCATCTTCGCGCGGCCGCGGCCAGCGGGGTCTGCCGACGCTCTCTGGGCAGCCTGGGTGGGCCTCGACGCACCGCCGCGGGCGCGCGTTTTTTGCGCGGCCACCGGCGGCAGGCGCTTCCGGCGCCCCTTGGGAGTGCTGGGGGGGCGCAACCGCACCGGCGCGGGTGCACATTTTTTTCCTGGCGTGCGGGGGCGGGCGCTTACGGCTCCCTCTGGGGGTGCTTGGGGGGCCCGGCCGCACCGCCGCGCGCGCGCGGGTTTTCCTGGCGGCCGGGGGCGGGCGCTTCCGGCGCCCCCTGGGCGCGCTGGGTGGGCCCCCCCGCACCACCGCGGTCGCGCGCTTTCTGCGCCGCCACCGGCGGCGGGCGCTTCCAGCGCCCCCAGGGGGGGCTTGGGGGGCCTGGCCGCACCGCCGCGGGCGCTCGGAGTTTCCTGGCCACCGGCGGCGGGCGCCGCCGGCGCCCCCTCGGGGGGCCGGGTGGGCCTGGCCGCACCGCCGCACCGCCGCGGGCGCGCGTATTTTGTACGGCCGCCGGCGGTTGGCGCTGCGGGCGCTCCCTGGGGGTTGTGGGTGGGCGGCCTCGCCAATTTCGGCGGACTCATGTTTTTTTCGGCTGCGGCCGGCTGCCAGCTGCGCCGCCTCCAGGGTTGTCTGGGGGGAGCATCTAGCGCCACCGCGGGCGCGCGGTTTTGGAGTCGCGTGGGAGCTCTGTGGTGGAGCTTGGGAGAGGAATGGAGGGTGGCGGTTGTTGGCTGGCTCCTTTCCGCCACCTGCCCTGATCTGGGCGCCTACCGCTGTGCATCCCTGGTACGTTTCCGGTTGGCAGTATCGTCCGGCTTTTACCGCGGTTTTGTGGGGGTCGCTGCTCGGCGTACACATGTGTTGGCGGTAGCAGTGGGGTGGGCTGTTGCTGGCGTTCCGGGTGTGCGCGGGAAGATAGATGACTGTGGACGTGCGAGCAGCGCCTACAAGGATCGCACTGACCTGACTCACTGGGGAAACCTTGTCTGCCACCTACGCCTGCCGCACCACCCCAATCCACCCTCTCCTATTTCCCCCGCCCTCCCCACATCCACGGTCTCCTTCTTTCTCCGCGGTTCCCTTCTCCCCTTCGTCCCTCCTCCACCCCTCTCCTCCCTCCTCCGCGGTCATGCGTTCGACGCCTATTTTGGCCGGGCGCGTCGCCAGTCCGACATCTGCCGCAGGTGTTGTTGCTGCTTCTGCCGTGGCTGCTGTCGTTGGCCCTCCCCGGCCGGCCGCTATTCCCTCCACTGCCGCCATCGGCGTCACCGGCCCTGCGGTGCGTGCCGTCGTTCCCAATCTTTTCTACCGACCAGCAGCGACATCGGTCGGAGCCGCTGCCGCTCCCGTGGCTACCGCGGGTGCTACTCCACGTCTGGCCGCTCGTCCTCCCGCTGTCTCTATTGGCGTCGCCGCCCCAGCAGCTGTTGGCGTAGCCTCCCCTCCCCGTCCCCCCGGTGGTCGTGCCGTTGTCGCCTTCCGCGTCGACGTCTCCGCCGTTGCTGCTGCCCGCGCCGCTCCCCGTGTGGCTGCTTGTCCTCCCGTTGCCGCCGTCGGCGTCGCCGCCCCCGGTGCTATTGGTGTCGCTGCCGCTACCCGGCTTGCCGCTCGTCCTCCCGCTGCCGCCGTCGGCGTTGCCGCCACCGGTGCCGCTCGTGCCCCTGCCGCTCCCCGGCTTGCTGCTCGTCCTCCCGCTGCCGCCGTCGGCGTCGACGCCTCCGGTTCTGTTGGTGTTCCTGCCAGTCCCCGGCTTGCTGCTCGTCCTCCCGCTGCCGCCGTCGCCGTCGCCGCCCCCGGTGGTGTTGGTGTCCCTGCCGCTCCCCGGCTTGCCGCTTGTCCTCCCGTTGCCGACATCGTCGTCGCCGCCCCCTGTTCTGTTGGTGCTTCTGCCCCTCCGCGCCTTGCTGCTCGTCCTTGCGCTGCCGCCGTCGGCGTCGCCGTTCTTGGCGCTGTTGGTGTCCCTGCCGCTCCCCGGCTTGCCGCTTGTCCTCCCGCTGCCGCCGTCGGCGTCGCCGTCACCGGTGTCGTCGGTGTCCCTGCCCCTCCCCTGCTTGGTGCTCGTCCTCCCGCTGCAGCCGTCGGCGTCGCCGCCACCGGTTCTGTTTGTGTCCTCGCCGCTTCCCGCCCAGCTGCTCGTCCTCCCGCTGCCGCCATCGGCGCCGCCGTCTCGACAGCGGGTGGCGTCACTGCCCCTCACCGTCGGCGGTTCTGCCATCGCGCTTCTTTGGTTACTTTCAAGCGATTTGGGGGCGACACAGTGTGGTGCCCCATCGAAAACGCAGCCTACGACTTGGAATGGCCGGTCGGGGATCTGGCGACACAAATATTTGGTTCGGATGGCATGTCCAACGGCTAAGACAACGAGAACCAAGCTCACACGGCCCAAGTCCCAGGCTTGTGTCTCACTGTAATGATGCAACTTCACGAATTCAGGAGGGGCCTCGCCGCCTGTGCGCTCAGGCGAGATCACTGTCAGCACGGGATGATTAGGACAGCAGCTGACCGGCCTCGGCGTCCGAGGTCAATCTGGACGGCAGGCCTTGTGCGGATCGCCGGCAATCTTGCAACGCAAATCGACAGCGGATTGGCCGGCACCGCTCGGCCGTGCAAGACTGCCGCACAACTCTCACAGGGCCTGCGCGCGGCGTTAAAGTGCGGGCACTGTGCCTCGCCGGACGTCCTTCAGCTCCTGGCAAACTCTTTCTTGTCCCACTCCCTGCCCTTCGTCCTCCCCCCCATCCTGCACCGCCGCCGTCTAACCCCGCCCCCCCCCGCCCCCCGACTCCGCCCTCGCGGACGCTAATCCTGCGGCCGCTCCCCCCCCGCCGCCTACCCCCCCCCCCCCCCCCCTTCCCGGGGGGGGGGGGGGGGGGGGGGCAAAGGGGGGGGGGGGGGGGGGGGGGGGGGGGGGGGGGTGGGGCGGTGGGGGTGACGCAGGGGTGGCGCGGGGGCGGCGGGGGCACGCCGCCCTGGGAGGGGGATGGCGCAGCATGGCAGGCGCAGTTCGACTTTGCGTGCGGCGCGCGAACGCGTGGCGAGCGTGCGGCGTGGAGGGAGGCGGTTCTCACCGGCAGGTCTTCTCGGGGCGTAAGGCGCTGTCGCGTGATCGGTTGTGTCCCTTGACACCGCCGATCTAGCCATGGGCGCCGCGCTCCCTGGAATACATCGACCAATTTCGCACCGCCCATAAGGTGAACCATAAAAGTTTTGAGTTGATGATTAATCTAGGCGATCAAACAAATGCGCAACGTGGCTGCATTATCGCATTTTCAGGTGCTCCTTTGGCGCGTTCGTCTCGTCTTCCCAGTAGCCCCCGTTGGCGACTTCGTGGCGGCACACGCTGTGTGGGTGTCACCACGAAATCGCCAAGAAGTAACCAAAGAACGCTGACGGGCGGAACCGCCGACGATGCCAGCGGCGGTCCGCCACATGTGCCGAGCCATCCGCTGGAAGCTTAGCAGTGGCGGAAAATCTTCGTCCATCACCGACGTCATCATGTCCAGGTAGTCCTTGACCGACATGCCGTCTGGCAGTCCCCGTAGCCGTTTGATAAAACCAACTGTGCTTTGGACTACGATTCCCCCCTGGGCTTTGCCGTGATCCTCTTCTCCCGTTGGGGTGAGGCTGGGCTGTGGGTCCATTTCCGGGGCAGTTCCTTCGCCGGACCGAGCTGATCAAGAGGTCACTTCGGCAAGACGCTGAACCAACGTGGTGGTGCCTAGAACCGCTACACTGGCCCGTCCACACTGCCTTGTGCTGGTCCAGCATGCGGCGGATTCGGGCGTACGGCGCCGGGTCGGCATCCGGTGAGTCCACGTCCTCCACTTGAGGTGGGAGTGCGGGTGTCTTTGCGGCCGGCAGGGCGCCCCCTTTTCCCGGGTCCCGGGGTTGCGCAGGGGTCCCGGGCCCCCTGTCCGTCGGTGTAGTCGTGTCCGGGCTCCGCTCCGGTGTGGGGTCGCACCGGGTGCCCGACACTGCCCCCACCACGCCCTCGGCGGCCGTGGGCGTCGTAGAAGCAGGGGTGGGAGTCGTCCCGTGGGATGCCCCGTGGGGCACCTGCACGACGCCTGTCGTGAGCAGCCCGATGTAGCCGACGCTGGCCCTCTTCCGGAGGACGACCTCGCGCGCGCCGAAATTGGTCACGATGACCGGAGGGGATAGCCCCGGCACAATATCGTGTACGTCGATGGCGATAGTGACACCACGTGTTGTGAACAGGCGCGAGGCGCCAAACACCTGGCCCAGGCCCCCCCACATGGTCCGCACCCAGACGACCGAGGCCGCCGACGGCGGGAGCCGCGTTTTGTGCGTCGAACGGAGAACGCAGGAGACGCCAATCAAGCGGTTGCCATCGTCCAATGGTCCCCCGCAGGATCGTCGTGACGGAACCGTCCGTCCAACGGATGGACCGGTCCTGAGGCAGGATGGCGTGTGTGTTGTCGCCGATGAACGTACAGCCCAATATATCTGGGACCGACAGGTCGTCAACGACGAGGAAGGGCACAGGGACGATCCGTGCACCTGTCTGGAGCCACAACGTGACGGTACCGCTAGTGCGTAACCGCGCTTTGTTGTCTTCCCGGAGGCGTACCTGTTCTTCCTCCTTGGAAGTGATCACCTGGCTGAGCCAGTCATGGGAGAGGGCGTTTCGGCGGACCAGGTTAAGGCCAGCCCCCCGGTCCACGACGACGCCGAACGCGACCAGGGACAGCTTGTCCAGGCCCAGCGAGGCCACGATGCGGTAGTTTTGAAGGCTGAAAAGCAGCACTTCCCCACCTTCGGACGGTGCGTCCGGCGCCCCCGCGGAATCCGCGACGGCAGCGGCGTGGCGCCGAAAGCGGGTACGCTCGCGCCGGGCGCGCCCACCGAGGCGCCGTCGGAGCCCCCCCCCGATCCGTGCCCCATTGGCGGGTGCGTCCGCCGGGATGCCATCCCCGCAGCCTCAGGGTCGGGGGTCGGAGTGGCCAAGGGCCAGTACCGATGCGGCGACCGGCGGAGACGGAGGGACGGCCTCGGTGGCCACCGGCGCCGCCGGGACGGAGGGGCGGTCCGGCACTTCCACCGCGGCACTGCTGCCCCCCCCGGGCCGCGCTGGGATGCGGGGGCAGAAGGCGGGCGCTGGCGGGAATCCCGCTGCGGCCCGCCGCTTGCAAACCTGGCGCAGGCGGGTCACCGTGATGTAACAGTGCCAGTGCGCCTTGAGACGGACGACGTCCGCGGGCAGCCCACTAACGGGGCGGCCCCTTACGCGTTTCCCTGGCCGTGGCAAGCGCGGCCATCCCCGTGACCCGCGTCGTCGGTGCCCGCGGCCCACTCCTCGGAGGAACTTTCCCCTTCGATGCCCGCGGCGTCCTGGCACGCCCGGTCCTCCGTTTCCACGGCGTGGACGAACGCGGCCGTGCCCGGCGGGCCAAACCCATTCGCGGCAATGGCCAGCGGGAGGGGCGCGACCGGCGGTCCCGTGCCCAGAGGCAGGGACGCCGGCGGCGCGGGTCATCGCCCGTTCCGGTGCGCCGCGACGGCCTCGCGCAGCGCGCGTCCGTGGGCCCGCAATTCGGGGGACTCGACTGGGCGCTCCCACACCCAGTGCCCCAGGTGGCCACAGAACGAGCAATCCCCCCGCCGCCGAGGCGGGGGCCCCGACTCGGGCGCGCCGCCCCATGCCCCACAGCGTGGACGGGGGGCCCCGCCACGGGGGAGCCGCGGGGGGCAGTCCGAATGCAGGAAAACTGTACTCGCACGAGGGGGCACCGGAGTGCCTGGCGCCAGGGTGCCGCGCCCGCGCCCCGCCCCCGTGCGGAAGGGGTACAGCTCCGGGCGCCCGCCCCACGCGGGCTGCCGTTGCCAGCCCGACGCGTGAGGTAGAATATCCACCCGTAGTACCGGGACGTCGTCTCGGGGGCCGTAGTCAACGGGCGTTGCTGCCGCGGCCAGAACCGCGGCCCACTCGGCCCGTTCCGCTGCGGTCCCGTAATCCATGACGGCCAGGGCAGCCGCGGCCGAGGCGGCTCCCACTGGGAGGGCGACGGACGCCGCCGGCCGGGTCTGACGGGGCTCCCGTTCTTCGCCGCCGCCCGACCGGGAGGTGCTTCCCTTGGGCTTGGCGTGGAGCTTGACCCCCCGGGCCTCGCGGGTGGCTGCTCCCGCCTTGGCTAGGAACTTGCATAGCTTGGGAAAGGTCCGGCCCTGGGTGTCGAAGTTCCGGCCCAGGGCCCGGACCTCCCGTCCGACGCCCTTGAGTAAGATACGATTCAACTCGGACTCTTGCGGGACAGAGCCCAGGGCCACCGTAAGAGTGGGCCCCGTTGTGCAGGGGTCGCCTGCGGGAGGGCGCCCCCCGGACGCGCCCGATCCGGGCCCCGGTTGTGCCGGCGCGCTTGCGCCCGCTGACGCGGGGGACGGCCCCTGGGCCGCTGCGAGAGCCATGGAGACGGCCGCGCTACGCGCCGGGACCGGGGTCCCGTCCGACGCCGCGGTCGACGCCTCCTCTGCTGCGTCTCGGAATACCTGAGCCAGGTTGTTGGACTGTGATGCTCGTCGGCGAGTCCACTGGCGGTTCGCGGATGGATGATGGTCGGTGACCCCTGTGGTACCCCAGATGGTACATTTGCAAGACGTGGTCAAGTTGCACACATTCGTGTTCGGTCATCTTGGGGCGTTCCTTTTGGCATGCTTGGATTTGATCTTCGCTTTGCTCTAGTGGCTTTTGATTTGGTGAGTGGCTCGATTTGGTGCGAGGGCGTGGGCGTTGGTGTGGGCGCGAGAGGGGGGATCACTAGGGCCGGTGGGGACTATTTGAGAGGTGCTCTCGGTTGGGAGAAGCGGGCGAACCGTAGGACAACCAACAAAGCACGTTAGCACACGCACGCACAAGCTCAAGCCACTCAACCACTTCACCGTGGTCCCTCAATCCCTTTACTTACTGCGTTTCAACAGGTTATGGGCCAAGAGCCGGGGCTGTGACAAGGGCAAGGTGTGCCAGTCGGTGTCGCGGCGGTCGCGGCAAGTGCGAAGAAGACGAGGTCAAGTTTGTTCAAAGACGTGACGGTCAAGGCGCAAGGCTCGGCATGGTCGGGCGCTACGACAAGACGACATCATGGGCGGAGGCGCTGCCGGCATGGGCGGCATCAAGATCGACGAGTTGACGGAGAAGAACTTCCACGAGTGGCGTCAGCGCATTATAATTGTCCTAGCGCTGCGCGACCTGGACGATATGCTTGACGAAGACGGAAAGCCGGCGGACGCGGAAACCCGCGAGTTGGCTATGTGGAAGCGTCAAGACACGGAAGCAAGCGCCATCATCGGGCTCACCCTTGGGTCTGAGCAGCTCGAGCACTTGTCGGGCTGAAAGACGACGGCGGAAATGTGGTCGACGCTGCAAGGTGTCTTCCAGCGCAAGAGTTTGATGAACAAGATGAAGGCGCGACGCGGGTTCTACACAGTCGCGATGAACTTCGGCGAGGGCATGCTGGGCTACATCAGCCGCGTGCGCAACCTCGGCGAGAACCTCAAGGCCATGGGCGGTGAGGTGACAGAGATGGATGTCGCTATGAGCATTCTCAACGGGCTGACGTCCAAGTACGAGAACCTGCTGGTGGCTCTGGACGCCAAAGGCGAGGACGAGGTGAGCCTCGACTTTGTCAAGAGCCGCTTGCTTCAGGAGGAGTGGCGGCAGGCGGACAAGTCACCGGCGACCAAGCGCATTGGCGACATGGCCCTCGTCGGCGCCAACTATCGAGGTCAAGGCCGTCGTGGTGACCTCTCCAAGACCGCGTGCTACTACTGCCAGACGTTTGGGCACATCTCTCACGATTGCCCAGTGCTCAAGGCCAAGAGGCAGAGAAAGGACAAGGTGGCCGCGATTGCGGCTGACGATGGTAGCGACAGCGACGACGCCATTTGTCTGGTGGGAAATGCGGCTGACAGCGATGACATCTCGAAGTCGTGGCGTGTCGACTCTGCGGCGTCTGCACACATGTGCTGTATGCGCGCGTGCTTCGACGACTACCGGACGACCACGGGACGAAGCGTCACGAAGGGTGACAAGGGGTCCGTAGCCGCAGCGGGCGTCGAAACTGTCGTACTCCACGTCATGGTTCACGGAAAGACGCGCAAGATCAATTTGGAAAAGGTACTCCGTGTTCCTACTATGGGCTTCAGCCTCATGTCCTTCGGCAGGATGGAGGACCGCGGTGCGGAAGTATCATTCAAGAGACGTAAGACGATCATAAAGATTAGCGACAAGGTCGCTGCGTGCCGCACGCAGAAGAGTGGGCTCTACAACCTGGACATGGCCCCACTGTCGGCTACTGCTGCGGTGGACTCTCTTCAGCTCTGGCATGAGCGCCTTGGGCACTTCAACGTGGCGTGCGTTAAGCGGATGATCAATAACAAGGATATTGACGGACTCAAGTGCTCTTCCATGGCGGTCAAGGACGTCTGCGAGCCGTGCGTAAATGGGAAGGCAGCTATGAAGCCTATGCCTAGTGCAGGAGGAGGTCGAGTGACCAAGCGCCTGCAGCTCGTGCACTCGGATTTGGTCGGGCCAATGTCAGAGCCGTCACGTGGCGGTGCGCTCTATTTCGGCACATTTACCGACGACTTCTCTCGCTGGACGGGCGTGGTCTTCTTGCAGAAGAAGAGCGATCTTTTCTCGGAGTACAAGAAGTGGCTGTCTAATGCCCAGCTGCACACTGGAAGCAAGATCAAGGTCCTACAGTCGTTCCACAAAATTTCCGGCACTCGGGTGGCATCAACAGTGACTGGCACATGTGACAAGTCGAAAATATTCCAATGAAAGCGAATCAACGTACACGGACCCACTCAAAAGTCCGAGAACCATCGGCGACAAGAGCTCGAGATGATCGATTCCAGGCAATACGTCGCAGTCGTACGACTGGGCGCGACAGCGGAGAAACGCCTGTCCAGAATTTTGCGACAATAAAAGCCCGGCCAAGGCCAGAAAAGGCACAAAATGGAAGGGCCTGTCTCCAGTGTTGCACCCGTGGCGGAGGAACTG
>Ga0209093_1002031_pt1 | contig 11430 bp, 18 predicted proteins | sample SidtaG_4_FD_187450 | JGI IMG/M metagenome (GOLD analysis project Ga0209093, IMG submission 187450) | Marine algal microbial communities from Sidmouth, United Kingdom - Sidmouth_Male1 metaG (SPAdes) (version 2) | ecosystem: Host-associated > Algae > Red algae > Unclassified | place: Sidmouth...
GGGGGGGAAGATAGGGGCAAGGGGCAAAAGAGCGTTTGTGTGAAGCTAACTGACGTCGGGCAAGGCATAGTTGCCACACTTTAAAGCCACCGGCATCTCTCTCTGCCCCGCTCAGAGTCCGACTGGCTTTGTGGCGCAGCTCTGCAATCACGGATGGCTCGAGCAAATAAACTATCGTTTTGCGTTGCAAGAACGCCCGCGATCCGCATAGGGCCTTGCATATCAATCAAACTCGGATTCCGTGCACTGTTTGCTGCTTTTCTCACAATCCCATGCTTGCAGTGATCATGCCCGACTGCGCTGGGGGCGTGGCCGCTCCTGAATTTATCAAACTGCTTTATTACAGGGAGAACCGCGCCTGCACTTGGCCTTGTGAGCTTGATTCTCGTTGTCTTAGCGGTGGGACATGCCACCCCAACAGAATAATTGCGTCGCCAGATCCCCCGATCTGCCATTCCACATTATACACCGCGCTTCCGATGCGGTACCACACTGTGTGGCGCCGGAAGCGCTTCGAAGTCGCCAAATAAGCACGATGGCAGAACCGACGAGGATGCACGCGGCAGGCAAGAGTATCCCGTGCTGCTCCACCAAATGTGGTATTATTGACGTTGGTTAACTAACCAGTAAGTAGCGACCGACCGTAGACGCACGATGAAGCGAACGCTATCGCCCAAGAGGCGAGAAAGAAGAACCTTCGTTCATGCAACATCCGATGGGGAGCCGGGGGTGCCGACGACAGCGAACCCCGGTCCCATGGTGCTTTTATTATCAGACGGTAAAGAGGCGAGGTAGATCGACCGAGCGATCATAATGATCGAATAACCACCAAAACAGAGACGATAAAACAAAGGACAGATATACAGGACGGAAGTAAACTCGCAAGGGGCGAGCCACAAGTCAGTTCAATCTTCCACATAAGTACTGACCAGTCAGGGGGGCTACCGGGCCCAAGATCCCAAATATGAAGGAGATATGCTACAAGTAGCCGGGGGAGCAACTTGTGCTTTTCTTTTCTTTTTTTCTGTCGGTTTTCACTTTTTCTTGTACTCTCTGTTCGGCCGTTTTCCGCTGCAACGCCCTCCACTTCCCGATGCCAGCCCTGCCGACGCGGCGGGCAAGGCGTAGCGACGTCTCAGCTCGTGCATCGACACCACTTTATAGACTAACAAGACCACAGCCACAGCGGAGTCAAAGTAGCGGCGCGAAGCTCCTCCGTCGCGGCGGGCAGTGCCACCTGCCCCATCTCGGCGGCCGTCCCCGCCTCCCCAGTCGTGGAGACGGCCACCGCCTCCACTGTCGCTGCTCCCGCCACAACCGTCGCCCTCGCATACAACTCCACTACCTCCCCGTCGTGGCGACCGCCACCACTTCCCCCGTCCCATCGACGACCACCACATCCCCCGCCATGGAGATCTCCGCCACCTCCTCTGGAGCGGCGCCCGCCACGGCCTCCCCCGTCGTGTCGACTGCGACCAGTTCCGCCATTGTGGCGACCGCCACCATCTGTCCATTCGTGGCGACCGCGACAACCTCCACCGTCGCGGCGACGCAATCTATCTCTTTAATCTCTGTGACAGCCATCAACTCCCCCGTCGTGTACACCGCCACCACCTCGCGCGTCGCTACAATCACCAAAATGTCCTCATGAACACGAGGGCGGCTCCGCCCTTCGCCACAGTTGAGCTGACACCACCACCACTGCCGCCTCCGCCATTTCCCCACCCCGCAACCTGCAGGTCATCCAACCCCCACCCCCCGGTGCCGCCACCCCCCGCCAGGCCGCGAGCCACCGACCGCCGTCGTGCTGGCGGTGGAGTTCCGATCCGCCACCAGCGGCTCACCGCCGTCTGCGGCCACAAAAGAGCGGCGGAGGCAGGTTAATGGCGTAGCTCGCCTCCTCAGCGGCTTACGACGCCTAAAACGGCGGCTTGTAGGTGGCCGCCAAGCCGTGGGTGCCGTGGAGCTGCCGTCATCTTGGATGAAACCACGCAGATGCCACCGCCGGTCGTGGACGCCGTCATTTTTCTAGAGCTCTAGGGTTCGTATCTTCCGCCACCTCGCGACGATCGCCAGCAGCGGCGGGAAGAGGGGGCCCGCATAGCCTGCAGCAGCAGCACGGCGAGGAGCAGAAGACGACGTGCAGGGTTTTTACCCAAGAAGCGTTTTTAGACCAGCCGGTGGCTCGGGCTTACAAGGGGTTCCCAGAGAATCAGGAGCCGGGAGTCACCAAGCCAGAAAAAAGGATTGTTCTCTGTTTTTTGAGACGTAGCCCCCTCCTCATGCCCCCAGAACTGTGCATGCAATCAAATTCCACTCCGCTGCCGCATCGGATAGTTTTCCGCCGGAGGAATGAAACACCGTGGGAAGAATCCAAGTAGTCGCGTGCTCCGGGATTGAGGACGTCGAGAGCGGCAATCAAGTTCCAAACCCTCACCTTGGCGGCCACTTTTCGCGAACTCGTCTTGTATGAAGAAACCCATGCCACTGAATCGCATGAGATGATACCCAACGACCTCTGGAGGGAGCGATCCGATCGGAGCCCTGTGCGAGGGCGCATTCTGCATGCGAGTACCGGGATGACTGAGTGTTCTCCGGTCAGGTGCGGCAAATTCATTGAGAACCATCCTTGTCGGGAGACAGGGAATAACTCACGTGATCGGCCGTGAGCGCCCAGCTACTCAGTCCAGACCGAAAAGATGTTCTCAATGACCGCCGTGCCACGGCTCTTTTGTTTTCCTGCCACGACGCTTCCATTGCTGTTTCACGGCTCATCCGTCCCGTCACGAAGCTCTCTCCACCACCGCCTCTGCAGCGTCTTCATGCGCCTCTCCTGTGACTGTGCAAGGACGTGTCTGGTACGTGGTCCGATCTGGGGCGACTGGCATCACGTCAGCTTGCTCTCCTAGATTCCTGACCCGAGTCGCTTCTGGTTGCTGGAAAGGAGTGCCTTCAAGCCTGATTTTGCACGTATTCTCACTATGACGTCGTCTATGATTCGTCTCCGCCATGTTGCGCTGTGTCTACTTGACGGTGCTCATCTCGGTTTGATGCGCAGGATCACGGCAGAAAGAACAACGCACCAGAAACATTGAGATGCAACCTATGCACATTCGATTCCCGGGCAGGCGAGGTGGGGCACACCTCCCGTTGCTGCCCGTTGTGCGAAGTGGAATGCCGCCGCACCCTGACGTTGGACAACCCTTACATGTCAGCGGTCACTGCTTCGCTCCGTATTGCGTGCACATGGCCCAGTGCGACTCCTGCGGCTTGTTTGGGCATACTCGCATGACTCTCAAGTTGGTCTCGACGCGGCGGAGGGTATCGTCGACCGGCCAAGTTGTTTTAGTCCACAAAGCTCCAGCCCTCACCCAAGCTGTTTTTGCGTGCTGTTTGATGTCTGAAGCTGACGTCCGCCTGCTGCTGAACACGGTGTACTCCGGGGGGCAGGTAGTGTGTCGTTTTCAGTCGTCATGCATCTTTTTGTATTTTTCTGCAAATGCGTTACTTGGCGCCGACAGTGCCTCTTCGCGTCGACATCACGCACGATATGCGGCACAAATGACGGGTGATAAAGTTCAAGGGCATGCGTCGTAGGTGCAATGGTCTGCCCTCCGCCACGCACCCACCCGTCGATGGGAAAAAAGCATCGCGCCGGCGCCTCTACTTCCGCCATGCGGGTGGTCAGTCAGGAAACTAGATTCCCAGTTGGCTACGGGCTCCTGGTTTGTCGCCGGCACGGTGACGCGCCTCCGTCCGCTCTGGCCTTCAACTTTGGCAGGAAGTGTTGTCGCGCATGTGTGGTGCGCAAAATGGGGTGGTGTACAACGGGCGTCAGCGCCAGTGGGAGCGTGAGTGGGAAGAGGAAGAGGAGGCTACAGAGGGGGGGTTGGGCGGGATGTGCCTCTCACCATCCTCTCCTACACCATCCATCGCGCGTCCAGGGATCTCGAAAGACTCCCTGGCCTCGGATTCGAAGGGTTCCCTTTTTGGCCGCCATCACAAGCGGCGACCTGGTGCTCGCCGAGTTCATCGGCAATCCTGACGTGTACTGCGCCACTCGAGTGATACACGCCAACTGGGTCGGGCTGAGGGGTGTGGCTCCGGGCGCTGCTGCGCTGATGCTGGTCGGCTTTTACGCGGGCGCCGCTTATTTTGCCTCGAGGCACGGAGGGTATCGCTGCTGCAGGAAGGGATGTGCAGCCTAAGTTTCACGCGGTGCAAGCCGAGCTGGTCGCCTATGTTTCCCGCAGGAGGAAACAAAATGTCAAAGCTACGGAGAAGGCGGGAACCACCACCCGCCGCAGCTACGGCATGTGCTTCCGAGAGCATGCGGGGGAGGAGGGGGTGCGGCGAGCAGATGCGGCGGCGGGGGGGAAGAGGGGGTGGACGCCGAGCGAGGGGGGACTGCGAGGATAAACCGCGCTATGAGGCATGGCAGCCTCCAGCCTACGTACGCGACGCCGCGTTGTTCGGTGCTGAAGCAGGGCGACTCGGCGCATTGGACAGCTAGCGGTCTCTATCAAGCCAAGGGCTCACGGAAAACTCGAGAACGGTACAGGAAAGAACCACACGTGAAAGAGAAACCCAAAACGAGTGCGGTCACGCGCTGATGGAGAACCCAAGAACTGGAAAGCGTACAAACGCACTGCGCGGGCACGGCCTCTGCACCGACGGGCCCACCATAGCTGACACTTGCGAGAGTCGTCTTCGCGGCCACCAGGACGGTCCATCGACCACTTTTCGGAGTCGGCCCCGCCGCCACCAGCGCCGCCGCCGACACCAGCCGCAGAAAAGTGAATCTTGAGGTCTCTCGCACAGCTGTGTGAAAACTTCTGCTCAGATGCACCGTCCGGGAGGCTCCCCAACCGGCCTTTCATTTCAATGGGCAGGGCCACCGGCGCGGACACCACCATGCCGTCGCCTTCAGTCTTTGCCACGGCTTCCGGCTCTGCCGCCGTGATGCCGTCCTCCCCTGTCATTGTAAGAGAGCGGACGGCGAGAGGGAAGAATGAAAACAGCCGATACGCAATGGATTCCGCAAACACAAGGGAAGCAGAAGAGAATCGTCACGGTCAGCTCCAAGGAAAAAATACAAGCGATGCAACAAGGAAGTTACGTAACGGGCGGTGACAGCATGACTGGAGTCCCTCACACGCAGCTACTTCTTAGAAGGACGGAGAAGGTGCCTGTAGCACCACCATCTCAGCAACACGCACATGTCACCATGAGCGCGAACATACTGCAGCAACAATCGCGTAGAGGAAAACTAAGAACGGGAACGGGCAGACGTAAAGGTGATGCCGGGGCAAAGACGATAAGTGCCTCCGCGGCATCAACGACCCTGACATTCTGAAACGGCCAACACTCGACTGTAGCCGCCGTCGCAGTGTCTGGCCAGTAGACGGATCCCGCCTAAATGGTGAGACGCAGTTATCTTTAATCCAGCTTCGCCCTGGTCGACTTCAGAAGAGACCCAGGCATTGGGAGTTGGAAATCGATGGATCGGTTCTCGGGCACCCAAAGTTCATTTGGCTTGACTGACGGGAGTGGCCAGGCCACTGTCTAGCTGACAGGCGAAGCATCAAACACCTTCATTTGCGCATGCTCCACTGCTGCGCTCTCGGCGGAACACGGAGGTCACCAGCAGCCTCGGATCACTGCCGTGCCGTCCTCGTTCGTCACCGGGCTCGCTTTGTCCTCCTTTTTCTTCTCCGGGCAGGGGCGCGGCTTTACGATGGGCAAAGCCCAGCCCGTGGTGCGGGTCTGAGTCTACCAAAGCCGCTGACAGCTCGGGCATATGCTGCGGCCTCTGTCATGGTTGTGACAGCCGCTGTCGGCACCTCACCCGGCCTCTACAGGCCCGCGGTGAAATTTTATCATCCGCGAGTGACGCACGTCGCCGTCGGCGGGTGCCTTTTATTGTTCCTCGTACCTTTGACGCTCTGCGTCCAGAGCCGTACCGGCGCAGGCGGCGCCCACCACCGCGGAGGTCACGCACGCCACGGCACCCCCGCCTCTTCGCCCTCCCTTGCGACCGCACCAGGCCCGCAGCTGCAATTTCACGGCCACGAGTGACGTCCGTCTCCGTCTGCAGGTGCCCTTTCCTGTTTCTGGTGCTTTTGGCTCCCTGTCGGCGCAGCCGTAGCGGCGCGGGCGGTGCCTGCCACCGCGGAGGTCGCGGAGGTCTGGTGCTTTTGGCTCCCTGTTGTCTCAGCCGTAGCAGCGCGGGCGGTGCCTGCGACCGCGGAGGTCGCGCACGCCACGGCACCCGCCCCTCTGGGCTGTCTGTCGCGGGGCTGCGCGCATTCTGGCTGCACGACCGGGCAGGTGCTCGATTATTTCTGTCCGCGGGAAAGCACAGCTACAAGGACGGCGGTGCCTAGGCCCGCCCCGGGTGCGCAGCTGGCGTCCGCGCCAGGCCCTGCGACTGAAGCGGCCTTCGCCTCCGTTGGCGTGCAGCAGACGACTGTCCCCGTAGCGTCTGGCAGGGGCGCCCCCGGGGAAGCAGGGCGGGACTCGGCAGCGGCGGCCGCAGCTGCATTCATGGCTTGACGGCCGCCGGCTGCCGTGAGGGCATGTGGGGCGCCACCACGGGTGGACGTGGGAAGTGGGGGGACCTCCCGGAAGCTGTGCAACGGTCAACAGCGGGGGATAGAGCAGTCTTGGCGCGCCACCTTTGCAAGTGCGATGAGACGGCGGCGGGGGGGGGTTGGCGGGCGGCGGGCGGGCGGCGGGCGGGCAGCGGAATGGGCGGGCGCCGAGGCCGCGGTGGCACTGGGGGGAGGGTGCCACGAGCTTCCCGAAGAGCTGGAAGAGAGCGCCGTAGAAGAACACCACAGCCGCCGGCGTCTTTTCTGGAAATGAGGCGGGTTTCGGAGACTGCGGGACCCCTGGGCGTTTGGGGTTCGACTGCATGGGGAGGAAGGGTGCGACATGGATGGAGGGGGGCGCGCAGCACACAGGATGACATTTGAAGGGAATGGACACGTGAGAAGACACTGGGTTTTCAACTATCAAGTAGAGAGGCGACCACATCACACAGTCGCCGGAGCCGCGGAAGCGACTGATCCCCCTACCGGGGACAACTCACGTTCCGAGAAAGGCGAAAGAGAAAACTTCACACGGGTGCCAAGGGGGACAGAAGCCTGGAAAGCTCACGAGAGACCCGAGAGAACTGGCCAGAAACCTGGCCTGCGGTCAGCATCGACACAGCAGCGGCCATGACGTGGAATGGTTTGTCCTTGTAGCGATCGTCCTCATACACCAGCGCCCGCACGTTCTTCTTGAGTTCAGAGAAGACACCCTCAATTGGCTGCAGAGTGGGCGAGTACGGCGGCGGCCGGACGTACTGGATGCCATTCGCCTGCATGTAGTCGTCTCCCCGCTGGTCGTGGATGGCGGCATTGTCATACAGCACCACGCAGGCGTCAGGCTGCATGTCCCACGGGAGGCCGGGGATGTATGTGCTCATCTGCCCTTGAAGGCATTGGAGGAAGAGACGCCAGTCTTCCGACGTCTGCGAGTTTTCGTATCCGGCGATGACGGTCTGGGACTAAAGCACCCCGTGGGAGAGGCTGACCGCCATCATGGTGCTCGTGCGCTTGAGGGGACGCGTGTCGCGGTCACGCAAGACGCACGGCACTTTGCAAATGGACCGGCCGTACACGTGGAGAATGTCGCTCCCCGCCGTGTGGGTCTCGTCGACTGATACCATACACCGGGGGGGAATATCCCTGATGAGCTCAGTAAATGCCTGTTGTGCGGCGAGGGAGCTCTCGGCATAGAGCCGCTCAATCTTTTTGCGCGTGTATTGGTGGAAGCGCAACACGCGGTAGACCGTGGAGGCGCCCACGTATCGGTGATCGCTGGCAGGGAAATCCAAACTCAAGGCGACGAGTAAATCTACATGATCACGCAGGAATGCAGCCGGCTCGGTCTCCACCAACGTAAGGATGGCGCGCTTAAGGTGAGGGTGTCGTATGGTGGCGTCGGCGTGCAGGTTCCGTGGGCGGGATTCGCGCCACACGATGCCGTTGTCCTCGAAGTGGCGCATCCACCGCCGCATGGACCGCGGCGAGCAGCCGATGATCTCTGACACCTCTGCGGAGGGGTGGCCCTCCTGAAGCAGCCCAAGGACATGCTGCCGAGTGTCCACGGAAAACATGCTGACCCCCCTGTCCGACTGGACCGGAGAGCTGCCGGGCAGCGCTCGACCCACCGTCGCAAAGGTCTTCCCGCAGAAGCGAGGACTTGTCGTTGTCTTGGTAGCCGTCGCGGTGGCCGTCGCGGTGGCCGTCGTGGTGGCCGTCTTAGTGTATGCCGTCGCCGTCGGTGCAATTGGTGTTGGTGCCGTAGGACGCGTCGTGGCCGAAAGCACACCCGCTCCCGCAGGCAGCTGACAGAATAGACGTGCAAGGGCGTGGAAATGGAAGCCGCTACGGCCAGGAAGAGCGCAGAAAGAGGTGGGGAGGCAGTTGGGCGCGCGCGCGCGCGTGCAAGATGGCACTGCTTCCAAGGCCGCAAGCACCTTGCAGGCGAGGATAACAACGATGGAGCCAGAAGGGCGCCAGAGGAAAAAAAGAGGGGCCGGGCGAGGAGGTTGGCACGAGTGCCACCCAACCGACCGAGCCAGAGGTGTACGTCCACAGACGGGTCCGCTGAAGGGGTGCCGAAAGACACATCCTCGTCACTGTGACGAAGAAAAGCGCCTGCCGCCCGCAGCGAGAAGAGACTAGTGGTGAGATTGTCTGCTGGGAGCGGAGCAGACATTGTTGTGCGGATCGGGGTTGAGAGAAAAACAGTATGCAGCTGAACTTACCGGTCGGGGCGAACTGGATCGCCCCATTGGGAATTCGGATGTGCCCCGGCGTCAAAAAAAGGCGGTCGATCGATTTTCCGTTCCGCCCCGATGTCTGTCGAGACCGCTGAGCGTGGAGCCGCCGGACGCACCGAATCGGCACGGAGGTGACCAGTTGAGATTGCCAAAAGTAATTCCGATGGAACGACCAATGGCAGGCGTCAGGGTCATCGACCACTCTGACAGCTGCCTGACAGCACCGAAGGGGAGGGGGATGGGTTTGCCCGCCCAATTCAGCTCCAGGCAAACATGAACATTCGCACTAAGAACCATGCCCCCCCAGAGTGCCTGTGCTTGTACGTCTGATTAGAAACCATGACCTTAGCAATTCTAGGACGCATGGGTTTGTCCTCCCAATTCAGATCCTCCGATACTTCGTCGCAGTGCCGTTTAGAGGGGGCACCCTACAGGCGATCCTGTGGGACTGGTGCACAAGAACCTCTTGAGCTTCCTGGGGGCTCACCAAGAGGCGTGCATTTGGCACACGGGACAGATGTGCCATCTTCCGGCACGAACTCGGCATCGGCGATTCTGATGCATTGGAGGAGGGGGGGGGGGGTACCATGTCATGGTTTCTCCAAACAATGCCTCCCGAATCTCAGCCACAATCCAGCAAAGCCCCATATCGCATCGTACGTATGGTGCTTTGCTGAGAAACGTCGCATGCACGTTTGCGCAAACAAGCATGCACACCCGACCACTGCGAGCATTGACCCGTCCTGTGGGGAGACCCATGATATCTCCGGGTGATGTGTGACATGTTAAGCATCCTGACCATGTTCGCCGGGCCCTTGGGCCGACAAAGGCTGACAATAGCTGGAAAACCGCATTCTGAGTGACCCGGTGGCAAGTACCTGCTGACACCCGCGGTGGTCTTTGTGAAACGATGCCAGAACATGCACGCTGACAGCCTAATCAGGACAAGACTTCTTAAGCCACCTGCCACAGCGGTGCCGTCAGGAGCGTCCCCCCTAACCGGCCCCTCATGTTTGCTCGCAGAGGCTGAATCGGCCTCCGAACATGCATGACGTTTGAGGAGTTCTTGCAATTCTTTTCTGTCCGGTCGGGCCGATCATTGGCCCTCCGAACACGAGAACTCCGTGACCAGCAGATCGCCGTTGTTGATTGACATCGAGACGTGTCACTGACATTCTATTGACCAATCACCATCGATGAAGGGTACAGCAGTGACTGGATCCAGCCCACCTGCGTTTCTTCTGGGGCACCAGCTGGTGCCCATCCGGACATCGGTCCACCTCGGCAAACGTTTGCACTCGCAAACATGCATGCGACATTTCTCAGCAAAGCACCATATACTCATGCATGACGAACCTAATGATTTCGTTCATGCCGGATGATTTCAACCAATAAAAATCACCTCATACAATTAAACAACCAACGGTTGTTTTAAATCACCTTAAGCTGGTGCGAGAATTGATCCTTAAATCACACCTCTGCGAGGAGTACCCTCTCCTCGTGCCAGCCCTGCAAGAATCTGGCAGCTCGCCCGTTCCCTGAAGGCCCCAAGAAGCAGTCTATCCGGGCAACTCTGAGTTCAGCGTCCTTGAATTCGAGGGCGCTCTTTTTCCTCCATGGCGCCAGCCCGTTGTCATGACCTGTGCGCCGCGGCCTGTGCCCCTCCTGTCACGTCGCCGCTCCCGCCACCCATATCAATTTCCGTCGCTGCTTCAACTCACCTTCCCCCCCCGTACAAGCTGTACGAGGACTGTCCTCTGCTTCACCCCCCTCTTTTGTTCGCGGCACTGCGTGTGCTCCCCGTCGCCGCTGCTTCATTGACGCCTCGTTGCTCTTTGACCGACGCCGGCACTCTCGCACGGGGCGTCGGGTGTGTCGCAGCAGCACGATGCTGTGGTATCAGAAGGGTCTACCGGAATCGGAGAAGTGGGAGCTAATGACGATGTGTGCGTCTGCGCTCGAGACGTCCTTCGTGGACGTGGTGTTCAAGGGCATCCGCTACAACCTACTTCTCGAGTGCAACAAGGACGTCGACCCCTGTGCTGAGAACGGCGCGCTGTTCTCAAGGGATAGGCCCACGGCGGGCATGGAAATTGAAGAGGAACTTGCGGCGCAGAGCGCCGCCCAGTTTACCATCTTCGAGCAGACGCTGCAGCTGTACGGCCGCCACCTAGACGCTTGGGCGGTCCCCGCCCAGGACTGCCCCACCGCCTCTGCTGCGGAAGTGGACGCGGCCCGCCGCGCTGGCTACTACAACGGCTTCCCATGTCGCCGCCAACTCCGGACGGTGGGTGACGCTCTGATGCTCGTCGATCCGACGGAGCACTACCTGCGTGATGACGGACGCCCGATCGCCAATATGTTCCCAGGCCTCTACGTGTTCACCAGGGACCGGCTTGTGGTTCAGAGGCGCGATCCGCTGGCCGACGGCATCTTACTCGTAGAGGCGGCTCGAGATGAGAAGACAGGCGAGAGGGCCGTGGAGGGATTGCTGGTCATGAAGACAGTGTACTCGTGCTTCCGCAGGGACGAACAAGACTTCATCCGGGAGGCCCGCACGCTGGGCAAGCTCCCCGCCCACCCCAACGTGGTGC
>Ga0209093_1002032_pt1 | contig 11425 bp, 4 predicted proteins | sample SidtaG_4_FD_187450 | JGI IMG/M metagenome (GOLD analysis project Ga0209093, IMG submission 187450) | Marine algal microbial communities from Sidmouth, United Kingdom - Sidmouth_Male1 metaG (SPAdes) (version 2) | ecosystem: Host-associated > Algae > Red algae > Unclassified | place: Sidmouth...
GGCCCTGGGGGGGGGGTGCGGCGCGTTTTTGGCGCCCGCGCCGCGGCGGCGCGGCACCGGTCACGTGCAGGCCCCTCGATAGGGCCGGGGCGCGGCCGTTTCGGCTTTTACGCCTGTGCGGGTCCCTGTTTTCGGCGCGTTGGCCGTCGTTGCGCCGGGCTGGGGCTGTTACGTTGTCCTCGTCGTAGCTCGGGGTGGCATGGCGTTGCCTTTTCCGCGTGGCGTTGAGCTTGGTACCTGCGTTGCGGCGGGCTTGTATATCTGCCCGGCCTGCGGCGCTCGGTCGAGTTCACGACGAGCCTTTCACCCTCCCCATCCCATTTGGTGCGGCCTCCGTCGACCTTTCCCTTCCTTCCTCCCTTACCATCCTTCACTACCCTTCCCCTCCTCATCTGCATCACTATGGCACCACCTGCCACCCCGGCAGCTGCCCGCGCGCCTGGCGCGCCCATCGTCGTGTTCGGACCCTCCGCTGCGACCATCACGGCGCCCCGCATGCCTTCCCAGACCTTCTCCGTAACGGCGGGGATGCCTTCGACCACCCCGACGGTTGCCATGCCGGTCGCCGCGTTGGGCGTGACGGGCGCCACGCCGTCGGTGCCCCGCACGTCCCCCCCCATCGTCAGCGTGCCGGCGGGGACGTCGACGACCACCCCGACGGTTGCCATGCGGGTCGCCGCCTTGGGCGGGACGGGCACCACGCCGTCGGAGCCCCGCACGTCCCCCCCTATCGTCGGCGTGCCGGCGGAAACGCCGACGGCCACCCCGACGAATGCCACGCCGGTCGCCACGTTGGGCGTGACGGGCGCCACGCTGTCGGTGCCCCGCACGTCCCCACATGTCGTCGGCGTGCCGGCGGGGACATCGACGACCACCCCGACGGTTGCCATGCGGGTCGCCGCGTTGGGCGGGACGGGCGCCACGCCTTCGGTGCCCCGCCCGTCCCCACATGTCGTCGGCGTGCCGGCGGGGACGTCGACGACCACCCCGTCGGTTGCCATGCGGGTTGCCGCGTTGGGCCGGACGGGCGCCACGCCGTCGGCGCCGCGCACGTCCCCCCCTATCGCCGGCGTTCCCGCGGGGACGCCAACGACCACCCCGGCGGTTGCCACGCCGGTCGCCACGTTGGGCGTGACGGCCGCCACGCCGTCGGTGCCCCGCACGTCCCCACCTATCGTCGGCGTGCCGGCGGGGACGCCGACGACCACCCCGTCGGTTTCCACGCCGGTCGCCACGTTGGGCGTGCCGGCCGCCACGCCGTCGGTGCCCCGCACGTCCCCGCCTATCGTCGGCGTGCCGGCGGGGACGCCGACGACCACCCCGTCGGTTGCCACGCCGGTCGCCACGTTGGGCGTGACGGCCGCCACGCCGTCGGTGCCCCGCACGTCCCCGCCTATCGTCGGCGTGCCGGCGGGGACGCCGACGACCACCCCGGCGGTTGCCACGCCGGTCGCCACGTTGGGCGTGACGGGCGCCACGTCGCCGGCGCGCCGCGCCCCTGCCGCCAGTAGTGGCGCGCCGAGCCCGTGTGGCATCGTGGCCGCCTCCCCCGCGGCGATGCTGGAAGCATCAAGCGCTGCCGCTGCCCAGGCCCGTGCTCGTGCGCATACCAGCGCCATGGCGATGGCGCTGCGTCGGCTGAGCAAGTACGCGATGGTGGTCAAGGGCAGCAAGGTGAGTGACAAGGCATTGGAGGAGTTGGCGTCCGTCGTCAAGTTTGCAAGCCAGTTTGAGGATGCCGAACCGGGGCTGCAGCTGGTTGTTCACCTGTCTGGTGTTACACCTGGGGGAGAGCTGGGATGGGCGAGCATCTACGGAGATGGTGCCTACGTGGACCCCGACGTCCTCCGAGTTTTTGCCATTGCGCACCAGTTCTGCCGGGGGCGTGACCTCCTGGTTACTACGGGTCTTGCGGCGAACTGTCCGCCGGCTCGACTCGCTGGTACCCTCCACCGCGACGGCGTGCCGCCAACACCGCTTTCCGCCGCCCCCCCTTCCCCCTCAGTCGCCGACCTCGAGTTCATGGATGCCACCTTAGAGCCGCAGCTGGACAGAGTGCGCCCTCCGTCGGTAGGCATCCAGCGGCTCGCTCGCCAGGCTGCTCGCGCGCGGTCGGCGTCGACGTCATGGTCGGCAAGCCCGCCGCCAGACGGCGGCTCGCGCGACGTTTGGGTCGGCTCGTCGCCAGTCAACGGCCGTGATGCGGTGGCGGCCAGCGGTAGGACGAACAGCAGCGGAGTAGAGTGCGGCGGCGATGAGGACGGCGCTCGCGTGGCACGCCTGCTGAGTGGCTTCGGAGCTGATGGTCTGTTGCCCTTTGTGCTCGAGACGCTGCGGCCTCCCGAGCCCGTCACCGCGTCCTTCCTGGCCGTCGACTTCATGTCCCGTATCTTCAAACGCCGCGCGCCCATCACTCTGCTGCGCACTGTTCTGCAAGCCGCTATCCTCTTTTTTGCCATGAAGTTCAAGAAGGGGGTCCGGGTCATCAACGAGGGCTTCTCTCGCTGGTGGGCACACCAGCTCATCCTGGACCAGAGCGAGTCGGGGGAGGTGATGGACAAGGACCGCTGGCCGCTGAGCGTCGTCGTCCCTGTGACATTTCTACCCGTCAAAGTCGCCAAGAAGCTTCCAGTCGCGATGACGCGCACCCGCAACGCGGCGCTGGCCGCCGAGGGCGACACGGACAAGAATGACGGCGACAATGACGGAGGCAACTTCAACGCGGTGCCACGCGCTGCCCAGAAGGCCGCCTCCGAGCCCGCGGTGTTGGTGGAGCTCGACGGCGTTCCAGTGGACGAGACGCACTGCAAGACCGAGCACGCAGTTGCGGCTGTCCTGTTGCTGTGGGACAAGGAGCCGACCGTTCGATCCATCGTCGAGGCGGAGCTTTTCCGCTTCGACCGCATGGCATCCAACAGGAAGGTGGCGCCGCGTCGCAAAGCGGCTGCCAAGACCGCCGCGGCGGCAGCTGGTGAGGGGCAGGCACTGGCGCGAGCGCCGACGTTGGCGCCCCGGCCACCGGCAGTCGGCGGTGACGTCAGTGGTGGCGGTGGCGGTGGCGGTGGCGGTGACCCAGTCCGTGACGGAGGTTGTAGCGGCGCGTCCGCTGTGCTCTCCGCGCGTGCGGCTGCTCGCGCAGCTGCCGCTGCCGGTGCTGCAACACCGTCTCCGCCGCGTCGTACGGGGGGCGTAATCACCAAGCGCTCGCTGGGCGCACCTGCTGCCGCACGTCCCAGCAAGCGCGGTCGTCAAGCCGCACTTCCCGGCAGCCACGGCGCTGGCTCCAGCCCGCCCGCTGTCATGGACGGGCCTTGTGACCTGCTTGACGCCGGCGGCGTGCCTGTCGCCACAGGCGTGGTGGACCTCGGGAGGAGGGTGCTGCACACCCGGGAGGTGCCGCCCCACTTGGCCGTTCTGGAGGTCACCGGGGTGACGAACGCGAGTGTGCCCTATCCCTTTGAGGCGGACTTCCCGGTTGAGCCGCCCGGGGCGGGGCACAGGCTGATGGGCGACACGACCGCGCACTTCATTGTTTGGCCTCTTTGTAGCTTGCTTTCCGTGTAGTTCTTTTCCGATGCCCTGTTAGTGCTTCCCCATTCGTTGTGGTGCACAGACGACGTACAGAGCGACCTGCCTCTCTTTTTCTTTGTGCCTTTCGCGCGTCACTTTCCGGGTGGTCTGTTTCTCTGGCATATGTACTTCATGTGCTCGTTAACGCATTTAACGCACACTTTATCCGATTTGTTCTCTAGTTTTGATGCCGTCTGACGCGAATCATTATTGCGCGCTTTACTCACAAATCTTCGTCTGCTACCTCCACCGTCGTTGAGGGGGCTATAGGACGGTGTGTGCCTCAAGGGAAGCTGTTAACAGGGATATGGTCCGAGGACGTTTCTGAATACTCAGTTGTAGAAAGGGGGGGGGAAGGAACGAGGCCGTGATGCGATGTGCACAGCCTACAAGTACAAGTGTGGTTACTGCAATGTCAATGGCACTACGGCAGTGATCACGTACCAACAAGATCCTCCATCTTAGTCCTGTACCATTGCATGTCTGTGCGCGCTCTTCTGCTTTCCCTTTGCTTTCGCTCTGCCCGACAAAAGAGAGGCTTTGCCGGCCTCAACCTTCTCTCCACCCAGCTGCCATCGGCACCCACCGCCCGTCGCGACGCAGGGCCATCCCGTATTCCACCTGGCACCCTCTCCTCCCCCAGGCCTCTCATCCCTGCCCTACGGCCGTCTCTGCACAGGTGGCATGCTAACGAGTGGATGCTCTTTCACACCGTGCGGGCAGGGTCAGGCTATTTTGGCCGTATGGTAGCGAGGGGGCGCAAGCGCGCGTAATAATGCCAAGTGGCGGCGACATACATCGCTGTCCTGGGGGGCCAGATACAGTGGCACGTTGGCCCTGCACGGATTCTCGCGCGCGCGGGCCTGTGAACGGTCTGCCTGCCACGCGGCCTCATGTCGACTAGGGGCCCACGCGTAGGATCTTCAGTGTGCCTGGCACGTGCGTGACCGTTAGATCCGCCGTGCTTGTGGGTGGTCTGTGGAGGACGGCCAACTGGGTGGCGGCGTTTTCGAGCAGATCATAGTATCTGATTGGATGCGCTACTCAACCGTCACGTCGATTCGTCAAATGCTGCCCGTGTGCATTGTCACTCCCCTGACTCGGTAGCCAGCTTCCATTTGGCCTCTTCAGCCTACCCATGCGGCCTTTCGACAATGCCTCCACTAGGCAGCATCGTATGGGCTCCCCGGCCCTTTCCAAGTGATAGTCCCAGCCCTTGGCTGGTATGGGCGCAACGAGGCGCTGGAAATCTGCTTGAGGAAAATGCCGCTCACATGTGCTCCCTGTTCCCGCCCCATAAGCATACTTAGAGCAGTGCACCAGCAACCGCCGTCTCTACTATCAATGAAACCACACAGATGGACCGCTTCTGTCGACTGTGCGTCTCTGCGCAAGCAGGTACTTTATGCTTTGTCTGCGTCGAGCCATCGTGGGGACACGACTGCCGCCCCCGTTCAGGCACACCCCCAGGCAACACCAGCAGCGCGTACAACAGCTGCATACGGCTTGATTGTGTACGCGGACCCACGTCACTATCGCTTGCATGTCTGCTGCGCTCTGGTTCTAGAAGTATCAGAAAGACTATATGTCAAGGTGCGGCAGAGCGCATCATTGACATGGCGTCACTTCAGTTTCAGGCGCCAGAGTGTGCTCGCACGGTATTGGTACCGATTGTGCATGCGGACCCGCATAACCGTTACTTTCATGTCTGCTGAGCTCTGGTGCGACAAGTGTCAGGAAGAACATATGCCAAGGTTCGGCAGAGAGCATTCTTAACATCGTGTCACATCAGTTTCAGACGCCAGCGCGTGCTCACACGCTACTGATACCGGCTGTCCGGTTCACCTGCACAGACCCACATGATCGATCCACTGCTAGTCTCTGGTTGCTTTGGCTGCACTCTTATGTCACCTGATGTGACCCTGGTGAGATAGAACGACGATTTGCTTGTGATTCCGCACCACGGGTGCACTGGTACGTGCCAAGGGTGATTCAGAAGTGGTGATATGAGTGCTCATGAGTGATTTGGCTGCATCGTGCGGCTGTTGGCTACGCCCTTTCATACAAGTCAGTCACGACCTGCTGACGGAAAAGCCATCGGTTGAAGGTCGAAATAGACCTCAGCATGCATGTACTAGACCTTCGTAGAACACCACTTCCAAACCATCGCAGCTGCCTCTTTTCCCTCTGGGCTCGTCTGCAACGGGCTGTACCACGGGACGCTGCGCCACTGCGACTGTGGCGCCTGCTTGACATCACATTGGCAACGGAGGTTGCGGCCGCGGCGGTCGATGCCTCTATTCCACGAAGAAAACGGGCTTGTTAGGGTTAGCCCAAGCCCCTGTCACAACCCTAGTATGTCCTCTCCTGTATTTGAATCAATGATCGCGACATAGTTTGCGTCTTTCCATGACAGATGTCCCCACTCAATGCGGACTTACAAGCGAGATGCCTCGTGCATTCCGCTTGACCGAGGCTGTTCCTGTGTGGCTCAGCCCGGTCAATCTCCCGCCCATGACCCGGTCCGTCACTGACACGCCCTCCCTCTTCGCGGCGTCCACCACCACTCCACGTCGACGGTTCTGTCAGCATCCATCTGTTTCACCTTCTCCCCCTCTCGTCCTTCTCGTCGACGCCTCCCGGGTTTGGCCGACCTACGATTGCCGGGGAGCTTCAGGCTGCCCCTAGGCCCCACCTTCTTTTTCCTCGCTCCCTTTTCCGCGCATGTTTTCCGGGTCGCCACTCGGCCACAACCCCCTTTTCTCACTCATTGATCCCCCACATTCCCCCGAGCGCCACCATTTCCCGTGGCAGCGTGCTCTGCCGCGCCAACGATGGAGTCGTCTGGGAGCGCTCAGGGCCACCAAGACTCGGAGCCCGAGCACCGGCTCACCAGCCGCTTGCTGCAGCTTCGTGTCGTCAAGCTTCAGCTGACCGCCCCGGTCGTCGTACCGTCGGAGCTGCGAGCCGCGCTGGCGGCGCGCTCGACTGTGCCTGTGGAACCGAGCGCCATGACGCGCTCCCCCCGACAACGGGTGCGTGCGCGTGCGCGTCGGGCGGCCACTGGCGGTGGTGGTGGACATGCTCCCGGCGGTGGCGGCCGCCGGTCCAAGCGGCGCCGAGTCCCCGGCGTGCGCGACGCCCCTGAGGACGTGTCTGACTCCTCCCTTCCCCCTGCGGTGGATGAGGACATCCACGAGATGGACTCGGGCGGCTCGACGGGCTCGGACGCAGAGCTGGAGGACGAAGGAGCGCGCGCGGCGGAGCTCATCGCCTACTACAAGAGGCGGATCACCCCTATCCTGGCGTCCTCCATCGACGCGGACTTGCCCACGGACGTGAGTGAGGGAACGCTGTTCCGCGTCGCCAGCGTCGCGGGCGGGGCGGCGGTCGTGCTGTCGGAGGGAGAAAGGGCCTACGCCGTTTGGGCGTGTGTCGATGACGGGGCGGTGGTCTACCTCTGTACGTGTGGGGGCAAGGGCGGCGCCGAGGCGGTGCAGTTGCGCTCTTGGCTTGGCTCGTCGTCATCCTGCTGCCATGCGCGCGGCCTCAAGGCGTCGTACGAAGAACTGGCGCACGCCGACGGCTTGGAGAACGACAAGAAACTGATGGAGCGCTACCCGGTGCTGGACAGCGCGTCCACGCAGCCAGCGGATGAGTGCCAGGTGTTCTTCGCGACCAAGACGTCCAAAAGGAAGGGCATCTTTGCCGTCTACTTTCAGTCTACATGGACCACCGTCATCATCCGCAACAAGCTGAACAAGAAGCGCTCCAAAAAGCGCGTCCAGCGGCGGCCGGCGTGCACCCTCATTAGCTGCGCCAAGGACCACTGGACGTGCCCACACGCGTCGTCGGTCGCGTCGTGGTGCGATGAATTGCGACAAGCCATGGCCGCCGCCATCGCGTTGGGCGGCTCGATCGACGACCCGTTCAAGGACGTCCTGCTCCCGACTGTCCCGTCCGTGCCCGACGCCCCTCAGACGACAGCCGCGCAAGCTGCTGCATGGGCGGCGTTCTCCGACGAGACTCGCGGCCGGTGCTCGCGTAACATGTTGCCTTGCACGGGGGAGGTGGATGACTGCAACCTCTTCGACCAACTGGCCGACACCGGGCGCGCCCATGGCTACCCTGCCAGTTTTCCAAGCGCCCTCTGCGAGCAGGCTTGCTTTTCCTGCGGCGGAAAGTACGACGGCCAAGGCATCAAGAACACGGGCGGCACCCTTCACACGCTACGCGGGCGCATTGCGGTAACGCTACGGCGGTGGACCTGCTCGTGCGGCGAGCCTGTACCGTACGACGGCGCCCACGACGGCCTATTTGCGTCGAGCAAAGAGACTGTCTTCACGCGCACCTACCTGGACGTGGTCACCCAGATGGTCTTTTCGGGGCACGGCACTTTGTCGTCGGCCGCCTCGGTGCTCTGCTTCCTGCTCGAGTCTACCAAGTCGCTGTCGGGCGCCTCGTCTAGTCTGGCGCGGCAGACGCTCATCATCGCCGTGCACCGGTACGCGCGCACGCTGATCGTGCCGGCGTCGCTGTATCGATGCGCCAAGTGCAAGAGGGCGGGCGACCGCCCGTACGTGGCCGTCATTGCCGACGGTCAGGTGCTGTCAATTCTCCGCAACCAGTCCCAGCCCCTCATTCGCCTGACGGAGGACGTGATTGGCGTCCCGTTGGACGCTGGCCTTGGTGCGTGCTTGTCGTCGGCGGCGATGCGCGGCGCCGTCCGCAAGCGTATGACGGCCGACAAGCAGGTCGTCACGCGCCTCAACAAGGAGGACAACGGGGCACTGATGCGGCTTTCCACCCACCTTGGGCCAACGCCCGCGCCGCACATGGACGGGCCGATCACTTCTCGGCCAGAGAACCTGTCTTGGGCGGCAGCCTTTGTCTTCTTTTCGTTTTACTCCAACGAGTTGTCGGCTGTGAACCCGGTCGTGGAAGAGGCGGCGGCAGCCAACTTGGGCGCCGGCGCCGATGACGACGACGATCTCGCCAGTGTGCAAGGCGCCGGCGCCGTAGATGGCCCCGAGGATGGTGGCAACGCGGTCGGCGGTGCTGAGGGTGTCGAGGAGGCACCTGCACAAGGCCCCTACTACGTCAGCAAGCAGGTGGAGGGAGCCGTCGGCGTTGGCCTGAGTGCGACTGTTGAGCGGGAGCGGTGGCGGATCGTGCGGCGGTTCTTGCTGACCTTCTTGGGTCACCCCGTGATCGGGGCATTTTCCGGCCTGCCGCGCAGGCGCATCAAGCGCCTGGCCCACAAGCTCATCATGGGCTCCCCTGTCGACCAGTGGAAGCGGTACGCTACCGCGGTGGAGGCGGTCGGCATCGTGTGGCCCTTTTTGCGGCTTGTCGGCACGGCCGACAATGTCGACCCGCTCATGACGCGAGCTATCGGCGAGCTGCTGCTCTTTACCTGCTCGGTGGACGGCTACTGGGAAACACACTGGCGCGGGCAGGCGTCTCCAGCTTCTTTGGCCTTTGAAGAGAGTTGGCGCGACGCGTCACCTGCCAAGTACGCGAGTTGGGCGGAGTCGCGGACGGCGCCGACCCCCTCTTCCTCCCCGCTCTCGTGCTCCCAGTTCTCCATGGCGCGCGGTAAGGCGCAGGCGCTCGAGGTGTTGAGCGGTCACGTCTGGCCGGACCTGGAGCCGGTCCGACCCTTTATCACCGACAGCAAGGCGCAAGCGGTCAATGATGCGCGTGCCGTGAAGGCCAAGGCCGGGCGGGAGGCGCTGGCGGAGATGATGGACAAAGAGCTCGGGTCGGACGACTGCCGGCACGCCTTCATCGCGTCGCAGACGTTTATGCCGGGCGTGGAGAACTTCCTGTGCCCTTGTGGCATGCTAGTCGGGTACGACTTTCTCGACCGTGCTGAGAGCCCGGCTCACGTGCTCGCGTCGCTGATGCAGCGCTTCCCTCTGCTGCCGTCGGTGGTCTACTTCGACACGGCGTGCCAAATGGCACGCAATGCGTCGCGGCGGGTGCCGTGGTTGGTGAACAAGTCTGCCATGGCCGCGAGCATCGACCGCGCCCACCGCCTGCAGAAGCAGCACGGCTGCTCCCCGGTTCACGATGCGGACGCGTACCCGGGGCGCTCTGTGCGCCACCGCACGGCGTGCGCGGAGAGCAGGCACTCCATCAACAAGGCCTTCAAGACGCATCTCGTTCATCTCCGACAAGATCATTTTATTGTGCAGCTGCGGCTTCTCGGCGCTCTGGTCAACCTGCGCGTCAAGATGCGCCACGAGTTGGGCAGGGAGACCAACCACCGGCGCGTGTGCGACTTCTTCTTCGCGCACGTACAAGACTACTGTGACCGCCGGAGCTGTACGTGCGTCCACGGTCGAGCCCAAGAAGAAGCCGCCGCCGCAGCTGCTGCTCGCGCTTCTAGCCATGTTGACGCTCGTGGCGACGACGACGTAGCGGCTGTGAACGGCGCACCTACCAACTCGACCGGCACCAATGTCGCCCCCCGCAACGACTTACCCGCACGCGCCACGCGCGCTGACGAGGCGCCTGTCCCCGACCCCGACTACATCGCCCAGGAGATGTACACGAGCGTCCACAGCTCGGTCGTCGCCGCCGTGGGGCCGGCTGTTCAAGAAGCCGTTGCCAACGCCGTTGATGACGCTGCTGCTCATGCCGCATCATACGTCGGCGTGCAGCTCGGTGCCGCTGGAGGCCAAGCAGCTGTACAAGTGGCATTTGATGCTGCCCGCGACGCCGGTCGTCAGCACGCGGGTGATGCCGTCTGCAATGCGGCCGCACATGCAGCGGGGCGGTCGGCGGCTTATGCTCCAGTGCAAGCAACCATCTCGGGCGCTGTGGAGGTGGCCGTCAAGATGGCGGTAGCGGACGCCAGCCGTGCAAGCTCCGCCGCCCCGACGGCCGTGTCAACTTTGGCGGCCGGGGAAGCTGCCGGACACGCTGCCGCTGCAGCGGCTGTTCAAGCGGCCGGACTCGCCCAACCGCCTGTCGCAATGGCCACCTCTGCACAAGACGTCCACGACGGCTCGGGCCCATCGATGGGCCCAGGCGCTCTACGTGTGGCTCTACGCGCTGCACTTCTTTCTGCCGGCGTTGTTGTCAAGCTTGAAGATTCTCCCATCACCCCCGTCGATGGCCGAGGTGCGGGTGCGGGAGCGGCTGGAGTGGAGGGCGTGGGAGGAGATAAGGATGATTACAATGATGTTAATGCGGATGAGGATGCTCGGCCGCCTGGGGCGGCTCTTCAAGATTCTTCCTCAGACGGATACTCTTCGTACTCTGCCGCTTCTGATGACTCTTCGAACGGAGAAAATGAATGAAGGTGTTGTTTATTGTTCTCTTATGTGTTCTTGCATATCGTCCCTGTGCAGGCCATCGACTTGTCGGAGAAAAAGGGCCCCCATTTCCACCCCTGCGGTAGACTCCACCTTGGCAAAAGTACGCAACGTACCTGAAAGGAGTATGTCTCTATCATGCAGGTGACGGGCCATCAATCGCTACAAAGAAGAACTCAAACGAGGCCCACTGCCTGTTCATAGAGCTACAACTGCGCACGTCAGGATCAGACAATCAGGGCCTACACGAAAGCACGGCGACAGAGAACGGACAGACTAATGCATGTAAAACAGGCAGCAATGCTGCCAAAGTCGTGACCACCCCGCAGTGCGCCATGTGACACGCGCGCTCGCCGTGCAACGTCGTATACCGAGATGATTGTGGCTCCTGAGGACGGGGGCCGGCGGAGTAGCCATGGTGGCGGAAGCGACGGCGCGGCGGCGGCAGCGGCGGAGGCGACGGGGGCGGTGGGGTAACGGGGGCGGCCGGGGCGGCGGAGTGGCACGGGCGGTGGAGGCCACAGCGGCGG
>Ga0209093_1002036_pt1 | contig 11418 bp, 15 predicted proteins | sample SidtaG_4_FD_187450 | JGI IMG/M metagenome (GOLD analysis project Ga0209093, IMG submission 187450) | Marine algal microbial communities from Sidmouth, United Kingdom - Sidmouth_Male1 metaG (SPAdes) (version 2) | ecosystem: Host-associated > Algae > Red algae > Unclassified | place: Sidmouth...
GCGTCCTGGAGGCGGACCGGTCGCTGAGCGGTTTGTTACTGCCGTTGGCTCACGCAGTATGAGAGTGCGCGTAGAGCGGCGCGAGGTGTCGCCCGCACTCGCAAACAGTGTTCATGGTGAACACCCCAGGGGGGCATGCTGAAGACCTCCTAAGCACAGTGCCAGAAAAAATAGAAAAAATTACAAGAACAGCCATCGAATTACTATTCATCGTCGCCTGATTTTCAGCCTCATATCGATGGTCTTATCCTTTTCAGGCACAAGACCGAAGTTTGATCGCACAGTCTCGCGATCATTGACGATCAGGAAATATCCGTTGTCGCGGATTACAGGCACAAGGCAACTCCACTGCCCCCGTACCTTTCCGACACGCGTGCCTGTTGTAGCAGCGCACAGAGAACTGCGCCTACCGGCGATCCAGGACAAGCCATGCTGCTTTTCTCCTGGCGCACCGTTGCCCTCGTGACAGTCACCACATCTCAGGCTTCTCAGTGCGCACACCTCCGGGGCTGTCCCACCCGTGCTCACTCGACACTCACAACAAGGGCACGTACAAACAGAGAACACTCCGGAACCAAGTGCACCACCGCGTGCGACGTGCATGAGGCAGCCATGTATCTGCCTCAGGCCGGTCGAGCGTGGGCACAAGCTCATCATGAACGCAATACAGCTGTCCTGCTTGCGTCTGCCCGCAATGAAGACCACTCCCTGCTGGGGCAGCGAGTGCACCTCTCTTTCTTTGCACCGTATACCCGACCATCACGGACCGCCGTAGTGACAAGGGCTTTACATGAGCAGCTTCTCTCTACCAGAGCAGAGAGTGCAGGGGGGCACTGTCCCGGCGAGGTCCTGAGCCGGGAGCAGTGGATCGGCCGACCGGTGAGGCAAACTGTGCTCAAAAGCACGTGCCCCGACGATCTTAAAGCAAAGGTGCATTTCGGATCTGACTGGAGAGGCCGTTGCTTTTGGCTCGGCCCGAAGCACAACAAAATTGTCCGCCTGCGTTTAGAACTTGACCCATGACTAGCACATCAGAAGCAGGCTCCGCGGTTGCGCTGTCCGTGCGCATGCGAGGCCGTAGGAATGCAGTGACCGGCGCCCCACCGCACCGATCGTAGCCGTATAAAATGGCGCGGGCTGCCAGGTACCCGTACAGTCTCACAGGATACCGACGCTTCCCATAGAGCTCTCCCCTCAGATGCCATGGACGGGGACAGTCACTGCCCGCGCCCGCCAGACGGCGGACCCCATACGGGCGTCTCCCTCGTCGGCGCCACCCCCGCCGGCGCCCCCGCCGCCGGCGCCTCCCCCGCCGGCGCGTGGCCCATCGGCGCTCAGCCTCACGGCGTGCGGCCCGCGGGCGCGCCGCACGTCGGCGCCGGCCGCGTGAGCGCCCCGACCGCGGATACCCCTCCTGTGGGCGCCATGCCTACCTGTGCCCCGCCTGCCGGCGCCCCGCTCCCCGGCAGCCAGCCGGTCGGCGCCCCGATCTCCAACGCTCTGGCAGAGCTGGAGGCAGCCACCCCCGAGGCCCGAGCCTCTAGTAAGCGGCTGCAGACCTGCTCTTGGTGCTCCTTTTCTGCCCCTGAGAACCTGAAGTCGCACAACCGGTAAGTTGTCTCCCTTTTGCTTGCACGCTATGTTTTTTGCCTTCAGGCGCTAAGTGGAGGGGTGCTCGGAGAGAAATGATATGAGTCACCACAGGCCTTCTCATTTTCCAGTCACTAACCGAAATTTTTCTGTGGCTTTTTTCACACGATATATTGTTGTAGCGGAACCTGCTGGGCATGGAGTGTGGAGTGTGACCGGGTGCTAACCGGTCAACAGGGGAATCCTCGGTGCTCAAGGGAGTGCCGTGGGAGCTGTGGGAACATCTGCGATCATTGTGGCAAGAAGGGCCATTTTGAGCTCACCGTGCTGCGGACGGCTCGCATCGGGACACCCACCAGTCCGACGGCCACTAACCCCATGAAAGGCGTGACACCTCATTCCGCAGTGCTCGTTTGCGCTAAGGCTGACGCACGCTCCATCAAGAAATACCTCTCGAGCGGCATTGCAAACCACATTAAGGCGCTGCGGGAGGCAGAAGCCGATCGAGCAAGCCGCCTCCCTGGCGGAACGGCAGGGCCTTTCGCGCTGGTCGGCCCCCAGGAGACGGACGAGCAGCAGAGGATCTCCCAGCAGAGGCTCCTCGCCGCCATCGAGGCAGACGAAGAGGCAAATGCGGGCCTTCTCGCGCCTGCAAACCGGGCGCACTACGACCGCGCGATGGCCTACTCAGAGCGCGCCGGCCTTAGCACGCGGGACGCCCGAATTCACGTGGCAGCCGATGCTGACCTGGAGTCGAGTGACGAGGACAAGGCCGCGCTGGCCAACGGCGGCGCCCAGCGTGGCAAAAAGTTCAAGAAGTTTGAGGCCGGTGTGAAGGTATGTGACCACAGTCGCTTTTCCGTCGAAGTGGGTCTGGAGCGTTGCGACCGATTGAGTGTTCGTACCCCACCGAACTCTCTTCTTCGATGCGGAATTCTAACCTTTCCGGCCTCGATGTATATTCTTCCTGGCGTTTGTTTGGTTCTATATCCCAACCTGGCTCCATCATTAGAAGCGTGGAGAGCAGAACAGCGCGCGCTTGGGGCTTCTCGTAGCCTCTGTGAAACGCGCCTGCCCCGAGCACACGGGTGGCCCGAGTCGGGCGGCGAAGCGATCCGGCCAAGACAGCTCACCCTCGACAGTCGACCAGGCCTTTGCCCACTGCGTGTCGTGGCCAGTGGCCAAGGTGGCCAGCCAGCTGCAGCTGAGCGTCGGGTGCGACAGGGCTGCCGTCAACGACGCTTTCCAGGACGTCGTCATTCAGAACGACTTGTCTGGGTCGGCCATTGCGTGCCTCGACTTAGGGGCTGTTGTCAAGCTCTTTGACGATGCGCTGACGCCGTCTGGCCTCAAGACTATTGGTTTGCATGCCGCTGTATCCTTCTTTCTCGCACGCATGAAGTCGCATATGTAGAAGAATCAAAGTCGTGCGTGTGCTCGACATTCTTACATCATGCAATCTCCAGGCGAGAAAGCTGCTCCCATGTCGTCTGATAGCTGGCGAGCTGCCATGCACCCATCTATCACAGACATGTCATCCCCGTTGTGGGGCTCGCTGGCGTACAGGCCAACCCCCCCCGCCGAAAACCGGCTTCTTTCCTCATGCGTGCAGGCGCGGCATGGATCTGTGAGTCCCATCAGCGGTGAGTCTCAAAGACGTCGTTGATGTGCCCGGTGTATGACGCATGAGCAACCATTTGTATCGTGACACGTGTAAGACATCCACTCATTGAATGACACGTATGGGATCTATTTCCACAGACGTGTTGGGCGGATCAAGGACGGGTGCCTTGCGGGGCGTTTCATCGACGGATCCAACCCGATCCAGTTGGGTGTTCCAGACAACCTTGGTCGGCGTGTACAGTCTGTCACAGGGGGTGACGAGCAATGCGCTATTCACTTTTTTCCTGCTGTGTTGCATCGGGATACTGATGGCATCTCCAAAAAGGGACGTGCTGGAATGGAACGCATGGGTCAGGTCTCTGAGCCTCGGCCTCAAAACAGAGATGAGGCAAAGCATCGAACAGCGTGGGATTGACTGTGCACTTTCTCTGGTGCAGTGACGTGGGGGACGGAAGGAGGATGAATAACGGGCGAGGACCCTGAAGACACAGCTGAGAACACACCACCATCCCAGGGAACGGGAGAGACGGCACCTTTTCTCCAGTGGACGGGATGCGAGTGGGGACCGTGCATGACGTGTCAGAGTGCATGATAGTGCACAGGCGGGAGGCTGCGGCACTGCATTTCCGCCCGTACAGAGCGGTGTGAGGCGCGCGGGACGTTGCAGGTTCTCCTTCGCAGGGAGGGGGGAGGGGGTTGGGAGGGGGCGGCGGAGGGCGGGGGGGGGGAGTCTATACAGAGTTTCGAAGGGCCACGAGAGCAGACAAGAGGAACGAGTGCATGGAAAAGCAACCGCGGAACGCTGCACGCTATGCGTTTCCGAGGGTGGTGAAGGCGGGCGAGGGACTCGTGTACTTGAGGTGGGAGAGAGCATCGCAGATCGAGGCTGGGAGCGTCGGTTGTGCGAAATCTGGAGAAGGGAATTGAGGCAAAAGAATGCAAACAAAGTCGGCCTCGAAATGCAGGCATCGGTGCATGAATGCAAGTGGCCTTTGTCTGCCTTTGGGGGCACCTCGCCTTTCAACTGCCCTGCTTCTCGGGTGTGCATGTCTATGGGGCCCTTCGTCGCCCCATCCCTTGCTAGCCGTACATGAGGTTGCCCTTCTCCAACGAGCCCACCCGCTTTATAATAGAAGCTCAGATAGAACACGTGCACCGGCGAGCCTCCACGACAGCCCTACCCGCACCCTCTGTCGCCCAACCCATCTCAGACGTGCCCGTTCACTCCACCACATCGCGTGGGCCCTCTCCCCCCCCCCCCTCTTCGCGCCCGCCGCGCCGCCGACGGCAATCCGAGCGGCCATTCCAGCCATGGTGCCGGAGAACGTGCGCATCCTCATCGTCTGGCACGTGGCGCATCACAATATGCCCTGCCCGGAGGCGGCGCGACTCTTTGGCTGCGACCCGAGCTCTGTGTACCGCTTTAAGGCAACCTACTTGGCTACTGGAGAGCTTTGGCCCAATGCCGAGCGTCGCAACAGGCACCGCGACAACATCCTGTACGACGATGCCTTCAAGTCGGGCCTAATTGCGATTATTGAGGAGCGCCCTGAACTCTTCTTGCGCGAAATCAACGACATAATGGGGGCGCTGCAGCAGCTGCCCGCCTGGCCAGGCCACCTCTCGAGCTCTACATCCACCATCGACCGGGTGCTACGGGCTGTTGGGTGGACGCACAAGCGGGTCATTACCCACTACAAGGAGCGGAATGACAACCTACGTGTGCGATGGGCCCGCCTCATGTTGCTCTTCCCCTCTTCGGCGTTCGTGTCGTGCGACGAGTCGCACGTGGAAGGCTCGTCGACGTACCGAAGAAGCAGCAGAGCACCCCGTGGACAGAGGTCTCACCGTCTACTGGCCAGCCCGCGGAACCGACAACGCTTCACGGTGACCGTGGGCATCTCCTCGACCGGTGGGGTGCTGGCCGAATACATCACCGAGCACGCTGACGGTGGCAGCGGCCAGACCGAATACGATTGGCTGATGTTCATCCTAATTTTGTTACCGAACACCAATGCTGCTTTTGGGCCGGCAGCGGCGAACCACAATCAGCAGGTCAACTCGATTTTTCTGATTGACAACGCCCCGATCCACACCTCCCGTGTGGACGCTTTCATCCGTGCTCACGGTCGCCGAGTCGTGCGGTTGCCTCCGTACAGCCCCGACTTTGCTCCTGTGGAGATGGTCTTCTCCAAAATGAAGGCCAAGCTGGCCGAGATCACAACCCCTCTCGGTCTGGAACAAGAGGGGCGGTTCGCTTTGCACATGGCGTGTTTGTCTGTTTATCCCCAGGATTGCAACGGATACTTTGCAGCCTGTCGAGAGCATATGATGGCTGTCCTGCCAGAACTCACGGGGGAGGGCGCTCCGCTGGAAGGCATGCTTGACGCTGCTCCAGTGCCCATGAACCCATGGTGACTGCTTTTTTTTTGTTAAACCCGAACTAAGCAGTGCTTTGGCGGATGAACCGAACTAGCAGCACCCTTGAACCGTCTCCAACAAAATAAAAAAGTCTCATGGCGCACCTGTGACGGCAACAGTCTCTCACCAGACCCCCGTCAGACAAACGCGAGTCGCACATTTTTGCGGTAGCAGAGCCCAAGTCCGCGCCTGTGCACATGGTGCTCTCCCGGTGATGGCATCAAGGACAGCCCCATGTAGTGTGCAAGTCGCAACCAGGGACCAGGGCTCCGCACGACCCTCTCGTCGATCACAGGGCGTGCTGCGGCCAAGTCACAGCCAAGTGGCTTGGGCGTGGAGCGCCCATACGGTGGGAACGGCCATGGGTCGAGCTGCATGGGCGTACCGCCCCGTTCTTATTTGAACGATGGACGACCCAGGGCACAGATGGACTGTTGACCGCTCGCCGCCAGGCCTCTGCCTGGCGGCCTCCACATCATGAGACATGCCTCAATGAGAGCTCGCAGAGTCAAATCAGATTGTCCCATGAGCAAGAAAGTGGTGTGCATCCAAGTTGCGTGGCGCGCTGCAGCGTGAAGCGTTGCATGTCAGCTGGGAGAGCCTAGGAGAATCATTTGGCAGACCTCAGCTGACATCGAGTCTGGCCCATCATTTCCATTTCACTGTTTATCGCAGGTCACCTCGCTGTCTTGGGTCGCTCTTCTGGCCCTCTTTTCCTGAGCGTCGGCCGGACTGACAAGCCACGAATCAGCCATGGTCACCTGTGATTGGCCAGATCCGTGACACGTTTGAGACGCCTCGCTATTTGAGCTGGCGAGCGTCAGATGTGGTGCAGTCTCGCTGTGCCGGTGCTTCAAGGGACTTTGCGGAACCGGAATGAAGTCCAGAAAGCTCCCATGAGCAGCCCCATCGGGGCAGTCTGGAGGTGGGCACCGAAACTGAACGAAAGAGCCGCCGCTGCCCGATCCGGAGAGCGCGACAACGACACCCAGACGGCCATGATGGGACGTGAAATTATTTACAACACAGTGCTCGGGCAGAGGGGAACCACTCCTCGACAGTTTCTGTCACACGTGTTCGCAGTTGCAGTTCTCCGATGTTTTCCTGTCCGCAGCGTCTCTCAAAATTGCGGGATCGGCCATAGAGCAGCGGAGTGCCCGTTTGCACTGCCTCTCCCGCCCGCCGCCGTCACCGGCTCGACCTGTGGAGGGGTATGCGTCAGGGCCACGACAGAGGGCTTGACCTTGAGTCCCTGGGTGCTCTGTCAGAGCTGGTCTACTCTTCGCGGCGCACACCCGCGCGTACGCATCAAATCGGGACACAGCCGAGCTCAAAGGATGTAAAAATGCACAGATTTATGTACACGACATCAGCAACTGCCGCCGCACGCAGCGGCCCCTGCGCTAGATAAACACCCCTGCTGACCCCCGCCGCCGCGCAAGGGCCCACCCGCTCACCACCACCACCGTCCAACCTCAAACGTCCATCCATGCATGAATCAGCCCCCACCACCTCAGCCGAGGCACCTCGGCGCTTGGTTGGTCGGATCCTTCTTGTCCAAGAAGAAGAACGGCACGCCTGCGCGTGTGCGGCATTCGGTCGTCCCCCCTGGCCCACCGCCAATCGTTGCGCCAGCAACCGGGACGGAGATGCTCGCAAACTTGTAGTAGCAGCCGCACGGGGCGTCAAAGCGCCACGTGTAGCCAGCGCCACAGGCCCGGGACGCGCAAACCCCGGACGAGACGGAGCGGAGGCAGGTGCCGCGCGGCGCGTGGCGCTCACAGGGGATGCGGTTGAACTCAAGAGGCGGGTCGCACCTGATGTGGGGGGGGGGGGAGACAGAAGACGGGGGTGATACCGCCAGCAGCGTGAGAAGCAGCAGACGGCACGGCAACAAAGAGCCCAGTTTCAGGTCAGTGTCGGTCCGACAGAAGAGCGCCCGGCATGGGCCTCGGCCGGTAACGGCATCAAGAAACAAACGAGGCGCAGCAGCCCACCTCGCGCACAAGCCGCGAGCGACACTCAGCACCCCCTCCCAAGACCCCCCACCAACGTACTCACCAAACGAGCACTCCCCCCAGCACGTCGCCCTCGTGTCGTTGCGCCGGATGCCGCACGTGTGCGTCATCCCCGAGTTGATCTCGATAAACTCAGACGTCACGGGCGTGGCCCGCGGCCAAAACACGCGCCCCCAGCAGTGTGGCCGCAACCCAGTGTCGAGGGCACACGTAAACATGCGGCCGGCCGACAGGGAGCCCTCGGCGCCCGCAAACGAAACCCCCGTTGGCGGCGTGCACTCATTGAGGGAGGAGCAGTCGCCCCAGGCACGCAGTTTCGCCGTCCCTGCTTCGATGGCCACCACATGCTTTTGCCCAACGGTCAGGGCCGAGAAGAGGACACCCTGTGGCACCCGGTCCTCGGCGGGGCCCTCCAGGTTGCCATACTCGCCCGAGCACTGCACGCGGCCCTTAAACGTGCGCACGCACGTGAAGCCGTCGCCAGTGCGCACCGAGACGATCGGGTCGCCGGCGGCAGCGTCGCCAATGGCGGGCGGGGACAGGTTGTTGTTTGAGTGCAAGCCACTGGCGCCCCAACACACGGGGGTGACGGACTCGAGGAAGGCGGCGTTGGAGGCGGGTGTGTCCGACTTGAGAGTCAGGTGTTGGAGGTCGACGAGGCTCGTGTCAAATGTGAGGGCACATGCGTGGAGGTGGCCGGTGGCGATTTGAAGTGCCGGCACCGCAGGGTTGCTGCTGACCACCTGCGTAGGGGGGGAGGAATAAGAAGGGGAGAGCAGGAAGGAGCAGGTACACGCCAAAGAATGAGCGGCCAAGCGGATAGAACACAAAGAAAAAGGTGAGATATTGTGCACGGCGGGCCATCCACGATAACACAGACGCCCGTTGCGTTGACAGCCGCCGGCATAGAGAGAAAGGGCCACGGGCGACCCACCCCTGAGCCCATCGATTGCTTTGCCTCCCCCCTGCCTTCAAGCAACACAATAACCGCCCCAACGCCCGCCACACCCGAGGCGTCCCCAGCAGTGCGGTAACAAGCGCGACATGGACGACGACGCCCACCCAACATACCTGCTTGTCCGTTCCCCAACACATGGTCTGCAGCGTCACCCGCTCGATGCCACACTCGTAGCCCGTGTGTCCGTCGACGGACAACCACGTGTACTGGCTGGTCGTCTGCTCCGAGCCGACCGGAATCTGGTCGCCCCAAAAGTAGAGCGAGTCGTCGAGCGCGCGGATGGACGAGCTGCTCCCCTGCGCGAGGCCCATCAGCTGGAAGTTGCTGAGCAGGTACGTGACGACGGGGAGCTCCGCGGCAACGGGGGTGGGGGCCGCCGCGAGCGCGGCAGCCGCCGCCGCGACGAGCGCCGTGCCAGTGGCGGACAGCAGCCGCGGTCGCCGAGAGGGAGCCGCCCGCCGTGAGCGGGCGCCAGCGACGCCACCCACCGCGACTGGCAGAGGTAACATGATAGCTCGGCTGCTTGCAACAGCAGGGTGCCACGGGGAGGTGGGGAGGCGGTGCGGGCGCAGGCGCACGGGAAGGGGAGAGCAGTGGGGGGGAATGGGGCGGCGAGGCACGGCAGCAGGTGGCGGAGGGTGGCGGCGCGGCCGCGGCGGAGGCTCACAAGGCGCGAGCGCTCGACCGCCCGCCCGTCGTTGGCAACGGCAATGACGACGAGCAGACGCGGGCGTGCCCTCCAACGCCACTGGAAGGGAGTGTGGATGAACCCTGGACCGGCACGGCGCATTGCAGAGGTAGCCGCCCGACTTCTTCAATCACCTCGCGACGGCCAGCCCCGCCACCACACCCGCCGGCGGCGGGCGTCGCGGGACTACCCCGCCCACCGCCGCACGCCGCCCGACGGGCGCCGCCGGGGGGGGGCGGCGCCGCCGGCAGGGACTGGCGCGGGCCGGCCGCTGAGCCCCCCGCTGGCCCACGTCAGCGGCTGCTGGCACAGGTGCCCGGGCAATGCCCACACGGCCGTGGTCCGCCCGCCCGACGCGGCTGGGTGGCCCGCCGGCGGGGGCGGGCGGGCAAATTCTGCCGCGCGCCCGCGGTGGCGCTGCAAGACAGGGCACTGGTGCCAGCGCTTACCGCTCCCAGTCACGGTCATGGCGTCCCTAGCGCCATGGGTGCCATGCAGGGAGCGGGAAGGATGGTTGTGTGACGCATCGCGCACGAGGCGGTAACCCATGCAGGCGATCCGCGTGCCTGGGGATGGCGGCCAGGCGGGCGGACGCCGGGGACCACGTCACCATCGTCGTGCTACACGCCATGCATCCCGCTCAAATTGCATGGTGACCAGAATCAAGGCGACCTTGGAATTTGAAACGTACATAAATACTACATTTGTTACCTTTGTAAAGTATACCTAAAGCTTTCCTGTATTTTCAGGTATTTAGTTCCAGTAGAATCTGGCCTGTCGGTGATCGCACTCTGCATCCCGCGGGCCCTCAGATCACAGATTGCGGACCCGGCTCTGTATCTCCCACCAGTTGCTTCCAACCAACCGCAAGCGAGCTCGTGCCGGTTTCTCTCATCTCATTGGTCATCCAAAAGATGTGGAGGAAGTACTATGGTAGTTAGTTCCTGACGCGAGATCCACCGGCCAGCACCTTCTCCCCATTGGTCCGCGCAGCGCTTTGGGAGCGGGGCACCACCTGTCGCGCAAGCGCGGCCTTGGCCGTGGCACGCGCTGCGCCACGCCCCACCCCGTTCTCGCCGCCCGTGCAGGGGCCACGCCCTGCGTGACGCACCCGCCCAGCCGGGCCTGGCGTGTCGACACTCTGGCGGGGAGGGGAGGGTGTGCCCTGGCGGGGTCCCAGACGCCGCTCCCGGCCCGCGAGCTGCAAGCGCGCACCCGTCTTGCGGCGGTGTGGGGCGGGCGACGCGCGGGCGCCCCCGACCCCTGGGCCAGCGACACGGCGAGTGCACTTGGCCGGGGTGTGGGTTGGCGGCTATCTCCCTGGCCTTGGCCGGCCTCGCCTTGGCTGCCAGACGGGCGCGTGGCCGACCACACCCGACTGGTCGCAGCCACCGCCCGCGCCAGTGTGTCGCGCTGGACAGCAACGCGGACCAGCCTTGGTCTGAGGACCTTGTCACTCCCACTCCCCGTCCCCATTTTTGTCGTTGTCAGCTCGACGTTGCTTTCCCGTCTCGCGTGCGTGTCTCCGATTTTTTTTTCACTGGGTTGCGCCTGGTCCCGCGCCCACACCCCCGTGGTTGCTGTCCCACCGGCGACTCCCACCCCCAACGCTGGGCCGGCCTGCCACACCAGCGGCAGCGGCGGCCATGGACGCCGACTTGTCCATCGCCTCCCTCTTTGGCGCCGTCTCGGCCGACGCTGCCGACGACGTCGAGCCGGTGGTGAGTGGCGGGCCGACGGCGCCCAAGCGGGGTCCCCCCCCTCCGCCGCCGCCGCCGCCGCCGCGTCCGCCGACAAAGTGCTACCGCGTCGACGCGCCGCCGCCGCCGCCGCCGCTGCCGGCCCGCTGTCGGCCCCCGCCCACGACGGCGCTGACAATGGACGGTGCGCCACGCTCGGACGGTGCACCAAGCCCGGCGGTGGGTGGCCATGGCCACGGGGCAACTGGGGGCGGGGGCCTTTGCGCGGCCGCGTCGCCTGTAGCGCCGGCAGCGCGGGGGCGGCACGGAGGCGCGCCGCCACCACCGCCACCGCCGCCACCGCCACCGCCACCGCCGCCGCCGCCGCTGCTGCAGTCCCGCGCCCGCCCGTCGCCACTGCTGCCGCCGCCCCCCCCCCCC
>Ga0209093_1002038_pt1 | contig 11409 bp, 16 predicted proteins | sample SidtaG_4_FD_187450 | JGI IMG/M metagenome (GOLD analysis project Ga0209093, IMG submission 187450) | Marine algal microbial communities from Sidmouth, United Kingdom - Sidmouth_Male1 metaG (SPAdes) (version 2) | ecosystem: Host-associated > Algae > Red algae > Unclassified | place: Sidmouth...
GGGGGGGTTGCGGGGAAGAGGGGGGGGAGTGGTGGAGGAGCATCCAGGGCGGTGCGCTGCACGGTGGGGCGAGACACGCCAGTCACCCCCCCCCCGACGCACTCTGACTGGCCGTGGGCGCTCGGTGGCTGCGTCGTGCGGCGGCGGGCGGCGGTGCGGGCGATGGCAACAATCGCCGACGCGCGAGCAGGCGCGAAAGCATCAGAAATCGCGGATGCACGGCCGGTCGGACCGACCTGCGTCCGCGGGGCTACGAGGGGCCGGGGGGGGTCAATATTTCCGGGAGCGCGCCAAAGTCTGATGGCCTGTCCGACAGCCCAGGGGGTGCAACGTAGTTGCACCCCCTCGCGCCAAGCGGCGCCCACGCACGCCGGGAAGCGCGAAACGCACGCGTCCACACATACAGCGTGGGGTGGAGTCGAGGGAGGGGTCGAACACCAGCAGTTTTGTGCATTGAGTACACGCCGCCTACGGGGTCTGGGTGACGGAAGCCCCCCTACTCGTACAAATTTGGCGTCCGATACCACCTTCAATTCGGCCACGCGGCGAGTCAGATCCCGTCCGACGCGTCCGACCGAACCGCTACACCCAGCCCGTCCTTCGACACCACCACCGCCAGACGCCCAGTTCACACTGCGGACGTGCCGCTGCAGGCAGGGGGCAGCCCCGCTCCCCGCATCCTCGTCCACGTCAGCAGCTTTATGTGACAAACCCTGCGGATACGACCGCCAGGCGACTCCTCTGTTGTCTGCCAGATAGATACCGCCCCGTCTCATACGCAGCGAGGGCTGGCCAGGGGACCCTGCCCGCCCCATGAGATACCGACTTGAGGCAGACTGTCACTCGAGGCAGCCGCACCTTGTGAGTTGCTGCCGCATGCGACACGGACTGCTGCATCTCCTTGGTTGCGGCGGAGCGGCGGTGCCTACGTACCACGAACACGTGCATGTTGATGCGTGTGATCCTGTTTTGACAGCTATGGCCCACGGCGGCGCTGCAGCTATGCCAACTACCTCTATGGATGACTCGGCCGTCACAGCAGCGGACTGAAGTGCCTCGTCGATTCGGCGCCTCTTCAAGCCACAGTTGTGGGGCTCCAAGAGTTTTGCGGACACTGGAATTGTATTCAAGGAGTGACGGCGGCCGCAGAGACCACTGTTGTTGACAGAGAGATGCCTCCCGCCACTGTCGCTCGTGATCCCTTACTCTACATGGGCTCATGGTACGCCCTTGGCAATGGGCGAGGGGGTGGCAGATGGACCCGTCCCATGGTGGCCGTGTTTTAAGCACGGCTACGACGGCAACGTCCGCGGTTGTGCCACAACGCCATATGAATGCATTATGAACGCCTTTCACTTGAGTCCTTTTTGTGTGTGTGGCGCATGCGCAGGGCGTTTCGTAAGGCATGAAACGCATCGGTTGGGCCGTGCATTCCGTGATACGGATACTTATCCACCGAAAGCGGATAACGTCCTTTTTCAGGGCCTCTGAGAACTTATTTCAAATTTTATAATTTCTCTATGCAACGCGTATTGAAAGAGAGGGATTGATAGTTGTACGATTTCATGAGGAAGTCCACTTCGAAGTATGCGGAAAGCGCCATGCGGGCCACTTCGCATGGCGCTCGGAAGACATGTCCGCACTAGCCGCGTTGTTGGCCTTTTCAAGCAGCCACGGTGCACATCACCGGCGGAGCGCAACTTCAACTACCAACTAGCTCGACTGCGCGTCAAGTCGGAGCACACCATTGGAATCCTGAAGGGAAGGTGGTGCAGCCTGGAAGAAGATGCGTGCAGCGTTGGCCACGGCCAATCAGTTCTTCTTCGCCTTGAGCTGGATTGTAGCCTGCTGCGTGCTGCACACCGTTTGCATTCAAGGAGACGCTGTCCCTGAGAAGAATTCTGAGGATGAGTCCCCTCCGTCTGCTCTGCCGCCGGAGGTAGGTGCCTGTGAGCGTCGCCGAGAGGTACGTGAGCGTGTGTGTGCCCTTATGAGAATAAACGGGCCGTACAGAGAGAACTTGTGAGCGATATAGATCAATTGAGCAGGATGTGCTAGACAATACAGTAAGAAGGAAAGCTTACGAGCAACGCTAGTGCGACCCAGAACAGGTGTTTCTCTACCAACCCAGCCAGAACTTTACTTCGACGCGTCCGTTCCACCTGAGCGGCCGTCAGCCGCTTTGTCCGCTGATTCTCGTCAAACCGTCCCGCACCGTCAGCTAAGGAGGCCGCCAGCGACTGCATCAGGTCGCCGCCACCGGGAGTCGCCCCCTCCATTGCTGCGTCCGCTTGGGAGACTAGCTTGGACCGCCCGCTCTCCCCACAAGCGCCCACTTTCTTCACTAGCAATCGGTGCGCGCGGGCCGGTGGGATTCGGAGCCCCTCTAGTCACAAGCGGGGAATAAGACAAGCGAGAATCTTCCGAGTCACTCACATTGCCCCCGTCGACATGGCCCCGCGCTAGATCTTCAATGCGTGGCGCCTCGATGGCGTCGACCCGCGATGCCTGGGCCGCGATCCAGCGGGCCACCGTCAATCTCTTGGGAAGCCGATACGACCGGGCTCACATCTTCCGCCTCTGATGACACACGTGGCGCCGTTGTGGATGCCGCTGTCAACGCCGCCTCTTTTCCGCGGGCCCCAGGGCCGAGTCTCCATGTCGCCTTGTAAGAGATCGACCCCGATAGCTCCGCCGGAGGAACGTAATCCGGCCTGGAGCCGAACAAAAGAGAAAGGGACCGCCCCACTCCACCGACAAGGGATTGGGTGTCTGCCGACATCTCGAGAATTCTTCTTGTTCGGCCAACGAGATACGCCACGCATTGTTCTTGCGGTGAGCCAGCTCCTCCGTCAGGTCTGCGACACGACCCTCCGCCGCGCCGATGTTCTCCAACTTGATCGCATTTGCATCGTTCAAAATCTTTACGGCCATCCCGATCACTCTTGACCGCATCCCCTTGTCCACCAGCTTTCCGGCCACCCGCAGCCGCTTCACCCACGGGTCGCTCGAAAGGAGAGATTTCGCTACCGCGGCCGCCTGGAGGCACTTGGTCTTGCCCCGCTTTTGATGACGTTGGGCGCGGGAAAAAACGATTTGGTGCCACCGCTTCAAGATGCCGAGGAGCACGTGACCAGACAAGATGTTGGAACTAGACTTTGCTTCTATCGCTAAACCCGACAAGTTGCCATCGTTTCCGTCGCGGCCAGCCGCCGCAGAGGATGAAGAAGCAAACCCCACCGCCGAGGCTGCTGCAGAAGCCGTGGGCCGCACCGTGCCGCCGACACCCGCTGCCGACATCGTTGGCCCGACAAGAGTCCCTGTGTTGGGAGGGATCACCGGTGACAGCCGTCGGGGGGGAGAATCCGCACGAGAGACGCTAAACGTCTCTAATGGAAAAAGGGGCAGCGCGTGGTCGCGGGACACCCGCAATCACACGTGGGTAGCGGGGTGGGGCACACAGAGAAATAAGAGTGCACCTGTGGCGCCTTAGGGCGTGTCCAGAAATGGAGCCAACCGCCCAAAACTCCAAACGTGGCTTAACGTGGGACCGTTTGGCCAACCGGGCATTGGTGGATAGGTCGAACTTCAAAACTAGCGTGTGACGGTCCTGCACTTATTGTTGTTCTCTATTCGGTCTCGTGTGGGGCGCGCGCGATCGATTAGTTTTGGAGCTTCAACGGCAGCGAAACGGCACCAAGGTCCGAACGGGCCCGTTTTGCGGCGCTCCAAAGCGCTCCAACAAAACATGGTTCCGAACATGGGCATCCAGCCCCGACAGGGTGCGTGACCCGTGGCATGCAGGCACCATCGAGTAAGACACCTTCAACACAGAGCTTTTCGAGCGTCCTGAGAGGGTCGATTCCAAATCGCTCAGCAGTCCAATGAAGTACGAATGGGGGAGCTTCTCTGATCGAGCGATCGTGCCTCAATCAGCACCCGGGTAGCGTGGGTCGTGCCGTGAGCTGTCGTCGTCACGACCAGCAGCGACGGCTGTCGTCGTCGCTCCCATCGTCATTGCACCCATCTTCGTCGTGCCCGTTGTTGGTGCACCCGTCTTTGAGGCGTTCTTCTGGCAGATGGACGCCCGAGCCGCACTATTCCTTCTACTTCTTCCCCACAGCCATGTTAAAGACGGGCAGGTGGCTCGCGGACGAGGAGCTATCAATTTCTTATGCCTTTATTGCGAGGTCCTAGAGGGCTGACGCGGGGACCAGCATGCGATCTTCTGAATTCTTTGGGGGAATTCGGATGGAAATGTTCGCGCCCGGCACATAGTACACCGAGACAATGATTGACGCCAGGTACTGGCACGCGCGCAGCCTTGCCGCCGTGCGAAGTTGATGGCTGGACGTGATTGCACCCGAGTGTCCCAAGCTGAGCGCATATTACGCGGTTGTCGCTCGGCAGCGCAGAGCTGGATGCACCGACGAGGACCTTACAAAAATGGCCATTGCCAGCTATAACCGCGTCACCTATGTTCCTGAAGCTCCCTCCTCCTGTGGTCTTTTCGCCCCTTTGTCTTTCTGGAAAGTCTTGCGGCACCATCCCCGCTTTCTTGCTGTCTTTCCAGCCCCCACCTCCACGCGCCCCGCTCGCCCCAGCTCATATGTTGGCTTTGACGGCGTTCCAGGAGCTCGTCCGACTATACGGGGCGACGGTACCCGGCGATCGTCTCCTTCCAGTGCGGGCGGAGGTGGTAGCAGCACCGAGAAGGAGAAGAGTGCGGGGCACGCCCCCGTCGCGGTGGGGCTCCCGGGATCAATGCCGACGGGATCGAAGAGGACGAAGGACCGGGCCGGTATATTTGCGGCCTCCGCCTCTGTTTCCAAGCGCGTGAAGGAGTTGACTCTAGCATCTTCAAGCAAGAGTCAAACTCTACAAAAATATGGGACGTGTTATGTTTCTAAACGAGCGCTATGCGTAACACGCAGGTGGCGCGGTCTTCCAGCTGCGCACGGCGGCGCGAATGTTCTCTTAGAAGACAGAGGAGGACCGGGAGGCCGTCGCCCGCCAGGTGCAGGCCGGCGCTGAACGGAGGCGAGAAGAGGACGAGGCCCTGCGCGTGAAGGCCATCGCCAACGCCGAGGCGAAGTTGGTGGCGCGCCGCGCCGCCTCTCGCGCCGAGCGCCTGCCGGAAAAGGCCGCGGAGGCGGTGGAGGAGGCTGCGAGGGTGCGCGCCGCGGCAGGAACCGGGACCGAGGCGAGCGCCGCCCCCAACGCCGCCGGACACTAGGAGGGCGGGGGCGGGTGGGAGGATGGCGGTGGAGCGGGGGGCGGGGATCACTCAAAACATAGAGGGTGCCTCCAGATCATCTCGTTGTGCTTGATTTTGCGGGGTTAGACCTCGGGGCGGAGCCTCCATGTTCCATGAGGTCTCTCCTGAGCATGGCGTGTTGAGCCGCGTTGGCCATCCGGCTGCGCGCGGCTTGCATTGCATCCATGCGAGCTTGTGGATCATTTCATGCGTCCTCCCCGGGCGGTGCGCCTCCCCCTCCATGGTCCTTAGTCCCAAAAGTTCCACCACCTTCTTCCGGCGCACCACCGCGACCCCCTGTGTCAACGGTCGATCCGGGTGTAAACGGCTCGGTGCGCCTCCCTGTGCAGACAACGGAGAAAGACCACAATTACCGATTTTCAGGAACAGGGAACATGTGAGTAAGAACAAGACAATGAACGTGTTAAACACAGGCAAAACTAACAAGGTGATGAAGGTGGCACCCGACATTACTGGTTGAGGGACTCCAGGCTCCTCGTGGCGGTGAGAGACGATCATGTTGTTGAGAGTAGCGCTGCAGGTGCCCACCTGCACCAGCGTCTCAACACTGCTGACGCGTGCCGGCTGCTCTAGTATGTTCTACCCCTGAAAGAGGTAGGCGTAGACGCGCTGCGCGTCCTTTCGCCTCCCTTTCTGGCAGCAAGCAAAGTACTTCTGCTTCTCTTGCTCCCCATCAGACGTGTTGATGAGGACCGCCCACTTCCGGTAGATGCTGTCACACAGCACGTACGGCAATGTGCGCTTGACACCATTCACTGCGTAGGGGTTGGGGAGAGGGAAAGAACCAGAAGTCATCGAATCAAAAAAGGAGAAAAAGTCATTACGTTCAAATCATTCATAGTGCCGGGCAAGCCAATAGAAAATTGCCACAGATACAGGTCTTTGTCGGCCACAGTCTCCATGACAATGGATCTCTTCTTTGACTTACCTTGGTATTGGCCAAGGAAGGCGCCAGGACACATCTTCCAAACCCAGTGGGAGCAGTCCACACACCCCATGCATCCCGGGCAGCCCGCGTCCGCATAGTCATCCATGATGAGCTGCAGATCTGCGAGTATGGGCTCGCGTAGATAAAGAGGTTTGTACTTCTCAACCAAGAAGCGTGTAAAGCGATGTACAGTCTCGTTAATAGTCTAGTCTTCCAGTCGAGCGTACTCGTCCACCTCGTTTTCAGGCAATCCATATGCAAGCACACGCACAGCAGCCGTGAGTTTCTGCATAATAGAATATTGCAACTCTCCTGTCGCGCTCAAGCGCTGCTGAAAGAAGGGCATAGACAAGATATCTCGGTATACACGATCAAAAGCAATGTGAGGAAGGCAGAAGCGACGCTCAACGTCCTTCTCATCATAAATGAGCGGTCGTCCATCTAGACCGAATTAGTCCCGCAGAAAGCCCCTCTCCCCATGAGAAAACTCACGAAGCTTGTTAGACGACCTCCCAGGAAGCAACCCCCTCTTCTCTTCACCCTCCGAGCCCTCGATCATGCTGGAAAGCAGATAATCATGGTGCTCAACGGCCAACAGCGCCGCGGCGATATCTTCCTCTTCACCGTTGGAAAAGCCGTGGCAACAGCAAGCATAGCCTCTGCATCATCCGAGACCGACATGATTCACAACTGGTACTCGGGTGTGCGTTGCCGACGAGAGTTGGGATGGGGAAGAACACAAGGAGGGCCAGCCATTGAGCGACGTGTTCGGGCGGGAGCGCTCCCCGGGAGTGCATAGCGATCGAGGTGCTCTCAACTCCGGAACGAATCCCACTCTCGGTCAATCTTGTATTCATGCCTAGATCTCCATGTTGATTGGACAGAGCAAGACAGGATTCACTCTTCAATCCACGAAAAAGCCAAACGACCGGCACGATCGAATTAAGATCTTGTGACTCCGCCTTTCACAACAGGTTCTTCGGGGCGGAGGGCTGGCCGGCCACAAAACTGATATTGGAGACTGATAGCCTTGCCAGAGCCCGAGCTTGAGACGTGATGTGCCTAGTTCTGGCTTGGCAGCTGGAGAGCCAGTAGCAGGGCCACACATTTCCCACAAGTGCCCGTTGGGTTGGGTGGTTGGCTCCATTACTGGACACGCCCTTGCGGTAGAATCCAAATTGCACTTGAGGTCGGTCGAACCGAAATACGGCCGTCTGAAGTTCTCTTCAAGTCGAAAGTCGCTTGGAGACCCCCCCCTATAAGGACGCCAAGTCCGATTCTCGTGAACGAGAAGAAGTTTGAAAGAATACACTGGACGATAACTGCTCGCCATTTGGTCAGACTGATGCAGAGATGTCTTCAACGGGCAGACCCCTAGTTAAGGTGGCTCTTCTGGGTCTCAGCATTACACAGATCCTGGAGCCACGTTGGGAATTCCGATAGGCTCTTAGTTATTTGGTACGCGTACCAAATAAAAGCTCCAGGACGGGGTCTCTGGGCGGGGGTCCCCAGACGGCAGTGATACAGACAAGAAGAGCTTCTAAATGATTCATTAATCATCCGAGTCCTTTTCGAGTGCTGCATTGACCGCTCACAGTAGAGCGCACTGTGCGGACGGGGTGCGCCGATCGGGTCAGCAGCCTCCTGCTAAGACGCGCTGATCGCGTCTGTGCGCGGCGAGCGGACACGCACCGTCACAACCATCCAATTCTGCGCGCGGTGGACCCAGAGCAGGAGAGGACGGAAGGTTATTGACCACAACGATGGCCACTTGGTGTACGTTTGCTTCTTTTTTCCTACGACGAAAGTATGGACACATGGGCGGGGGGCTTACCATACGGGAGCAAGGGGGAGAAGAGTGGAAACCCGCATCGGGGAGGGCGTTGAGTAGCCGCGGGCGGGGGGGGGGTGTATGGCCTCATGTGGACGGGGGGGGTGAATGGACTCATGTGGGGGGGGAGGGTGCACGACCACAGAAACAAAACGAAACTCGGAGGCACCAATCGAAGCGAGGGGCGTGTACGCGCACAGCAGTACCTTGTGTGCAGGATTGTGGCTGATACCGAGGGACGGGCGGCTCCCGGAACGGGGGAGGGACGCATCCCCGCGTGCAGGAAAGAGGAGCCGAGGAGGTGGATTGGACGGGGAGAGCGGCCGCAGAGAGACATCAGAGGCCTGGACACCCGTTTTTGTGTTGTGCAACTGGAGCCAAGCGGCCGTGTCGGGACGGAAAAAGCGCGCACTTGCCTTCCAAAGATGAGAGAAACGGGTCGCCGTCGACGAGAGGCGACCAACATTCTGTCATCTTCGACACTAGTCATAGTGACCAGGGGATTATAACATACGACACGTTTCCTTTCAACAGAGAACGCAGCGGAATCTACAACCTTCCATTAAACAGTGCTGACACGCACGCATCTGCCAATGGAAAGCTGAAATTGACGCTGCAGCCAATGAGACGCTGAGTCACCCAAAGGAGCCCCGACACTGGGCCTTAACAAGCGGTGGACAGATCTCGGTGAGCTGAGTCGACTTGTGTGTTTAACTCCGAAAATACGTTTGCTCAAACGATGAGGATTCTATCGTAACACGCCACACCTGATTTCTGGGTCACCTCGCAGTTAACGCCCACACGTGGGACTGGAACTGGAGTCCTGTGAGTCTTCTGGAAGCAATTGAACGGCTCTCATTGCAACGACTTCCTGGGATCTCGCTTTTTGCTCCGATCATTCGCACAATCGCTTGTGATTCTCCATTTGTGAGTCAACCTAAGACCATGACCAGCAATGTCGACTATTGACACATACGAACCTCGTCTTAGCTGTAACGTTTCGGTTCCTGATTGGTGCGAGCAACTTTGTGAAGTCCGTTTGAAACAGGGCGACCGAGATGAGAAGACCTTCTGTCGAGACGGGGGCCACCAAAAATCCATCGAGCTCAGGAGAAGAGCGATATTGGTGTGTGAAGCCGTTTTCAAAGCAATTTGCGAACTTCACAGCACTGGTCTCAGGCCGTGTCTGCACCTTGAGGGACGTGAACGTGATTCAGCACCAATATCATCGGAAGCCCGCCAAAAGACATGTTATTCGGCACCGTCTGTCTCGACGGCACACATAAAAACACAGCGCCCAAGTTTGATATCAGAACAGGCATATTGATGTTCCAGGGTACTCCAAAGCATCCCGTGTGCGCTGTTTCCCCCCTGAAGACCGACCTCCTTGGGACGGGCCCTCTCTTGCAATCATTCCTGCGGAAGCCATCAAACGCCAGTGGGATATTCCTTTCCGGACACGTTCACGTGCGCGAGGTATAAAAAAACATCTCGCTCTCGTGAACGTGTTCGACTGGATGCGCCAACCGAGCCCATTTTAGCTCGTCACTCCTTTATGCGCGAGATCCCACTGCCGGTCAGTTTGGGTCTAAACCTATTCGCGTGAATGGGGTCTGATCGGAACGACGCGTTCCCATTGGCTAGCGCGGGTCTGTCCACGCGGTGCACCGTCCGTGCAGGCAGGCCCTCACTCTAGAGTCGCAGGTGTCCGAAGCCCTTTGGCAACGACAAAGAGAAGCTCACGGCCGGCCACACGTTGAAAACCGTGAAACATGCCTTGATTTGTCCTCCAAAGTACCTCGACAATAAATCGACGGTGACACGTATGTCACAATGTGATTCATTTCGCGGATGCGGCGCAAGTTCTAGCCGCAAATTTCGTGCCAAGAAGCAGGCCAAAGCCGATGTGAGTGCTTCCCGTGGGCACTCAGCTCGTTCCCGCCAGCTCGACCGTGTTCGCGACTGCGCTGCTAGCGAAAAGCGGGGCACTCTCCATCTGGGCGCCCAGCGAGCAGCTTGTGCTTGTGTGGTGCTGAATCGTTGGTCAGCGTCGGCCAGAGAAAGCCCCAGAAGCATCGAGAGGGCCACCGTGAAAAAGCTATCGCTTTGTACTCCTCTTCGGGTACGCGCTGCTCTGTCTTAGTGTATCTGATGGAGGCGGGAAGCCGTCACAGTCAGAGTCCTCAGCTTGACTTCGACGTGACAGCTTCTTCTTCGAGTCCTTCGTCGGAATGTTCTTTCTCTGCGAAGAAGGACGGCCGGTGCGAGATGTGCTGTTGCAGGTGTTTCATGCTTGTGTGATGAGTTTGCAGCTGTCACTAGCACCGCATGCTTCACGTATCGGCCAGTGTACCGCTCGGCTGTATTCGTCTCTTCCTCCTTTCCGATCACTGACTTCTCCGACGTGGCAACAGTAGTGAACACGCGTGCGTTTGTCTGTGCACTTGTGTGCTACAAAACGCACGAAGCGCAGCGAAGAACGTCGTCCTCTCCCAACAAATCTCTCCCTCCTCCCCTGCCCATCCCGCGTCCCGCCCCTCCCGCACCCTTCGCGGTCCCCCCCAGCCGAAACAAACGCGCCGGCGCATCCTTCTGCCCGGCGTACCCCGCCACATGCGGACCCTTCACCTCTGGTGCAGCCGCCACAATGCGTCTGACTCCTCCCGCCGACCCCATCACAGCCCCCCCAACCCCGTCACGGCTCCCCCCACTCCATCACCCCTTCCTCTACCCCGTCACCGCTTCCCCCACGTCGTCTTCGCCGCCGCCACGCCGTCGTCAACGCCCCCGAGTCGTCGTTGTCGCCCCCGCGTTGTCATTATCGCCCGCGCGTTGACGTCGTGGTAGTATGCCACCTACCCTGGTCACCTGCCCAGATCTAGCTCGATTAGAGGCCCAGATCGCAGCAGACCACACGGGCTCAGGGTCACGTGCCCGGCCAAGTCATCAGGAGATTTAGGAAGGGGACCACTAACTAAGTGGCCGAGTTAATGGATTCGCACGCAACTATGGTGCGTGTCCCAAAAATGAGACATGCGCGTTTTCTGGAAGACTGACACATCACTGCACGGTGGCAGGCGGGGTGGGGTACGAGAAAATTCTCGACTGGCCTCCGTGGAAAGAGCCTCTCCCGAGACGTTCTTGGCTGACAACTGCTTAGTACCTGCCTGTGGGCCCTGTTCCGTGGACCTCTCAGATAACCCCGATCTCGGAGCCAGTCTTTTTCAGGTTCTTGGGGTTACAGGTGTGGCAGCATGGCCACACGGAGGCCATCTGGACTTGACAGCTGATGGGGCCATTAAGTGGAAGGCCCACAGGCGGACACGCCGTTGAGGCGGGTCTTGCTCGGAGCTCGCCTAAGTGAGGCTGAGA